>Ga0315282_10002255_pt1 | contig 35715 bp, 46 predicted proteins | sample YL17G07_20_MG_FD_203693 | JGI IMG/M metagenome (GOLD analysis project Ga0315282, IMG submission 203693) | Sediment microbial communities from Yellowstone Lake, YNP, Wyoming, USA - YL17G07_20 | ecosystem: Environmental > Aquatic > Freshwater > Lake > Sediment | place: USA: Wyoming | collected...
TTATCTTTATCCTTCTATAGACAACTTCAGATTATCCGTGTTTCATCTCTTAGTGTTTATAAGTTTATATTAATAAGAGGATTCTGTCAACAAAAATTTTGTTGTGATTTTGTTGTGATTCCGAATTATATTTTTAATATAATACTGGCTAGTGTAACTCCAATGAGAGGATCGGCTATTATGTCCTTTAATCTGAATCTGCTGACACAATATCCGACAAGAGAAGAGATAATTGCGCAGATAAAATAAATACTCCATCTATGCGAATATAACGTATGAGGTAGGTATCCTACCAAAATATACAATGCTCCAGCAATCGCCCTAATCCACCAACCGTTTCTGTCATGGGTGATTCTGGCTAAAAAAGAAGGCTTATTATCATGCTCGGGATCGTAATTACCGTAACCAATACGAATTATATTTAACGAAGCGATTGTTGCTAGACCTAAAGCTAAGCGGATATACCAATAATCTTTAATATACAATCCTACATTTATCCCAAGTATTATCGGTATCAATACCATACGCCAGCCTCTCCAAGGAAGAGGATTGCCGCTTTCCTTTCCCCATCCTCCCAGGCGCCAGAGGATACCACATAATACTATGAGTATAATCTTTATGAACATTAGAATTCTATCTTTATCCCGGCTTTAGCTCCGAAGCCGTTTCGTCCGTCGGACTCCACAAAGCCGTAACCCTCAACAAAAGGATGCAAGGCAAAAAACTTTTTGCTTTCCTTTTTCTTTTCCTCAATAACAGTAACCCGCGATCCTGACTGGGCTACAATATGAGTGACCTGCTTGGTTGTAGGCATAAAATAGGCTCTGTAAATAGTCAGGCCAATAAAACCTATGCCTAAGAAACCTAAGGCATATCGGGCAGTCTTTACCCAGGGTAAAAACTGCCCGAAGCTTGAGATAAACTTAAGCAGGCTGAACTTTTCCTCTTCTGCCATTTTCTAGACCTTTAACTTCTTGGTTACCGCTAAATAAACATAGGCTCCTAATCCTCCAAGGACCACCCCTGACACAAAAGCTAATACTACGTGAACTGTGTGCATTGCTCCACCTCCTTCGGTTTTGTTTCGGACTTTTCTAAGATCCTCGCAATAACATTCATATCTTTAATCAAAGACTTCTTAATCATCTCGTTTATTTTGAGCCTGCAGAGAAAATCCCTATGATTTTTTATCACCTGAGCCAAATGCTTATAAGTATGCAGCTCAATTTCTAATGTTACTTTGCTCATGTTTTGCATCTGCCTTCAGTTCAGCTCTTAAATCTTCGATTGCCTTGATTATCCGGTCGTTTTCCTTTTCAAAGAATTTGCAGTGCAGGTCAAATTCTGCCTTGGAAACGAATTGAGACCTTGGCGCATGAATCTGGTCGTTGGCCAGGTGCTGAAATATCCTCTCCTCAAGCCGGCTAATCTGCATGGTAATATTACCAAGCATAAAGATAGCGACTGTCACTAAAACCGGAGTAATATATTTTGTCCAGTTATTCTGCATAAGTCACTTTCCCTTTGGCTTAAGAGCTATCTGGTTAAGATCCTCATCTATAAACGAGATGTGCCGGTCAATCCGCTGCTTCTCCCTCGTAAGGAAATCTTTGTATCTTTCTAAATCCTCTTTTGTTTGCTCAGAAACCTTGCCTCCGGGATACTTGGTTATTTTTTTTCCGTCTTTATATTCAACCATGATTTTATCGCTTGCCATTTCATTCCTCCGTTTTTAAGCTTGTCCGCCCCTGACAGGTCTGACATAACACATATCCCAGGGCTTGCCCCAGGTGGTTTTGTAGCCGTCATAAGGATACATTGCCCAGGCACCGTCCGGCCATGAAGCGTTAGTGGTAGACGACCAGTAAGGTGTCCACGTGTCCGGAAGAGGCGTAAAAAACAACGTATCAAAAGCCGGATTATACCTTGAGTGATCCACAATAGACATCAGCTCGTTTATATTCGGCAGCCTCCAGTCGTCGTGGCCGGCAAAATCAAGGTTCTCGCAGGCGTTAATTGCGTCATACCAGTACATAGGCGAACCCAGGCCTGCTTGCACAGGATCCTTTATCCACATAAGTCCGGTGGCTAAATCAACTACTGTTCCGTCTGCGTTATCAATAAATCTCTCTCCCCCGCCTAAAGGATATCCCATTTGATATGAACCGTCGTCTCCAGGCTGATAAATCATACTCTGCCCGGTCTTGGGAAGCCCGCCATTGGAATTTATCTCATAGACCCTTTTAAGTATTCTGCTTGCTTTTCTGTGTTTAAGATGCAGCTGCATTTTTAACACCTCCTAAGCTTCGTAAGTTACAGTAAGTTTTCCCGGCTCATTGCCTGACTTAATTACCCTGAAATCCTTGATGTGATAAATCGAAGGAAGCTCAACAATATCTCCGTCCTCTAAGAGCGCTCCTGATGACGGTGTAGGGTTCTGGCCATTGACGAAATATCTCATCGGCCCGCCTTCTGCGTGGATAAGTGCAAAAGAGGCTGATTCGCCGTTTCCCGGATTGTATACTGCCGGATTTAAGCCCTTTACTATATCCTCAACAGTTATCTCCTCGTGATTGATGACCTTGCCCATAGCTAAATGCCTCCTTTAGTTTTTACCGCCGGACCGCTTTCAAATACCGTCTTTGTGGGCGGCGGTATCTTTTGTTGAACATCCTCCCAATTCCTTAAGCAAAACTTGACATTCCGGTTTTCAGAGTAAAACTTTTCTAAATCCGCTGCCTTCATCCTTTCATGCGCGCAGGGATAAAAGGCCGGGTTAAGGTCCTCCAAATCTATGTGTTTATATTTCTCGTAGTCAGGAGTGCCCGGAATCGGCGTATATGGCAGAGTTACCGCCTCTGCTCCATAGCTTTTAATCAGATCAATAGTGTATTTAATGTCTTCGGTAGTCTGGTTTGGCGCACCAATAATCAAAAAAGAACGCAAGCGCTGAAAGTGTCTTTTGGCAATATTCATCGCTCGTTCCCAATCAGCCACGAAACAATTCCTTTTCCATTCTTTAATGATAATGTCGCTGGCACTCTCAATAGGGATATTTACTGAACGAAAGCCAGCATTAACCATTTTTTCCGCAATATCATCGGTAAGCAGCCGCGCTTCTACTCCGCCGTAAGAGTAGAGCTCAATATTTAAGTTCTCCTGGATTACCTTATCGAGAATAATTTTAAAGTGTTTTTCGTAACCATAGAGAATATTAGCGTCGAGAAAGATAAACTTCCTTATTCCCATTGATTTATAATATTTAAGCTCGCTCACCACCTCATCTGGATCTGTATTTACCTTTGTGCAGCCCTCCACAATATGAACGGCGCAATATGAGCAATGATTGGGGCAGCCCACTGAGGTCCCCAAAAATATCCTGTCCGGGAGGTTATCTCCGAATAAATCCGTGTCTATCTTGATAAAGTTGTCGCTCGCAGTCTTTTCTTCCAGCGTCATTATTTCATCGGCCCCTAATGCCTTAGCGTGTTCCGGGCAAAGAATAGCGTATAGTCCTCCGACTTTTACCGGGACCTTAGGCATTGCCCTTTTACATTCAGCGACGATTTCATAAACTGCCCGCCATAGAAAAGTAAAGGTATTGCCCACAAATATCCTGCCAGGCTGAAACTCCTCTAACTTTTTCGTAAGTTCTGATATCGGAAGGCCCAGCCTGTGAAATTCTCTGCAGAGCTTTTCATTCTCGAAATTGCCGCACTTCTTATAACCGACAAATTGTGATACCGGTATGCCCTTGAAATACATCGCGTCCGGCTTGTTCTCCATAAACTTTCTCGGCCGGTAGAGAGGATACATATTGAAAAGCTCAACCGTATGACCTTCCCGGCGCAGTTTTGTCGCAACCTTATAGATGCCGACCGGAGAATTTCGGTACATCATCGTTATAGTGGTATATTCATATGGGACAATACACAAGCACTTCATAACTTAGTCCTTCGGCTTTGAGGCAAGCAAAGACAATGCTGACTTTACCTCTTGCATCTCTTTCACCAGGTGTATCATGCAGCGGGCCATTACGTCTAATTTGTCCTCTACGAGTTCGGCCGGCTCGTCTTTGCTGATTTTATACATAACACCATTATCTTTTAGATCTGCCATTTCACCTTCCTTAAGAGATAATTTCCCCTCCACGAGCAACCTCTTTATTATCGGCCGCAAGGCGCTTGATATCTTTTCGTTCATTTCGCAGTACCCGTTGTCGGGAATCGCTGCGGGATCCTGATTCAAGTACATATTTGTTGCAAAACACCTGTTACAGGAAAACACCTTGCAGTTAAGACATTTGACCGCCTTCTGGCGCATTTCTTTGATTTTCTTAAACGCCTCGCTATCTTCATCTATGCCTTTCCATACATCGCCCAGACAAAAGTCATATTTCTTAGAATAGGCGACAAACCTATGGCAGGGGTAGATTTTCCCCTCTGTCGAAACGCCTACTAGGTACTCCCCGGCCCTGCATCCTTTCTGCCGGTTAAATGAATTATCCACTATCCTCTCCAAAGAATGGTGCAGATAATTAAAGTATTGGTTGTGGCCTTTGCGGTAATACAGCTCGACGCATTTTTTAAGTTCGTCTATGAATGTGTTGATTACCTCGTCATTCCAGTCGCCTTCTACAATAGGCGTGAGGTTAGTCACAGGCGTGCCAAAAGAAAGCAAAGCCTCAAAATCTTTTGAAAGTGATTTTATATTCTCCGGCGTAACGGTCATGCGTACGCCAACACTGGAAAAAATCCCCCTGATCTTTTTTATGTTTTCTGAAATGACCTTATAGCTTCCCTCATCATTGACAAATACCCTGTTAGCGTTGTGCGTCTCCTCGCAGCCGTCTAAGGACACCTGAAAGTGCCAATTGAAATTATTGTATGGACGGACACTTTTGAAATACTCTGTCATCTCGTCTGTTAATACGGTTCCGTTTGATAAGATATGGATGCCTACCTTAAAGTTGAGCTTATCGCAAATACTTCGCAAGTAATCTATACCAGCCCTGACTGTCGGAAAATTAAGAAGCGGTTCTCCGCCAAAGAATGTAAAGGTCAGGTTTTCAAAAGGCCGGGCAAACATCTCCTTTTCATAATGGCTTACCAGCCAATCTATAGCCGCAACCATGGTCTCTGGAGTCATGTCTCCGGTGCGGTTTTCTTCATAGCAGTATTTACAGCGCAGGTTGCATTTATTAGTTACAAAAATATAGGCAGATTTTGGCTTCATTTTAATCTCCGCAATCACATTCGCTGCAGCACTGCTCTTGGCAAGTGCAGGTGCAGGTACAAGTACACGTGCAGGTACAGGTGCAGGTGCACTCGCATTCACAGCAGACTATGTGCGTATGTCCTGCCAGGCTTTCTAAATGGCTTCTTAATTGTTCATGAGCCAATGCCTTAATCCAGGTGACAAGCGCTGTAACCGGGTCGTCCTCAAAAGCAAAACCTGGCGCAAACGCGTTGGAATTAATGCTGTATGCCGGCACATAATGGTAGTGGCCGTTAAACGCCTTGATAAAATTTATAACCTCATTAGTATGCGCTGCCTTCGGCGGCGTTTCGTCCACAATAAGCTGCGCATTTGATTCTGCCCATGCGACAGATACATCCGGCAATTCCGCGTTTGAATTATTCCCATTAAATACATGATAATGGCCGTCTAATGCCTCTAAACATGCCCGCAGCTCCACAATGTGCGTCTTTTTAATAGGCGTAACATCCTGAACCAAAGGGTCGTCCGTCCATGCTGCGGGGATAGGATTGCCTCCGGAACTTTTTGGGGGGCCGCTTGTATAATTTCCCATGTTTTGCCTTTATGCGTATACCGCTCTGGGCGGCGCGTTCTCAAACCTTGAATTGGCGCTGCTATATCTAAGGCCCTGGCCGTTTTGAACTGAATCAAGGTGGACGGGGATAGTCTCGTAAAACCCCTTGGCACCGCCTGCATTGGTTCCGTAACATTTGTTATTCCCCGGAGAAGCTGCGCCTCCTTCCAGCTTTTCAGTACCGACTCCGCCGTCTTTTAGCTGCAGTTTATCGCCTGCTGAAATCTGAAACACCAGCGTATCAATCAGCCCATCGAAATACTCCGGCGTGGTGTCACTTACATCAGCTTTGAGTTTATTCGGCGAATTCGCCTCTGGCAGAACCCCGGCCGCAGAGGGTATACTTGCCAAGCCGGTCAAAGCCGCACCGCTCACCTTATTCGGTGTAACTATCTGCGCAAGTTTTGTCTCTTCGATACCGGCGCCAGGCGCAACTTTGGCATTCGTAATTAAAAGATTCGGGTCAGTGCCTAATTCTAAGGCTTCCCAGTTTGCCCTGCAGGCTGCCGGGAAGTTAATTAAAAGCATGTCATTTTCCGGCTTTATTTTGTCCCAAGCCATCGGACACCTCCATATTCTTATATTGTTCTGCGACCTTATTCATGTCGTAAAGCTCTAACCCGTGCTCCCGCAAAGTCTCGATCCAGCAGACATCGTGCATAAATAAGGCTTGCGCGTAATTAAATGCCTGCTCAATGCAGGTAAAAACTAAAGGCCGCTTTTTGGGAGTACGCAAAATGATGCTTCCCTTTATTAACACATAGGCCATGTCTTTGGGGATCTCCCGCTTGCACCTAGAGCAGATCATTCTTAAATTCCTTCCGCATCCTGGGCATGCTTAATAAACTTTTGCAGCACGCCGTTCAATAACGCCTTGCTGAAATCAGCATTTTTAATCCCGATAGTCTTCACCCGGCTTATTGCGCCGTTGTCATTGACTTTATAAAGAATGACCCCGCTTACAAAAATACCGTTTTCAAATTCAATAATCACCTTACTCGGCATTAATGTTTTTCCCATTGCTAGACTCCATGGCCATGCCAGTCAAAAGCGCCGGTTTGCGCAACTCCCTGCGTATTAAATAATTTGACCTTAAAGCTGGTTGTGGTCTTATGCACAAACTGTATGTAAACGCCTGCGCCGGAAGTTATCTCAATATGAACATTCGGCTCCTCATGATAGGTCTTGGTAAAAAATACTTCTTTGCCTTCATTCGCATCCGCGACTTCATCTCTTCCAAAATCATCGACGTCCGGAAGATCTGCCAGATACTGCAAAGTTGAGCAGGTCACGTAATCCCCTAAGTTCTCGCGGCCTAAAATCATCTTCAGCTGAAAGTATCTGCAGTAATAATCTCCGGGCTGATAATCCAGCCACTCCGACCAGTTGATATTATCTTCTGACAGACGGATCTTAAAGCTTGCCTGCCGCTGGTTCTCCTGTCCGGTAAAGCGGTAAGATAAGCTGTCGTTAAATCTGGCATTAGGGTCGCTGTCAAACCTTCTGCCGGTTGACAAGGAAACAATTGCCTCTATCTCAATAAAGGCTGCTGCCACATAGCCTAAATCCCGCACCGGCATCTCATATTCGCCTGACAAAAACCCTTCGGAAATCACCAGGGTCTCAGAGCTGATTTCAAGGTTTGTTTTTACGCCCTGCCACAATGGGTGCTCTTGAAATTCAGCAATGACATTTCTAAATGGGATCTCGCCTACAGTAAGGACTGATTCTGTGGGATTTGCGGAATAGTTGCCTGAGGTATCAATGGCCTTAATCCAGAATTTCTGGTCAATGCCTTTTTTAAGGCCGGTAGTAAGATAGTGCGTCCCCTGCTGAAAGGTAATCACCTCGCCGCTTTCCCAGTCTACTCCGCGCCTGATTTCGTATCCCCAAACATCTACATCCGGAATCTCGCTCCAGCCGAAATAAAGCTGGTCTCTGTTCTGGTTAACGAGGAATGTGGAAACATCACTTGGCGGTGCAGACTTACCCACAACAGTAATTGAAGACTCAGGGGCTGTTGCTAAAGAACTTTCCTCATCCATATCCGTAAGCGAAGTAACCTTCACCTTATAAGTATGCTGATCAACGATATCGCCGATGATTCTAAAATACGAGCCGGTGGTCTCGCCCCGAGCTCCCCAGCTTAAGCCTCCGTCATCGCTTAAGTAAATCTTTGCCTTGGCAAAGGATTTGATATAGTGATCAACATACACCGGCCGGTCAAACCAAACGTCAATCGCATTTTCAATTGTGCCGTCGGTTTTCTTCACCAGGGATTCGGTTAAGGTAAGATTTGCTACAGGCGGAATTTCTCCTGACAAAGAGGAATAATTATTCTGCGGCAGGATAATATCAGAATCGTCATAAACCGCCTCGTTATACTCCAGGGCATGTATCTGCACTTCATTCTTGCCTTCTCTTTGAATCGCTACAACCCTAAAGTCTTTTTTAACCTTATTCGTCTCGCCTATGGCATAGACATCAAAATCCTGCGGCGTATTTGTAAATGCCTGGCAGGTGATTTCCGTGTAGATCCCTGCCGGTGAGGTTATTAATTCTTCCTCAATTGAATCATCGGAGAATCTGATTTGTATCTTATAAGACTTGCCGTCCTCAATGGTCATTGCACGGCCCAGCTTGATTAACGTCGTTGTGGATCCGTCCTTTACTCTGCCTGAGAATCCCCACTGCGGTACATCATGCGAAATTGAAATAATATCCCCGGCTTGAGCTGCAACTGCGTCAATCCCCGCCTTAAAAACAATTGAGCGGTTGATATATTTTGCAACCTTTAAGGCATAGCGCGCTGCGCGGATAGCATAGCTTGCGCCGGTAGTAAATAAGCGCACCTGGCTCTTACGCATCGGCTCGCCGTTGGCCAAGGCTTGCTCATCAATATAGGCGATGGTTTCCTGGCGGTAGTTTTTCTCTTTATCTGTAAACTGCACCTCAATCACATTCGGCACTTCTTTAATCGTCTTCCAGCTCTGCACAAAGCTGTCTCTTACGATATTTCCCATGCCGAAAAGCTGCGTAGGCAGAGTCTGTTTGTCTATTTTAAAAGTAATCCCGCCTGCGCTGTATACAGGCATAGCATTAAATACAGCGCTCAGCTGAATGAGGATATCTAAGGCCTTATGATTAGAGTCAATTACCACATCGAGCCGGAAGCGCTTCTCAAAGCCGCCTTTGCCGTCAGCAACCTTTTCTTCACAATACTGCGACATCTCTAATAGCGAAGCATTATCCAGATGTGTTGTTAAAATAAACTCGCCCAGCCCGTAACGGTTACTGACAATGAAATCTCTGAGGCACCATACTGGATTGGCGCAGTATCCCTCAACGTAGGTTGAGCCGTCCCAGGAAAGCAAAGTATCATCGGATAAGAGCCGGTAATTACTTCCATCCCAGTAATAATCCTCCCAGTTAACCGGCGCGCCGCTGTTACGGATATCAGGGACTAAAACCTTTTTGCCTTTTACAACTGTGGTGATATTCGGTGTTCCTCCGTTAAGCTGGTCTGTTGCTAAAAGCTGCAGGCCTAAAAGTGCAGTATTCGGATAGCTTAAATCATCTGTCTTAAGCTCATCTATCTGGAATAAGGTTAAATCACCCTGCCTTAATGGCGAAAGTAAACTGTCATCGCTGGTGCGGGTGATCCTGATGTCGTATTGCCCGGGAGCAACTCCTACCTTACGAAATACTCTGCGTACCGTTGAGCGGGATTTTTCCGAGATGGTCGTCTCGCCTAAATCAATATAGGTGCCTTCTGAATGGAGCTTGTATTCAACCTTGTAAGTTACACTCCAGCTTTGTATATCGCCTGAGCCCTGGCTTTGCTGATAAAGACCGTTATTCAGCCTTAAGTGAATCTCAAAGCCTTCCACATCCAAATCCACTGTGGTGTAGACATAAGGATTGTTTTTAACCAGGTTGGCGTTAACCGGATAAAGATTGTGCAGATCCTCGAAGTTGCTGACAAGACTCTGATAGTTTGCGCCAAAACGTTTTGAAACCGTCACTCCGCCAAAGTTAGCAATAGGGTTATTATTTATTTCTATGCTTTCAATTGACTCAATCTCGCCTTCGCAAAGCGCAAGCAGGACATTTAAATAATGATTATCGCCGTCCTCCCAAAGGAATTGATTGATAATATTTCCGCCGATCCTGTGCTCGCCGTAAACAATTGCCACCGGCACTCCTACCTCCTGTATAGTCTGCACCCCGTCCCAGCCGTATGTGGGCGAGCCTTCATCAAGGCCCGCTGCGCCGCCAAGGTTAAAATCCGGCATTTTAGGCTGGTTCATATTTTGATAAATGGCGTAGCCCATGGAGAGCACAAAGAAGGCAAACAAAAATGGATGCGCTACAGCCACAGCCCAAACAGCTGAAACAATTGCTGAGATAATCGCAACCACCGGCGCTTTTACTTCCGGGATGATAGTAATCTCGTCCTCATTATCCAGATATACCGATAAATTATCGATACGCTTGCCGCTGACAATGACGCGCTTGTTTTCGTAATCAAAACCGGATTCAATTAAAATTTCTTGAAGGGTTTTATGGCGGGAGTAAGGAATTTCCTTAACCTGCGCCTCTTCCAGTTTAAACGGATTGTCTATATTTCTTATGGTCAGCATATTTTGTCTTTTAACCTGTAAAATCCCTCTATCCTTACAGCCCAAGAAGGATCTTGTAGCCTTGAAATAATCACGCCTTGTCTGCAGCAATGAATAAATCTTTTATTGCTTAAAACTATTCCAGCGTGATTGGCAATTTTTCTTGAGTTGACAAACAATACCCCGTCAAGAATCTCCGGCGATTTAACTTCAACCCAATCATGAAAGTAATGCGCTTTAAAATAATCTTTGCCTTCCAGGCCCCAGACTTTGCTGTATTCCAGATCCTCAATATCAAAAAGCCTTACGCCTAAGTCAGCGTAGACAAACTTTAAAAAACCCCAGCAGTCAAGCCCTTCTAAGGACCTGCCCCTGTGCTGATAAGGAATGCCGAGATACTTCTCGATAATGCATCTTTCTACATCACGTAGATGCGCCTTGCCGGCACTGAAGGAAAGGCCCCGAACCTCTGATAATTGTTCAGCTGTTTGCATCTCTGTTTTGTCTTGTTGCATGTAACTTCAACCCCTGCATAACCGCACTCTAAAGATTTAAACTTCCATGCGCAGTAATTCCGAGAGTAGCGCCTTGCCGGCAAATCCACTCCCAGGACATCAAATTTTCCTGTCAGGGTAAACTCCACGTTATTCTGATCCGCACTGTAGTTATCGATATAGAAGACATCGTCCATGAAAGCATCCGGATCAGATAACTGATCCATCCAGACCATGCGTATAGTGACCTTCTTTCCTCTAAAATCAAATTGCTCTAAGTAGAGCTGAATCAGCCTTGAAACGTTAGCAAGCCTCACCTTTACCTGGTCAATTGCCCCTTGATTATTCTCTCCGACAAACTCATGGGTTATCGGAAACCGCGAATAAGTAACACCGTTGTAGACGACATCCTCGTCAAAGCCTGCTAAGCGCAGGTCATTTACGCCGTCGTATTTTTCCAGCGTGTATAAAAAGATAGGCGTATTTTCCCGCTTCGCCTTCTCTGATTTAAATGTGCTGTCTACTTCTCGCGGCATTATTTCACCTCGATAAATTCAAATTCAAAATCATACACGCCGTATGCCTTGCGGCTAAACTGAAAACTGTCCTCGGCAAACCGGACGGTGTATTCAACCGAATCATTGGGGTTTGTCCAGGTAAAGCTCATGAATGCGCCAAACCTGTTCTTAAAGAAATCCCGCACCTCTTCCATCTCATCAAGGGTTCTGTTATTAAACCTCAGTGTCCATTTACTTAAAGGATTCTGCCATTTACGGCGCCTCTGCTCTGCGCCGTTTTCAAACTCAGACAGAAGCGTTTTATACTCAACCGTCTCATCAATGAGAAAATCTGGTAAATAGCTAAAGTCGCTCATGTATAGCTCCTGATTACCGAGCGAATCTTGCCGTTGTTGTAAATGTCATCGGCAATGGCATTAGAGAGCATCTTGCGGTTGCGCCAGACATCCTGAGCGTCCCAGGCCTGAATAACCTGGTTTACATTTATGGTGATACCGGGCTTTACGGACCCGCCTTCATTCAGGCTGCGCAAGTTCGCTGAACCGCCTAAGGCCCGCATTCCGCGCCTGGATAAAACCCCTTCTCCACTCTGCGCAATTATCGGCACCTCATCAGCTACAAGGCCTGCGTGTGCGTATATCGGCAGAACAGGCCCTCCTGCGTGATAGACCATGCCTCCTCTATGAAAAAATGGAATCATCCCGGGAAATACCGCGCCTATAGTCTTAACCAGGATCATCTTAGCCAGGACCTCAACTAAAACCTCCAGCATCATATTGCCAAACTCCGCAAAATAATCTTTTACATCATCGATCTGGCCTTTGAATGCGTCGCTAAAGAAGTGTTTAAACACACTGCCTAAAGATCTTGCTGCGCCTTCGCCGATTGACTTTATGGCGTCAAACTTCTGCGCCACCTCGTCAATCTTGACATCCTTGCCTAAATTTTTTAGTGAGTTGATAAAATTTTCTATTGCTGCTCGGGCCTTGTCATAGCCTTTAACCAGACTTCCTTCACCGGTAACTAAGATATTTGAGATCTTATTACCTACGCGATCCATCTCCGTATCCGAGGCCTTGATTAGGCTGTCTAAATTCTCCCTGAATTTCTTGATATGATCTGAGGCCTCTCTGTAAGGCTCACCTAATTTGCCCGGGATCTTGCCAAGAAGATCGTAGAATTTCTGCAGACCCAAAGCTAGCTGATCAAATCCCACCAAAAGGTACTTGATAAGTTTTACAAAGCCGATGTAGACCATTTGAGCCCCGATCTCAACTGCGTTAAGTACCGGCACAGCCACGTCCCTGAACTTAAGGAAAACTACAATTAATCCGGCAACTACTGCAGCAATGCCTACCAGCCATGGATTTGCCAGAGCAAACAAGGCAAACTTGCTCACTAAGTCTAAAATTATCCCGCCTACCCTGATTAACCGGCCTCCAAGACTGACTACAACTCCGCCTAAGGTTAAGAAGATTCCGGTTATAGCAATTCCCTGAATAATCATCTGCTGAGTGGCTGGCGGGATACTATTCCATATCGCAAGGAGATTTCCAAAGACATTGGCGAGCTTATGCACTACCGGTACCAAGGCCTCAGCGATACTAACCCTTAAAGCAATAAAGGCGTTATCCAAACGCTTAAGCTCATTGGATACGGAAAGAGAATATTTCTCCGAGGATTTAAAGGCTAAGGCCAAAGGCCCGGTCAAAGCAGCGCCTATAAAGGTTAAGGTTGAGCCGACCTGAGCAATCTCTCTGCCTACCTGCCTCATATTCAAGCCCAGCTTATGAGCTGAGTTGGCAAACTTTTGTATGCCGCCTTCAATTCCTTGAAGGTGCTTTGTCACCTCGTCTTTGAGGCGCATAATTATGGAGAGTTCCCTATTTGTAGGCATTCTTAAGTTTTCTTATCTGCTCCTGCCTCATTTCAGCAAGCTCGTTTTCAATTACCTCAACCGCCTCAATAAACTTTGCCGGCTGCTCAAGCCAGCTTCCTGTATTTGGCAGAAAACCGTTTTTGTAAAAATTGTATGCCCTTAAAAAATTGACAGATAAATCTGTAACCTGCTTAAAAGGGCAGCCCTGATACTGCTTTCCCTCAAACTTCCAGAACTCCTGCCCCGGCACCTCATATTCGCAAGGAGTCTTTTTACCTGCCAGGCACCCATGGCAGCCCACAGTTAACTCAACAATGTGAACTGCCAGAATCAGTTTTTTTGCTCTTCCCCGGAAAGCTTTGACTCATTAAGAATCGCCTCAGCCAGCTCCTGGCGTAATTCATAAGGGAGCATAGCAATGATCCTGTCCGGCACAGCCTGGCGCATTTTTCCGGCGTAGGAAATAGTGTCAAAACTTAACTCAACCGGCTTATTTGTCTGCGGGTCAAGGAAATTCTCAAGACCCTTAAGCCCAAACTTTATGGCAGCAAGCTGGCGCCTGCTCCATTTAAACTTAATGTCTCCTTTATCATCCGGGGAAGGGGAACTTACTTTAAAGATAGAGGTTTCATCATCTACCTCTGCGCGCAGGACCGGATCCAGCACTCCGATATGAAACACCGTGGGGTTATTCTGGTCAGGATCAAGCTTTGAGATAAACTTTCTGGCGGCATTAATATCAATCCCGGTAAACATTTTACTCCTCCTGGTTAAAAGGTTTATAAGCACAAAATACAATACTCATCATCGCCCGGCGAGAATGAGCCGGTTAAATCAAAGGCAGCCTGGGCAATTTGGATGCCTTCCTTATCTGCGTCTTCCACTTTTGTGTATTGAATCGTCGGGCAATAGAAGCGGAATTTATTGCCTTCGGCTGTGCCGTAGGAAAAATCAAACGGCATCTTGACATTGTTAAACCACTTGCCGTGAAAATCATGCTCGGCTACAGAGCGCATTTCCGGATCCATATTGCCTGCGGGTGAGCGGTCAGTGATCATGTAGGAAAGAATGCCGCTGGGATCATCAATCTTGTCCCGGGGGGAAAGCTTATTGGCAACATCGATATCAATTGAGCCGACATTAAGCGAAACGCCGTCCACGGAAAAACTTGCTCCCAGGACAACCGGCTCAACTGTGGTGCCGTAATCAACGCCTGATAATACTGCCGCATCAATCACCCCTGCCTCCACACCCATGAATTTAAAATCCATAGCGACTGGCTGCCCCAGCTTCATGTTGAACTTTACAGAACCCCGGCAGCCACGCAGAAGCTTTCGCACGCCGTCCTCGTATGAGGCCATGGTTAAAGATGGAGCGTTGCGGGAAAGAGGCCTTATTTCATACCCTGCGTTTGAAGGAACTGAAGCAGTAAGCGCGCTTGCGCCTGAGGTTTGGCCGTTAATAGTCTCGTTATCTTCAATCACTCCGCTTATGGCAGCGTAATAAAGAGTAGTTGTGCCGTTAGGAGTGTCGATAACTACCCTGCCCGTGGCTCCGGATGTTGCTCCGATAATTGTTTCGCCGTGCTTAAAAGGCCCTACGGTTACAGCGCCGATTGAGATCTTCTTTAAAGTATTAACCTGATGGCCGCAGGCAAGCAGTAAAGGCGTTTCCCTGGGCATGAAGCCGACGCCCCAGCCTCTCAGCTTAATGTTGAAATCAAAACCAGCCGGCCGCTTGCCAGTTACTTTGCCCAGCTTTGTTAAGCTTTCCCTGACCGGATCCCGCTGATACATCTCCGGCTCAAAACTTACCTTGGGGACATAGTCCACCAGGAATCCTGCGTCATTAGAGTTTAAACTCTCTGCCACGCCTTCCTGCGCCTCAGGACGCGCCACTAACTGCCTAATCCTTGATAGTTTGCTCATCGCTAACTCCTCCTTGTGGGATCATTTCTTAAATGCCGGTATTTTATTTTTACTTCTATAACTAAACCTGCATAGTGCTGGCCTTCTGTGGTGACAAAGGGCGAGGTTGAAACAATCTCTGTATCAATTGCCTCTCCTCCTCTGGTGTAGTCAAGCAGCACTGCCTTTTTTATGTCGCCTTGCAGGCGGTTTAAGTAGATATCCGTTGGCGTTAGATCATTTTTGTCATTGATATAAAAGACGCTTAAAAAAACACTTAAAACACATTCAGTAAACGGATGCACTGACGGCTCTTCCAACTCATCTCCGGGAGTAATAATAATCATCGGGATATCTACAGGGGTATTCCCATGCATTGACCAGCGCTGCACGGTTTCAGGCGAAAAGTCAAAGTTATAGCCGTTAGCCTGGGTAATTGCTTCCAGCGTAGTTTTGATATTAGCGATTATTCTTTCCCGGATTGTTTCCATCTTTAAATCTTGGCTAAGGCCTTATCTACAGCCTGATTAATGTAAGTAAAAATCTTTCCCTGCATTTCATCCCAGGTATGATAAAACTCTAAGCGCGCGCTCACATCCACGTAAGGCTTAAACACATATAAGAACCTTAAGCGGCCGGTGATCCATTTGACTAAATATGACTTGCCTCGTGAGGTAATCACAAAGGTTTTCTTTAACTGCGCCGGGTATTTATACTTTTTCTTTAAGCGGTGGCCTGCGGTATACATCTCCTCTTGACTTAATGCCTTTATCGGCACAGCTAAGGCATTTTCTGCAGGCATAACCCTCTCGCCGAACTCATGCCTTTTAGAAACCTTTGACTCCGAGAAAATCTCAAGGCCCATGCCCTCAATAGTCTTTGAAACTAAACTTGCCCTCCTAAATGTGCCGTAAAGACCGTACCTGCCGTCTCCATAAACTCCCGGCGGGCCCTGGAGCCTTTCTTTTCTAAAGGTGCCAAGGAAACTCCTGCCGATATGGTCAAAGGCATCGCCCAGCTCAAACTTTAGGGCTTGCGGGATAATCCTGATTGCCCGGTCTAATTTTTCCTTATCAATTTTAACGTCTATAAAATCACTCATATCTACCACTCCACCAGCAGGCGCCACAAAGCCTCGTCTTTATTTAAGACCTCGACAATACGGCATTCTTTAGTGTCTCCTTCAAGATTAGTTAAAATAATCTTGTCGTCTTTTTTATTGATTAAGGATATTCCGGCAGCTTCGTCATTTAAGACAAAGAGTTCTGCCTGATTCTGGAGGGTGCGCAGGCTGTCTTCCCTGCCTGGGCTTATAGGCCCGCGGTTAACAAGGGTTTTGATAATCCGGTTTAAGCCTCCTGCGGGGATGTAGGTTATTTCTTCGGCAAATTCATTGGTGTTCAAGAAGCAATTAAGGACATCTTCTTTTATTTGGCTCTTGAAGGTCATACTTATTCCTCTTCTGTTTCCGGGAGGCCCTTTAAAGGCCTCCCGGATTTTTATTTGCGCTTAAAAAATAACTTTAAGCATCGACCTTCATCAAATGCGCAAAGTAAGGATCAATCACGATCTCATCCACGTGCTGCCTGACCCGGAAGATATCGCTTCTGGCTGCATCATCGCGGTACTGCTCGACTGTGGCATTCTCAGGCGAATCCTGGGTCCAGAGAAAAGTCCTGCCCATGCTCGGATCTGACAGCCGCTCGCTGGCTCCGATCACTGCCACCATGGCAAAGTCATCGCTCCAAACATCAGCACTGATAAAGGCCTTGCCTTCTTTTGCGCTGTTGTAAATGGCTTTGCCTACGATGATGTTCTTAACACCCAGGAGATCTGCTAAGGCATTTGAGAGCTCTGCCTCAGTAAGCCGGGCAACGTACTTGATTGCCTCTTTGATGCCGCTGTTTAAAAGCAAGCGGTCAATATTTGCCTTGCTGCAGATTAGGCTCTGAGGGTCAATGCCGGAATTTGAGCGCACCCTTTCTCTGGCAGCGCGCACCTGGGCAATAACATCGGTTGAGGCGTTATCCCAAGGTGCAGCTGAATTATCGGTAAATAATGCAGGTCCTGAGAAAACAGCGGTGTTAAAAACCTGCGCTACAATGCGCTTTTCCTGCGCCTGCAGGACGCGTCTTGTGACAATCTGCACGGTGGTAAGCTCCGCATCAAAGTCCGATGCGTACATACTGCGCTCTCCGTCATCCAAAGGCCCTTCTAAGCCGAACTCCTCACAGTTATACTGCTTATCCTTTGCCTGAAATCCGTCCCGGTTGTAGTTGCCGCGGGGCGCGCGTTTGGTATCTGCGTCGCGGGTAATGCTTTCCCGGGTGATAGCCGGAAAGATTGAAGCTTTTTTCTTGGTCTGGAATATCGGCAAAACCCGCGTGCCGATAAACTCATCCTGCTGCTGGATAAATTCCAACGCTGCGACTCCCAGCTCTAAGCGCGGAACTGCCCTGGTACCCTGATATTCAACTCCCATCTGATTTCCTCCTGTTTTTTAAAAAGCGGTTAAACTAATAAACCCTCGATGATTTCGCCGTCTGCTGCAGCAGCTTCTAAAACCCTGCCCTGAATAGAACCGTTTACAGTGGCGCTCACCTTGCCGTCATTTGCGCCGTAAAAATTGCCGCCAACAGCAATGGCGCCGTTAGCCTCGACCTTATAGGTCCTGCCGGTTGTCTTTAAATCAACTGATACCATCTCTCCCTGGACAGCCTTAGCAGCTGTAAAGCCGATAAAGGCCTCGCCTGCGTCTGCGTATTCCACCTGCGTGCCGCTTCCCGCAGAAAGTTTTACCCTGCGGAATGCCTCAAGGTTTTCCCCTGCGATAAATGCCTTTGAGCCGATATTAAACTGTGACATGATTGCCCCCCTTATGGTTATTGTTTTCTTTTTTCTGCCGTTAGCCTTAATGCCTCAGTGATTGTGCCGCCGAACTGCTTTTGATATTCCTTCGCCCTTTCCAGATGAGTCTTTCCCTGCGTCTTTGCAGGATCATCACCCGGACCAGCTGAAGCCGGTGATTTTTTCTTTAGATCCTCCAAACGCTGGTTCTTTAGCTTTTCTAAAAGCACGGTGGAAGTATCGCCGTTTTTTACCGCCTCATAGGCTAAAGCTTCCATCCCCGGGAATGCTTTTGAGGTATCTAAAATGCTCAAGATACGCTCCTTTTCTGTCTTTAAGCTTTCGGCTTTAGCCTCGGTAATTAAACCGGAAACTAAATCCAGCCTTTCGCTTTTAAGCAAATCCAGTGTTAAATCCTTTAATTCCATTTTTGTCACCTCCTCCTTGGTTAATGAATAGCGTTCTAAGAACGCAATTGTCTTTTCAACTGCATCCGGACTGGATAAAAATTTATCTAAAAAGGCGGTCATCTCAGCTGAAGGCTTAACCGTCTCAGAAAAGAATGCTCCAAACATTCCGTTGTTGGCTGCCGGGTCATCCACCACATCCACTGCCCAGAGTTTAGTAATGCGCGCAAGAGGCAGAAGGTCTTTACCGGCAGCATCCTTTTTGCGCGTGCCGTCTTCATTGAGCCGGTATTCCGGCTCTCCATCAAAGACAATGGATGAGCCAAAGGCAGCCGGGTCGCTCTCTGCTAAATCAAGAACGTATGAAGCAAGGTCTCCGTTCGGGGTATTGTAAGCGGTCTTATCAAAATAAAGATCTGCCCGCACGATGCCGTTATCTCTTCTAAAGTTTTTTGCTCTGCCTAAGAACGTGCCGACTGCTGAGTTGCTCATGTTAGGGTGGCCAAACCGCGACTTTATGCCGATTGTCCACTTTGTCCCCAGATCAACCGCCTGATCTAAAGTAGTTTCATCAATCTCCAAACCGTGGCCGCGCGCCTCGCCCTTAGTGAGAACGCTAAAACCGCGGATGATTCCGGATTCCTTATCAATACCGCCTTTGCCGTTCAGGATGCCCTTGGCTGTATCTGCGCGAAAAGTATTTTTATGTTTTAACGAATCCTGCATACCCCGCTCCTTTTTTTTATTTCGGCTGTATATCAATAATCAGCTCTTGGGGCTTAACCAGCATGCCCTTTGGCACAACTGTAACCTTAATCGGAAAATCATCAGAAGTAAAAATCAGGCAGCGCTTATTCTTGGCTGCTTCTTCCTTATCCTTTGACTCCTGCTTCTTCTTGAATAGGTTCCTCAACAATGTCTTTCTCCTTATTTGGATCGGTTTTCTTAACCAGCGGTTTATCTTCTAAACCCAGCTCCTTGCGCTTCTTTTCTTCCCGGGCTTTCTGCTCCATCACCTCTTCCCAGTCTTTTCCTAAAGCTGCGCATTCATCAGCCAATGTGGAAAGATTCCCATCCACCGAACTGCGCGAGGCTTCAACTTCTTTTGTGGGATCCACCCAGCCCCAGCCAGGAGCAATCCAGCGCGCGCGGGTTAAGTCCAGCCGGTTCTCATAGAAATTCTGAATGGGAAGTTCGCCTAATAAATAAGCCTCTTCCAAAAACATTTCATACACCGGCTGGCATAATCTTTTTGACAGCCACTCCTGTCTTGCCCTAAAAAATCTGCGTGCCTCTAAGAGCGCTGCCCGGGCGCTGGAATAACTCGATTTGCTAAAATCCTTAGCCACTACCTCATAAGGAAGATTAAGGCCCGCGGATATCGCGCGCAGGATCCTTTCCACAAAAGGCTCAAAGGTTCCTCCGGGCCGGGTTGGGCTTAACTGCGAAATTTCCTCACCCGGCGCCAAGTATTCAATCATCCCCGGCTCTAAGGCTTCTATTTTTTGATTTGCTGCATTGGTAGAATCTGCCCTGCCAAAAGCAGCGTTAATGGGATCTGTCTTTTTTACAAAAGCTGCAAAGCAGGCAGCCACGCGCGCTGCTACTAACTCCGCCTCCATATAATCTGCTAAATCTTTAAAGTAAGTGAGAATCGGCGCAAAGAACGGCTCGCCCCTGGTCTGACCCGGCCGCTTCAGCCAGTAAAGATGCAGAACATTAGGCCTTCCTAATTCGTTCTTAGCCGGATAGCGGATGTAAAAACTTGAATCAAGCGCTCTATAGTTAAAATATATATCTCCAGGGTGACTTTTACGAATATAGTAAGCAACCGGCTCGCCGCGTTCGCCGATCTCAACTCCGCTTCTGATATTTTTGTTTTGCATTAAGTCGTATGGTGTGGCCAGCCTGTCTGCTTCGACAATTTCTAAGGCCAGCATGTAAGGCCTGCTAGGCGTATCAACCATCAAAGGAATAATTAAGACTTCTCCGTTTTCTAGGATCTGCCGCTCAACTAACTGCTGGATTTCGTAGAAGTCCATACGCTCTCCGGCATCCGCAAAAGGAATCCACTTCTGCCAGGCGCGCTCTGCTTTTTTCTGAAAAAGGTCTGCCGCTTCTTCACTGATAGTAAGGCTGTCCCGGTCAATGCGGCTCTGCGGCCTTATACCAGTGCCGATGACATTGGTAACAATAGTTGAGGTTATACCTGAAGCATGCGCGTCATTACGGTTTAAGTCCCTACTTCTTTCGCGTAAAGTAGGAAGTTCAAATAATAAATCCGAATCAGCCGAGCCTCTTCCCGGGATCCAGGAATCGCGCAGGCGCGAGCGGTCTGCCCCGCGGTAGCTTGAGAACTGCCTTAAGGCCAGGCGGTAAAGCTTTCGCTGCAGCGACATCCTTGGCGAGAAAAAGCCGATTAAGCTGTCGAGCCTTTCGGAAAAAGTAATTTTGTTATCGTCTTTATTTTTCATGTCGGATTCTTAAATGAGACAAAGGTCCTTGCCCCGCCTTTTTCGGCAGCAAGCTGAGCTTTTAATTTATCCTGCAGCCTTGTTAACTCGTCTAAACGGGCCTTCTCAATGGTACGGCCGTCGATACTGTATGAAACAACACCTCCTGTTTCTAAGCACTTTTGAATCGCAGCATTTACTGCATCCAGCATCTCTTGTGTCGTCGCCATATTGACCTCTTGAAAAGAAAGCGGCAGTAAGATGGTTAAGGCACCTTAACTGCCGCATGTAATTTAGAGAGCGTCCCCTCTAAATTATTCCTAATTGTCTGTTCACCTAAACTTTATATCATCTGCCTGTATTGAGTCAAGTAAACGGTTCAGCCACGCTGAAAATAGTTTTACTTGTCTACTTCCAGGACTTTAAACTTCCAGCCGCAAGCGTTGCATTTATAATACAAGACCGGCCGGTCTGCGCCGTAACATTTTAACTTTAAAGACTTGCATCTGGGACATCTTAAAACTAACCGCACAATAGTCGCCTTTATTTCCGGCTCTTTATTTACGCCTTCATCAATTACCGCAGCCTTGCTTTTTTCCGAAACATACCCCTTCAGCCATCCTTTTGCGTTTATCCATTTGGTCATTATCTTTTTATCCAGCCGGGCCTCCTGGGAAGCCAGTTTTTGGTAATGCCCTGCTGCAGGCTTTCTGTATCCTGCTTAGGATAAATTCTTTTTCCGTCATCCTGCATAGCAAAAACCCGGATCATCTCCGCAGCTGCAATCGAGTAACACTCGGTATCAAAGAAATGGCTCTGCGTATGCACGGAAATTGTCCGCCATTCTTCCCGGGCGCGTCCTGTTTTTTTGTCCCGGATGATAACCTTATGCTCTCCGCAAAACTGCCTTAAGTATTCCTCGGAAGGGTCCTTATGCAGATGCCAGCCGCCGGGAGAATTGGCCTGAGTATTCTTGACTAAACGGCTGATTTTATCTTTAAAATAGCTGGTATCAATGTGCCAGAGCATTAGACCGCCGGGAATAGTCCGACCCGAAGCCGGATACTTATCAATACTGGAAACCTTAAACGGCACTCCGCTGATATAGCTTTGCCCCTTGACCGGCCTGGCAACACCGCGCCATAAACGGCAGGCCTCATAAACCTCATCAGTGCGGTAACCGGTATCAATGCAGGCAAGCCTTACCCCGAAAGGCTCAATGCCTGTTTCTTCTGCCGGATAAAGGGTCTTAAAAAGAATCTCTGTCACCTCATCCCACTCTTCAACCCTTGCCGCTAAAATCAGCCAGGACTCCTGATATAAACCCCAGCCGCGGATAGTCAAATAGAAGTGATCCTTCTGCACGTCCACTCCGGCAGTAAGAACTTTAACGCCTGCAGGCACCAGGCCCCTGGGATAAGGAAACGCCAAAGCTAAAAGCTCCTCCGGCTTGGTCTTTCCGATATTCTCCTCCCAGACCTCTGCCAGCCAGCTGTTGACAAAATTCATCAAAAGCTCAATATAATCCTTGGATTTCAAAAACTCAGCAGCAATATCTGAAAAGGTCAGCCAGGGCGAATAGAGCGAGCTGATCCAAAACCCGCGGTTTTTATTCTTCTCGCTTTTATCGGGAATCCATTCCCCGCTTAACATCATCTTCTGTTTTTGATTATCCTCTATGCGCTTTGAGCAGTGCAGGCATTCATACCAGGCAAGCCTGTCGTTTTTTATTCTTTCGGGAGATGCTTCTTCCTTAGGCCACTTAATCTGGCCGAAAACCAAAACCTGCAGCTTTCCGCAGTAGGGACAAGGCACATAAAAACGGCGCTGGTCGGATTTCTCATACTCGCGGAAGATATAGCCTTCCCTGGTAGTCGGCGTAGAAACCTTCACTGTCTTTTTATTCCAAAATGTCTTCTGGCGCTCCTGGGCAAGTTTTATGGGATCTGCTTCACGGCCGGAAAACCTGGGGTATTTGTCTACCTCATCTAAGAATAAATATCTAATAGGCCGGGATGCTAAATCAGCAGGAGAGTTCGAGCCGGCGAAATAAAGAATCATCCGGTCAAAGTGGTATTCAAGCTTAGTAATATCGTCTGAATTCTCCGGGATGTATCTTTCTAAAATCGGCGAGCCTTCAATCATAGGCTTAATCCTGTTATAGGAGATACTCTTGGCATCGTCAGCCCTGGGCAGGACCATAAGAGTAGGCCCGGGATCCTGGTCAATGATAAACCCCAGCATATTCATCATGGCCTCAGTCTTGCCTACCTGGCTTGCGGACATAACCGTAATCTCATCTACAAAGGAATCGGTAAAAGCATCCATAATGCCTTTTAAATAAGGCGTCCGGTTAGTATTCCACTGCCCGGGTTCAGCCGAAGTCTTAGTATCCAGCCTGCGGAAACTATCCGCCCAAACGCTTACCGTCATTTTATCCGGCAGGCTCCATTCCTCCCGGATTGCCGGCATAACGCTTTTAAGTATTTCTTTGCTTAGCTTCTTTGGCATTGGCTATCCCGGAAAACTGTTTGATGATATTTCTCAATTCATTATCCAGTATCTCGCAAATCAACTTCGGCTCCTGCTGATACAGCTTAGGCGCGATATAGCGCGGAAGCCATAAAAAACCTGCCCTGATTCCCCTGACCTGGTTTTTAAGTATGGCAAGGTGTTCGGCATAAGGAATAAGCTGGCGTTCCTTTTCTTTAAGTTCTATTTCGCTGAGCTTCGCCTTATTCTTACGGTACTCCAGATCCCAGTGGTCTTTTTCTGCGTCTTCAAAGCTGTATTTATCGTAATACCATTTGAACACTTCACTGACTTTAAACCTGAAGATCTCGCCTGCAGCATTGCGTATCACCGGCATGCCTTGAGCAATATAGTGCCTGACCATGCGGGTGGTCTTTTCTAAATAAAGCGATACAGTCTCTAAGTCAGCTGTGCCGTCAAGAGGAGCGGTTTCCTTGTTTTCCTCCTGCTGCTCAAACTGCTCAAGCTCTTTTAATTCTTTAGAAGTCAAAGCGCCCTTGCTTAGTTTTTCAACCAAAGCGATGTATCTTTTCTTTTTGGCCAGCTCGACTAAATTTTGCCTTTTTTCATCCATAGTTATTCCCTGCAGGCCTTCTTTCCGGAAAACTCCTCCCAGCGCTTAACTGCCACGTCGCAGAACACCGGCTCAATCTCCATAGCAAAACACCTGCGATTGAGCCGCTCAGCAGCAATAATCTGCGAACCGGAACCGCTGAACGGCTCGTAGCAGATATCACCCGGGCTTGTATGCACGCGCATAGGAATAGCAAATACTTCAGTCGGCTTAACTGTGGGGTGATACAGGCCGGTATTTCTTTTTTTGCCTTCCCAGTCCAGCTCCCAGACATCCGTATGATACTCAGGCTTAGTTGGATCCCCTGTTCTTAAAAAGCTGGCTATCCAAACTGTCCCGATTGCTTTATCTAAAGGCCGGTAATCCGGCTTATGGCCTTTCTGCCAGCATAAAAGGCAGGGCTCATGCCTCCAAGGATAATACGCGAATGATAGGACCGCGCACGGTTTAACCCAGATAACCTGCTGATGCACTAATATCTTTAATTCATCGCAAATTTTTCTAATAAGCACTATTCTGGCAGAAGCGTGCCATAAATATATGGCGGTATTTGTTTCTATGATTTTTAAGCCGTTTAACAAGAATCCTCGTAAGAACCCTTCGGCATCTTCTATATCAATCTCATGATAAACCCCTGACCAGTCCTTGCCGCCGGCCCCGTGGTGTCCTTTAGGCCTGCCTGTGCCGGTATAATCAACCAGATAAGGCGGATCTGTAGCTAAAAGCCTGGCAGTTTTGCCGTCCATAAGTTTTGCTACATCCGCCTCATTTGTGGAGTCTCCGCAAAGAAGCCTGTGCTCTCCTAAAATCCAAAGGTCGCCTTTTTTGGTAATTGCCTCGGGAGGCGGCTGCGGAATATCGTCAGGGAGGGTCTTACCGCTGCCTAAGTTCTCAACTCCCATATCGCCTACGCTGTCGCGCAGGTTTTTCAACCTTAAGTTAATATAATCATCAGCTGCCTCATGGCGCAGTTTTTCTAAAAGCGGGATTAAAGCAGCTGTCCATTCACCGGCAATCTCCTGGTTATTCAAGGTCACGTTCATAGCCTGCTCTTGGATTTCGTCCGCGTCAACTAAGATAGCCGGAGCAGTCTCTACGCCTTCAGCCTGCAGAATCTTATAGCGCTGATGGCCGGATATGATGCGCATATTGCGTTTATTCACCACCAAGAGATCCACATAACCGAACTTCTCTAAACTGTGCCTTAGGCCTAAAAGCGCCTCATTAGATATCTCCCGCGGATTATAGGGAGATGGTTTCAATTCCGTTAATTTTATTTCACTAATTTCAGGCTTTATATTGATTTTTGCCACATAGTCCTCCTTTACTTAACCTCTTTATAATCAAATAGTTAGTAATAATACGCCTTTTCTGTTGGTCGCCCAATTTCATTGAAATTGAAATGACTTTTTTTATTCTAAAATCACTCGCTGCCTGCGCCTCGCCCGACCCGCGCCGCACACCCCCTTGGAAGGACCCGCAAGCTTTCTTTTAAGAACAAAACAGAGTTATGCACAGAATTCACAGCCTCTACTACTATCTTTTGTTAGTTATCTCTTGTTATATATCTATTGTTCGTGTGACACCCCGGTCACCACTGCTGGTGACACCTGTGTCACTACCCCAGTGACAGCCCTGTCACTGGTGACATCAATGTCACTACTTGGTTGTGGATAACTTTTCACTCCTGAAATATTAAGCAGCTTATAAATATTCGGCTTGCCCTTCTTCCTCTCAATCGAGACAGTCTTTAGCCGCTCCAGTTGTTTTATTGCCCGCATTATTGTGCGCCGGGATACTCCGCAATGATATGCCAATGTGGTAATAGACGGAAAACAATCCTGCGCCTTAAAATTAGCGTAATAACAAAGCCATGAGTAAACAGCTACACCCATTGTCCCGGCGCTTTCGCTAATGAGCCTTAATGCTGCCTTATCTATCCAAAGGAATTTGCCGTCGCGTAAATCCCTTATATCTATCTTTTCGCTTCCCATGAAAAACCTTCTTCATTTCTTCTTGGGCTTTCTTTTTGCTTTTCCGCACGGCCTATTCGCTTCAATCAGCTTCTGCCGGTTATACCAGCTAAGCCCCCTGTAGACCTTCTTTAAACCTTTAGTAACTTTCATAGCTCGTCGCTCCTCCTTATCCTTTCCACCGTGAATTTATCCTCGCCGAGTTTGCGGGTCATTAACCCGATAAATATCTGGGCGATGTATTCGCCTACTTCGCTTGAGGCATCGATAACCACTTTGTCGTGTGTGGCCAGATATGCCGCGTGAAGCCTTACCTTGGCCTGGCCAAAGGCGTATTCGGCAGTCTCAATGGCGCGGGCAATCTCTTTCTCGATGGTTTTCCTGCCTACTTTCTCGCGAAATTTAAACTTGCATACATCAGTCATCTTCCTTGCCTCCACTGTATGTATATCGGTTTTTCCTGCAAAATGTCGCAGCCTTTAGAAAAATTATTTCAAATAATCCTTAAGCCCCTCTTCCTCAAAAAGCTTCCTGATCCGAAGCACATCCCGATACACAACGCTTCTATGCTTACTGAAATACTTGCAGGCCTCATTTATGCTTAATCCCTCTTCGCCTATAAGCTTGCATAGTTTCTGCTCTTGAGGCGTAAGCTTTTGAAATACCCGGGAAATATCTATTTTTAGCTCTGACTTAGCTTGCGGCGGAATATCTTCGCTCTCTACGAGCTTGCCTTTTAAGGTAGGCCCGTCCTCATCATCGTTAAGCGGTTCTTCCAAAGACACGCTTTCATAAATTGCCTTGCGCTTATCGGTCTTTGCCTTCTCAACAAGCTTGCGAAGCGCGCTTGCGATAACCTCTGCCATATAGGTCTTTTTGGAAGCGCCTCGCTTAGGATCGTAACGGTCGCGGACCTCAAGCCAGCGGATAAGACATTCCTGCAATAGATCATCAAGTCCCTCCCGTGCCAGATATTCGTGCTCTCTTCTGTAATCATTGATTACCTTCTTGGCAACCGCAATCTCCCAGCTTTCAAATAAACCTCCGTAATTCAGACTCATGAGACACCTCCTTTTTTATTTCTTGAGGTGTCTCAAATGAATCCCAACTAACGATATGCCTTTAAAGATGCGAAGTAAATCACGGAGGGCTCATAAATATTTGTAGAGATATCACTATTTGCGTCTCTTTACCTTCGCAAGATCGTCGATGCCGAACAATTCTCTTTCTGTTGGCTCTCTGCCTAAGATGCCGGCCAAAACTTTTATCACTGCCTCGCAGAGTTTTTTATTCCGCAATTCTCTTTCTGAAGGCGAAAGGCTTTGCGCATAAACCACCTGAATCCGGTCTCCGAACCGCTTATTAAAATTACCTTTTATTCCCCGTGCCATATTTGCCCCCTACAGATGTATATCGGTTTTTTTCTCAAAATGTCGCATGGCTATGCGACAAAACACTAAAAAATCCGATATACACATATAGGAGCTCTTGACGTCGATTCCTCTTGACTTGTAGGAGTTTTGTTATAGGGTTGGGGTGTCCAAATAACCTGAAAGGGGGTGAAACCGCATGACCGCAGAGCAGAAAAAGAAAGACAAAGAGTTTTTGAATAAACTTCATGCCAAACATTACGACAAGAAGAAATCAAAAACTCAAAAAACCAAGGCGTCGGCTGATAATTCTCCGTCACCTAAAGAAGGCATTGTCTTGGCGGCTGGCAGTACGCGCAACGAACTAATGCTGACGGCTAAGCAGCGCGGAGTTAAGAATTTCCGGGTGCTTAATAAACAAGAGCTCGCTGACGTACTCAAGAACATCGGTGATCAGAAGGTTGTTGATGCTATTGTGGCTGGGGCAGTGGCCAGATGGAAGACTGGCTGGGGCAAAGGCAAGAAGCAGAAAACCCAGGCATAACTGTTTTACCGCCGCTATGCAGAAGAGTGTCTTCTGCATGGCGGGCTGCCTGCAGTCAAAGCGGAATAATTTTATGATTATGAATGCCAAAACAGATAATACAAATAAGAAAAAACGCTACGCTATCTATACCCGCTGCTCTACTGATGACCAGGCCCAGGGAGATTTTACAACGCTTGATGCGCAAGCCTATCACTGCAAGAATATGCTGGATGCCTTTGGATATGACCTTGCCAAGATAGGCAACAAAGGCCGAATAGATGATGACGGCTATTCCGGCAAGGATCTCAACAGGCCCGGCATCCAGATGATTATCGACCACGTACGTAAAAAAGCGCCGTTTGACGGAGTTATATTCTTCCGCCTAGACCGCTTAACCCGCAATACCCGGGACCTTTACTGGCTTATTGACCTATTCAGGGAAAAGGAAATCGATTTTGTCTCGGTAAGAGAAAACTTAGACAGCTCAACCGCCATAGGCAGGGTAGTAATTGGAATACTCGGGATTTTGTCAGCCTTTGAACGAGAGCTCACCGGCGAGCGCGTAAAAGCCTCTGCTATTGCGCGGGTACGCCAGGGCAAGTGGGTCGGCGGAATGCTGCCTTATGGATATAGGCTTATACCGGACGGAGAGCCTTTTCCTAACGGTCGCCAGCCGCATAAAATTGTGCTGGATGAGAAGATAACTATGCACCTTAAAGTAATCTGGGAGATGGCTGCTGATAACCGGTCGCTTACACAGGTAGGTCTTGAGCTTCACAGGCGCGGCCTAAAAACCCTGAATGGCAAGGAATGGCGCAGGCAGGTTATCTCACGAATCTTAAAGAATCCTTTCTACAAAGGCTACATCCAGTACAGCGGCGAATACCACAAAGGCAATCACCCGGCAATCGTCGACGAAAAGCTATGGGAGCGGGCTAACAAGATATTAAGTGCCAGGCTCCCCGGCCATAACTTCGTGCAGAAAGAAAGGTTCTACGAATACCTCCTTGCAGGCATCCTCCGATGCGGCGATTGCGGAAGCCATATGGTCTGCAATTTCTCAGGAGGCCGTGACAGAAGAAAGTTCTTTTACTATGAGTGCAGCCGATCCAAGCAGGCGCTGGGATGCAAAGCCAGCCGTATCTCTGCAACCACTTTTGACAAAGCTATAATTGATTATTTTAGGCGAGCAGCCAAGGACCAAAGCATTATCATAAAGGCCTTGGGAGATGCCATGCTTGAGTCGCAGGCAAAGCTTGAAAAGATAGACGCGGATCTCAAAGAAAAGGAGTCAAAGCTAAACGGTTTCCGGCACCAGGCCAATAAACTGCTGGAATTAGCCATGGGCAACACGGTCACCAAAGGCTCGACCTATAAAGACAAAATGACTGAATTGGAAACCGAAATCGCAAAATTGGAAGACGAGATAGACAAACTGCAGGCGCAAAAGAGAGTTGCCAGCATAAACGCCTGTTCCGGTGAGCTCGTATACCGCAGTATGAACTTCGCCATACAACACCTCGAAGATGCCCCTCCGGAAGCCCAGAAAAGCATTATACAGGCCCTGATCAAAGACATCTACGTGTATAGCGACAGGCTGGTAATCAACATGTATATCGAAGAGCCGCTTGAGGGCATCCTGCCTGGTGAAATAGCCTCTATAAAAGAAAAGCACCCTACAGAAGCCTATAAGGCGCTTGTGCCTACTGCACCGCTATCCGCAGTTTCGGATAGTTGTCAACAGTGGCTGCCCCGCTTGGACTCGAACCAAGATAGTCAGATCCAGAATCTGAAGTCCTACCTATTAGACGACAGGGCAAAAGTTACCAGAGGTTTTTCTTCATCCAGCCGTCTGCTTTCTGCAGGTTCTGCCAGGTGTTTTTACTGTCTTGCACAAAGCCTTTAGCTGTCTCGCACCCTGAGATAAAAATAAGGCACACTAGCAAAAAAAGAACCGCTATGGCGGGTTTTGCCTTGCTAATCATCCCCCCTCCTTTTTGATAAACTTGCTCAGGCGTTTTTTTGCGCGCTCTTTACCTAAATAATGTATGACCTCAAATAACCCCGGGCCTATGGTTTTACCGGTCAAGGCGACCCTTATAGGATGGATGAGCGCCTTTGCCTCTATTTTCAGCTCTTTCACCAGTTCCCGGAAACCGGCCTCGATATTTACGCTATCAAAATTATCCAGCGCCTCCAGCTTCTCTATAAAAAGCCGGAATTCACGCGAGAGGTCTTTATTTAAAAACTTCTCTGCGGCCGAGGGGTCTATTGGGATATCTTCCAGGAAGAAAAAATCCGCCCAATCTACAAAGTCATTCAGCGTAGGGAGCCGGCCTTGAAATAATTCTACTAGAGAAACGAGGTAATTTCTATCGAAATTATCCGGGTCAATGTATTTTTTATCTGCCAAGAGGGGAATTAGTTCATCGGCCAGTTTTTGCGTATCCGCATTTTTAAGGTACTGGTTATTCATCCAGCGTAATTTTTCTATATCAAAGGCGGCTGCGGTTTTATTCACATCCTTGATATCAAATAATTTGATTGCTTCGGCGATATCAATTATTTCGCGGTCTTGCCCCGGAGACCAGCTTAAGAGCAATAGATAATTGACCAGGGCCTGCGCCAGATAACCCATCTTGCGGTAATCGCTTATGGCAGTTGCCCCTGTCCTCTTGGAAAGCCTGCCGCCCTCTTTTCCCATAATCAAAGGCAGGTGCGCAAACTGCGGCAGGCTAAACCCTAAGGCTTCATAAAGAAGGATTTGTTTAGGCGTATTGGAGATGTGGTCATCTCCCCGGATTACGTGGCTGATCTCCATGGCAGCGTCATCCACTACGCAGGCAAAATTATAAGTGGGAGTGCCGTCAGATTTGATGAGCACCTGGTCTTTGATATCCTGGGCATCAAACTGAATTGCCCCGCGGATAAGGTCATGGACCTTGATTTTCTGCGGCATAACTTTAAAAATTATGGCTTCTTTGTTATCCGCGGATTTTTCTATGTACGCCTTTCCTTCTTTAAGCAGTTTCTCAGCGGCCTCCCGGTAAAGATTGAGCCTCTGGCTTTGATGATAAAGCTCATCCCACTTAAAACCCAACCAGTCCAGGCTATACAATATCTCATCCAGATATTCTTTTTTTGAGCGCGCTTGGTCGGTGTCTTCAATCCTTAAAATGAATTTTCCGCTCTCGGCTTGCGCATACAGCCAATTGAACAAGGCAGTGCGTCCGCCGCCTATATGCAGATTTCCCGTCGGAGAAGGCGCAAATCTAACTCTGGTCATTTCAGCCTCACTCCTTCCTGGAGGGCTTTTTTATTAATCTCCACCAGTTCTTCTTTGCCTTTCGGAGCCATAGCTGCTATTACCTCAACCACACTCTTAAGGCCTACGGTTTTTTTATGTGCCAGATAACAACCCAGGGCTACCATATTGGCTATCTTGATATTGCCCAATTTTATGGCTATATCGGTAAAAGGGTAGCGCGCGGGTTGCACATCTTTATAATCTCCCTGGCCAGCCAGGGAGGTATTAACCAAGAGCAAGCCTTTTTTCTTTATTCTATTTTGAAACCTCTCCAGAGACGGCTGGTTCATGATGATTAAGGTATCTGCCTTATCTATATAAGGAGAGCCTATTTCAGTATCGGAAATCACTATCATGCAGTGCGCCGTGCCTCCGCGCATCTCCGCCCCGTAAGCAGGCAGCCAGGTAACAAACTTTCCTTCCTGCATGGCCGCCTCTGCCAAAACTTTTCCCACCAGCATAACCCCCTGCCCGCCTGCGCCTGCGATAATTATTTTCTCAAACATATCTAAAAGTTTATTGCTGTTTTTTTATTTTATTATCCCCAGGGGGAATTCCTTAGCCATTGTATCGCGTATCCACTCCAGTGCCTGCTGTGGAGGCATTCCCCAGCATGTCGGGCAGGGAGAGAGCACTTCCACTAAAGAAAACCCCAGGTTATCCATCTGGTTCTGGAATGCCTGTTTTATGGCTTTTTTAGTTTTGATAATCTCCTGCACAGAATACAATGCGCTGCGCTCAATATAACAGACTCCGGCTAAGGAAGCCAGCATCTCGGAAATCTTGAAAGGATAGCCCTGTAGTTTTACGTCCCTGCCCTTTGGTGTGGTGGTTGTCTTCTGTCCCAAAAGAGTGGTGGGCGCCATCTGTCCGCCGGTCATGCCGTAAATAGCGTTGTTAATAAATACCACGGTTAAATTCTCTCCGCGGTTTGCCGCATGCACGGTTTCATTAGTGCCTATGGCAGCCAGGTCTCCGTCTCCCTGATAGGTAAAAACGATATTTTCCGGCCGCATTCTTTTAATGGCGGTGGCTACAGCCAGGGCCCGGCCGTGCGCTGCCTCCGAACAGTCAAAATTCCAGTAATTATAAGCCACCACCGCGCAGCCCACCGGCGCAACGCCTATTACCCTCTCCCGTATGCCCAGCTCGTCCACAACCTCTGCTATCAGCCGGTGCGTTATCCCGTGGCCGCAGCCCGGGCAATAATGGGTTGATATATCGCGTAAAGATTCGGGACGCTGAAAGATTTTATCCATCAATGAACTCTATGAACTCAATAAACTCAATGAACTTTTAATAATTTCTTCTTCGGTAGGCACTCCGCCTCCGGCGCGGCCGAAGAACTTAACCGGGAATTTACCGGCCAGCGCCAGCTGCACATCTTCCAGCATCTGGCCGTAAGACATTTCTATTACCAGAAATTTCAAACCTTTGCCTTTGGCACTCAGGTGCTTGAAAATATTATCCGGAAAAGGCCAGAGCGTTATCGGACGGATGAACCCTGCCTTCCTGCCTTTATCCCTTAATTTTTGCACCACTGTTCTGGCAATGCGCGCCATGCTCCCGTAGGCAACCAGTATAATCTGGGCATCCTCTAAAAATGCGCCTTCATAACGCTGCTGGCGCGCCTGGATTAGTTTATATTTCCTCTGCAAGGCGAGATTGAGCTGCTCTAAATCTCCCTCTTTCAGGCGGAAGGATGTTACGATATTGGGTTCTCTGTCTTTACAGCCGGATAACGCCCATTTTTTAGTCGATAGTCTACTTTTTTTTCTATGGACTGTGGACTGTGGACTGTGGACTATTAGGGGCTCCATCATCTGCCCCAGTATCCCGTCTCCCAGGATAATCACGGGGGTGCGGTACTTATCCGCTAAATCAAATGCCTTAAGCATAAGCATATATGCCTCCGGCACAGAGTGCGGGGCAAGCACTATAGAGTGGTAATCGCCGTGGCCGCCGGAACGGGTTGCCTGAAAATAATCCGATTGCGCAGGCCAGACATTGCCTAAGCCGGGGCCTGCGCGCATTATATTGACGATGACCGCGGGCAATTCAGCGCAGGCAAGGAAGGAAATGCCTTCCTGCTTCAGGCTTATCCCGGGGCTGGAGGAGGAAGTCATTGCCCGTGCTCCTGTTGCCGCTGCTCCGTAAACCATATTCACGGCGGATATCTCTGACTCCGCCTGAATAAACACGCCTCCTGCCTCTGGCAGGTGCTCTGCCATATAGGCGGTTAATTCATTCTGCGGGGTAATGGGGTAACCTGCGTAAAAACGGCAGCCTGCATCAATGGCGCCCTGCGCAATTGCTTCATTGCCGCTCATTAAGACTTTCTTAATAGCTCTGTTGTTCATTCTAGTTCATTCTAGTTCATCGAGTTTGGGCTGAATAAACTTATTTATAGACTTCAATACAACAATCCGGGCAGATAACCGCGCACATAGCGCATCCTGCGCATTCATCGCTTTCCTTAAACTCGGCGTAATTTAAGCCGCGCTTGTTGAGCTGGCTGCTTTTTTTAATCAGCCCTTTGGGACAGGCGTTGATGCAAAGCAGGCAGCCTTTACATCTCTCTTTATCTATAATTATCTTTGCCATAACCGGATTACGCCTTCATTGCCCTGCCGGATTTATGCTCCAGCAGAACAGACTTCACTCTTTCAGCTATTGCCTTGCCGGTTAAACCGTATTTAGAAAGGAGTAGCTCCCTCTTGCCATGCTGGATAAAGCCGCAGGGCAGGCCCATCCTTGTCAGCGGAGCGTCTATTGCCTCGCTTACTGCGCTGCCAAAGCCGGCTTCTATAATACCTTCTTCCACGCTAAAAATCAACTTTGTCCTGGCGGCTAAGCCCTTATACAACGCTTTATCCAGGGGACGGATAAAGCGTGCATTAATCAAAGTCCCTTTTAATCCTTCCTCTGCCAATAGGCTTAAGGCTTCCAAAGAAGGCGCAAGCATACTCCCCAGGGCAATAATCACAAAATCCCCTCCCTCCTGCAAAATTTGCGCCTTACCTAATTCTAGCGGGATAACGGGATAACGGGATAACGGGATAACGGCCTTAGGATACCTTATGGCCACAGGTTTATTCAATTTTAAAGCCAGCTCCAGCATTGCCTCTAATTCCTCTGCGCCTGCGGGAGCCATCAGAATTAAATCCGGGATGCTTCTTAAAAAGGCGATATCAAAAATTCCCTGGTGCGTTGCGCCGTCTTCTCCGGTAATGCCTGCGCGGTCAACGCAGAAGACAACCGCCAAATCCTGCAAGGCCACATCCTCGCTGAGCTGGTCATAGGCCCTTTGCAAAAAAGTAGAATATATCGCTACCACCGGCTTAAAACCTCCCCGCGCCAGGCCTGCGGCAAAGCAAACCGCGTGTGCCTCGGCAATCCCTACATCAAAAAACCTCTCGGGGTATAAATCGCGGAATCTATCCAAGCCTGTGCCTTCCGGCATGGCAGCGGTAATGGCTATAATTCTTTTATCCTCCTTGGCCAGTGCAAGCAATTTTTTGCTGAATACCTCTGTGTAGGTGCTTCTAGCGCTTGGGTCTTTGGGGGTCTTGCCGGAATCAATTTCAAAACAGTTGACTCCGTGGAACCTCACCGGCTCGTTTTCTGCAGGCGGATAACCCTTGCCTTTTTTGGTAACCACATGCAAGAACCTGGGGCCTTTGATGCTCAATATATTCTTTATTGCCGGAATCAATAAATTTAGATTATGGCCGTCAAGGGGCCCGAAATAACGGAAACCCAGCTCTTCAAATAACATCCCCGGGATAAACAATCCTTTTAAACCCTCTTCGAATTTATTGGCCAGTTTGATAATACGGCTGCCCTTGGGCATACGCGACTGCACAAAATCCTCCAGGGATTTCCTGAAGCGGTTGTATACGGGAAGAGAGATAATTTTATTAAGGTAAGTGCTTATCGCGCCCACATTGGGGGAGATACTTAATTCGTTGGTGTTTAAGATAACCAGGATGTCTTTCTTTAAATGGCCTACATTATTTAAACCTTCAAAACACAGGCCTCCGCTTAAAGAACCATCTCCGATGACTGCCACTATTTTAAAAGGCGGGCCTAGCGTGGCCTGGTAATCCCTGGCGCAGGCAAGGCCCAGGCCTAAGGATACGGCGCTGGAGCTGTGGCCGGTGGTAAAGACGTCGTATTCCGATTCCTCTTTAGAGGGGAAACCGCTTATGCCCTGATACTGGCGCAGGGTAGAAAAATTTTTATTCCTGCCGGTTAGAATCTTATGCGCATAAGCCTGGTGGCCTACGTCAAAGATGATTTTATCCGCGGGCGCATTCAGGCAATAGTGCAGGGCGATAATCAACTCCACTGCGCCAAGGCTGGAGGCAAGATGCCCTCCGCAAGAAGAAACAACTTCCACCATCCTCTGCCTTATCTGGCGCGCTAATTGCGCAAGCTCTTCGTAGGAAAGCCTTTTTAAATCCTGCGGGC
>Ga0315282_10002256_pt1 | contig 35708 bp, 24 predicted proteins | sample YL17G07_20_MG_FD_203693 | JGI IMG/M metagenome (GOLD analysis project Ga0315282, IMG submission 203693) | Sediment microbial communities from Yellowstone Lake, YNP, Wyoming, USA - YL17G07_20 | ecosystem: Environmental > Aquatic > Freshwater > Lake > Sediment | place: USA: Wyoming | collected...
GGAGGATGGTCTTTGCCCAAATGTCCTCTTCCAGAAAGAGGGGGAGAGAACGAAGAGCCGCCTGAATCCCAGCTTGATCCGCATCAAACAAAGTCACCATCGTTGTGGCATATCTCTTGAGAATCCGTATGTGCTGGGGAGTCAACGCCGTTCCGGAGGTGGCAACGCTGTTCTTAAAGCCGAATTGATGAAGAGTCAAAAGATCAAAATACCCTTCAACGAGGAGGACACTCTCTTTTTCCGAGATCGATTGCTTGGCTTCGTGAAGACCATACAGAACTTCCCCTTTGTGGTAGATGATCGACTCCGGAGAGTTAAGATATTTGGGCTGTCCTTCCCTCAGGATCCTTCCGCCAAATCCGACCGTTCGTCGATGGACGTCGCAGATGGGAAACATGATCCTCCCTCTGAAAACGTCATACCACCCCTCTCGTTTCCGGGGAAGGATCAAACCCAGTTCTCGGGCCAGCTCTAGATCCACCTTTTTCTCTTGGAGGTGCTGAACCAGACCATTCCACATCTCGAGCGAATAACCCAACTGGTATTCGACCAGAAGGTCTCTAGTCAATCCCCTTTGGGCCAGATACTTTCTTGCCTGTTCCCCTTCTCTCCTTCGCATCAGGAGATCATGAAAGTATTCTAAGGCGATCTGGTTGATCTGGTACAGGATTTCTCGTCTTGCCGTCTCTTTCTTTTGTAACGGAGAGAGTTCGCGTGGCTTGATGCTGACGCCATACCGCTTTGCCAGTTCCTCCAGGGCTTGGGGAAATGAAAAGTGCCCGACCTTCATCAAGAAGGTGAAGACGTCCCCTCCTTCTCCACAGCCAAAGCAGTGAAAGATCTGTTTTTCTTCATTGACCATGAAGGAGGGAGTCTTCTCCGTATGAAAAGGACAAAGTCCCTTGTGGTTCTTTCCTGTCTTCTTGAGATTGACGTAGTCTGAAACAACTTCGACAATGCTGGACCGCCCACGGACTTCGGACACGGCGTCATCTGAGAAAAATCCAGTGGTCAATGATCCCACCTCTTTAGGAAAAGCCTGGTTACTCCAAGGGGCCAAAGCGGGGCAATGGGAAAAAACTCAATACTGTTTAAAATGTTTTTCTCAATTTGGCAAGATCGGATGACTCAAGCAAGGGGTCGTTAGAGTCAAAGCTCTTAACATTTTGAAAACATTGAGATTCTTGTTCTTCTCGGGCAAGTCGGATGAATGCCCGCCTGGCCTGCGATAGGCAGGGGCACGGAGCTTCACTTCAGTTCGACGATGGTGATCCCCCCGCCACCTTTCATCGGATCACCAGGGCCAAAGCTCTTAACCCCCCTGTGGCCCTTTAAATATTCTCCTATGCCATGTCGAAGTCGTCCTGACCCAATTCCATGGATAACACAGATTTTCTCTAGTCCGTGGAGGAGGGCCCTGTCGATGAATTTGTCCACCACGGGAATTGCATCGTCCACGGTCAAGCCAATGATATTCACTTCAGAGGGGGTTTCCTGGAAATCCTTTTGTGAGGAAACGGAAAGCCCAGGACTCATCCCCTTCCCCTCTTCATCATCCCGGATCTTCACGATGTGGGAGAAGGGGACTTTCACGATTCCTTTGTCAGTAGAAACTTCCACCCGTCCAAGGGGCACTTCCACTTTCATCAAGACGCCTTCGCTCCGAAGCGGTTCAATCTTAACTCGATCTCCCACTTTTAAACGCTCAGGGACCTTGAGGTCTTCTTTTTTATTTCTAGGAACAGGAAAGGACCTCTCTTTGATCTGTTGGATCTCTTTCCGGTGAAGCGTGGCTAGGCGAAGGTTTCTTCGTTCCTCTCTCTGCCGGCGAAGCCACTCCTTCAACTCTTCCTCGACTTTCTGGGCGGCCTTTCTCGCCTTTTCTTCGGCTCGAGCAAAGATCTCTTGCCGCTTGTTCTTGATGCTTTCCAGAAGGTCTTTCAACTTTTGGCGTTCACGATGAACTTCTGCTTCACTTTCCAACAACCCCTCCCGTTCCTTACGGGCCTGGGCCTTCAGCTTCTCTAACGACTCGAGGGCTCGAGCGACTTCCTGTCCGCTTCCGTCGTGATAGTGCTTTGCCCTTTCAAGAACCTTGGCTGAGATCCCGAGTTTTTCGGCGATCAAAAACGCATTGCTCAACCCAGACGATCCGTAGGCGAGTTGATACTTGGGTTCCAGGGTCTTCTCATCAAACTCTACCGCCACATTTTGAACATCAGGGTGGAGATATCCGTAGGTCTTCAGTCCATCGAAGTGAGTGGTCACAGCGACGGTAGCCCCAGTCTCTCGGAGTTGATCCAAGAAACCCATGGCAATGGCACATCCCTCGGAGGCGTGCGTTCCCACCCCAAGTTCGTCAAGAAGAACAAGCGATCGAGGGCTGACCTCCCGAGCGATCTGATTCAAATGGAGCAGATGACTGGAAAACGTGCTCAGGTTCTCCTCGATGTTCTGCTCATCTCCGATCAACGCAAATACCTCACGAAAGATGGATACCCGGCTTCCCTCCGCCACAGGGATCGGAAGGCCACATTGCACCATCGACGTCAAGAGTCCGAGAGTTTTCAGCGCAACCGTCTTTCCTCCTGCGTTTGCACCGCTGATGATAAGAACTTTGGTCCTATCGCCCAATCGAAGATCGATAGGAACGACTTGGTCTTCCTTTTGAAAAAACAACAGAGGATGGCGAGCCTGCCTCATCTCCATTCGCCCTTCCTCGTTGAGCACAGGGGCAACCGCGTTGAGTCGGATGGAGAGTCTGGCCACGGCGTAAAGGAGATCGATATTCCCCAGAATCTCACAATCGCTCCACAGCCCCTGAACCTCCTCCCTCACTCGCCTCGAAAGGTCGGAGAGGATCCGATACTCCTCCTCCTTTTCTTCTCCTGCGAGGATGTTGATCTCGTTGTTCATGGCGACCACTTGAAGGGGTTCGATGAAAAGGGTCATATGGGTGTGAGACTGGTCGTGGACAATCCCTGGAAGCCGGTGTTGGTGCTCGGACTTGATGGGAAGGACATATCTCCCGTTTCTCAGAGTAATGAACTGCTCTTGATAGATGGGTTCCAATGTGGGCTGATGAAGAAGATGTTCGAGTAACCCCTTCGCCTTTTCCCGAAGGACCCGCATGCGATCTCTGATGTCGAACAACGCAGGACTCGCGTGATCCACGATCTCGCCCTTGGGACTCACGACGCGAAGGATCTCTTTTTCCAAGGACCTCAGAGAAGAAAGCGTTGACACCCTCTCCTGGAGCAGAGGGGCTTCCCCGTCGGGCAATTTCTGGAAGAATCGTTTGAGCCCACTGGATACCGTGATGTGGTGGTGAATCTCCAGGAGCTCCTGAACGGTGAGGACCGACTCCTCGATCTCCACCTTCTTCAGAATTCCCTCGATGTCTTTGATCCCTTGGATCGGAAGGTCTTCGACGGTTTCCAGAATCTTCTTCAGTTCAAGAACTTCGGCAAGTCGTGTTCGAATGAGGGGAAGATCTTGCGAGGGGGTGAGGGCCTCGCAGCGCTTTTGGCCCAGGGAGGAAGTCGCGTAGGCTTTCAGCAGATCAAGAAGAGTATAGAAGTCTAATGCCTTGAGAGAGCGATCGTTCATAAGAGGAATGGAGGTGAATCCACGAAACGGATTGACCGAATGAAGGAGGAAGTTACGGGGAAAGCCTCTCTTTGACCAGTTGATTGATCACTTTGCCATCTGCTTTCCCCGTCAACTTAGGCATGACCGATTTCATGACCTTTCCCAAGTCCTTCAACGACGAAGCTTGGGTTTCCTGAATACTCTCATCGATGACCTTGACTATTTCTTCGGTGCTGAGGGCTTGGGGCAAGAAGGACTTCAGGATGTCAGCCTCCTGTGATTCCTTCTCGACTAAATCCATCCTTCCGCCCAGGCGGAATTGTTCGATCGATTCTTCGTTCCTCCTCAGCATCCCCTGTATCACTCTTTGGATCTCCTCGTCGTCGAGCTGCTTTCGTAGCTCAATCTCCTTATTCTTCACCGCGGTCCGAATCATCCGAATGGTAGAAAGACGCACCTTATCACTCGACCGCATGGCCTGCTTCATCTCGTCGACCAATCTCTCTTCCAATCCCATAAATCAACCTCTCTCGACCATCTTGCGCATCCGCTTCATTACTCTTTTCTTAGCGGCCAGCGCTTTTCTTTTTCGCTTTAAACTCGGCTTTTCAAAATGTTCTCTTTTGCGGACCTCTGACAGGATTCCTGTCTTTTCGCACTGTTTCTTGAATCTCTTAAGGGCATTCTCAAAAGACTCGTTCTCCCTGATTCTAATGCCTGGCATCCATTTTTCCCCTCCTTTCATGTGACGATTTTAGAAAAATTATTATAAGGCCCAAAAAAACAAAAGTCAAACATAAGTCCTCTAAATGAAAAGAGTATTGGGTCCTTACGTTTCCTCCGCCTTATTCAACCGGGGATGGCATGCTCTCCCTCGCCGAGAGGTCTTCTTCTCACCACCCCCACTTTCCTGCCGGCTGTTCCGGGCTGTGCTTCTATGTTGAGAAGCAAGTCTTCCTTTTCTTGACAGAGTCAAAGGAAAAGAGTTAGGCTGCCCATATCCTGTCCGCGTCAGCCAAGACGCCAGCATCGGAGGCCACCCGTGAAACGCACAGGGATTGTCAGACATGAGCGCTACATGGAGCATGTGATGGACCCAGGTCATCCTGAAAGTCCGGAACGATTGAAGGCCATTTATCAGATGCTGGATGAAGAAGACTTCAAGAACCCATGGATCATGATCAAGCCCCGCAACGCAACGAGAGAAGAGTTGGAGATGATTCATACTCCAGCCTACATCGATTTGGTCGCTTCCACGTCGGGCAAACCCCATTACCGTCTTGACATGGATACCTCCACCAGTGCCAAATCCTACGAAGCCGCCCTTCTGGCTGCTGGAGGATTGCTCGAGTTGATCAAGGCAACTCTGGAGGGCCCTCTCGACAATGGATTTGCCTTGGTGAGACCTCCAGGCCATCATGCCGAAGCAAACAAGGCCATGGGCTTCTGCCTATTCAACAACGTGGCCATTGGAGCCAAGAGTGCGCTCAAAGACTTCGGACTTCAACGGATCCTCATCGTGGATTGGGATGTGCATCACGGCAATGGTACGCAGAATTCTTTCTACGAGGACTCTCAGGTGCTCTACGTTTCCACCCATCGGTATGGGTTCTTCTACCCGGGGACCGGCGCTGCGACAGAGGTGGGAAGAGGCCGAGGAGAGGGATTCACGGTGAATATCCCTCTTCCGACAGGATGCACGGACTCTGTTTACGGGATTCTTTTTGACTCCATTCTCAGGCCGATTGCTCTGGAGTTCAAACCTGAACTGGTGCTCGTCTCAGCGGGATTCGATACGCATCACGAGGACCCCCTGGGAGGGATGGAGGTTACCCCGGAGGGATATTCAAGACTGACCCAGATCTTGATGGAGATCGCGGACACGACCGCTCAAGGAAAGCTCGTGTTGACCCTGGAAGGAGGTTATAGCATTTCCGGTCAACGCGATTCGGTAAAGGCCGTGCTTCGAGAACTTCTTCAGGAGTCACCCCTGGAAAAACAAGATCTCTTAGAAGAAGAGAAGGCAGACACTCCTCGAGTCGAACGGGCCGTCCTTCAGATCAAGGATATTCAGAGAAGGTACTGGAAAACCCTTTAACTCTTAGGTAGGTTCACCATCTCCTTGAGTTCCTTACCCACCTTGAAGAAGGGGACCTTCTTGGGATGAACCACAACGACCTCTCCCGTTTTCGGGTTTCGGCCCTTGTATCCACGGTAGTTTCTCACGACGAAACTTCCGAATCCTCGGATCTCAATCCGTTCGCCTTTTTCCAGGCTTTCCTTCATCCCATCGAAGAGCGTGTCTACGATGACCTTTGCCACTTTCTGTGTCACGCTGGATCTTTCTGAGACTTTCATGATGAGTTCGGCTTTGTTCATAGACCCTCCCTCTTTTTAGAGTAAATGGTTTCGGATGTACTCCGCGGCGTTTCTGAAAAAGGCCACGCCCATCCCTTCTTATCTGCGATCATACGCACCCGCCGCTCGCCAGCACAAAAAATGGTGTGCTTTGTTCATCTCGGTTTGTTTCGAATGTCGTGCTTCGGATTTGGTATTCTTCTCACCCTCGACATTCGTCAGATCCTTGGGATCTTGAACGGAGTTGATCCGCCCATTGCTGGAACGTCTTTTCAAAAGCCAGCCGGTTCTTACTTGCCGTACCCGCCAGAATGGTTTCTGCTGGCGTTTTACCCTCCCCTTTGGAGATCCTCACCCACACCCGCTGATGGGAAAAGAAGAAGGACACGATCAGACCGAAGATCAATAATCCGCTTCCGAGCCAGACGATCCACACGCCTGGGTCCTTTGTCACCTGCAGTCCTGTGTACTCGCGAGTCAACAGGCCTTCAAAACTCATGGTGAAATCTTCACCTTTCTGCTGATCACGACCGGATGGGCCCCTGAACAACCAAACAGCTTTGGGTTGCTGATTGGGCCTGAAGACGGCGACCTGGACCCCTTCTCCAAGGGTATGGGCTTGAGGCGTATACTCCAAGACCCGGATCTTGGCATTCGAATTGGGGACCGGAAGCGTGTCGCCTTCAAGGATTCTCAGGACTGCCTTCTCCCGATTCGATTTCCACTCCACACCGATCGCGATTTCCTGAAGGACTCCATAGCTCGATTGGTAGAAAGCTAATCCCCGATAGTGGAGAGGCTGGTTCACTCGAACCGTCTTTTTCAAAACCTCTTTCCCGTCTTCGGAGATGGTGAGAAGGCTGGCGTACTCTTTCACGTGCCTCTCTTTCTCTGGAACATCATAGTAGGTCATGGTGAAATCGTCGCATCGCACCAAGAATCCAATCGGCTTGGGAATGTCCGCATCTTTTCCTCTCAGAAAAATGCGATCCACACTCTCCCCTTCCAAGATGTTCACAAATCCTTGGAACCCATAGCGTGAACCGATGAACCCTCCGACCAAGATGATGAGAATGCTCAGATGGGTGACATACACTCCGAGTCTAGAGAATCTTCCTCTTTCAGAAAAAAAGGTGACCGCTGATTCAGTCTCCACCCGCTTCCATGTTCGGAAAACCCTCGAGAGCGGGGACTGAATATTTTCTTCTGTCGCATCCTTCTTTGACCCTGTCCCCTTCAGTTTTTCCACAAAGGGGAGGGTTTTGAGCAAGGCGTCGGTCAGCCCCTCGGGACCCATGCCTCCGAGCATCTGGTTCCAGACCCCTGGAAAGCGTTCGCCCGAACACGCAATCAGGTTAGTAACCAATAACAGAAGAATGGCACTGAACCACCACGAATGATACATGTCAAAAAGACCGAAGAACTCGAGAACCTCGTAGAGGTTTGCACCATAACGCTGGACGTACTCGCCGGACGTCGCATTCTGGGTGATCAACGTTCCAATGATGGAAAGGATCGCAAGAAGAATGAGAAGAAAGATCGTCAGCTTTAGCGATCGGAAAAAATCATAGAGAATGCTAACGAACCCCTTCTCTTTGGCTTTCGCATTGTCCCTCGATTCGTTCATCGTTCTTGTAATGGGAGCTTCCTGTCTCGAACTTTCCCGCGTAATGGTTCATTCCTGACTCCATGGTCGGCGGTTTGTGATGTCTTGTCTGGGACGAAAGTACCTGAAATATCTAACATAACGGCTCATTTGCTGTCAAGCAAAAAAGGGGCAACTCCTCCATCGGAGTTACCCCTTTGGGTGTCTGCAATCAGGATCGACCGAGATTACTTCTTTTTCACTTTGGTGTTATGACACTGAGTACAGGTGACAGGACCAGCAGCTTTGTTCGCTTTCTTTGCCTCGTCATGGCACCCTTTGCAGTCCTTGTGATAGGCATCCTTGTATGCCAGATTCTTTCCCTCCGCTTTCTCCTTATGGCAGTCCTTGCACAGCTGCCCGCTGGTTTCGCCTTTCTTCCACGTATGGTGGCATTTGAGGCAATCGACCTTCAGCGTCTCCGAATGTTTCTTGTGGCTAAACTTTATCTGCCCATAAGAGTTGTCATAAACGACCTCATCCTTTGCAAAGACGCCCGTAACCATCAGGATGGAGAGTAGGAAGCCTACCCCAATTCCAAGGCTTATCAATTTTCTCATTCCTGTTTCACCCCCTTTCCGCATCGAATTGTAAGAAGTCTGCTCCCTCCTGCTTGCTCTGGAGGTATCTTAAGAGTTCACCCCACTTACTTAAAACAAAGGCTCCTTGAACACAAGCAGTCAAATTTCTTAGAGAATGATCCCGATTCGGCAATCTCGACCTATTAGACGTAGAAATTTAACAAATATTCACTTTTTGTCAAGGAAAAAATAGGGTGCTCCCTTTTTCCCCGATAGGGCATCATAATAACCCCAAAGGTTCTTCATGGGTAGAACTTGACAAGACCACCCCTTTTTCACATGATATTTATGGTGAATGTTTGAAGGGAAACTCAATGAGTCGTGCTTTCATCAAAGAACAAGATGGAGATCAAGCCGATCATGACCCACCGGAGAGATCTCAAAGTTCCCACATCAATTATGTCACACCTTATGGCTTGAAGCAGTTGCAGCAACGCGTTCAAGAGCTCATCGCGGTCCGAGATTCATTGACAAGAAAACAGGATCTGGGGATCCAGCAGCAGCTTAAGCACGTGAAACGGGATCTGCACTATTACGCTGAGCGTATCAAACGTGCCGTGGTAGTTCGGCCGGAGGCACAGCCCGATGACAGGGTTCATTTCGGCGCTTCAGTTGAGGTGGAGGACATGGAGGGTAAACGCTTTCATTACCTGATCGTGGGCGAGGATGAGGCCGATCCAGATCTAGCCAAAATCAGTTGGGTCTCACCGCTGGCGCGAGCCTTGCTGGGCGCTTGTATTGGCGACACCGTGAGGTGGACGCGTCCCGCCGGCGACAAGGAGTTGAAAATCACTTCCATCACCAAGGATTGTTCTCAATGATTTACAGCTGCTGTACGATTAAAACAGAAGAAAAGGAGATCTTTGACGAGAGCCCCCTCTCCGATCATTTACCATCGATTCTCCATTGCGAATAGTCTTTCCTCTCAGGAAGCTACAGAATCTCAACCTCCTCTAGGATCCGTCTCTTGATGTGAACCGGGGTATGATTCCGCTCGGCCTGCGCGGCAATTTCCTTTCCCAGCAAGGCCGCCCCCAGAGCCCCCGTGATCAATGGTTCTTTGGGAACGAGCACCTCACGGTCCAATTGTTGGGAAAGGGCTTTCAGGAGGCCTCTGTTTTTCCCGCCTCCGCCAGTCACGATGACGGCATCTTCCACCTTCAGACGATTAACCATTCTGCAGATTCTGTCCGCCAGGGATTGATGGACTCCTGCGAGTAGATCGGAAATGGGTATCCCCTGTGCCAAACTGGCGGCAACCTCCTGCTGGGCCCAGATGGTGCAGATGTTACTGATCTTCGCAGGGGCCTCACTCCGCAGGGATAGGTCTCCGACCTGGTCCAGCGGAACCCCCACCGTGTCCGCAATCACCTCGATGAAGCGACCGCTCCCGGCCGCGCACTTATCATTCATCACGAAATCGAGGATCTTGCCCGTGTCATCCATCTGGATGCCTTTTACATCCTGTCCCCCGATATCGATGATGGTCCTGGCTTGAGGAAAAAAACTCACAATCCCTTTGGCATGGCAGGTAATTTCTGTGAACTGTTTGTCGGCAAAAGGAACGTTGATTCTCCCGTAGCCTGTCGAAACCACGAAGGTGATCGTTTGGAAGGAAATTCCAGCTTGGATCAGCACCTCTTCCATGACCTTGTTGGCCAGGCGGCGCTGTTCTGGACCGGTCGGCCCGATGACCGAAGCAATGATCCCTTCGTTCAGGATCACCGCCTTGGTCATTGTGGAACCCACATCGATGCCTGCAAAATACGTTGCCAAGGTAATCCCGGATCAGGCCGCCCTGTTGACTCGAATCGATTCCAGGGTGTCGATAAAGGTGTCGATCTTGTTTCTTGTATCCACTTCCGAATACGAGGTGATATCGATGATGTCACTTTCCAGGATAAGTGAAGGAAGTTCCTGGAAGACTTTTTCTTTCTTCCCATCTTTTCCGACCATCAAGAGCGGAATGGGTTTGTATATCTTGGAGAGTTGATGTAACTGCCAGATGAGGCCGACGTGCCACGTTCGACACGAAAAGGCTTCGTGCATGACCACGCCGTCAATTTTATATTCTTCAATCCAGTTAATCAGTCGTTCCACATCGGGCTCTGATCCGGGCCGCTTCTTCGCCTTGTCATACCAGAAGGTCCAGTACCCCAGCCATCGCCACGCCAGGTGCTCGATGGGATCTTTGGTCTCAGGAATATCCATCTGATCCAGAGGTGCAACCATCCGATAGGTTGTTTCCACCGGAAAAGAAGCCCCATTGCTGTTGAAGTAATTGAAATCGTTTAACGCATACCAGGCGGGTAACCCTCCTCCCCACATGAGCCGGTATTTTTCGTTTTCGACCTCGCCCTCTTTCTTGGCGATCTTTTCCTCAAGCTCCTTCTTGAGATCCGCGAAGAAATCATAGGCCTTCTGAGTCGCCATCATAAAGCAGATGGGAACCATGGTATTCATGGCATCACCCGTTCCCATGGGACAGGGCACTGCTGCTCGGAGCTTGTAGGTTTCATCCATCAGGTTCCACGTCCGATCGCTGAGATCGACAAGCTCTCGGAGACGATCATAGTCCATCTTCTTTTGGGTCTGCTCTTCCACGAAAGCGACCAGCCCTCGCAGTTGCTTCACAAGATAGGTGTGGTAATAATCCCAAACGTCACGATGATCCCGATCCCTCTGGAACATGGGATAGGGGAGATCCATGTTGTAGATTGGAACATCGGGCATGAATTGTTGAGAGGCTTGATACCACTTGGATCTGGGGTCACAGAGGATCTGGCCGGTGGAGATCATGAAATCAGGCTTGACTTGCCCGCCCCAAGGCGCACTGGGAGGCATCTCGCCCAGTTCTTCTCTCCATTGATCAAAACCGATTCCACACAGGGCATAGGTGCACAACGAGCGGGACAGACCCAGTGATTCCGCCCTCTGAAGAAATCTCTCTGCATCCCTCTTGGCTCCGCAGATCCCTGCAAAATTCTCAGTCCAGACCGGGAGCACGTCCATGGCCCGCAAGATTTCTTCGTGGTGACAGACGATGAAGGTGTAGGCCAATTTCTGCTTTCCCTCGGATCGGGCCTGGATCGTGCCCGTAATGAACTCCTTGACCAAGGGGCCGATGGAGGCTGCTGCCCGCGTGGCTGTCATCCTCTTCTTCGGTTTCGCCTCTTTCTGTTCTTCAGCCATATTTCAAACCTCCTCGTAAAAAACATCGGTCGAGGGGTGAAGGTAAAGATGCCAGTTTGGAAACCAGGTTATGGGTGGGTTTTCACAATTACCCTTTGCCCTTCAAGTTTGCACCAAAACCGGCTTCCTAACCTTTACCCTCTTCCCTTGCCTTCGTTTCTTTCAATGTCCATCTCACCCAATCATCTCAAGAAAAGCCTGAACCCTGGTCTTGAGTTGTCCCATCGTCCCTGCAGAATAGACATCTTCCAGATGAAGAAGGGGGACCTGGATCGACTTGTAGTAGGCCTTTCTCGCGGGAACCTCGAAGCCAAAGGGATCGCAGTATTTGTAAACGTACAGAATAGCACCGTCCACCTTGAACTCCTTGGCATAGGCCCCAATATCCCCAAACCGTGAGGCCATATCTCCCTCAAAAGTCCCTGCCTTGTTTTTTCTGTATGTCTTGGGACAATTGATCTTCCCCAGATACCGATCGGCAAGGGCTTGGAGGGGATCTCCTCCAACATCTGTGAGCGGAAGGGAGTCTCTGGCTCCGTTGCAGAGGGTGTCGGCCACGACATTCCCTCCAAGCTCTTCCACGAGCCTGATCAGTTCGATGTTATCGACACAGGCCCCATCGATGAAGATCCGGGGGCCTTTCTGCAGTGGAGATTCTTCTCTTCGACCCACTTCCGCTAACACATGGTCAAACAACGTATTCGCTTCCGTGATGGGCAAGCTTGATCCGACGGTTAATACCCGGGTTAGTTCTGTCCCGGAAATGAGAGGAGGATCCGCTTTTCTCAAATCATAGAGGGCTCTGGCTTTGTCTCTGTTTTCATTATGCACCCGAATGGCTTGAGCCAGATCCTTGCCCGTGATGGCCTTTCCGGAAAATGTCTCCAGGCTTCTCCTGAAGGTGTCTAACTCAGCACGGAAAAATTCAAAGGAAGAATCATCACAGACCGTCGGAATGTTGACAAAATGGAAATAAGAAAAGGGCAAGGAATGACTCCAGGCGCTGTAGCTCCTGACCATGCTATCACACCCGTGAGGAATGACAAGACCCGAGAGAAAGTCGTATTTTTGTTTTGATGAGAGGTCAAAGCAGCTACGGTAGTAGGGACACACGATCGTCTCTAATAGCGTATCCCCTGTCGTAATCGGTTCGTGGATGTTTCCTCTCACCCGAAATGGAATACATCCGGCCGCTGTGATTATCTCCAGAGGCACGAAGGAACACACATACCCAATGATCTTTTGCCCTTCTGCTTTCAGCTCCTTTGCCCTGAGTCCATACTCTTTGTAATACCTTTCTACCGTGTTCAGAACACTGCTCTTTCTCCCATTCATGAACCCGCTCCTTTCAACGAACACACCGCGTCTTATACACGATTTCTCCTGAAGCTTCACTCGGATGGCTTCAGACTCTCCATGGCGATGAGGGCAGCGCCTAATGCAGCCGTCAAGTGTGGTTCTGGAGGAACGAGGAGTTCTTGATTTCTCAGTTCTTGAAGGGCCCGGACCAGACCGACATCTCTTGCACCTCCGCCCACCATGGCCACTTCAGGTTCGACGCCCATTCTCTCTACCAGACTGTTGATCTGTGCTGCCAGCGCTCGGTGAAGACCCGCCAGAAGGTCTTCCTTCCTCACCTCGTCGGAAATCCGAGTGATGGCCTCCGATTCCGCAAAGACAGCGCATCCCGTGTTAAAGTCCACCCTCTTCTTGGATGTCAAGGATAACTCACCGATCTCTTCCACCTTCATCTGAAGAACCTTGGCGATCACTTGGAGAATCCTGCCGCTTCCTCCAGCGCACTTTCCGCTCAACAAAAAATTGTGGACGTTTCCTTGATGATCCATGCGGAAGACCTTCGTGTAGAGGTCTCCCACGTCAATGACGGTCCTCGCAGAGGGAAGCAGAGAAGAAACTCCCTTGGCATGACAAAGAATATCCGATTTCACTTCATCGGCGAAGGGCACCCTTTTTGACCCATATCCAGTAGCGACCGTTCGGTCAACGGATTGGGCAGTTTTTCCCATCTGGGAAAGCAGTTCGTCCCTCATTTTTTCTGCCGCCAGTCTGAAATCCCCGCCTGAGGGACATTCAAACGATCCCAAACGGCCTCGATTGCCGAGGCTGACTCCTTTCGATGAAGCTGAACCAATGTCAATCCCTAATACGAATGCCATGTTCTTGAACGATAACTCACAGGATAAAAAAAGGCGAATTGACTGTCATCATTGCCAATTCGCCTTTCACATAAACGACTCAAGGAGGGCCCCGTGAGCCTTACCACCTTCCACCCTCCACGCTCAACGCTCTGTTTACAACTTCCTCTCATCAATCACGCGTTTTGCCTTGCCTTCGCTTCGGGTGATCGCCTTGGGAGGAACGAGTCGGATCTTGATTCCGATGCCAATTGTCCCACGGATCTTTGCCTCCATCATCTTTTCCACTTCAGCGATCTTCTGAGGGCCTGCATCATAGGTCTCCTTCCTGGCCTCCACATCCAGGTGGAGCTGATCGAGATACCCTTTCTTTCGGATATAGATGACATATTGAGGTTCAACCTCCTTCACATCCAAAAGAAGGCTTTCAATTTGGGAAGGAAAGATATTGACTCCGCCGATGATGAGCATGTCATCGCTTCGTCCGAAGATCTTGTTCATCTTCAAAAGCGTCCTTCCGCACGAGCATTTCTCTCTCCGGAGGGTTGTGATGTCTCGGGTGCGATAGCGAATCAGGGGCATCGCCTCTCGCTGAATGGCCGTGATGACCATCTCGCCTTTGGCACCCAGGGGAAGAACCTCCGTGGTGACGGGGTCAATGATCTCGACAATGAAGTGATCCTCATTGATATGAAGACCATTCTGCTCGACACAGTCAAAGGCCGTGCCCGGACCCCCGAACTCTGTTAAGCCATAAGTCTCTTGGGCCTTGATCCCCATCCGCTGTTCGATCTCCTTTCTCATTTCCACCGTCCAGGGTTCGGCGCCGAAGACTCCAACCCGAAGAGGTAGGTCTCGGACCTTGACGCCCATCTCCTCTGCTCTTTCGGCGATGGTGAGCGCATAGGTCGGCGTGGCGAAGAGAACCGTTGAACCAAAGTCCTGCATGATCATCACCTGCCGCTCGGTCATGCCCGAGGAGACCGGAATGACCGCGCAACCAATGCGGGTAGCCCCCTGGTGAAAGCCCAGTCCGCCTGTAAAGAGGCCCATGCCGTAAGCGTTATGGCAAATGTCATTGGAGCGAACCCCTGCGGAAAAGAGATTGCGCGCCATACATTCTGTCCACTGCTCGAGGTCATTCGCCGTGTAAGGACCCGTAATGGGTTTTCCCGTGGTTCCGGAGGACGCGTGGATCCGAACAAGCTGGGCCAGGGGAACAGCACACAGGCCAAACGGATAGTTGTCCCGGAGGTCTGTCTTCACGGTGAAAGGAAACTTGGATAAGTCTTCCAGCGTCTTCAGGTCCTCGGGTTTAACCCCTTTTTCGTCAAACCCGTTCTTGTAGAATGGAATCTTCTCGTACACCCACTTCAATGTCTTCTTCAAATGCTCGAGTTGAAACTTCCTCATTTCCTCTAGTGGCATGGTTTCGAATTTTTCATCCCAATACTTCATGGTTCTGCCTCCCTCAACGTAGCTTGAACATATTGAACTTTATCCGCCTACGCAGAAAACCAAGGGCTCTGCCCGTGGATGAATGCGTAACCTGTGCCTCAACCTTGGATGCGTTGAAGCTCGTTGCTTCGGCGGATTTCGCTGGTGGCGGATAACCCTCCGAAGCCTTGGCGCCTGCGCACCGAAGCGCTTCGGCGCCCAGGGGCGAAGGAGGGTATTTTCTTGGAGGTACCACGGGCTAAGCCCGTGGGGCTCCATATCAAATATCCATATCTCTGAACTGGGATCCTTCCCGCCTTAGCATATGGGAATTCCGCGGCATGTTATTTTTATCACAAACAATGCCTTTGTCAAGCTTTTTCTCGGAGGGAAGAAGCACTTTGAAGGGTAACTAGATGAAATGCCCAGGCCCTTCTGGACCTAGGCTGGGTGGCTTGAAGGCGAGCTTGAGTAAGTCCTTGAGGTTGACAATTCCAAGAGTCTCTGCCTCCTTAATCATCTTCTGAAAAATCTGAGCCGTGGCCATGGCATCCCAAAAAGAAGAGTGTCGCTCCTCGACGGAGATCTTGTAACGGTCAGCCACGGAGTCCAACGTACTGTTGATCTCGATCGTCTCTCTTTGAGAGGACGGAGTCTTCATGAGAACGAAAGCTCGATCTAAAATAGCTGTATCGATAACGAGGTTCTGAATGGGGAAACCATAAAGACGCGTCATCTCTTTGTTCAAGAAGCTCATATCCAACCACTCATGATGAGCCACCAGGATGGCCGTTCCAATGTACTTGAGGAAGTGCGGCAAAATCTCATCAATCGTTGGTTTTCCCTGAACCATGCGTGGAAGAATCTCATGGATCACTGCTGTTTTTGAGGGGATGTCACGGTCCGGATTGACTATCTCGTGAAAAACATCGGACAGATCAATTCGTCCATTCCTAACACGGAAGCCACTGATGGAGAGGATTCGGTCCCCCTTCTTAGCTTTGAATCCTGTCATTTCGGTGTCAAAAACGATGAAGTCCGTGTCGCTGATCGGTTTCTCAATGTTCAGATGCTGAAAGGATTGAATGTAGTCCTTGACAACAGGGGACAGGTCTTTCCGGCTAAGCCGACGAACGTGGTAATGATTCTTAAGCCTGCGAAGGATCATTTTCATAGTATGAACCGTTTAACGAAAGAACCGAGCCATCGTTTACGCAACCTTGATGTCGTACCGGAGCTCGAGAACTCGCTGCAGTTTGTCGATGGTCTTAAAGGCCTCCTTCAGCATGGTCCGCTGGATGATGCTGAGTTCATCCGGATTGACATAATTGTCCGGCTCCCTTCCCTGATTAATCACGTTCACGTGATGACGGACCCTCACCAGCATGATCACATTGAAGGCATCCCTCAGATCGTCTGCCTCCCCCTGGGATAGAATCCCTGTCTCCGTCAGGGATGAGATGCGATCCATCGTATTCGCTTCAAAAAACCTCTGGTCCAAAGCCAGGGTGCGCACGGCATCGATCAGAGGCGTCAATCCGTTCAATTTCAAGTTGAGCTTGTTCCTATGCTCTCCCGACTTCTCGACGACGAGCCTCTTGAAAAACCCGAGTGGGGGCTGATGCAAGACGGCAATGCCAGCCATATCTCTCAGAAAGGTTTTCCGTTGATCCATGCTCTCTGAAATACACTCCATGAGCCCTGGGACAAAGTCATCCTGTCCATAGATCGGTCTGAAGTCGAAGAAGACAAAGGTCTGAAGAATTTCTTCCTGCGTAAGATCGATCCCAAGGATCCAGTGTTTAAAATAGTCTCTCCAAACGTGAGACGGCTGACACCACTTCGGATTAATGGCCATGATCCCGCCTCGGCATCGGGGAAAACCACAACGTTCAAGTCCGGAAACCACTTTCTCGGCAAGGGTAAGAAAATATCTCTGGACTCCCTCTTCGTCACCTGGGGCGACGTCGCCAAAGAGAATGGCGTTGTCCTGGTCGGTCCTCAAGGTCTGCTCGCGACGCCCCTCGCTTCCGAGGGCGAGCCACGAATAGGGAACCGGGGGACGGCCATGGCGTTCCTGGACCATGGCCTCTTCAGCGAGAAGGATGATCTTCTGTGTCAAATGATCGTTAAGGGTCGTGATCAATTCGCAGATGTCCTTCGCCATCCCTCCGTGTTCGAGAATGACCCTCATGGCCAGGTCAATGTTTCTTCGGATGGCCACAATCTCATCGATATTGGTCGCCTGTTGAATCCCCTTGATGACCGCCACAGGGTTATTCCCCTGGGAAACCATGAGATCGTGCTCCGAAATGATCCCGACGAGTTTCATCCCGTCCATGACCGAAAGGTATTTGACCCGATTCGTGATCATAGAGAGGATCGCCTCGAAACAGAAGGCGTCGGGTGAAATGGCAAGGACCGGTTTACTCATGATGTCGATCACAGGTTGGTTGGTCAGTTTCCCAGGCGCCACGACCTTACTTCTGAAGTCTCCATTGGTCACGATCCCCATGGGGACACCGATATCATCCACGACGATGGCTGAGCCCACCCCCCGTTCTGTCATTCGTCGTGCAATCCCCACAACCCGTTCCTCGGGCGGACAGGTGAGAACGTTTGTGTGCATCACTTCCCTCACCCGACCTGTAAAGAGGACCTGCTCTACCCCCAGTTCGGGCTTGTAGAGCAGCCGGGGAGAGACCGCGCCCGAATCGAACTGTTTGAATCCCTTGCTCGGTCCTGTGGTGAAATAGAGAAACACATCTGGGTAGTTGTCCAAGAGCTTCCTGAACACATCCTTTTTGACCAGATAGCAGATCGTATCCTCTTCAGCCACGATGATGAACGGCGAAGGGTCTCCGCTCAGGAGCGATATAAGGCCAAAGAAGTCGCCGTCATCTCTGTAGTCGTACACCTTTCCGGAGGTATCGCCTTTCTTCTCTGGAACAAGTATTTTCACTCCACCGGATCGGATGATGTAGAGAAACTGGGTCGGCGGGCTTTCCGGGCTCAGAATGACTGCCTCCTTGGGAAAGTATTCAATCACCAAGGTTCGAACCAATCCATCTAAGGCGTCTCCTGGGACAAGATGAAACGGTGGAACCGATTTGATGAAATCTTTCAGTTTATCTAGGGGGAGGGTTTCTGGCATTTCAAATCCCTGATGCGACCGAGCTGTCCTTTTAGGGGCCATTCGCTGTGCAACTTCTTATTAACACAAGTCGGCACTTTTTTGCATTTCTCCCTTGGCTTCACAAGGCCAAAAAAAGGGGGCCATAAGAAGGCCCCCTTTGGATTTCTTCGCTGTTCCCTACTTCTTGGGTGGGAACAGAAGGTTCAGGGTCTTTTCTGAAGGCGGCTTGGTCATGAAGCTCACCCCAAAGTAAAGGATGAGGCAGCCAAATATCAAATACCACTCCATAGTGCCCATTCCGAGCGTCTTCTTAACGAGTACCGCATATCCTCCGTAAATACTCGCGAGCGTTCCGTAAATGACGGTGCAGATGGCCCCCCATTTCGTTGCTCCTTTCCAGTAGTACGAAATGGCCGTCACGAAGATAAAGATCGCCCCGAGCCCCATGGCAGCCATGCCCATGAAGATCGCAAGGAGCGGAGGCGCAGCCACCAGGGTCCAGTAGAAGGGCAGGAAGAGAAACAAGGCCACAAGGAAGTACCCGAGGTAAAGCATGCTGCTATCGGAGGTCTTCGGCCAATACGACTTGATGACGTCTCTCGTCACATTGGCGCTCATAATAAAGACCATTGCAGCAAGTGTGGAGAGGGCAGCCGCAAAGAGCCCCATGACGTACAGCACCATCAGGGGTGTTCCACCCACTGCATGGGCCAGCATCGGGGCAGCGAGGTCAGCCTGCCACGGTTTGATTTTCAGGAGCGCGTCGCCGTAGAGCATTCTTGCCACGAGGCCATTGCTTGAGCAGTCGAGCATGATGGGAATGCCCGCAATCACCCAGACGATGAAAACGAGCCAGAAGTAGTCCTTCTTGGACATCTTCTTCATTCCAAGGAACCGGCTTGTGTTATGGGGAAAACCCACCGCCATGGTGAAGAAGATGACGGGGGTAGCGAGAATTCCGACAAGGCTGGAGAACAACTGCGTTGAGCCAAGTGTCGGAAGGTCGGGTCTCATCAGCTTGATGAGAGCAGGTCCCACCTTCGGCTCCTGATAAAGTTTCGCGGAGATCGCCTGAAAGCCACCCGCATCGATAATGGCCCAGATCCCCAGCAGCGCTCCTACGAAACCGAGGAGCATCCCTTGGAAGGCCATGGACCACTGAGTTCCCACGTATCCGCCAAGGACCATATAGAGCCAAGCAATGAAAACCGAAAACAGGAGACACCAGAGGGGGTCCAGCCCAGTCACAGCGTACCAGACACCGCCAGCTGCCTTGAGTTGGCCAATCGAGTACATAAACAAGAAATACAGCATACACAAAGCAGTAATCGTCTGGAGGCCTTTGGATTCAAATCTCCTGCCGATCGTTTCAGGCATTGTGGCTGCACCAAGCTTTGCCGAAAATTCTCTTGTTTTATTGGCGGCAAGCCAGATGCACGGAATCAAACCTAAGAGACTCCAAATTCCCGCAAACCACATCCCTGAGAATCCAACCGAGTAGACCACGCCTGTGCTGCCACAGAAGGCCCAACCCGAGAGATAGGAGGCAGAAAGGGCACATCCTGTGATGAGCGGGCCAATGTCCCTGTTACCCACGAGATACTCGTCGAAGGTCTTCCATTTCCTCTTCCCCAGAACACCGAGGATCACAGAGATGAGCAACAGGATTCCAATTCCCACGGCAGAACCGATCGCCATTCCAGTTGTAGATTTGGGGACTTCAAGAAATTGTGGGTTCATTCTTTCCACCTCCTTATGATTAGCCATGTTCCAACAAAGGTCATCAGGGTCAGACCAATGATGAGGACCCACCACACGTACCAGGGGGCCATGAGAACAGATGGATCAGGTAGCGGTTGCATTTGATACCTATTTTCGCATAAGGACTTCACTCAATCTCTTGGAGTCATCAGGCTCTTGCGTGCGCTTTCACCTCCCTTCTCACCCCTTTCAAAAATGGACACAAAAAAAGAAGGCATCCCCTGGGAGGAGATGAAAAGGTGGTACTGATTTAACAAAATCTCTCAGTTTATCTAGGGGGAGAGCTTCGGGTATTTCATATCCCTGATGCGACCAACCTGTCTTTCTAGGGATCCTTCACTGTGCAACTTCTTATTAACACAAGTCGGCGCTTTTTTGCATTTCTCCCCTTGGCTTTACAAGGCCAAAAAAAGGGGGCCAAAAGAAGGCCCCCTTTTCTGTCCTTTTTCCTGTTCCCTATTTCTTTGCGGGGAACAGGAGGTTCATGGTCTTTTCTGAAGGCGGCTTGGTCACGAAGCTCACCCCAAAGTAAAGGATGAGGCAGCCAATGATCAGAATCCACTCCATGGTGCCCATTCCCAACGAAGGAGGTTTTCTGAAGAGTACCCAATAGCCTCCGAGAGCGCTCATGACTGTTCCATAAATGACAGTGCATATTGCTCCCCACTTGGTCGCACCTTTCCAATAATAGGAGACTGCTGTAACAAGGAAGAAGATCGCTCCAAGCCCCATGGCAGCCATGCCCATGAAGATCGCAAGGAGCGGAGGTGTAGCGACCAGTGTCCAATAGAAGGGGAGGAAGAGGAACAGAGCCACAAGGAAGTAACCGAGGTAGAGCATGCTCTTGTCGGAGCTCTTCGGCCACCACAGTTTGATCACGTCTCTCGTCACATTGGCGCTCATGATGAACACCATTCCGGCAACCGTTGACAAGGTGGCGGCAAAGAGGCCCATGACGTAGAGGACCATGAGAGGGGTTCCACCCACTGCATGGGCGACCATGGGCGCTGCCAGGTCAGGCCCCCATGGTTTGATCTTGAGAAGTTGATCTCCGTAAAACACCCGGGAAACAAGCCCACTTGAGGAGCAGTTCAGCATCGTGGGGATCCCCGCAATCAGCCAAACGATAAAAACCAACCAAAGGTAGTCTTTCTTCGTCACTTTTCTCATGCCAAGAAAACGCCCCACGTTGTGTGGGAAGCCCACGGCCATCGTGAAGAAAATCACTGGCGTAGCGAGAATGCCCACCAGGCTTGAGAAGAGCTGAGTTGCTCCAAGTTTTGGGAGCTCTGGCCTCATCAGCTTGACGAGAGCAGGCCCCACGTTCGGCTCTTGCAGCAGCTTTGCGGTGATCGCTTGAAAGCCTCCAGCTGCAATGATCGCCCATACCCCGATCAGGGCACCTACAAAACCAAGAAGCGCCCCTTGAAAGGCCATGGACCACTGGGTTCCGACATACCCACCCAAAACCATGTAGAGCCACGCAATAAAGACCGAGAGGAGGAGACACCAGAGGGGGGGCAGTCCAGTCACGGCGTACCAGACACCGCCAGCCGCCTTGAGTTGACCAATCGAGTACATGAACAGGAAGTACAACATACTAATAGCGATGACGGTTTGAAGACCTTTCGATTCAAATCTCTTGCCAATCGTTTCAGGCACTGTGGCTGCACCCAGCTTCGCCGAAAATTCTCTCGTCTTAATGGCGGCAAGCCAGATGCATGGAATGATGCCCAGAAGGCTCCACATCCCTGCAAACCACATCCCTGAAAAGCCCACATTATAGACGATGCCGGTGCTCCCACAAAAGGCCCAACCCGAAAGATACGAGGCTGCGAGGGCACATCCTGTGACAACTGGACCAATGTCTCTGTGACCCACAAGATATTCATCGAAGGTTTTCCATTGCTTTTTCCCAATAAAACCAAGGATCACAGAGATGAGCAACAGCACTCCGATTCCGATGGCAGACCAAATCATGATTTCAGGCGTGGGTTTTGGTACTTCCAAGTATTGTGGGTTCATTCTTTCCACCTCCTTACGATCAGCCATGTCCCGATGAACGTCATGAGTGTCAGCCCGATGATCATCGCCCACCAGGCATACCAGGGAGCCATGAGAACAGATGGATCAGGTTGCATACGATACCTCCTTTCGCAAAAGAACTTCTCTAAACCTCTTGGAGTTGAGTTGTTCAACTATTCTATGCAATTTCACCCCCCTTCTCACCCCTTTCAAGAATGAACACAAAAAAAACCTGGTCATTATGTTTGAATCCCAGGCTTTTCCGTCTTTATTCCACCTCTCCCCCGATCTGAAAAGGTCGTTGAATCACGGCTCCAACACGATGTGACTTTACATCTCTATTTGCTCGCCTATTTCGCTCTTATTTCCACAAAGGAAAGGACGGAGACCATTAAATACCTAATCAATACTGTTTGTCAAGCTTTTTTTGGGGAGGTTTTTCCCGAAAGGGGAATTCGAATGCAGTCCGGATAAATCAGGCGTCGGTCAGGCGGACAGAGACCACTTTGGAGACCCCTGGAGTCTCCATCGTGATGCCATAAAGAGTTTGAGCCATTTCCATGGTCTGCTTGCTGTGGGTGATGAGGATGAACTGGGATCTTTTCGAGAATTCTTGAACCATTTCGATGAACCGGTGAATGTTTGCATCGTCCAGAGGCGCATCCACCTCGTCCAGGAGACAGAACGGCGTGGGCTTGATCATGTAGAGCCCAAAGATGAGGGCAATGGCCACCAAGGCTTTCTCTCCGCCTGACAGGAGGTCGATATTCTGAAGTTTCTTTCCACCCGGTTGGGCGATGATATCCACCCCTGTGGTAGCGGGGTCCTGTTCGTCGAGGAGGATGAGGCTTGCCTGACCTCCCTTGAAAAGCCTGGCAAAGACTTCTTTGAACCTCTCGTTCACCAGATGGAAGGTTTCAAGAAATCGTTTGGTGGTCGTCCGGTTGATGCGCTGGATTGCTTTTCGCAAGTCGTCGATGGCCTTCTGAAGATCGGCCTGTTGCTCGGTCAGGAAATCATGCCGCTGTTTCAATTCCTGATATTCCTGAAGGGCCAGCAGGTTGACTTCGCCAAATCCCTCGCGGGCTGTCTTCAGCTCCTCTAACCTTCTTGCCATCTCCTCCTTTTGGAATTCTCCGGAAACCGTGCCAATCAAGCTGGAAAGCGTTGCACTGTACCGTTCCCTCATCGAATCCTGAAGGTGCTGAAGTTTGAGCTGGACCTCTGAGACCCGCATCTCTTCTTCGTGGATTTTCTGCCTCAACTCATCGAGTTCCTGGCGTAGATACTTGGACGACGCCTCGGCCTCTTTCAATTCATTCGACAGAACTTCGACCTTCTCCTTTTGGACGGAGACGACCTCTTCCCTGTGATGGTAATCGGAAAGTCCCACCGCCAATTCTTTTTCATGCTGATCAATGCTCTCCAGAAGAGAGACTCTTTTCTTCCTGGCCTCGCGGATGCCCTCTGCTTTACGGTGAATCTGTTCTCTCAAGGCCTGGAGGGTTCCAGAAAGGTTCCCCATCTGAGTCTCAATCCCTCTCTGTTTCTCCTCAAGGGAGGCGAGGGTGACTTTCTTTTCCGTCATCTTTCTTCCCAGCTGTTCGACTGCCTCTCCTGCCTCCCCCACTCTCGTTCTTAGGACCTGGGCCAGCTCTTCTCCTTCTCTCTTCACGATCTCTCCCGATTCTAATCGGGCCGAAACCTGTTCTCTCTCTTTCTCAAATTCTTGTTCCTCTTCGTCGAGCTGTTTCTTTTCAAATTGAAGGACCTCCACGACCTCACGGAGCTGAGAGAGATCCTTCCCGAGATGCTCCAGATCCCTTTCCCTGTGAATCAGTTCGAGATCACGATCCTGAATCTCCTTGATCCGTCCCTCGAGTTGGCTTTCTCTTTCCCCAATCTCCTGTTGTTGCCGCTGTTCCTCCTCGACCCGCACGCGACAACGCCCCTCCCTTTCTCTGACCTTGCCTTCCAGCTCCCGAATCTCTCTTTTTCGCTCGAGGAGGCTGAGGCCTTGATCCCGGCTACCGCCTGTAACAATCCCGGAACGCTCAAAGACATCACCCTCCAGGGTCACCAGTGTGCCAAAACCATTCTCGTTCTCGAGCCAGCGGAGGGCCTCCTCCCAATTGTCCACCACACCTACGTCTCCGATTAGGAAATCAGCAATGGGATTGAATTCCTCTTTGACCTTTACGTAATTCGTCAAGGGCCGAGGCTTCCCATCCTCTACAGCGTGGTTCCCATTCCCTGCTCCATGAACAGCCCTTGGGACAAAACTTCCCCGGCCAAGGGACTCTTGCTTCAAGAAGGTCACAGCATCACGGCCTTCCCTCCCGCTCTCCACGATCAAATACTGAAGCCGTTGTCCCAGAACCGCTTCGAGAGGGGCTTCGTATCGCGGCTCGGGCTCCAAAATATCTGCTACAGTCCCGAAGACTCCTCCCCATCGACCTTCTTCTTCTCTTTTCTTGAGCAGGATGGATCGGACGCCTTGCTCATAGCCCTCATAGTTCTCCTGCAACTCCTTCAGGGAGAGGTACCGCGAGCGATCTTGCCTCAAGGTCTCTTCCATGCGTTGCCGCTCTTCCTGTTTCTGTCCGAGATCCTGTTTAAGGTGTTCAATCTCTTTTTCAAGCCCGCTCTTCTCTTCCTGCAACACCGAACGCGTGGAGAGAAGGATTTCTTTATCTTGGGTAACCCCGGTCAGGGCACTTTCCGATTGGCTCAGTCTGTCCTGGACCTTCTGAAATTCCTCGTGATTGGAGCGGGCCCGCCTCTGAAGATCGTCTCGCCTCTCTTCAAGATAAGAGAGCCGATTCCTGAAAGAAGTGATTTGGGTTAATGTGTCGATCAGCTTTCCCTTCTCATCCTCCAACTGATTCAGAAGGGTTTGATATGCCCCCTTGGCGTCCTGGGACCGTGATTCTAAGACCTGCAATCCTTCTAAGCTGCGCTGATATTCTTCCTCCAAGAATTTCCGGTTTTGGAACCCTTCCCTCCGGTCCCGATGGGCCCCTCTCCAAGCACGGAACGAATCCCTCACCTCCTGGAGGGACTCCGTTTCTTGTTTTCGAAGACCTTCTTCTTCTCTTCGGAAGAATTCAGCCTCGCTCTCCATTCTCTGGATTCTTCGGCCCAGTTCAAAGATCTCTTGCTGAAGCGAACGGAGTCTCTCCTCCTCCTCCATCGACTTCAATCGCATCTCCTCGATGGAGGCTTCACTTCGAGTCGTCTGAGCCGAAATTCCCACTTCCCTTTCTTGAAGGGCTTTCAGATAGCCTCTGGCTGCTTCTCCCTTTTCCGAGAGCTCGCTATACTCCTGCAGGGCAAACCGGAGTTCGATCTCCTTCATTTCTTTTCGAATGGCTTTGTATTCTTCTGCCCTTTTCACCTGCCGTTCCAGGGTCACGATCTGACGCTTCACTTCGGCAATGATGTCTTGGATGCGAAGAACATTTTGCTGAGTCGCTTCCATCTTCATCAAGGCGAGTCGCTTCCGTTCCTTGTACTTGGCGATGCCAGCAGCTTCCTCGATGAGAAACCGTCGATCCTGGGAATTGGCGTTGATGAGATATTCCACGCGACCCTGCTCGACGATGGAATACCCATCCACGCCGAGACCTGAATCCAGAAAGAGATCCGTAATGTCCCGCAGCCGACAGGGCACCTTGTTGATGAGGTATTCGCTCTCTCCTGACCGGAAGAGCCTCCGTGTAATCGTGATCTCGCTGTAGCTCCCGTACTGGCTTGGGACGAGCCCATTGTCGTTGGAGAAGGTGAGGTTCACCTCGGCCATCCCCAGAGGCTTTCGGCCATCGGTCCCACTGAAGATGACATCCTCCATCAGTCTTCCGCGGAGATGCTTTGCGCTCCGTTCTCCGATCACCCAGAGGATGGAGTCCACGACGTTCGACTTCCCGCACCCATTCGGTCCCACGACTGCCGTGATGCCTCCGGGAAAAGCGAGCTGAGTTCGATCGACAAAGGATTTGAACCCAGTCATCTCAAGTGATTTGAGCTTCATAGGCTCCATTCACCTCTAAACCAGGTTGCTGAAAAACAGCCATCTGCTGCGTTGTCCGGCCCCCTCACCACCTCGCGGGCGTGCCAAGAGTTGCTCCTTACTCGTCGCAACGGCACCCTCCACGGGCTTGAATTTCATGGATGGCCCGTTCGAGCCGTTGGATCACCTTTTCCTGACCCAGGGCATCCATCACCTCGTCAATGGGAGGACTGACGGTCTTTCCGGTCAAGGCCACCCGGACAGGTTGGGCGATCTTCACCATGGCCAGTCCACGGGTTTCAGCGATTTGTTGTAACACACGGTGAGCCTGACTCTTATCGAGGCTCCTCTCTTTCGATACGGCAGAAAGAACCTCCTGCAATAGAGCTCCTGTTTCCTGGGTCAGAAACTTCGCAGCCGCTGTTTTATCATACGTTACTTCTTCGCAGAAGTAAAATTTCGCGACGTCCGCCATTTCCACGAGGGTCTTGACTCTCTCTCGAAGTGTCGCGACCGCCTTTCGCAGAAGGGTGGGATCCTTGACCGGATACCCTCGGGCCTCCATGAAGGGTCGAACACACTCGATGAGCTGATCGAGATCCATTTTCTTGATATATTGGGAGTTGAGCCAATCGAACTTTCCTGGATTGATGGCGGCTGCCGATTTTCCAACCGCTTCGAGAGTGAACTTCTCAATCAGTTCTGCTTGGGTGAATTCTTCCTGGTCACCATAGGACCATCCGAGACGAACAATATAGTTGACGACGGCCTCAGGAACGTAACCCAGGCCCTTATATTCCATGACCGACTGGGCTCCGTGCCGCTTGGAGAGTTTCTTCTTGTCGGGTCCGAGAATCATCGAGACGTGACCAAACCTCGGCAGAGGATACCCTAAGGCCTGATAGATCTGGATCTGACGGGGAGTATTGTTGAGATGATCATTCCCACGTAGAACATGAGTGATCTCCATGGTGGCATCATCGATCACCACGGAAAAGTTGTAGGTCGGGAGCCCATCACTCCTTAGGATGACGAGATCGTCCAGCTCGGCATTGTCAAAGGTCACCTTCCCCTGAATCACGTCGTCTACCACCGTGGTTCCTTCGTTGGGCGAGAGAAAACGGATTGCATGAGGTCGGTCTGGATGGGACGACGTTCGATGGAAGCACGTTCGGTCGTACTTGGGCTTGAGTCCGGCTTTGAGAGCCGCCTCTCGTTTCATCTCGAGTTCTTCAGGGCTACAGTAGCAACGATAGGCCTTTCCCTCACTGAGAAGCTTCTCGGCAGCCTCCTGATAAAGGGGTACCCTCTGGGTTTGGTAGTAAGGCCCCTCATCCCAATCCATTCCCAGCCATGTCATGGCATCCAAGATCACCTGTATCGATGTCTGAGTGGATCGGGCTGCGTCCGTGTCTTCGATTCGAAGGACGAAGATTCCCTTTTCATGGCGTGCGAGCAACCAGCTGAACAAGGCTGTTCGCGCTCCCCCAATATGGAGGTCCCCTGTCGGACTGGGCGCGAATCGTGTTCTTACCTTTGGCATGCGAACTCAATTCCTCGGATCAAACGACCGTTCTCCTTCCAACGATCTTCAACATTAATGGAATGGAGCCCGACGGGCAAGCCCGTCGTCCCCCAAAAACCCTACCCACCTACGCCCCGGGGCGCTGAAGCGACCCCGCTTTCGCGAAGTCGGCTACGGCAAACGTAGAAAGGTCGATTCGTACCCGCCAAGGCTTCGGTGGGTCATCCGCCCGTGAGCGGAATCCACCGAAGCATAGGAAACTAATCGCCGAAAGCGTTATGTCTGCGGTTACGCATTCCTCCACGCCCAAGGTCGTGGTCTCCTGCGTAGGCGGATGAAAGGAATGAAATGAAGAGAGAAAGGGACGGGTGTGCCAACAAGGGCAGGTCAAAAGAACCAAGAGATGTTTAGATAAGATCGTCAATGATCCTCAGCGCCTCGTCAAGTTTTTCTGGATCGCTCCCGCCTGCTTGGGCGAAATCGGGCCGACCTCCTCCGGTCCCTCCCACTCGGGAGGCTACCTTCTTGATCAGATCGTTGGCCTTGAAACGGCTCGTCAAATCAGAGGTCACGCCCAGGATCAGAGAAACCTTGTCTTGCGCTCGACTTCCGAGAAGAATGATCCCGGAGCCGATCTTCGTTTTCAACTGATCAACAAAATCTCTCATCTGCTTCGGATCTTTCCCATCCACCTTGGCAGAGAGAACCTTGACCCCTTTAACCTCTTTCACCAAAGGAAGAAGATCCAGGATCTCCTGATGAGAGAATCTTCCCTGGAGGGAATCCACGGTTCTCTCCAGTTCCCTCTGGGTCTGAAGCAATCGGTCTATTCTGGAAGAAAGTTCGCCAGGGCTCGATTTGAGAAGGGAGGCAATCTCCCCGAGCTCCCGTTCCTCCTCCTTGACGAACTGGTAGGCCTTCTCTCCTGTGAGGGCTTCGATCCTTCTCACTCCAGCCGCAACCCCTGTTTCATTCACGATCCTGAACAGGGCGATATCTCCGATGCGATCGCTGTGCGTTCCGCCGCAGAGCTCAATGCTGAAGTCGGAGACCATGACCACCCTCACCTTCTCCCCATACTTTTCTCCAAAGAGGGCCATGGCTCCTGTCTGCAAGGCCTCTTCGACCCTCATGATTTTTGTTTCGACCTTGAGATTTTCGCGGATCTTCTGATTGACCAGGGCTTCAACCCGAGTGAGTTCCTCCTCTTTCATTGGAGCAAAATGGGTGAAATCGAATCTCAGACGCTCCGGAGAAACCGAAGACCCCGACTGACGTACGTGATCACCCAGGACTTCTCTCAAAACGGCTTGCAGGAGATGAGTCCCGGTGTGATTCGACATGATCGCCCTTCTCCGATCTTGATCCACCCAGAGGGAAGCCTCCATTCCCTCCTTCATCGTTCCTCTCTTCACTCTCCCTTGATGAACGATCAATTCCTCTAGGGGCCTCTGGGTGTCCTTCACCTCCAAGGAGAACCCTTCCTGAAAGATCACGCCGTGATCTCCAACCTGGCCTCCTGCCTCTCCATAGAAGGGTGTCTTTGGGGTAATGACCTCCACGTCATCCCCTTCTTTGGCAAAGGCGACAACTTCATTGTCTTTCATGATCTTCAGGATTCGGGAATCCAAGCGCGTTCCTTCATAGCCCAAAAACTCCGTCCGGATCCCTTCACCCACGAGTCGCCGATAAATCTCTTTTGTCTTTCCCTCGCCGATCCCCTGCCAGGACTGTCGGCTCTTTTGTCGTTGCTGCTCCATCTGGGCACGGAACCCCTCTTCATCCAGGGTCAAGCCCTCTTCCTGAAGGATCTCGCCCGTGAGATCAAGAGGAAACCCAAAGGTATCATAAAGACGGAAGGCCATGTCTCCGGAAAGAACCTTCGTCTTTTCCTTACGCATCTTCTCCAGTTCCTCACGGAGGAGCTTCATTCCCGCACCGAGGGTTTCGGCAAAACGTTCCTCTTCATTCCGAATGACTCTCGAAACGAGGACCTCTGTCTCTCTCAACTCAGGGTAAGCCTCCTGCATCAGTTCAACGACTTTGCCAGAGGTTCGATAGAGAAAGGGCTCTTCGATCCCGAGCATCTTGCCATGGCGCATCGCCCTTCGCATGATTCGGCGGAGTACATAGCCTCTTCCCTCATTCGAAGGGAGAACACCATCGCTGATCAAGAAAGTGGATGCCCGGCTGTGGTCGGCGATCACACGAATGGAAACATCGGATTTCGGATTCTTCCTGTAGTCGGTTCGGCCGATGCCTTCGATTTCTCGGATGATCGGTATAAAAAGGTCGGTGTCGTAGTTGCTTCTTACGTTCTGGAGGATGGCCGAGACCCGCTCGAGCCCCATCCCCGTGTCGATGCTCGGTTTGGCCAGAGGATGGAGCTTGCCGCTCGCATCGCGGTTGAACTGCATGAAGACCAGGTTCCAGAGCTCCAGGAAGCGGTCGCAATCGCATCCGACCTTGCAGTCGGGTCGGCCGCAACCCACGGTTTCTCCTTGATCGATCACAATCTCCGAGCAGGGTCCGCAAGGACCCGTATCGCCCATGGCCCAGAAATTGTCCTTCTCCCCCAACCGGACGATGCGATCCTCGGGGACGATCTTTCGCCAGAGGTGGAAGGCTTCGTCATCGTCGAGATAGATGGTGACCCACATCTGATCCTTGGGCAGTCCCCACTGATGGATCAGAAGATCCCATCCCATCTCGATGGCCCCTTCTTTGAAATAATCTCCAAAGGAGAAGTTTCCCAGCATCTCAAAGAAGGTATGGTGTCTGGCCGTCTTCCCCACATTCTCTAGATCGTTGTGTTTTCCTCCGGCTCGAACGCATTTCTGGGAGGTGACGGCCCGTTTGTAATCGCGAGCCTCTTCGGCCAAAAAGACACCCTTGAACTGAACCATTCCAGCGTTGGTAAAAAGGAGGGAAGGATCTTTTTGGGGAACCAGAGAGGAACTGGAGACGATGCGATGCCCTCTCTCGGCAAAGTACGTGAGAAAGGCTTTCCGGATTTCGTTTGACGTCATGATCCTAGACGCGTCCCCCTCCTCCGGGTGTTTTCGGACTCATGGGTTTTCCGAATTTCGCCTTCTTTTCTTCTGCTTCCTTGCCCTTCTCTTGCTTGCGAGCTTCAAAATCGTCCCAGCTGGTATCACTCGTCGCCAATACACCTTTGACCCGGAGGGCAAAGTCGTCGGGATTGCTACAATGTTTCAGCGCTTCGTCATAGCTGATGAGCGATTCGTTCAGCAGAAACATGAGCGACTGATCGAAGGACTGCATGTTATAGGAGGTGTATCCCTTTGCAATGGCGTCATTGATCTCGTTCGTCTTGTCCTTCTCAGTGATGCACTCCCTGACCCTGGCCGTGGAGACCAAGACTTCGACCGCTGGCACCCGTCCCATTCCATCGGCTCTCGGCACCAGCCTTTGGGAAATGACCCCCTTCAACACAGCGGCCAACTGGAGGCGAACCTGTTTCTGATGGTAGGGTGGAAAGACCGAAATGATTCGCGTCACGGTCTCGACCGCATTCAAGGTGTGGAGGGTCGACATGACCAGGTGACCTGTCTCAGCAGCGGTCAACGCCGTCTCGATTGTTTCAAAGTCCCTCATTTCACCGACGAGAATCACATCCGGGTCTTGCCGGAGAGCCACACGCAGTGCGGCTGAAAATGTGCTCGTATCCTGCCCAATCTCTCTCTGGTCCACGATCGACTTCTTGTCTTCGTGGATGAATTCAATGGGGTCTTCGACCGTAATGATGTGGCAATTCCGGTTGCTGTTGATGACGTCGATCATGGACGCCAGCGTCGTCGATTTGCCACTGCCAGTTGTTCCGGTGACGAGAATGAGACCCCGCTGTTCCAAGGCGATCTCTTTCAGCACCCCGGGCAGGTGGAGCTCTCCCAGCGATTTGATTTGGTAGGGGACGATTCGGAGGCAGATCCTCATCTTTCCTCGCTGCTGAAAGACATTGACCCGGAATCGGCCGAGGCCATAGACTTCGTATCCCATATCGACTTCCCGATTCTTGATGAACCGTTCTTTCTGCCAGTCATTCATCAGATCGAAAGCCATCTTGGACACATCGTTGGTGTCGAAAGGCCTGAGCTTATTCCAGGCCTTCAAGGCACCGTTGACTCTGAAGATAGGAGGCGTTCCAACCTTGATGTGAACGTCCGACGCTTCCTGGGAAAGGGCTTCTACCAGGATCTGATTCAAATCCATCTTCTTCCCCCTCTCTTATTCTTTTGCCCCGGCTTTGGAGGCTTTAAAGTGTTCAAGAATCTCCTGTTGCATCTGATCCAGGATCTTCGGATTCTCTTTCAGGAACTGTTTAGCATTTTCCCGTCCCTGACCAATCCGTTGGTCATGATAGGCATACCAGGTTCCACTCTTCTCCACGAGATTTTTCTCTACAGCGAGGTCGATGATATCTCCCTCCCTTGAAATGCCTTCTCCATAAATGAGATCAAATTCCACTTCCTTGAAGGGAGGAGCGACTTTGTTCTTCACGACACGGACTTTGGTCCGATTGCCCACCACATCCTGCCCTTGTTTGATGGAGGCAATCCGACGGACATCGAGCCGAACGGAAGAGTAAAACTTGAGCGCATTCCCTCCGCTCGTCGTTTCCGGATTTCCAAACATCACTCCGATCTTCATTCGAATCTGGTTGACGAAAACGACAATCGTATTTGATTTGCTGATCGTGGCCGTCAACTTCCTCAAGGCCTGGGACATCAGCCTGGCCTGCAGCCCCATATGGGCATCCCCCATCTCGCCCTCAATCTCTGCCTTGGGAACCAGCGCCGCCACGGAGTCGATGACGATTACATCCACGGCGCCGCTCCGGACGAGAATGTCGGTGATCTCCAGCGCCTGCTCTCCTGTATCGGGTTGAGAGATGAGAAGATCATCCGTCTTGACGCCCAATCTCTTAGCATAGTGAACGTCCAACGCATGCTCGGCATCGATGAAGGCGGAAACACCCCCTTGCTTCTGAGCCTCTGCGACCACATGGAGGGCCAACGTCGTCTTTCCCGAAGACTCTGGACCGAAGATCTCCACGACCCTTCCTTTCGGGAGTCCGCCCACTCCCAGAGCGAGATCCAAGGCCAGGGACCCTGTGGAGATGACGGGCATTGCTCCGGGCATGGAATCTTCTCCCAGCCTCATGATGGAGCCCTTGCCATACTGTCTCTCAATTTGGGAAACGGCTAACTCGACTGCCTTGTCCTTGCTCGAATCGGCTTTTGCCATAATGAACTCCTATCCCTGAATCAATTCTCAGAGGATGAAAGGGTCAAGCTAAAAATCCGACTGCCGAAATGCGAAACAGATGATAGATCCCAACCCCAAAGAACAGAACGTTCTAAATTTGGATTTCGTGCTCTAAATCTGGCCTCTTAGCTCTCACCTTGAACCCAGCCCTATCTGCCCGAGTGGGGTATAGATCGGACCCGTCGGTCTCAGATCACTCTTGAAGAGAACGAGTCTCTTTACTTCAACATCCCCGAACTTCTCTTCCTTGTATTTCTGAATCCTCCCGATCAGCTCGTCCTTGCCGCGGCCTGAGTTCATTCTCCCGAGAGTCAAGTGAGGCCGGAAAAGTCGATCTTCGACCTGAAACCCAATCGTTGCGAGAGTGGACTCCAATTGTTTTTGCAGCGGTATAAGAACCTGCTTCTCATCGATGAGTCCCATCCAGATGACCCGTGGATTCTTGATATTCGGAAAAGCCCCCATCCCCCGAACTTCCAGAGAGAAGAGAGGAGTTCCTCCGACGAGGGGTTCGATTAACTTTGTGATGGTGTCCACCCGGGACTCTTCAATATTGCCAAAGAACTTCAGCGTCAAATGGATCTTTTCAGGGCTTACCCAACGGACGTCGGAATTCGATGACCTTAGGTCCCTTTGGATCTCTTCAATCCTTTTTCGAATCGCCTCAGGAAGCTCAATGGCCAGAAAGGATCGGATCAATCGAAAACCCTCTAAAATAATGAGTTGATGGTAACACAATTTGAAGAAAAGTCAATCAGAAAGGGATGTTGGAGCCCTGTGTTTACAACGAGATTTTCCTTGACAGGAGGGCTTTTTTTTAGTAAGAAGAGGTCGAGAGAGAAGCCTTCTTCGTTCACCAACACTGACTTTCCAACGCATCGTTTCGACCCGATTGTGAAGGGGGGTGATGTTACGCCTCCGACCGTTTCCCATTCCATTGGGTCCGTTTTTTGGCCCAATGGACCATAATCCGTCCCAACCAGGTCACAACTTTTGAATCATCGCTGAACCGTCGCGGAAAAGCAGAGGACAAGGAGCGTATCATGAAGACCCCCCTGTGGACACCGAAAGAAGAGACGATCAAGAACGCCAATATCACTCGATTCATCGATCATGTGAACAAGAAGGGAGGGAAGAAGTTTCAAACCTACTGGGACCTCTATCAGTGGTCAATCGAAAACATCCCGGACTTTTGGGCTCGCATGTGGGAGTTTGCCGATATCAAAGCCTCCCGGCACTATGATCGGGTGGTGGATGATTTGAGGGTATTTCCCGGAACGAAATGGTTTCCAGGAGCCCGGCTCAATTTCGCCGAAAATCTCTTGCGGTATCGTGATGACCGGCTAGCATTCATCTTTAAGGGCGAAACTCAAAAGTCCACCCAGATGACCTACGCAGAACTCTACACGTCCGTGGCTCGCTTAGCGAAATCATTGCGAGACATGGGGGTACAATCGGGAGATCGGATCGCGGCTTACATGCCGAACTTGATCGAGACCGCCATCGCCATGCTGGCGACAACGAGTATCGGTGCGGTTTGGTCTTCCTGCGCCACGGACATTGGCCCCCAGGCGGCGCTCGATCGATTGGGTCAGATTGAGCCGAAGGTTCTCTTCACGGTGAATGGGTATTACTACAAGGGGAAGATGTTCAGTTCCGTCCCAAATGCTGCAGAAATTGCCAAAGAAATTCCTTCCTTGAAGAAAGTGATTGTCGTGTCTTACACCGATGAGTCTCCTGATCTCAGCCGTATTCCGAATGCCGTCCGTTACGCGGATTTTCTGTCCCAAGAGAAGAAGCCCTCCATCCAATTTGAACAACTCCCCTTTGACCATCCTATCTATATCATGTTTTCTTCGGGAACAACCGGTAAACCCAAGTGTCTGGTTCAGGGAGTCGGAGGCATCCTGATCAATCACCTGAAGGAACTCATCGTGCACACGGATCTGAAACGAGAGGACCGTATCTTTTACATCACTACGTGCAGTTGGATGATGTGGAACTGGTTGCTCAGTTCTTTGGGAGTCGGAGCCACCGTGGTGCTTTACGATGGGAACCCAAACTATCCCGATGATGGAGCGATGTGGAAGTTAATCCAGGACGAAAAGATCACGATTTTTGGAACGAGCGCGAGCTACATCAACTTTTTGAAGGGGCAAGGGCTCAAGCCGGGCAAAATGGTCAATCTATCATCCTTAAGGGAAATCTCGCAGACAGGATCTCCCCTTTCTGCCGAGGGGTTCGAGTACGTCTACCAAGAGATCAAACAAGATTTGCATTTCAACTCGATTTCGGGAGGAACAGACATCAACGGGTGCTTTGCGATTGGGAGTCCCATCAGTCCAGTCTACGCCGGTGAGCTCCAAGGACCAGCTCTCGCCATGAAAGTAAAAGCCTACGATGAGAAAGGGAAACCCATTTACAGTGAACAGGGGGAACTCGTGTGTGAGGCTCCGGCTCCCTCCATGCCTCTCTACTTCTGGAAAGACCCGGAGGGAGAAAAATACAGGGCAGCCTACTTTGACTTTTTCCCTGGGGTGTGGCGCCACGGAGACTACATCGTCTTCCATCAGGATACCAAAGGGATCACTTTTTACGGCCGATCAGATGCAGTGCTGAAACCCTCAGGAGTGCGTATTGGGACCTCAGAAATTTACAACGTGTTGGATGGATTAGAAGAGGTCGCAGATGGCCTCGTCATCGGTCAGAACTGGAAGGGAGATCAGCGCGTCATTCTCTTCGTCCAGCTTTGTCCAGGAGTCAGTCTAAACAAAGAATTGGAGGATAAGATCAAAAAGACCGTAAGAGATAAAGCGTCTCCCCGACACGTTCCGGCCCTCATCATGCAAGTGCCAGACATCCCTTACACGCTCAACATGAAGAAAGTGGAAAGTTCGGTCACCAATATCGTGAACGGCAGGCCGGTCACGAACCGTGATGCCCTGAAAAACCCTGACTGTCTCGATTACTACGAGAAAATGCTCCCGGAGTTACAGAAATAGG
>Ga0315282_10002257_pt1 | contig 35708 bp, 29 predicted proteins | sample YL17G07_20_MG_FD_203693 | JGI IMG/M metagenome (GOLD analysis project Ga0315282, IMG submission 203693) | Sediment microbial communities from Yellowstone Lake, YNP, Wyoming, USA - YL17G07_20 | ecosystem: Environmental > Aquatic > Freshwater > Lake > Sediment | place: USA: Wyoming | collected...
GGATAAAGGATTCAGTGAACCGATGTGGGTGATAAGCAACCTTCCTCCAGAAGAAGCCATAGAAATATACAGATAGGATGAAGATAGAAGAGAGCTTTCGTGATATGAAGGACATGCTGAATATAGATAAGATAATGAACCAGAAGCAAGAAAATATGGAGAAGATGCTATCAGAAGATGCTATCAGAAGATGCTATCAATGGTTTTATTATCATATTCCATAGGATTATTGATAGGTGAAACGATACGTGAGAGCGTATATACAGAAAAGAAACGCAAGTTATATAACGCAAGTTATATTCGGGTTTACATATATTGCTTAAGCGAAAAGTCAGCATGTTGGATGATACGCTAAAAGCAGTCATCAACAGTGCGTATTTGCTGTTTAGCGATATTGTTTTGGGAAATGTCCGAACTTATGTCTGAAGCTCAGTATTCTCTTATCGGAGGGAGTAAAGGACATGATATTCAAGGAGTTTGAATCAATCGGGGATTGGGACTTTCGTCATTGGTAGTAGAGTTAAAAAACAAAAGCTGGCACTGAGAACCAAGTTCTGCACCAAAAAGCAGGATTTGCATAGACATATACAGCCATGACATAAATATTATGATGCCCGCCAGCGGACCATACACAGCGCCATAAGAATTAAACCTTATTATAACAAAATTGAAAAGCCTTTTGAATACTTCAATAAAGAATGCAGAAAATAACGAACCAATAAGAGCCGCTTTCAAAGACACCCTAGCATTTGGAACAGCCAAGTATAAAAAAAATATCATGATCAGCATAGCAATAAAAGGAACGATCATCTCTATCACAAGCCAGAATCCGCTAATGTCAAAATTTAGCATACTATGAGCGTTTAACTCATTAATTGCAGTCAAAAGCCAGTTAAATCCATACGAAATCCAGAAAAATGCTCCCGCCGCTATGAAGATCAAAAAGGCGACTGCATTTCCTCGAAAGAATCGCCGCTGTGTTGCACCAGCCCAGATGTTGTTAAGCACTGTCTGCAATATATTGAAAAACCTCATTCCCGACCATATAAGACCCAGCAAACCAATTCCATTGATAATTTTGCGCTCAGGAGAAGTTATTATAATGTACATATCGTCCATTATCTCTTTTGCTGACGTTGGAAAATTATCCGTGAGCAACACAGTTATAAACTGTTGAGCCTTTTCTGACGAACCAGCAATGTAGCCAAGAGTTGATACCCCCACTAGCAAAAGCGGGATCAAAGACATTATGCCAAAGAATGACATTCCAGCCGCCATAAGCTGACAATTATGTTGAGCAAGCTTGATCATTGTATCATGAAATAGTCGTATTAATTTGCGGATATTTCTATTTCTTATGACTTTGAGTATTTTCATAAATATAGTTTCTCCGACTTGAGCGTGGGAAGTAGTCGTTAAGTAATTGGCTTTCTCTCCGAATTTCAAACCCATCCTACGATGAAGTGAGTTAATCAAAGATTGATGGTGACGGTTTTGCCTGTCTCTGCGGTGGTATTACCATCACTGAAGTAGCCTGTAATCGTTATTTTCTTACCCGACAAATTTTCTGGTATTCGCCAGGAATACCTGCATGTAAATCCTCAACCATATTCAAACGTACCCTTTGCTACTACTTCACCATTCTCATCTACTGCCTTGAATACTGGACGTGGTAACTGCTTGCTAGATACACCTATTAATGTAAATACTTCATTAGCCCGTCCTGAAAAAAATAATGAAAGCAATACGGTATCACCTGCTTTGATGGAATTATTTGATCCGTTTAATGGAAAGCAGGATATATTTACAGCAAATGGTACCCCAAGCTTTAGATCAAGCGTTTTTCCATTTTCTATACTAAACTGCTCAACAGATTCTGTTCCACTGGCATTAAAATACCATTTTTCTCTCGCTAGATTTGTCTGCATGATGTATGCAAATATCTTATAATTTCCAGTAGGGATTTCATATTCATAGGTTATTTTGCCTTTCGGATCAAGAATATTTCTGCTATCAATAGTCATTATACCATTCTCAGAAACCAGTTGGATAGAGTTAAGTTGATAAGGAACTCTCAATGTTCCAAGATCAAGGTCCGCTTCATTTATCTCCATCATTCTCCCGTCGCTAGCGATATTAACAGAATACCATTTCCCTCCAATTTGAATATACTTTGAATAAGGATAGAAATCGAAATCGCTAATTTCTCTGCGGACACCTACAGCCATCTGGATTTTATCTCCAATAGCATACAATCGCCCATCGGGAGACTTGATTTCGGGTTTGACATTGAAAGGCTCATCGAATATGCCATTACCATTAAAATCAACAGCACCGATCATATATGTCGAATTGCCTATTTTCGCAATGCCAGTATAATAACCGCCGGGAACTAATCTTAGATAGATATTATTGTATAAATTTGAGTTTTCATTCAAGACAAGTGTATCTATTTTTTGATACTCAAGATAGAAATAATATGGTTCTACTACGTCATCATATTTGATCATTACTTCAATTGGACCAAACTGCTTCGTCTCGCTATTAATATACAATGGTATTACAGAATCATCTGTCAAATCCTTATTATTATTGCTGTCAACGTAGAGGACATTATAGCCTGTGCCTGTTCCGTTCGTCTCATCAAGGATCAACGTATATTTACCTATAACATTCCCTAAAGCTACAGATATATATATTGGAATTCGTGATTTTAGCTCAGGTATTGCTGATAGCTCTTCTTCTGGTTTTGACAAAGCCTGCAAATTTTGACCTGCCATATAAAAAGCTCTTGATGCTGGATGTACAGCTTTAAACGTAAGCTCGTATTCTTTTGCACAGACAGAAAGCGCTATGAGAAATGTAAGAGACATTATGATTATTATGCTTTTCTTTGACATATATACAGTCTCCTTGTATAACTTTTAGCACTGTAAAGAATTTAAACACAAAGACACGAAGGACATTAAGAACACAAAAATTTTTAATTCTTCCTCTCTTAATTCTCCGTGTCTCTGTATCTCCGTGTTTATTTTCATCTTATTTTAGTAGAGTAAAGTTATTTCTCAGTTCATCCATCGGTTGAACAGGAATTATCCTGCTATCCCAATAGATTGGCAAAAGAAATACGTAATAAAAATCTTCTTTATCGTTCGGCGGCAGTGGCTGAATATCCTTATTATTACGGTTAATCATTTTCGGAGTCAGAACAAACTCGATATTGTCTGCTCTGCCCTGAAAATCCCAACCGGAGCCATAAACTAGAATACGGGTAATATACGTTGGGATAACAGGCGGATTATATTCGTGAGATTTTACAATAACCTGCATGTCGAAGACCCGCTGTGCATCTGCACAATCAGGCGATACTTCCTTTAGATTCGGTGACGTATAGGTAAACCATTTGTCCTGTTCTATCTTTGCTACATTTTCATATTGGCTGTCACCGTCGTAGATGAATCCATAAGTCCACGTCTGTGGATCGCCTCGCTGGTCAATGAAGGCAACCTGCACCATAATAGGATACTCCCCACCTACCCAACCGCCTCCGACTAGGCTTTGAAACATTGGCTTAACATCAAGGCGTAAGCGTATGTCATCATACTGAGACAGGTCAATGAATACGTCCTGAGATATTCCTACTGATGAACCATCATTATTGCTTTCTGATCTTTTGAATTGAATGACGTTGGATTTCTTGTCCTCATCATATACGATCTGACAATTCCAGATGCTATTTTGGCGGTCTAAGCTATGCCCAACTTCCCAACTATTAAGGGCATTCTCGAAATCTCCGTTTGCAATGAGTTTTTGCTTTTTGTCAGCAGGAATCTCGATGTCTCTGTTAAATTTATCTCCAGATGGATTTCCATAAGGTGCTGTTTCGTATGCGGAAGTTTCAGTTTCCCATATATTTCCGTTATTTTTGGTATTCTCATTGTTTACAGATATACCGAACAGCGAATACATCTCTCTTGATATGACACTAATGTCATTCAAAACATCGTCCTGTTGCCTTTGCAACTTCTTGTATTGTTCTACAAGTTCATGCATCGTCTGACTAAGCTGATGTAGTCTTTCAGTCTCATTGTAAGAGGCTGAAGACTGAGAAGGTGAAGGTTCACAGTATATTGTTGGTATAAACAGTATTATTAGGCATAATACTATACCAAATATAACAATCAATTTCCATGTCTTATTCACCATCGTATTTTCCCTCCTTCAATAATCATTCTCCAAGAAAAAGCCACACAGTACCATAAATTCTTGATGAATTGTATTTTACCGTTCAAGCGTATCAGGGGTGGCAGTAAGTGTCACAGGTATTTGAAGCGTATCTTCACTACGCTTGATTGTCAAAACGACTTTATCACCGATATTTTTACTGGCAATAATCTTGACAGCAACATTGGGGTCTGGTGTTTTTTCTGAATCTATCGCAAGAAGAACATCACTTCGCTGAACACCTGCATCTTTGCTGGGACCATTCTTGAAAACTGTAACTATGTATGCACCGTCAGTTGACGCCCTATATCTGAAACCGAGTCCAAGAAATGGCAGTTTTCCGCCACGCTCAATCTTGAGTAACTCTCTCTCAACATCACCGACCATCGGAGAATTGATTGATCCATACGTATACATTATTTTTTTATAATATCCCTTCGCTTCGTCCATATTACCGAGTTTTTTGGCGCATTCAGCCGCATTGTAATACGCTGTCAGAGATTGCCATTGGCTTACATTCGGATAGTCGTTGATAACAATCTTGTATTGTTCTAAAGCCGATTCATAACCATTCGTGTCCTGATATGCCATTCCCAAATATAAGTGACTAACTGAGCTAGGATATTTCTCTACCGATATTTCTAATACTTTGGCTTGCAGTTCATACTGTTTCAGATGACCAAAGGAAAGGGCTATCATCAACATGGCAGTTGGCGCATAAGCACTTTTTGATGATCCGAGTTTACTATCAAGTGTGAACTTTGCATTTTCTTCAGGCATATCGCTGGCTATTATCGCATATACGTCAATGGCTTCTGGATAATTTTTCTGTCTAAGGCAAAGATTTTGTGCCTTCTCCATTAGTGCCATAGTTGACATTGGTTCATTTTTTACCTTATCCAATCGCAGTAAAGCCATTTCAGCAGAAGCAATATAATCATCATCATTAGTTTGTAATCCGCCGAAATTCTCAAGTGAAAGTATGTAATATCTTCTTGCATCATCAAACTCTAGCATCCTTTCACTGCACCATCCTGCCCAGTAATAAGTCTCCAAAAGCATTATCTTTGGAGTATCTCTTTTATCAATTAATGATTTATAAAGTTCAAGAGCTTTCACATATTCTCCCATTTGCTCATAGGCAGATGCAAGCTCATAATAGACCTGAGATGGTGCTATATCACCATACTTATCAATCAATTCTGTCCATCTTGCGATAGCATCTATTGGATGTTGAGATGGTGATGCTTCTGGTTTTAGAATTTCTGCCATAGACTCTAATTCATTAAACTTTGGTACTGCCTTCAATAGCACGTCCCTTAAATCCTCTAAGGCAGAAAGCTCGATCTTGCCCATCAAGGTCATCTCAGAAACTCCAGTAGGACTGATTATTACTGCCATTAGCTTCTCGCGCACATTTTCCTTTTTCAACTCATATATCGTTATGATTCGACCATTATTCATGCCCATCATGATCATTTGCCAGCCTTCATCTGTAAGCCTTTCTCTATAACCGCTTGAGACTGACTCCATAGTGGAATCGTCCATTTTTTCGGATGTTTCATAATTTTTCAGATTCACCTCTGTTAATCCAGAAAGTTTTTGAGAGTCACCGATTAACTCCTTTAGCGATGAGCCTTTCAGATTCAATTCTTCTTTCAGCTCCATGGAACCATAAAATGTGGTTACAAAGTTGGGATTTTGTTCAATTGCTAAACTGGCTGATGTGCAGACCAATATCGCTAGAAAGACTATAAATGAAATTTTAGCGGATAAACAAGGCGATGTTTTCTGTTTCCCAAAAGTTTTTAAATCCCCCCTTCCCCCCTTTTCAAAGGGGGAAATCATATTTCCTTTTCCGAAGGGGGAGATCGTATTTCCCTTTTCAAAGGGGGGAATCGTATTTCCCTTTTCAGAGGTGGAGATTGTATTTCCTCTTTCGAGGGTGGGTCTTATATTTCCCCCTTTTGAAAGGGAGATTAAGGGGGATTTTAAACCTTCGCAATCTTCATATTCACACTTAACTCCCAAAAACCAAAAAACTATATTTCTATTTCCCATTCTTTTTCTTCTCCTTCTATAACTTCAAGGGTAGGTCCCAGAAGCTTTAATATTTCCATACTTATATGAGCATTAACTTGCTGTAAATTATTTTTGTTTTTATGCTGAACATTTGAAAGTTGGGTGTTTTTCACACTTTTGACTTTTTCTTTCACCTCAGAATCCGTCTGTTTAAAATATGTGGATTGTACAGTATCATGCTTAGATATTATTATCTTTGGGAGATCAGTTTTTATTGAAGTCGCAGCAGTTTGATACATAAATGTTTCTCGATCTCCAGACGCTCTATGAAACAGAAATACTTCCAGACTTAATCCAAGAAGACAGATCACTGCTGCGATACCTAAAGCAAGGTTAAAAGAAAATTTTGAGTGATTTGTCTCATTATATATCCGATCCAGCACGTGTTCTGGTAAATTATCAGGCGGTTCAGGTTCTTTTGAGAGGATACCATCAGACACCACCAGTTCTATGCTGGATCGGAGTTTATCAACTTCGCTTCTGCAAGCTGTACATAATGTTATATGTTCTTGTATATCCTGATTTTTTTGATAATCAAGGCGTCCATCTGTAAACTCAACGAGGAGTTTTTTGTATTTTGAGCATTCCATCTTTTTTACCGTCCTTAACGTAATCGTTTAAAAAGTAAGATAGGAATAGCACACGGATAAACACTGATATAGACGGATTTTCACTGATCAAATCCGTGAAAATCTGTCTTGTCCGCACAAATCCGTGTGCTATTTTTTAACGATTGCTTTATAATGCCTTAAACATCACCTGCTATAATATTGTTCTCCGTCCATTCACCATCCTCAAGAAAAGATTTAAGTTTTTCTTTAAGTTCCATACGAGCATAATATAGTCGTGATTTGACTGTCCCGACAGAGCATTTCAAAACTTTTGCCATCTCTTCACAATTATAATTCTCAAAATAGTGTAATATTATTACAGTTTTTTGCTTTATTGGCAATGAATTGACGGCTTGATAAACTCTCTCACGCTTCTCATTGCGTTCAACCATCATTTGCGGCTCCACAGAGCGTCTTTTAGAAGATAAACCAAACGATAAGAACTTAAATCTATCACGATTTTTTAGATGATTGATACATTGGTTTACCGTTATCTGTGTCAACCATGTGGAAAACGATGATTGACACCGAAAATCTTTGATAGACTTATATGCTTTCAAGAATACATCCTGAGCAACGTCATCGGATTCATAGGCTCCACCAAGCATTTTATATACCAGACGGTATATTCTATCCTGATGCCGGCGCACAAGACTATCAAATGCGGTGATGTCGCCAGATTGACAGAGATTGACTAATTCAATGTCTTTATCGGAATTCATAAAGGGGCCCCTTTTAGGTGCGATATTCTGTTTCTATTATATTAGACAACCAAGTGTTTATTATGGTTCATTTTTTGATCATAATTGATCATAATATTAGCAGGCAGAATTTTAGTCTAATGATTGGGATGGTTCATTAACCTTTTTCAGCGCCAGATGTAGCATAAACATACGAGGGGGTTCCAGAGTAATTGTTACTCCCTAGAAACATCCTCGTGAATCCACGCTGTATTGTGAATCCATATCTTTCAATGATCTCCGTACATTTTTCATTAGCACAAGGCACATCCAGAAATATTTTTTCTCCTACAAGCTTATCAAGCATGAGAACAAAAAGCTCTTCAGCAAGAGATGCTGACTCGCTAATCCATGGGCCTATCTGATATGCGTTTAATCCCATCCGTGCTGTAATGTATCCCTTAATTTGCCCTTTGTAGTTCCTTTCCATAAAACTTTTGTCGGGATTATCTTGCACAAGGTTTTCGATTACAATACCCCTATCTGCGCCAAAAACGTTTGTATCAAATCTGATAATATCCTGTAAATCTTCATCGTTGATTGTAGAGAATTCATCGCAGTTTGTTGTAATACCTATTCCCTGTCTTCTTTTAAGGTCAAATTCTTCCAGAAAACCCAATGGTTTATATACATTCTTTCCTTCGGGAGTTGCATCGAGTTTTATGGTCTCTACGCCAATTCTCTTGAGATAATCTATAGCTTTATGAAGAAGGGCTGTTCCAATACCTATTCTCCTATTTCGAGGATGGACGAGAACCATGCCAATCCATCCAAATTTCTTCTCGTAGTTTATCGTAGTTACAGTACCGGCAGGTTCTCCCTCATATAAGGCTACAAAGCACCCTTGAGGTTCATATAAAAGGAATCTTTTCCAATCGGCTTCTATCTGATTCCATTTTGCAATATTCTTGAGTTCCATCCCAAAAGGTATATCTGTTTCCTCTAAATTTCTAAATGTGAGTTTATCAATTTTCTTTGAATGATATGACTCATCATTAGTAATTATATCTACCATTCGTTAATCCTCCAGCGAGTTATATTGTATCTTTTCATAACTTGACAATGTTAGATTTAAAAGTAGCCCAAGCTTTCAGCTTGGTTTTTGAAGATAATATCATGCCCCAATTTTTCATTTACAAATAATAATTATAATCATAGGTAATAATGAGAATCAACTCAAAACTTTAGGCTGAATTAGCATTTGAAATAGTAGGGATGTGAATAAGTCCAATAACGAGTGTTATTTTACGGTTATATTTTTGTCATCTTATCCATTGAGGATTTCTTATAAAATATTATTTTTACTTGCCGATAACAGCCTTTCCGTATTATAATTACTTGACTTACATGATTCTAAACCTTAATGAGCAAAACATGCGCAATATAAAACTACTAATCGAATATGAAGGCACTAACTATTGTGGATGGCAAATACAACCCGGATGTGAAACTGTACAGGGCCTCCTTGAGTCTACTCTGTCAAAAATCACGAAAGCTGATACAGATGTAATCGGTGCGGGGAGGACTGATGCCGGGGTACATGCACTTGGGCAGGTGGCAAACTTCAGGACAGATTCAAGGATGACGCCTGATGAGTTCAAAGCGGCATTGAACAGTCTATTACCAAGAGATATTGTGATAAAATACACAGAGGAAGTTGATGATTCATTTCACTCTCGTTATGATGCGATAAACAGGATTTATCATTATACGATACTTAACAGCACAACACCATCAGCTTTTTTAAGGAACAGCGTTTACGTGATTTCTCGACCAATTGACGTTGAGCTTATGAATATTGCATGTAAATTCCTGATCGGAACTCACGATTTTTCGTCCTTTGGTTCTGCAAGTGACCCTGTGCGCAGTAAGGTTCGGAATATAAAAAGTGCCAGATGGTATATATTCGACTCCCAATGCTCAATTATTGACGAAGGATGCAAACATCACCTAATCCAGTTGCGCATAGAGGCAAACGCTTTTCTTAGGGGCATGGTCAGATCAATAGCGGGAACGTTACTTGAGGTTGGTCTTGGCAGAATAGCACCCGAAAAGGTTAAAGATATACTCGAAATGAATGACAGATCATCCGCTGGACCAAGTCTGCCTGCCAAAGGTTTATGTCTGGTCAGAGTTGATTATGCTTAATAATGAAGTTCAGCAAAGACAGCATAGTAGTATTTTGAGAAATGCGAGTTTTCTTTTCACAGCGCATATCTCTGGCAGGATATTATCTTTTATACTCACTATAATGCTTCCCAGATATTTGACCGGCGGATTTGATGATCTTGGCAAATACTTCTTTGCTCTTTGGTTGACTAACCTATTATCCAGTGTTACTGAACTAGGCTTACAAACTCCTCTCATACGTGATATAGCCGCTGATAGATCAAAAGCATCATTGATGATCAGTAATGCGTTTGTTATCAGAATTGTCCTATCCATAGTCAACTTCCTAATACTCGCTATTTTAATTATGCTAAAATACCCCGGCGAAGTCGGCGTTTTGATATACATAATCGGTCTATCAGAGATAATAAACGCCATTGCACAGTTGTTCCGCTGCACATTCCGTGCTTATGAGAATATGGGGTACGAAGCACTGGGAGTGATAGTTGAAAGATTTGTTGTTTTTCTTATTGGTATGAGTGTAGTGATACTCGGCTATGGGATCGTTGCCTTTGGCGTTGTTATTCTAATCGCAAGCGCTGTCAACCTTACGTTGACATTTCTGATTATGGTGCTGAAATTCAACCGAATCAACTTCAGGCTTGTTAGTGCGAAGTTGTCTATTGATCTGCTGAAAAAGTCACTCCCTTATGCACTCGGTGGACTCTTATACATGGCATATTTTCGGGTTGATGGCATTTTGCTTAAAAACATCATGGGAACCAGCGGTGACGTTGCAATGGGCTGGTATGGGACAGGTTATAGCTTCGTAAATGCCCTGACGATTATACCGGGAGCATTTATGAGTGCGATTTTTCCTGTTATGTCGAGGGTTTTTTCATCGTCTGTTCCGTCGGAATTGGATTCTCTGTATACCAGATCGTTAAAACTGATGTTTATGACAGGACTACCGATAGCGATAGGAGTTGCTTTTCTTGCTGATGACATAGTGATGATACTCTATCCTCCATCACATTTTGGTCTGGCAGATCGTGAGGCATTAAGTATCATTTTGAAGGTGCTGATCTGGTCAGGGATGCTCTTATTTCTCAATACGGTCATAATAACGCTCTATCGTGCAACTGATGCGAGAAAAGCGTTTGCAATTATTACAGCGATCAGTCTTTGCGCCAACATTATATCTAATCTAATTCTTATACCAAAATACAGCTATCTTGGGGCGTCAATATCAATGGTAATCTCAGAGACATTGTTCTTTGTTTGCGGGTCTTTGCATGTACAGAGATACATAACCAAAATCAATGATTTTGGGGCGTTGCTGAAGGTTCTTTTTGCTTCGATAGTATTGACGTTTATATTGTTTGTTTTCAGACAATTTGTAGTGTTCAATTTATATATTAGCTTTACATTGACTGTTATAGTCGGATTTGCCGCTTATACTGCTATCATATTTGGAATACGTGCTATAACGTCAGAAGATATCAGGACAGTAAGAAGACAGCATAGTGAATGAGCCAATAAATTAATCTGGTCAAGCGCTACTCGACCTTCTCTTTTGGTGCATCCAGGATTATACTTCCGGTTCTTTCAAAGCTTGTTGTGCGCTCCAGATTTTTTTGTGCGGGTTCATAAGTAGGGTCCAGCGATATTGCCGCACGATAATGCTTTTGTGCCTCGATTCTATCTCCCCTTATTTCCATAATAGCACCCAAAAAGTTAAATGCTTCGGGACGAGATGGGTCAATAGAGATAGCCTTATGTATGTGTTCTATTGCCGCATTGGAATGTTTATCTTGAATACATCTTTTAGCAAGTTCGATATATGAATCATAATCTGTTGCTTTTTGTTCATCAAGTTTATCTCTATCAATCACTTTAGACACAAGTTCACGAATTTCATTCGGGGAAAACGGTTTTTGTAGAAAATCCACAGCGCCAAGCTTCATAGCATCTACTGCGGATTCAATTGTGCCGTGTGCAGTGATGATAATAACACGTACATCCGGTCGCATTTCAGATACTTTTTGAAGGACTTCCATGCCATCCATTCCCGGCATTTTCAGATCAAGAAGAATCAATCCAAATTCTTTCTGGCTTAGTTTAGCAAGCGCCTCTTCGCCATTCATAGCAGTATCTATCTCCAATCCCATAGTTTCAATCGCATGGGATAGGGTTAGACGGATATTCTTTTCATCATCAACAATAAGAACCGGTTTTCCTTTCATAACGCATTCCCCCAATCAAAAGTAATAACATTTAAAAATAAAAAGCGGATAATGCGGATTAGATAGTAATAACAAATTTCTATCTATATGAATCCGTGTTTATCCGTGTGTTATACCAATTTTAGTTTGAGATGAGATTTAAAATGTCATTCTGAATGAAGCAAGGCTGAATGAAGAATCTCAAATTCTAAACTAAAGAAGATTCTTCACTTCGTTCAGAATGACAAAAAGAATGAGTCTCATTTCAAACTGAGAAAGGTATTATTTCTAATTCCTGAATATTTACGATAATATATTATATTACCATATCAATTGGCAATTGGCAAGGTAAATGTAAAAGTATTGCCTTATATAGTCAATCTTTTTATGCTAAATAGAACTACTATCAAAGTCAATAATATTTGGTAATTCTAAGATTAGATTGTTTAAATGTTCTACCTCTCGGTGCATTTCTTGTACTAATGCAATATGCTTTGATTTATCATTAATATTTTCTGGTTTTAATAATTCTAAAGCAGTTTTAGAAATTGCCGTTAGTGGGATAGAAAGCTCAGAAGAGAAAGTCGTTAAAAGCATATTTTTGATGTATTCGTTTTGCATTTTGGATCTTGCATCGAAAGCAATAACAGCAAGTTGGGCTCGTTCAACAGCTAAAGCAATTTGACTAATAAGCATCTCAAGTAGATGAAACTGATCCGGATCTACAAACAGTTTATCGTCATTCGTAAAGATTCCAATAGCTCCTACTGTTTTTTCCAATCCTGTAAAAGGCAGATAAATTCCCTTTGATCCGGGTAAAGTGTCTGTGCCTTTACCTGCGGATTTTTTGTGTTCATACACCCACTGCGCAACAGCCTGTTCACTTGAAGTTAAATCCAGTTCTTTGGTATCACCAAAACTAACTGAAAGTTGACCATATATATCTGGTGTAAAAATGACAGCTTGACATCTGAAAAACTCCTGTATATGCTTTAGTGCAACCTTGAAAAGCTCGTTTGAATAGGAACTCTTTGATAAATCCCGACTCATGGCATATAAGACTTGTGTTCTATCTTCACGAAGTCGCATAGCAACAATTTGCCGTCGAAGTTGACCGGTCAAGTGGCCTATGATAGTTCCTACAATCAGCAATATTAAAAAAGTCATAATATACTGAATATCTGATACTGCCATTGAGAAATATGGTGGCACAAAGAAGAAATCAAAGGTCAGGACACTGATAAATGATGCTATAATTGACATCCGCCGACCATACCAAAAGGCGACCCATGTTATACCCAAAAGATAGACCATTATCAAATTTACAATGGAATTTACAATGTCCAAATATGAAAACAGGATTTTGTCAATTATAGTGCAAAAAGCAACTATCACTAAAGTCCAGAAAAAATCTTTCCAAGAGAATTTTTTAGGAACTATTAGTTTGGGTTTAACAGGTTGTTCTTGAGTGTCTCCACTTAATATATATAAGTCTATCTCTCCACACTTACGGGCTAGTTTATCAATAATAGAGCCAAAAATAAGTTCATGCCATCTTGACTCTACTGGTTTTCCTACAATTATTTTTGTGATATTCTTTGAACGGGCATAAGAAATTAATGTCTCAGCAATATCTTGCCCACTGAGCGTTACAACCTGAGCGCCTAGTTCCTCTGCAAATCGCATCATTTCATATATTCTGTTTTTGTCTTCTTGATGCAATGGAGATGGAGTTTCAACGTAAGCTACAATCCATTCTCCTCCTAAATCCGATGCTATACGTTTTCCTGCTCTAATTAAGTTTATGGCATTCGGACTTGGGCTTACGCATACTAGGAATCGATCTCGTATATTCCAGACTTTCGATATAGAATGAATCTGTTTAAATAAAATTAATTTGGCATCTACATTACGCTCTGTATAGCGTAATGCGAGTTGGCGTAATGCGATCAGGTTTCCCGGCTGAAAGAAGTTTTGAGCGGCACGGTCAGCTTGCTCTCCAAGATAAACTTTACCTTCTTTAAGACGTTTCAGAAGGTCTTCGGTGGGAAGATCAACAAGCTCTAATTCATCTGCCTTTTCGACAAAAGTATCGGGAACGGTCTCTCGGACTGTTACGCCAGTAACTTGAGCCACAACGTCATTTACACTTTCACAATGCTGGACGTTTAACGTGGTATATACATCAATACCTTTATCGAGAAGTTCCTCAATATCTTGCCATCGTTTTAAATGTCGTGATCCGGGGGCATTGGTGTGTGCCAATTCATCAACTAAAATAAGACTGGGATTTCTTTGTAGGGCAGAATCAATATCGAATTCCCGCAACTTGACATTTTTATACTCAATGATCTTAGGTGTGAGAATTTCAAGACCTTCCAAAAGGGCTTCTGTCTCAGCGCGCTTATGAGTATCTGCATAGCCAACAACGATGTCAATACCCTCTTGTTTCCGAAGTCTTGCAGTTTCGAGCATTGTGTAGGTTTTTCCTACGCCTGCCGCCGCACCAAAGAAAATCTTTAGTTTACCTCTGTGGGTGTCTTCAGCATTAATTCTTGCTAAAATTTCATCTGGATCTGGTCGTTCCATGATCTGTAACACCCCTTTTTTATTCTATTCATTTTTTATGCTCATCTAATTCCAAGTTTACTTCCAGCACATTTACTACGGGTTCGCCTATTATCCCCAATAAACGACCTGTGGTATGTTTACGGACTATGGCTTCAACTGTATCTTGCGGCAGTCCTCTCAATCGTGCTATTCGTGGAATCTGATAATATGCGGATGCCAGACTGATATGCGGATCCAATCCACTTGCTGAAGAGGTAACAAGGTCTATCGGAATGGGATTTTTATTATCTGGATCAGCATCTTTCAATGCTTTAATGCGTGCTTTAACTGCGTCAATTAATGCAGAATTTGAGGGACCTAAATTTGATCCTGATGAAGATGCAGAATTAAATGCAACAGGCGATGTTGCAGAAAGACGACCCCAGAAATACTTTGGGTCATCATAAGGCTGTCCAATAAGCGATGACCCGATAGGTTTCCCGTTTTGATAAATCAAACTACCGTTTGCCTGCTTATGGAAAAATAATTGAGCAATTCCAGTAACAAAAAGAGGATAAAGTATCCCCGTTATAATTGTCAAAATGATAAAGATTAGAATTGCTGGTCTAATATGCTCCCGGAACATTTTTCCCCTCATCAAGCTAAATATAAGGCTGTCAAAATCATATCAATTAATTTGATACCCAAAAACGGCACAATAAGACCGCCTACTCCATAAATCAAAAGATTGTTTCGCAAAAGGCGATTTGCGGGCATTGGCTTATAAGGCACACCGTGTAAAGCAATCGGAATAAGAAATATAATTATAAGTGCGTTAAAAATAACTGCGGATAAAATAGCACTTGTCGGTGTAGATAGGTGCATAATGTTAAGAGCATTTAGTGACGGATAAATTCCTACGAATGCGGCGGGAATAATCGCAAAGTATTTTGACACGTCATTGGCAATGCTGAATGTAGTCAATGAACCACGAGTCATAAGAAGCTGTTTTCCGATTTCGACAATCTCGATAAGTTTTGTTGGGTTGGAATCAAGGTCAACCATATTTCCTGCCTCTTTTGCCGCCTGCGTTCCTGTATTCATGGCAACAGCAACATCTGCCTGTGCAAGCGCTGGGGCATCGTTAGTTCCATCGCCTGTCATGGCAACAAGTCTGCCGCCGGACTGCATTTCTCGTATATATTTTAGCTTAGTTTCGGGTGTAGCCTGAGCCAAAAAGTCATCTACACCGGCTTCTGCGGCTATTGCGGCGGCTGTTAAGGGATTATCACCTGTAATCATTACAGTTTTAATTCCCATGCGGCGAAGTTCTAAAAATCGCTCCCTGATACCGCCTTTTACAATGTCTTTCAAGTGAATAACGCCTAACACATTCTTATGTTCCGCCACAACTAGAGGTGTTCCCCCGCTTTTGGATATGGACTCAATAGAAGATTTTAAGTCTTCAGGGAATGAACCGCCGAGTTTTTTAACGTATTCCTCGATGGCGTCAACCGATCCCTTTCTAATCTGCCTGCCGTCTCCTAAATCTACCCCACTCATTCGTGTCTGCGCCGTAAATGGAATAAATTTTGCTTCGAGTTCATGGATTTGGCGTTCTCTGATACCATATTTTTCTTTAGCCAATACAACGATGCTTCTTCCTTCCGGCGTTTCGTCAGATAAAGAGGCAATCTGTGCCGCATCTGCCAATGATTCAACGGTTATGCCTTGAGCAGGGATAAAAGCTACTGCCTGCCTGTTACCAAGCGTTATAGTTCCTGTTTTATCCAGAAGCAAAACATCAACATCTCCTGCCGCTTCCACTGCACGCCCGGAAGTAGCAATAATATTGGCTTGGATCATTCTATCCATACCCGCTATACCTATAGCTGGAAGCAAGCCTCCAATAGTAGTTGGAATAAGACATACAAGCAAGGCGACTAATACAGTAACAGTAATTGGTTCTCCATGACCAATTGCATTTATGCTGTAAATTGAAAACGGCAAAAGCGTTATTGTAACCAAAAGAAATATAAGAGAAAATACAGCCAATAAAATACTAAGGGCGATTTCATTTGGAGTTTTCTGTCTTTTGGCGCCCTCAACCATAGCAATCATGCGATCCAGAAATGTGTCACCGGGGTTTGAGCTAATGTTTACAACAAGCCAATCTGAAAGTACCCGTGTACCGCCGGTAACAGCGCTGCGGTCTCCACCGCTCTCACGTATCACCGGCGCACTTTCCCCGGTAATTGCGCTTTCATCAACAGATGCTACTCCTTCAATAACTTCACCATCCATAGGGATCATATCGCCTGCTTCTATAAGGACAACGTCACCTTTTCGCAACGTCGTAGCAGAGATTGTTTCATAGTTTGAGCCATACTTTGGGTCTGAGAGTTTTTTGGCAGGCGTGTCTTTTCTGGCGCGCCTGAGACTTGCGGCTTGCGCTTTACCTCGCCCTTCTGCCATAGCTTCAGCAAAATTGGCAAAGATTAAGGTAAACCACAGCCACAGCGATATTGCCAAAATAAAACCAACCGATGCCTCTCCAGCCCCTCCGATTGCCTGAAAAAATAATCCCGTAGTTAATATGCTACCCACTAACACCACAAACATCACTGGATTCTTAATCTGGTGTCTTGGATTTAGTTTTTTTATCGAATCAACAACCGCCGGTCCTATTATAGATGCCGTAAATAAAGATTTCGCTTTGTGCGATTTCTGCATATATAAATCCTCTTAAAAACCAGCCAACATTAAATGCTCAACAATTGGGCCCAAAGCCAAAGCCGGAAAAAAAGTAAGCGCTCCAACGATTAAAACAACCATAACTAAAAATATGATAAATAATGGTGTATGTGTGGGTAATGTTCCCTGACTTACTGGTACAATCTTTTTTCTGGATAATGAGCCAGCGATGGCAAGTATGGGTATAGCAAGCCAGTATCGAGCAAAAAACATCGCTAACCCTAAAGCTATATTATAATAGCGATTATTTGCTGATAAACCAGCGAATGCGCTTCCGTTATTGTTTCCTGCCGAAGAAAAAGCATATAATACCTCACTGAATCCATGTGTTCCCTGATTAAAGATTGACGATTTTGCCTGTGGTAAAATAACTAACACAGCAGTTCCTACAAGAACGAGTATTGGTGGGATTAAAATTATTAATGAAGACATTTTCATCTCATACGACTCTATTTTTTTGCCCAAATATTCTGGAGTACGACCGATCATAAGTCCTGCCATAAATACAGCGATAATCACAAACGCAATCATGCCATAAAGACCAGACCCTACTCCCCCAAAGATCACCTCTCCTAATTGCATAAGCCACATAGGAATTAATCCGCCAAGAGGTAGGTAGGAATCGTGCATTGAGTTTACTGATCCGTTAGATGCCGCTGTTGTTGCTGTTGCCCAGATGGCTGAATTCACGATCCCAAAGCGTGCTTCTTTCCCTTCCATATTTCCGCCGGGCTGTAATTTGTTTGATGTTTGATCTACCCCAAGATTATCTAAAAGGGGATTTCCTCCCTGCTCAATCTGAATGCAAATCCAGAGGCATGGAATAAAAATGATTAGCATAGCTATTAAAATAGCCCAACCTTGCCTCCGATCTCTGACCATGTAACCGAAGGTATAGCATAAGGCAAAGGGTATCAAAAGTATTGAGATAACTTCTAGGAAATTTGATAAAGGATTTGGATTCTCAAACGGATGAGCAGAATTGACGTTAAAAAATCCCCCTCCGTTAGTTCCTAATTGCTTAATAGCAACCTGTGAAGCGGCTGGACCAAGAGCAAGTGTCCGCTCTGAAATTGTTTTTCCATCGGCGTCTTTTGTTGCCTGAAGTAATGTCACATTCTCACTAGGCTTAAAAGTCTGGATAACTCCCTGAGATACCAGAATCAAAGATAAAATCAGCGAAAGAGGCATTAAAATATAAAGTGTTGATCTGACTAAATCTACCCAAAAGTTACCAATTGTTTCAATCTGCTTTTGAATAAACCCTCTTATTAATGTTACGAGTATTGACATTCCTGTTGCCGCAGAGACAAAATTCTGCACAGTCAGTCCTATCATTTGGGTAAGATAACTTAAAGTCGTCTCACCACCGTAGCTTTGCCAATTTGTGTTTGTCGCAAAACTCACTGCGGTATTAAATGCTAGGTCAGGTGCTACTGCGGGCATGTTCATTGGGTTTAAGGGAAGGTATGACTGTAAACGCTGAAGAAGATAAACGACTACTAAGCCAATAATATTGAACAACATCATTGCTATTGCATAAGTTTTCCATGACATGCTTTTTTCTGGTTTAACCCCTGATATACGATAAATCAATCTCTCTACCGGGGCAAGCCATACGTTAAGACCCGTTGGTTTCCCCTCGTATATACGTGCCATGTATATCCCAATCGGTTTAACCATTAGTATTAATACTACCAAATAAACTATCGCTTGAATGATATTATTCCAATTCATTAGAAAATCTCCGGTTTCAGAAGAGCTACCAAAAGATAAATGAGCAGAAAGAGTGCAATGATACCCCCAATCAGGTAAATGATCGTCATAGAAGTGTCCCCTTAGACCTTAGCGCACAAGGTAATAAAACCAAAAGAGATTATAGCAAGAAAAACTATTATTAATATAAATATAATATCCATTACTTAATTTTCTTATTAAAAAAATTAGTATCAGTAAATAACGACAAACTGTTACAAATCCAGCGATTTCACCACAATATAGTATATATTTTTTTACCTTACTAATCAATAAAAAAACTTTTATCCTGCAATTGGCAAGGTAAATGTAAAAGTACTGCCTTCACCGGGTTTTGATTCTACCCAGATTGTGCCACCATGAGCGCGGACAATCTCTTTGCAAATTGATAACCCAAGTCCACTACCACCGACACTCTTTTCGCTTTTTACCTGAACAAACTTATCAAATATTCTTGGCTGATATTCATAGGGAATGCCCTCTCCGTTATCGGTAACTGATATATGTGCCTGATTACCTACGCGTTCAGCAAAGATGAGTATATAGCCTCCGCTAGCAGTATAACGTAAGGCATTAGAGATTAGGTTTGTTAATACCCAGATTATCTTGCTTGGATCAGCTTTCACATTGAATGTTTCTCCCATAATCTCAAAAGAGAGTTTAACTGACTTTTCATCTGCCTGGGCTTTGAAAACCTCAACCGGCTTCTGCAGAATTGTAAGAATAGATACATTGCTGAGTTCCATCTCAATCTTGCCGGTTTCAATCTTGGATAGATTTAGTAGATCATCAATTAAAGACTTGAATCTCCTTGCTTCTTCAGCCGCAACTGACAGCAATTCCTGTTCTCCTTCGTTGAGTTTTTGCATAGCGCTTTCTTTTATAAGGTCAATACTCATTAATATACTTGTTATGGGTGTCCGTAACTCATGAGCGGCAGTCATAACAAAATCACTTTTTAGGCGGTCAATTTCTTTTAGTCGAGTAACGTCTCTCAGAAGTAGAACGACCCCGATCATATCACTATTACCTTCTTTTTGATACACGGGTGTGATTGAAAACATATAATACTGTATTACATCTCCATGTTTAACGGTAAGCGTACTTAGACCTTCTTCTATAACCAGTGATTGCCCTGATTCGACTGATTGTTTGACATAGTTAAACAACTGATCATTTTTAACAACTTCAAGGAAATGTTTGCCTTGTATAATATCAAGCTTAATTCCGAGAAATCTTACTGCTGTTGGATTTATATTGACGATCTTATATTCGGTGTCAATAACGATAACACCATCGTCAATATTTCGTATAATTGCCTCATTCTTTTGTTTTTCTGATATAATTTGCCCTATATTAAGGTCATGATATGCTTTTAATCTCTCGATCATATCATTATACTGATCTGCTAAAGCACCAAGCTCATCATCAGAAGATATAGAGACTTTCGAATCGTAGTTATTTTCCGAAACTTTCCTCATCGCTTCTGTGATCTGCTTGATCGGTCTTACAAGTCGGTTTGACAGATATAAACTAAAAGCTATCCCTATAACTATGGTGACAATGCCAATTACAGTCATAGACATAACTGAGTTTTCCGATATATGTCTTGCACGATCGCTTGTTCTAGCCATTGCTTTTTGATTGATCTCTCGCAATCCCAAGCATTTATCTCTGACTAGCTTGAACGTTGGCAAAACTGTTTCGTGATAGAATATAGCAGTCTTTTTTGGATCAACGTTGTGTAACTGTCTTAGGTTTGAGAAATCAGTGAGATATGATGAATATCCTGTATCAATGGTATCAACGGCGGTGCTTTCGCCTTCTTCTGTGATATTATCTCTTGCTCTGGCAAGCCATTGTAAAAATATTCTCTCGTTATCATGGAATTGCTTCACTCCATCTTCTTCGTAACCGAGGATCAGTAGCAATATTGCGCTATCCTGTCTTTCGATAGCCCCTACCATGTTATCAGCGGCAAGTATACTGTTATAGTTGTTCTTTAAAATAGCATTGCTGGCTTTTCCTAACATGAGCAGATAGACAAATGCCCATATAAACACGACAATCAGCAAAACCAGAACTATGCTATAGCCTATAAATATTTTCTTACGCAGTGTCCAGATCATGATGTAAACCTATTTACTTCCATGAATATCCGAATTATTTGTTTATAAAGGACGAGAAAGCCTTTAGGACAGCCTGATGTATCTTCATTATAGGCACGTTATTTTTCTCAGACAGACGCTTGCAATCCTCATATTCGGGGAGGACTTTCAGTACTTCATCACCGATCTTGCCAAGTTTCACACTGACTTTACCGTATTCTGTCTCTACGTCTACCATCTCACGGGAGAGTTTCTTCCTGTTCGTTTCGTATATCCTCACACCCATAGTTGTAGTTTCAGCAAATATGTAATCACATGCATCCTCAAGATGCTCTGAATCTACCAATACCGTCAACTTAACAGCGGGACGACTTTTCTTCATTATAATCGGTGTCATGAACACGTCCACAGCACCGATTGTTAATAGCTTATTAATTAACGCATCGTATATCTGTGATGACATATCATCAATATTTGTCTCAACTACATTTATTGTATCACTTTCGTAGGAATCTTTCTTTGTGCCAAGTATTATTCGCAGAAGATTTGGTTGTTCAGCTAAGTCTTTTGTTCCTGCACCATAACCGACTTTCTCAATCACCATTTCAGGCATAATACCGAAGCCTTCTGTAAGAGTGCTAATTATAGCCGCACCTGTTGGTGTGACAAGCTCACCTTGAATCTCTGTATGTTTCGTTGACACTCCTTTGAGTAGTTCCACAGTAGCAGGCGCAGGAACAGGTATAACGCCATGTGATGACCGCACAAATCCCTGTCCCAGCGGTAATGGGGATGAGTATATCTTATCAATACCAAGAATCGAGATGCCGATGACTGATCCAACAATGTCTACTATCGAATCTACCGCGCCAACCTCGTGGAAATGCACTTCCTCAATATCTACGTCATGCACCTTAGCCTCTGCTTCACCTAGCCTTGTGAAAACAAGTTTTGATTTAGCTTTTACATCATCAGTCAATTCACTTTCATTTATTAGCTGGAGTATATCGCTTAAATGCCTACCATGGTGGTGATCTGGGTGTTCATGATGGTGCAGATCAACATTAGCCTTTGTGCCAGTAATGCCGTGTTTTTTGACTTTAGCAAAGCTGAGTTCATATTCATCAAGATTTAGCTTTGCAAGTTCGCTTTTAAGCGTCTCTGGATCAGTCCCAAGATCAACCAGTGCGCCTAATGTCATATCACCACTGATACCAGAGAAACAATCAAAATAAGCTATTTTCATAATCAGTTGCCTTAAATATAAAGATAATACTTTAATCTTATGATGTTTTAATACCCTAAGATCAAGGTAGGGTTATCACCCTAATATTGATAAAACTATCTACTCTTTTGTGTTGTCCTTAGAGGTTGTTTTTGTCTCAATTTTTTCCAAAGTCTGTTTTGCCAAGATTGCTCCCAAAGACTCAGCATCTGTGTAATTTTGCATAATTTCTCGTTCAAATGCCTTTGGAAAATATGCTTTCTCAAACTCCATCAATGAGCGAAATACCATTTTTCTTTGTTTACGATTGTTCATCTGAAGTCTCCTTATAATAGTTCGCAAAGAATTGGGGGTTCAATTCCTGCTTAAAATAGTGTTTCCTCTTAATCCAAACAAATCCATCACCTTTAGATATTACAGCAACATCAATTGGACCGCCTACTGTTTCTCTGTCAGTTGTAAATTTACGTCTTAAGCAAGTCAAGTTCACAAGCGACTCAGCCATCAAAGCAAGTTCATCTTTGGGAAGCATTGAAACTACGTAGATAACAGGATTAATGTATCTTTTCCTTTTCTCATCTTCTAATATTTTTCTAATGTCTTTATGAATCTTCTGCCCATCAGCTTTGATGTTATTTTCCAGTTCTTCTTTTTCTTTGTTGGTGTATCCTTTTAAATTTTCTACGATTTTTACAGCATAACCATCAAGTAACATTGACAGGTAGCTGTCTACAAGGTCTATGTAGAAAGGATCCACTCCTCCTATGAATACATCTACCATTTCCCTTTGAGCAAATGGAATAACAGAGGCTATCTGGTTGAAATCAACTTTACTAGATATATACTCCTTATACTTCAGTTTATTATTAACTATTCCCTCAATATGAAAAGATTCTAATGCAGGAAATGTGTCATTTTCTCCAAAGCCAGCAATTACGATTCCAGATATATTTCCTTCTATGTTTTTTGGAAATCTTGAAAAAAGCCATCCTACAATCTTCTTTAGTTGATTCAAGCAGGTCTTAGATATTGGAAGTTCTTCAAAGGAATTTTTTATTGCTTCTTGGATTTTGTTTTTATATCTATCTATTATCTGTTTGTTAAAACTTTCTGGGATTGATGGAATATTCTCTGCTTCTTCCCATTCTTTATAATCGCTTTCTATTATCTCTGATATTATTTGTTCTGTCTCTTGATCAGAGACTTCACCTTTCTCATCAATGACTGATCGCACTTTTTCCATAATTCTTGTTTTGACAAATTTAAAGTAGCTAAAAATGCAATTGATAACATATTCTTCTTGTATAGAATCCGGGAATAAAGTATTACCATTATCTAAAAAACTAATGAAATCATTTGCATAATCCTTCAGTGTATCACGATGATTTCTTCCCAATTTGTTTCTATAAATTTTTATCACAGTTTCCCAAGGAATATTCATAAAAACGGCACTGCCATAAATCATTATTCCAACTGGATGATACTTAGATAAAGTGAACAATTTATTGGCAGACGTGAATACTTTTTCTCCAGATCCTGAAGTCATAGTAACAGCACTATCAGATGCAAGTGCTATTGCTTCTCTATTCATTATTACTATTTCTGCTGTCATTTAAGCACCTCATCCATTGTTTAAGACTCAAGCTTGATTTATCCAGATTCTCTTTTTTCCAGCTTATGTAGTCTTACAGTGAGAACGCCGTCTTTATACAAAGCGCTGATTTTCTCAACATCTACTGGGGTTGGCAAAGGTATTTTGGTGTCGAATTTGCCGTAATTGCGTCCAATATAATGATAGTTTTCGTCTTCCCTGCCTATCTCTCTCGTCCTTTCACCTTTAATACGAAGGACATCTCCTGTAATTGTCAGATCAATTCCATCCTTAGTCATTCCCGGTAGATCGAATTTTACTATAATGTCATCTTTATCTTCGAGTATATCCAGATTGGGTTCCCATTCGGTTTCATATAATGATTCTATTTTTGCTTCAGAATAATTACCAAGAAGTTTATTCATTTTGTTCCTAAGTTTAGCAATCTCAATTTCAGAATCTTCATATTTAGACATTAGCATTAACTCCTACGGAAATAAGCAAATTCTTGTATGGGCTTACAATAGCGTGAAACTACTGAAAGCCCGATACCAATAGTAGTCTACTGTTTATCCATTATTTTGGATATCTTAATTAAACTCAAAGCGATTGACGCCAGCGAACAGGTAACGGTAAATACGAGAAACGACATAGAGCTCGTGTTAGGAAAAAGGAAGTTTAGCGAAAAAGTGTAGACAATTTTACTAATAACTGCCACGATGAGACTCAGAGCGGCGGCAATACCAAGAATCCATTGAGTTACTTTCATAGCTTGTTTCATTGTCTTTCCCCTCCTCCACCTATTGGTGAAGCGTGTAACTGATAGTAATTACCACGACCCAACCAGATACGATTACCTTCAGTATTTGTTAGTAAATCGTATCAGAGAAAACCACCCGTTAAAGAGTGGATTCTTGCTCACGAAGTCTTTTTTTCATTAAGGTTTTCTTGAATTTTCGCCTGTAGGTTTTTTAGATTTTCTGATTTATATTGTCCTGCGAAGTAATGTCGGATTTTTCCATCTTTATCTATAATAAACAGGTTAGACTCTCCTCTTTGAGTCTTATATAACTCGCTAATCTTTCCATCCCAATCGAGAAGGATAGGCACAGGTAGCTTCTCTCTCTTTGTACCCCATTTTACCATTGATTCTGTGGCAAAAAAAGGCAAGCCTCGAAGATCCGCAATCATATAGATTGAAATCTCTTTCTTCTCTTTGTATAGCTTATCTAGTTCTTTAGCCCAACTGTTTCCGCTTTTACGTGTTTTTGGGTCTCCGATTACGAGGATGAGAATTTGAGCATCACCTTTATCTTTAGCAAGTATCTTATCAAAACGATGCTCTTTATCATCAGCATCTTTGAGAATAAACTTTGGTGCTTGCTCTCCGATTTTGAGGTGTTCTTTTTCTTCGAGTTTTTCACAAAAAGCTATTGTGGTAAATAAAAATATTAAAATGATAATTAGTACAGGAATACCTCGCTTCAAACAACATCATCTCCATTACTTAGGATAGGAATAGCACACGGATAAACACTGATTTATACGGATTTTCACTGATCAAATCCGCGAAAATCCGTCTAATCTGCGTCAATCCGTGTGCTATTTTTTAACGATTACGATTTGATATTTCTTTATTCGGCTACTATAATATTATGCCTTAATATAGTCTTAAAATCAATGTTCTAAATACTAATCAACCGCATCTTCTTCGTTCCATTCCAGAGGTGCAGGAACGCCCGGACGAGGGCAGTGTATGCAGGCGCCCCATTCGCCCATAGAGTGTAAACCATAGATGAATCTTTCGCTTTCTACAATTATTGGTTGATCACTCATAAATCTGATACCATAAGGATTATTCGTCTTAACCATTTGATAATTATCAATTAAAAAAACTCGTTCCGCACCGACAGAATAGGAATAAGCCTCCCGTGTTCCATCGCCGTAGTAACACTTCATGGTGACGTTGGCATTCTGTTTATTTGGATTAAGTATGTGATACCATTCAAACTCGTTGAATGGCCAGGGAGCATTGTTTGGGTCCCATACCAATGCCAGTCCATCACCAAAATACCAAAGCCTCGAAAGACGTGGTTTTGCAAGACTGTCGTTGACTCCTCCCTGATATTTAACGTTATCGGGCGGTCCCTGGCGTCCAGCAATGAGTATGTGATCAATAATTAGAGTCGTGTCGCTAACTAACTTCATACCCCATGGTCCACAATCATCAAAGAACTCAGTGTGATGGTGAGGAAATACTAGCAACGGGTTCCCTTCGCCTTTGATATGGAGATCAGGAAGTTGGGCTGGCGGCTTATCGGTATAATATACAGTCATCTTAACCTGCGTGTCCCATTTCATCGGATTAAAGAAGCGAAGCTCTGTCATACCTTTTCTGGTATCAGTTTCTGTTGGCTTTTTGCAAAAGCCGTTTGATATATAGCTTACGCATGGCATATCCTGTTATTCTCCTTTCTTTATAATAGGCATCTGGAATTACTCAAGGTGAACTATATTGCTAGAATCTAAAACAGAATCTAAGGATTCGTAATTAAATAACTTACCTAATAAGAAACACACCCTCGGACCCCTCTCAAGAGGAGAGTTTAGACTAATTCCGCCTTTAGCTAAAGGGGGGATTTGATTAAATGAGTTATATATCTAAATATCTCAAAATAGGGAAGTTATTTAATTATGAATCCTAAGCAATTTTATAACTAAAAGTTTATATTGTCAAGAACCCACTTTATTTCTAGTAGAAACATTATTATGCTAACTGATATGAGATTTACGTCCGGGAAGCATAAATATACTCATTACAGATGCAGTCAAGTATATTGCACCTGCACAGAAGAAAACACCTTTCAAACCGAAAGCGTCACCGATGAATCCACCAACTGCCGGTCCGAGGAACATTCCAATAGCATAAACTGCTTGATAGAAACCCATCGCTGTTGCTTTATCTTCCACTGGAACACCTTGAATGGCTAGTCCCATCAGTAGTGGATAAGCAAACCCCTGTCCAAGTGCCCCAAAACCACTCACTACTATCAGGGGATGGATGCTTTGAATATAAGGCGTTATAATAGTTGCTAAAGCAATGCAGATATGAGAAAAGCTAACGGTGATCTTATACCCTAGTCTTGGTGCAACGTAAGTTCCAGCGAGATACATTGACAGTGTCTGGGTTAGATGAATAAGGAACATCAGCGCTCCCAATTGGCTTTTGGATGCGCCGATGTTTGTCGCATATACTGGCAGGAAACCATAAACAGTAACAAATGCCGAAAATTGGTTTAGTGCAGTAATGACGGATACGATCAGCAAGCGTTTACGAGATGCGACTGATAAGAGCCTTTGAACAGAGAAACGGGAACGATTCTCAAGCTTATTCTCTGAAACAGGTAATAATATCAATGCACCTATAAGCGATAATCCTGCTCCCCAATAAAACGGTGTATGCCAGCCATATTTCTCAGCAAGGTTTCCCCCAACATAAGTACTGATCATCTGTGCAAAACCAGTGCAGAACGTGATCAAACTCATAGAGCGTGCTGATTGCGCATCGTGGAAATAGCTGGAATACATGACGGTATAAGCAACCCACATTGACGCCGAAACACCAGTCAGCCCTCTGAATATCAATAACACCCACGGATTCGGTGATAAAGCCAGACCAATACAGCCAGCAAGTGCAAACAAAAATCCTGAAACAACGAATGGTTTACGCTTGCCTGAATTGTCTGACCATATACCAACTGGAAGACGAAACAAAAGCTGTGCTAATCCATAAGAGGAAACAACCAGCCCAATTATTGTAAGAGAGCCGCCAAGTTCTTTTGCATAAGGTGACAGGATAGGAACGTAAATATACAAAGCAGACCAGTAAAATATAGAGCTAATCAGAATCAGGTTCTTCTCAACAGCAGGTGAAAGTTTTTTAATTTTCATAAAGTGTTAGTGAGTGTTTTGTGTATATATTATTTGTATATGGATATGAGATATTTTTATACAATAATTGTATAGTCTTAATATCCTTTTGACGTTAAGACTTTACACAAATTACTTACGTGTAGATATTATCAAACTATGTGTGATAGACAATCTTGCCGATGGACAAAAGTGAAGGGAACACCATCTTGAATATTTAATATATTATCTTTTTCTTTCTTCTCTTTATCAGTGAAAATCCGTGCTTCATCCGTGGCTAATAAGAATTTGTTAATTATACCACTTTCCATAAATAACAGTGCATCAGATAGAAGAATAAATACAAAGACACTAAGACTCAAAGAACACTAAGTTAAACATTAATCTTTTTTCCTTCGTGATCTTTGTGTCTTTGTGGCTTAGTGTTTACATAAAAAATAATGCACTATAATTTTTGGAAATTGGTATTAGTAAGGAAAACGAACCATCCCAAATTCGCAATCCTAAGCATTACCACTATCCAGATCAAGACCCAACTCTTGGCCTTCGTCATCTGCTGTCACGTCTTCTATATCCTTAGCAGCTGGAACTTGAGCAACGGTCTGCCTTATTTCATCTTCTACTTTTTGGGCAATTTCTGGATGCTCTTTTAGATATAGTTTAGCATTCTCTCTGCCCTGTCCAAGTCTTTCATCACCATAGGATAACCATGCTCCGCTTTTCTGGATAATTTTCTGTTCAACGCCGATATCAATAAGATTACCTTCTTTTGAGATACCTTCACTGAACATAATATCAAACTCAGCCTGTCTAAATGGTGGGGCGACTTTGTTTTTACGAACAGTTACTTTAATCTGATCGCCGACTATCACCTGTCCATCTTTGATAGTAGTACCTTTACGAGTCTCCATCCTTATTGAAGCGTAGAACTTGAGCGCACGCCCACCGGGAGTCGTTTCAGGATTTCCAAACATAATCCCAACTTTTTCACGAATCTGGTTTGTGAATATAAGGCACGTTTTGGTTCTGCTTACAACACCGCTCAATTTACGCATCGCCTGAGACATCAGCCTGGCTTGAAGCCCGACGTGGGCATCACCCATTTCACCCTCTATCTCTGCTCTCGGAGCAAGAGCGGCAACGGAATCAACAACTATAATGTCTACTCCACCGCTTCTAACTAACAGATCAACTATCTCAAGCCCCTGCTCTCCTGTATCTGGTTGAGAGACGAGTAAATTATCTATATCCACGCCTAGCTTTTCTGCCCACGTTGGATTCAGGGCATTCTCTGCATCTATGAATGCCGCAACGCCGCCGCTTTTTTGGGCATTTGCGATGATACTAAGACAGATGGTAGTCTTTCCAGAACCTTCCTGTCCGAATATCTCAATGATTCTACCTCTTGGAACTCCACCGACTCCCAATGCAAGATCAAGAGCCAGCGCACCTGTCGAGATCGTTGGTACTTCCTCAATGTTACGATCACCCATACGCATAATTGCACCCTTGCCGAATTGCCTGTCTATCTGAGTTATTGCCAATTCCAGAGCGCGCTTTTTATCTTCATGACTGCTGTTAGCGTTTTCTTTATCTTTTTCGTTCATTAGAATCACTCCTTCCTACTATTCAACCAAATTAGTTATTTAACTTATGAATCTCAAAGGTAGGTTGGGTTGAGGAACGAAACCCAACATAATATTATCAAAGTTGGGTCTCATGCTTCAATCCAACCTACAATTATATTTTTCCTAAGACGAAAAATTAATCGGGTTGACCACTATAACAAATGCAAAATGATTTTTTTCAACATATCAACAACAAACTTTTGTTCCTCTAAACCAAGATCAGCATAAAAGGGAAGCCTGAGCAAACGGCTACTTAGACTTTCTGTTACAGGGAGGTCCCCGTCATTATATCCAAATTTCATACCCATAGGCGAATTGTGTAATGGGACATAATGAAAAACCGCCTGTACCCCTGCTGACTTTAATTCATCCATTAGAAAATCTCTTTTTTCTTCTGAATGTAAAAGGATATAGAACAGATGATAATTAGTCTCACATTCGTCAGGGATTATTGGCAATCTCAAATTGCCGGCATCCTCAAGTTCCTTCAGATTTTCGTAATAAAAATCGAATATCGCCTTTCTTTTCTTATTAATCTCATCCATCTTCTCAAGTTGAGCGTAGAGGAAAGCGGCAAGAATATCTGATAGTAAAAAACTTGAACCGACATCCACCCACGTATATTTATCAATCTCACCACGCAGGAATTTACTCCTGTTTGTACCCTTTTCTCTGAGTATTTCCGCTTTTTCAATCAGATTTTCATCGTTGATTACGATCGCTCCGCCTTCACCGCAGGTATAGTTTTTAGTACCATGAAAGCTGTACGTCCCAAGATGACCAATCGCTCCCAGATATTTTTCTTTATATTTAGCATAAACCCCTTGAGCCGCATCCTCGACAACATATAGATTATATCGGTTAGCAATATCCATTATAGTACCCATCTCACAGGAAACACCAGCATAATGCACAGGGAATATAGCCTTCGTCCTATCCGTTATTTTTTTCTCAATCACCGTCTCATCCATATTCAGTGTATCCTCACGAATATCAACAAAGACAGGCTTTGCACCACGTAAAATGAATGCGTTTACAGTCGAGACAAAAGTAAATGAAGGCACTATCACCTCATCATCAGTTCCAAGATTCGCAAGCAGAGAAGCCATCTCAAGGGCGTCAGTACACGAACCAGTCAGCAAAACTTTCTTTGCCACAAAAATATCTTCCATCAATTTTTCGCATTTTTTGGTAAAACTACCATTGCCGATGATATTCCTGCTTTCAAGGCTCTCCTGCATGTAACCGAGTTCTTTTCCGGTTAAGTAAGATTTATTAAATGGTATTTTCATATTAAACACGTCCTGCATAATTACGCTCATAGTATTTCAGATAATCACCTGAAATACAGTTTTTCACCCATTTATCATTTTCCAGATACCATTTTATAGTATCTTCCAACCCTTTTTCAAAGTCGTATTCGGGAGTCCAGCCAAGTTGCCTTTTGATCTTGGTAATATCAATAGCATAACGCTTATCGTGACCGGGTCTGTCTTTCACGAATTGAATTAAGTCTTTGGATTTGCCCAACTTGTCAAGTATCAATTCAACAATCTCGATATTTTGTTTCTCGGTGTTTCCGCCTATGTTGTAAACCTCACCAATTTTACCTTTGTTTATGACAGTATCAATCGCTTTACAGTGATCAATTACGTGTATCCAATCCCGAACATTCTTGCCATCGCCATAAACCGGAAGTTTCTCATCTCTCAAAGCTTTGAATATCATCAAAGGTATAAGTTTCTCCGGGAACTGATACGGTCCATAGTTATTTGAGCAGTGAGTGGTAATAGTTGGAACACAATAAGTATGGTAATAGGCACGAGCAAAATGATCGCTTGCTGTTTTGCTGGCAGAATAAGGACTATTCGGTTTATATTGGGTATCTTCAGTAAAAGCAGGATCATTAAAATCCAGAGAGCCATATACTTCGTCTGTGGAAATATGAATGAATCGCTTTTTCTCAAAATCCTTTTCCCAGCATTTTCGGACACTTTCCAACAGTATAAAAGTTCCCTGAACATTCGTGTCTATGAAAACCTGCGGACCAAGGATTGATCTATCAACGTGAGTTTCAGCCGCAAAATGTATGAGTATGTCAACGTCATTTTCACCAAGCAGACGGGTCACAAGCTCAAAGTCACGTATATCACCCTTAATAAAACGATAATTGGCATAACTCGCAACAGATTCCAGATTCTCAAGGTTTCCTGCATAAGTCAGGGCATCCAATACTATGACCTTATCATCAGGATAATTTTCAATCCAGTATCTAACGAAGTTGCTACCGATAAAACCCGCTCCGCCTGTTATTAGAAGGTTTCGCATAGAATTTCTCCTGACTCCCCTCTTATGAAGTTTGACTAAATAATCGGGTAATCCCATTGGTCAAAAAACCCACCCCTTAATCCCCTCTCAAGAGGGGAATTGGCTCTAACTCCCCTCTTGAGAGGGGTCCGGGGGTGTGTTGATTGCTTTTCATTTAACAATCTTAAACAATGCTTCAGCTAACATAGTATATATCGAACCAGCAGGATCAAGCTGGCTTTTTATAAGTCTTATTCCATCAACAGTGAACTCGCCTATCTCGCCAATGCCTGGATTTTCGAGAGCTTTCATCATAGCTGATGGATAATTGATCTCCCTTACCCGACCGATAGTGAGATGAGGCTTAAAAGATCGCTTCTCTTTCGGAAAACCGAATTTTTCCATAGACGACTCAATGTCATTCGCAAGCCTGACTGTCTCATTCGCACCTTTTTCAATGCCAGTCCATACAACACTTGGCTTTTTGGAATTCGGAAATGCGCCTATTCCAGCAAGGCTTATAACAAAAGGAGAAAACTCATCAGCGATACCTTGAAGTGCCTTGCTGATCGCTTCTATTTTTGAGATCTTCGTATCGCCGAGAAATTTCAGCGTCAGGTGAATGTTGCCATATTTCGTCCATCTAACGTCAGGCATGGAACTTTTCATATCGTTCTGGAGTTTAAGAAGATTTTTACTAATTTCCTCTGGAAGTTCCACAGCGATAAAGGTTCTTATAAGTTCATCAGTATCTTTTTTCATCCATTTTCTCCAGTCACAAAATACTTAACTTATGTTAAGTATTATACTATAAAAACATAGCATTGTCAAGGGAAAAAACGCATTATGCTAATTTTCCTGTCTCTTTGAGATTTTGTGGGGAAAACACCGTAGGGGCGAAGCATTTGCCTCATAAACGCTGATTATATAATAGTTCACAATAGCAAATGCTTCGCCCCTACAATATTATCCCCGTAAATTACCAAAGAACCATTATATGTTAATAGGATTTTCTTTGTCTAATTCCCATTTTAACGGATTGTTGATTATATATTCACGGATTTCGTTAAGGTCGTCATTATTACGGACAACATGCTCATAATAATTCCGTTGCCATAAAGGTATATCTCGTCGTTTAAGTATTCGATTAATTTTTCGTGTAGTCACAGATTTAAAATTCTGGATTATCGCACCCAAAGAACCTGAATCTGTACCATTGGGTCGTAGGGGCGAAGCATTCGCAGGCAAGGTGCTTATTTTATCCGTTGACATTAAATGAGAATGCTTCGCCCCTACAATGTTTATTATACCATGTATATGATTTGGCATTACCACAAAATAATCTGATGATACATTTTGAAAATGGTTTGGTATATCATTCCAGCAGTTATCAGCAATTGTACCTATTTCTGATAATTCCATTTTACCATCAACAACATCCCCAAACAGACATTCCTTATTGCATGTGCATATTGTCACAAAATATGCCCCTAATTGTGAGTAATCATAGTCTTTCAGACGGATTGATTTTCGATTATGTTTGTCAGGATTATATTTCATATTTGTGTTATCATTTTTTATTTGGTTCTTTGGTAATTTACGGGGATAATATTGTAGGGGCGAAGCATTTGCTATTGTGAATTATTATATAATCAGCGTTTATGAGGCAAATGCTTCGCCCCTACGGAAAATTCCCCATTATATCCCCAAAAGCTCATAAGTTTTCAATTCATAAATGCAAAAACGCATAAATTTTGCTCAAGCTTTTTCTAAAAGCTTGAAAGGGAATCTACTGAACGCAACGAAATCCAAAGCTGTTGAAGACGATCATCGGAGGGTTGCTGAAGCGGGCGGCAACGCGCAAGGCGTTGGCGATAGGGTGGATCCACGAACCGCCACGCAAAACCCGCATCGGCAATAGACCTGAACTCGGTCCTTTTGGACTTGATTTTGGCGAATTGGCATAATAATTACTGCCATACCAATCTGCACACCACTCCCAAACGTTGCCAGCCATGTCATATAATCCATAACCGTTCGGCTCAAAACTACCCACAGGAGCAGGGCCATTCCAGATATCCTTTCCACCTGTGCCATCATAGTTAGCATTATCATGCGTAAGTTCATCTCCCCATGGATATTTCTTGCCTACAAGTCCTCCTCTAGCAGATTTCTCCCATTCGGCCTCTGTTGGCAATCGCTTCCCTGCCCAGTCTGCATAAGCCTTCGCATCATTCCAAGTTACTCCGACAACAGGCTGTTTAGGGTCATTGTAATTAGAATCATTCCAATAATAAGGCGCTTTGTATCCCGTCGCATCCATGAATTTCTTATATTGTGCATTAGTCACCTCGTATTTGTCAATGTAAAATGCGTCAAGATAGACTGTATGGATCGGCTTTTCATCATTATTAATATTAGCATCATTACTGCCCATAAGGAACTCACCCGCAGGGATAAGCGCCATCTCTGCGCCGTCCTTGCCGATGATGGTTGGTGTGCCTGTAACGACTGTCGGTTCCGTCTCTGATGGCTGATTCTTCCAGTAATCTAACTGCTTTATGGCTTCTGCTCTCATTGCGTTATCTTCTTGTGAATATGGGTTGTCCTCTTTGTAGGTATCAATAAACCTTTGCCATGCTGTAACCTTTAGGCTTGCAGTACCGTTTTTTTCAAAATCTTTAACCTCGTTATAAGCGGATTTCATCTCATCAAGCTTTGACGCCCACTCCTTTTTGACCTTTTCTATTGCTGATAGCCGATCAGCCTCGCTTTTCAGATCGCCGATGGAGAATTTACTGCCAGATGGTGATGTTGGTATCGGTTCAGGCTTCGTTTCCTGTGCCAAGAACATAAATTCACCCTCGCCCTTCATCCGGAACTGTGGTATCTGCCTTGCGTTCTCCTTAGGAACGACCCCTCTGAGATAGTTTCCTAACTCTGAGCCTGTTATTACGCCATCGCTATTATCATCCGCTATCCCTGATTCCAAGCCTTGAAGCAGTTTGTAGGTGAAAAGCCCATGCCCAATCGTCGGGTTTTCAGACGCCTGATCTTCTTTGCCACCGGCAGTTATTATCTGCCTGACTGAAACAGATGCGACCTTCTTTACAAAATCAGACGTCTGCGGATCAAGCCCTCGCTGTGCCTCAAGGATCAGTCCGCTGTAACAGGCATCCACGATAAAAATGACGTGCTTTGCCGGTATCTGCAACCCTTTTTTGTTCAGTTCATCCATGCCGATACAGTATTGATCATACTGTGACATATTAGGTTCTTCGGATAGATCGATCTGGGCGTCATAAGGGACGAGGTATCCCATATTTCCGCCTCCACCGAATTCCGGGAGTGGTACAGTCTGACCATGACCGGAAAAATAGATAAGCACGCAGTTGTCTTTTTTCACACGCTTGGGGTCAGTCAGATAATTGAGAGCGTTCATAATGCCCTGTTTTGTCGCCTGAGCATCCTTGAGGATCGTGACATTGCTTTCCTCGAAACCAAACTTTTTCTTAATCAGTTCAGCGACAGCATCGGCATCTGATACAGCATAGTTAAGCTGGAATTGTGCGGGGAGATCAGGATATTTATTAACTCCAACGACTACAGCCCATCCTGTGCGGTAGATAGTATCAGGCATTTCCAGAGATGCTTTTCCGACTATTCTCATGCCCCTTTGCGCATATAGATCGTCTGTAACTATAAAGCCCAAAATCAAGACAAAGATAGCTATGTGTTTCATAATGCGCCTCCAGCTATACTGGTAGCCCCACATTAAAATGTGGTCAAAGATTCCATCGGTTAATAAGCTCTTTCAAACGCTCAGAAGGTCTACCCCTAGGTAGCTTCCAAGGAAGTAACGGCACTTG
>Ga0315282_10002258_pt1 | contig 35706 bp, 33 predicted proteins | sample YL17G07_20_MG_FD_203693 | JGI IMG/M metagenome (GOLD analysis project Ga0315282, IMG submission 203693) | Sediment microbial communities from Yellowstone Lake, YNP, Wyoming, USA - YL17G07_20 | ecosystem: Environmental > Aquatic > Freshwater > Lake > Sediment | place: USA: Wyoming | collected...
GTCAATGGCTTGACATCCACTGGGGTCGTGTGCTACACGTAGTGGAAATTTAGGGACTTGGCTCACAAGACTTCAGCAAATCCTTTCACGTTGAATGCACGGCAGGCTGCTTAGAAAGACAGACGTTGAGGATGAGTTTTAATGTTCAGGTGTAACCTCACGGTCCGGGGAGTCCTGACGAAGTGTCGGCGAAGGTCGCTCTCGCGGCGTGCGCCCTGGGAGGCGCGGTGAGGACCCGGCGGCGATGACAAACCTGATGCTCATCACGTTGTTTGGGGGCATGGCCCTGCTGCTCTATGGGATGCAGCTCGTCGGCGAGGGCCTGCAGCTCGCCGCCGGCGGGCGGATGCGGCAGATCCTCGGCTCCATCACCAACAACCGCTTCAAAGGAATGATGGTCGGGGCCTTCATCACGGCCGTCATCCAGTCGAGCAGCGCCACCACGGTCATGCTGGTGGGCTTCGCCAGCTCCGGCCTCATGGACCTGACGCAGACCATCGGGGTGATCCTGGGGGCCGACATCGGGACCACGGTCACCGTCCAGCTCATCGCGTTCCAGATTTTCGACTACGCTTTGCTCCTGGTGGGCGTCGGGTTCCTCCTGATCTTCACCTCCAGGCGGAAGATCTTCAGGTACGTCGGCCAGGCGATCCTGGGCTTCGGCTTCATCTTCTTCGCCATGAAGATCATGTCGGACGCCATGGTCCCCCTGCGGCAGAGTCCGATCGTGAAGACCCTGCTGGTTTCTCTGGGCGATCAGCCCCTCCTCGGGATTATCGTGGCGGCGATTTTCTCGGCCCTCGTCCACAGCTCGGCGGCCACGATCGGGCTGGCCCTCACCCTCTCCCTGCAGGGCCTGCTTCCCCTGGCTGCGGCCATCCCGGTCATTTTCGGCGCCAATATCGGCACGTGCGCCACCGCCCTGGCCAGTTCCATCGGCACGAAGCCCGAGGCCAAGCGGGTGGCCATGGCCCACATCATCTTCAAGGTGATGGGCGTGCTGGTGTTCCTGCCGTTCATCCAACCCTTCGTGCGCTTGGTGATGCTCACCGCGAACGACGTGCCGCGCCAGATCGCCAATGCCCACACGCTGTTCAACGTGGGGATCACCGCGCTGTTCCTGCCCTTCTCCGCCGTCCTGGCCCGCTTCATTTCCAGCCTGGTGTCCGAGGACAAGGAAGCGGGGGGGCTCTTCGGCCCCAAGTATCTGGACGAGCACATGCTGGAGACGCCGGCGCTGGCCCTCGGGCAGGCCACCCGCGAGGCCCTGCGGATGGCCGACATCGTCTCGGAGATGTTCACCAAGACCGTGGCCACGTTCTCGGGCGAGGACCCCGAGCTGATCGAGTTCATCCAGGAGAGGGACGACCAGGTGGACACCCTGGATCGCGAGATCAAGCACTACCTCACCAAGCTGTCGCAGCAGAGCCTGACGGACGAGCAGAGCAAGCGGGAGATCGGGATCCTCGCCTTCGGGAACAACATGGAGAACATCGGAGACATCGTGGACAAGAACCTGATGGACCTGGCCAAGAAGAAGCTCAGCAAGGGGCTCCACTTCTCCGAACCGGGCTTGAAGGAAATCGTCCTGCTCCACAAGAAGGTGCTCCAGAACCTGGAGCTGGCCATCTCGGCCTTCGCCAGCAACGATCCAGCCTTGGCCCAGCAGGTGCTGGAGCACAAGCTGGAGATCAGCCAGACCGAGCGGAAGTTCCGGCAGGCCCACATCCAGCGGCTGCACGAGGGGTACCGCGAATCCATCGACACCAGCGAGATCCACCTGGACGTCCTCACGAACCTGAAGCGGATCAATTCCCATATCACCGCGGTGGCCTACCCGATCCTGGAGAACGCTTGATTGTGTCCCTTCGGCCGGCCTCCGCGGTGTGGTCCCATATCACCGCGGTGGCCTACCCGATCCTGGAGAGCGCCTGATCCGTCAATGACCGATGAGACCGGCGGCGTCATCCCGCCGGAGTAGCCTTTGGGCTCGCCCCGGGGGCCGATGCTCCGTGGCCAAATCCACAGTCCGCAATCCAAAATCCAAAATCCCCCTGTCTCGCGCCGGACGCCCCGCCCTTCGGCGGGTCGTGGTCGTATCGGACGCCACCGGCCGCACAGCCGAGATGGTCGTGCGCTCCGCGCTGGTGCAATTCCGGGGAGCGGACGTCCAACTCCACGTTCGCCCACGTGTCCAGACAGCCGCGGGCGTCCGCGCCGCGGCGCGGGAGGCCAGCCGGCTGCGGGGACTCATCGTCCACACCCTCGTCTCTCCGGAGTTGCGAAACCTGATGCTCACCGAAGGGCGGGCCCGGGGCGTCCCCACCATCGATCTCCTCGGGCCGCTCCTGCTGCGCCTGGAAGACCTGTTGCGATTGCAGCCGATGGCCAAGCCGGGTCTTTTTCGGGAAATGGACCAGGAATACCGCCGCCGGTTCGAGGTGGTCGAGTTCGCCGTCAAGCACGACGACGGGCAGGATCCGCGGGGCCTGCATCAGGCGGATGTGGTCCTCGTGGGCGTCTCGCGGACGTCCAAGACGCCGCTGTCCATGTTTCTGGCGGGGCGCGGGTTGCGCGTGGCCAATGTGCCCGTGGTGCACAACCTGCCGCTGCCCGAGGAATTGGGCCGCGTGGATCCCCGGAAGGTGGTGGCTCTGACCATCAAGCCGGAGCGCCTGCTGGAGCTGCGACGCGCGCGCCTGCAACAGATGGAGACCCCGCCGAAGTTCCCCTACGCCGATCCGCGGCAGATCTGGGTCGAGCTGGACTACGCCCACGCGCAATTCAACCGGACAGGGTGGCCGGTGGTGGATGTGACTGACAAGTCCATCGAAGAGGTCGCCGCAGAGATCCTGGTCCTCACGGGGATCGAGCAGCCCGCGGCCCCCCTCGCGGCCGGCCGGGCTCGCCGCACCTCCGCGTGGCGCCGGACCTCGGAGTGAAGAGGAGTGAAGAAAGGAGGGTGGTCATGCCTGTCCGCGCCTACGTCTTCATCGAGACCACCCCGGGCCGGGCCGGCCAAGTCGCCGATGGCGTCGCGAAGCTGCCCGGCGTGAAGATGGCGCATCCCGTCACCGGCTCCTATGACGTCATCGCCTTTCTCGAGGCCAAGGACCTGGCCGCCTTGGGCGAGTTCATCACCGCCCGGGTCCATCGCCTCCCCGGGGTGCTGAAGACGACCACGAACGTCGTGGTGGACTAGCCGGGCCGCAGCGCATCTGCGCGAAATGTTCCCGCAACTCATCGTGCCGGCGCTCTGGCGCTCTCGCCGAGACGCAGGCGGTGAACCGCATCCCGAACCGATACGAGGCGTGCATGGAAAGTTCCCACCTCCGCAAGGATCCGGTGACCCAGCGCTGGGTGGTCATTTCCCCCGACCGCGAGAACGTCCCGCGTCGGGAAGTGTGGACGCACCCGCCGGGCTTGCCCGTCGAGGCGTGCCCCTTCTGCCCGGGCAACGAGGCCCAGACCGGCCCGGAGATCTACGTCGAGCGAGAGCCCGGAAGCGTGAGGAACGGACCGGGTTGGTGGGTGCGCGTCGTGCCGGATAAGCATCCCATCCTCCACATCGAGGGAGGCCTGGAGAAGAGCGCCGAAGGCATGTACGACGGCATGAACGCCATCGGGGCCCACGAGATTTTGATCGAGACGCCGGCCCACGACCGGCACTGGGCCGACCTGGAGGTGCTTCAAGTCGAGCGGATGCTGCGCGCCTGCCAGCAGCGCAGCCTCGACCTGCGGAACGATGTGCGCTTCCGCTACGTGATCTGGGTGAAGAATCACGGCGCGCCCACGAGCCTGTTGCATCACCCGCACTCCCACATCGTGGCCAGTCCATTCATCCCCCGAGCCATCGAGGAGGAGTTGAAGGGTTTCGGCGACCACGTCCGCTGGAAGGAACGCTGCGTCCTGTGCGACGTGGTGAGGCAGGAGACAGCCGTCGCACGCCGGATCGTCCTCCAGGAGGGCAGGATCGTGGTCTTCGCGCCCTACGCGCCCCGGTTTCCTTACGAGAGCTGGATCGTCCCTATCGAGCACGGCCATGATTTCGGCGCCGCGCGCGCGCCGCTGCTGCGCGATCTGGCGCGGGCGATCCAGGGGACCGTGCTCCGCATCCGGCGTCTGCTGGAGGATCCTCCGTACTCGCTCGTCCTCCATTCCTCTCCCCTGGGAGAGTTCGCCCGGGAGGAGTATCACTGGCATTTTGAGCTCGTGCCGCGCCCGCCCCAGGCGCTGGGTCTGGAGTGGGGGACCGGCATCTATATCAATCCCATACTGCCCGAAGTGGCGGCCGAACGTCTCCGCCAAGTCGCGCAATAGCCTTGCCTCCGGCTGAGGGTTGGACAAGCTGGGTCCGTGGGGGGCCGCGGACGAGGGCCGCGGACGAGAGTTGACGCACGCAGGCTCGTGATGTAGGCTGCGCCGAGCGGTAGCACCTCCTATGGCAATCCAGCCCGATCTGAAATCCGAGAATCCCTGTTCCATCGAGGCGAGCCTCGATGCGCTTTCTCCCGTCCTGGCCGAATACCCCATTCCCTTGGCGCTGGAGCCCGCGCGCACCCCGCTCAAGCGGGGCGATGCGAAGCGGCGAAAATGAGGTGCGCATGCAACGGCAGGTGTTGATGGCGGCGATCCTTCTGGCCGGGGCGGCCAACGGCCTCTGCGCCGCGGCCGAGGGTCCGGCCGCGGGAGACGCGGACGCGAAGCGGGTCGTGGCCCGGGTGAACCAGGTGGAGATCACCTATGACGCATTCCAGAAGCGCCTGGAGGGCCTCCAGCAGCGAGGACCGGTCCGGCCCGAGCAGTTCAAAGACGTGGTGCGGGGCATGGTCCAGGAAGAGATTCTGCTCCAGGACGCCGCGACCGAGGGGCTGGACCAGGAGGGGGCGGTCAAGGCCAAGCTGGAGCAGGCGCGGCGGCAGGTATTGATCGAAGAGCTGCTGCAGCGGAAGGTCATTGCCCAGTCCCAGGTCACCGACGAAGAGGCTCGGAAGATGTACGAGGACAACAAACCCCTCTTCAGCACGGAGACAATGCGCGTCAGCCACATCATGGTGAAGACCGAGGCGGAGGCGGAGGCCATCCTCACAGAGCTGGAGGCGGGGATGGACTTCGCGGAGCTTGCCAAGGCCAAGTCGCAGGATACCGGCAGCGCGGAGAAGGGGGGCGACTTGGGCGAGCTGCGACGGGGCCAGGCCGTGCAGGAATTCGAGGAGGCAGCCTTCGGTCTCAAGGAGGGAGAGCTCTCCCCCGTGGTCAAGACGCAGTATGGCTATCACATCCTCAAGGGCGGCGCCCACGTCACCGCCGTCGAGCCCTTTGACGAGGTGAAAGGCCGCATCCGGCAGTCGCTCCTGCAGCAGAAGCAGCAGGAGACCTTCATGGCCTTCATGGCGGATCTGGAAAAGAAGGCAAAGACGGAGATCTTCGAAGACCGACTGAGGTAACGGCATGGGCCGATGGGCGTTCGTCCTCCCGAAAAAACGTGAAGCCGTGGCGGAGGCCACGGCTCCTGAGGCAAGAGACAAGCGCTGGTGCCGAAGGGGGGACTCGAACCCCCACGGGGGAACCCCCACTACGCCCTGAACGTAGCGCGTCTACCAGTTCCGCCACTTCGGCAGCGGGTCTCTCTTCTAGACCCTCCGGGGAAAAATGTCAACGGAAAATCTCTGTACTGAGGGATGATCGCAAGCCTCCGGCAAAGGGCGCGCCGGCGAAAGCGGCGCCGATGACCCCTGCCGCCGGATGGAAGGAGCGGATCAACCGGCTCCGCGCGCCATGGATCGTCGCTCCATCATCACCCTGCTTACCGACTTCGGCCACCAGGACCCCTTCGTCGGGATCATGAAGGGAGTGATCCTGAGCCTGTGTCCGAGTGCCAGCCTGGTGGACCTTGCCCACGAGACGGCCGCCTACGACATCCTGGGCGGCAGCTTCCTCTTGCAGTCGGCCGTGCCTTACTTTCCCCCGGGAACGATTCACGTGGCGGTGGTGGATCCGGGGGTGGGGGGGCCACGGCGACCGATCCTCGCAGAGATCGACGACCATCTGTTCGTGGCGCCGGATAATGGCCTCCTCAGCTATCCCATGGCCCACGGCACCGTCCGCGCGGTCCGCGCCATCGTGGCCCAGGAGTATCTCTTGCATTCGGTGAGCACCACCTTCCACGGGCGGGATGTGTTCGCGCCGGTGGCCGGCCACTTGGCGTGCGGCGTTCCGCCGGAGCGGTTCGGCCCCGAGGTGGGGGACGCCGTCCGGCTGCCCATCCCGCGCCCTCGCCGAGGCGAGGGCGGGACACTGACCGGACAGGTCATCCGGATCGATCGCTTCGGCAACTGCATCACGAACATCGGTCGCGAGGATCTCGAAGCCTTCGCGGCCGGGGCGGCGGAGAGCCTCCGGATCCTCCTGGACGGTCGCCCCGTGGGCGGCCTCGTCCAGTTCTTTGGAGAGGCCGGTCCCGGCGGCTGCGGCGCCATCCTGGGCAGCACGGGCCGCCTGGAGTTGTTTGCGGTCCAGGGGAATTTCGCGCGCCGGTGGGGGGTTGCGCCCGGCGCTGTCGTCCGCCTGGAAAGGGATGGTTAACCGCCCCTCGAACGTGGCAGCGTGAATTCCGGTTGAAAAACCCTCAGGGGTTATTCAGAATGTAAAGCTGGTGCGAGCGATTGGCCGGCTGGCCCGGACCGGAACCACTCGGCCGGTTCGGCTGCCGACTAGCGATGGTCGGTCCATGGCGAGCGAGACGCAGGATCGGACGAAGGACTCCGGGGAAGTGGGCTTCAGCACGTTGGTGCTGATGTTCGGAACGGCGGCCATGGTTCACCTGGGGGCGGCGCCGGATCCCGTGAGCGGGGAAACGAAGCCGGACCTGACCCAGGCCAAGCAGATGATCGATCTGCTGGATGTGTTGAAGGCCAAGACGGCCGGGAACCTGACGGCGGGGGAATCCGCCGTACTGGACGACCTCCTGTTCGATCTTCGCATGCGGTATCTCGAGGCGATTGGGCGCGCATGACCAGACACGGCTGGTGCACCTGCCGGTGGCTCGCCCTCGGGCTGCTCCTGTGGGCGGCCGCGGCCGGCACGGCCGGGGCCTTTCAGATGTTCCCCGAGGCCGAGATCCAGGAGGCGCACGCCCTCCGCCAGCGGATCCTGGACCAGGTCCCGCAACTGGACTTCGGGCAACGCCGCGAGCACACTCGGCTCTCTCCCGAGGCCGTCGCGCCGGTGCAGCAGCGCCTGGCGGCGCTGCAGGCGCGAGAGGCGGAGAACCCCTTCTTCCATTGGGCGCAGGGCGAGCTGCTGCGCCAGACGCAGGGTCCAGCCGCGGCCGCGGCGGCCTTCGAGCGCGCCCGCCAGACGGCCGGGCGGCGGGCGGTCATTCACTGGCTGCTCTGGCGGGACTTCCTGGCGCGCGACAACCGGTCGGAGGCCGAGGGCGAAGAGCGCGCCCTGCAGGGCATCCAACTGACGTGGGGCCTCACGCGGTTTCCCCTCCTGGCCGAGGAAGAGATGCGCCTGGCGGCCGAGGCCGCCGAGGGCGGTGACCCAGCCCGCGCCTTGGCCCTGTACGATGCCGCGCTCGCCAACACGCCCGAATCTGCGGCCGCCTTGACCCAGCGCGCGGGCCTGATCTGGCAGGTGGACAAGACCCGGCTGCTGGAAGCCATCCGGAACCTCGCCGCCGGCCTGTCCCAGGCCTTGCGGGGCCGGGAAACGGGGTTCCGGCTCGGCAGCAATCTGCTGTTAAGCTTCCTCGTCGCCTGGCTGACGCTTCTGTGCCTGGTCGCCGTCCTCCTCTCCATCAAGATCCAACCCCTCTTCGGCCACGAGCTGAGCGAGCGCCTTCTGAAGGGACTGCCCCCGTCCTCCCAGGTGAGCCTGGGCCTCCTGCTGTTCCTCCTCCCCCTGATGTTGGGCCTGGGCCTGCTCTGGGCGGCCGTCGTGGCCCTTCTCGTCTGCGCGCCGTACGTAGGCGGGCGCGAGCGAGCCGCGGTGTCGCTGCTCCTGGCTATGCTCGTGGCATTGCCGTTCGGCTACGAGTGGGTGGCAGCCCGCCACATCCTGGCATCCTCGCACCGGTTCACCCTGGTACGGGCGGTGGAGCAGGGGGGACGCGGCGAGACTCTGGTCCGCGAGCTGCGTCAGTGGATGGAGGAGGCGCAGGACGCCGGCCTGCCGCGGTACTACCTCGGCCTGGTGCTGAAGCGACGGGGAGAGCTGGCCCAGGCCGAAGCGGAGATGGCCCAAGCCGCCCAGCTCTTGCCACGGGCGGGGTTCGTGCAGGTAGGGTTGGGGAACCTCGACTACCTTCTGGGACGCCTGCCGGAGGCGGAGACGGCCTACCGGCGCGCCGCGGGGATCCTCCCCGCGTCGGCGGCGGTCCAGTTGAACCTCTCCAAGCTGTACACACAGCGCCTGCAGCTCGATCAGTCCAACGAGGCGCTCACCCGAAGCCTCAAGTTGGACCCGCACACGGCGCGCACGGTGTCCTTTTTCCACGGGCAGGGCCTCACGGAGTTCGTCGTCGACGAACCCGTGCCCTGGGGCGCCTTGGCTGCGGGCCTGACCCCTGCCATCCGGGACGTGCGCGCCGTGGCGGAGGGCTTCTGGGGCAGGCCGCTCTCCGGCGTGTCCCTGGCGCTCTTGCCGTACGCGGCCGTACTCCTGCTGATCCTCTTTTGGACGCACGTGATGCTCCGCGGGAGGACGCCTCCGGTCAGGCGTTGTTCCCAGTGCGGGACGCCGTTCTGCGTCAGATGCCAGACCAACCCGAAAGAGAAAGAGTACTGCGGCCCCTGCGCCGCGGTGTTCCGCCAGCGGGAGGGAGTCGCCGCCTTCGTCAGAGGCCTTCGCATCCGCGAAGGGGAGGTCTGGGTGCGCCGTGAACATGCCCGCGTCGGCATCCTGGGGAGCGTGGTCCCCGGCGGCGGCGACCTGTACGGAGGGCGCGTCGCTCTGGGCCTCCTCCTGTGCCTGCCGGCGGTCTGGTTGCTGGCCGAGGGTTTCGTGCTGGAACATCTGATCCCCAGCCTCCGATTCGCCTCGCCTCTGCCAGGGCCGATCCGATACCCGGTGGCGATTCTGCTCCTCCTGGGGTTGTACCTGTACTCGGCGTACCGGAGCTGGAGGAGGCCGGTCAGCGGGGCCCGCTAAGGCGTCTGGGGCGGAGGGCGGAGCCGGGTCGCCGCAGCGGCGGATCCCAAGGTTCGAAACAGGAGCACGTGAGACAGGCGTCGGGCCTGCCGAGACACCATGGCCCTCGAAGGCACGTTCAGAGACTTTCACATCGCCGACATCGTGCAGCTCATCGGGCTGCAGCGGAAATCCGGCACGCTCACCCTGGAAGGGGAGGACGAGACGCTGACCGTCACGTTCCAGGATGGGGCGGTGGTGTGGGCGCAGTCCGGCCGTGACCCGTGGGAGCGACGGATGGCGCACGTGCTGACGCTCCGAGGCCTCGTCACCTCGGCCCAGCTCCAGGAGGCGCTGACCGCTCAGAAAGACAGCAAGAAGAAACTGCCCACCATCCTGGCGGAGAGGGGCTTCCTTCAGAAGAAGGACTGGGAGAGCGTGCTGGCTCAGGAGGTGGAGGAAACCGTGTACCGGCCCTTCCGTTGGACCGCGGGCCGCTACCGGTTCGTGCCGGAGGCCGTGGACCTCGCCGAGGGGAAGATCGGCCCACTCGGCGCCGAGAATGTCCTCATGGAAGGGATCCGCCGGGTGGACGAGTGGCCGATGATCCTGGAGAAGATCCCCTCCACGGCCATGGTGTTCAAGGTGGGGTCCCGCATTGGGAAACTGAATCCGAAGAAGGTGGAGCTCAGCGAGGTCAAGATGCTGGACCTCGTGGACGGCAAGGGCACCGTGCAGGAGCTGGTGGACAGGAGCGGCCTGGGCGAATTCGCAGCCATGCGCGGCCTCGCGTCCCTCATCGCGGCCGGGGCGATCGCGTCGGTCGGCGCGGTGCCGGTGGCGGCGCCGGCCAAGGCCCCGACCGCCCGCGTGGCCACCCAGCTGCCGGCGCGGGCCCCGGCGAAGCCGCCTGTGTGGCTGGCGCGAGTGGGATGGGGGCTGGCAGCACTCTGGCTCCTGGGGAGCCTGGTGTTGTTTCGGGCCGAGCCCTTGGGACTTCTGCCCCTGTCGGCGGCCGGCGCCAAGTCTCTGGATCGCGTGCGGTCCTTGCGGGCCCAGGCCGACCTTGCCGAGCTTGCGCGCGATGTGGAAGAGTACATAGCGAGCACGGGAGAGTATCCGGGCAGCCTGGATGCCCTGGGGAAGCCCCTTCGGGATCCCTGGGGTCATCCCTACCAGATTCGCCGCACCGGCTCTGGCGTAAGCGTGGTGAGCGGCGGGCCGGACGGCCGGATCGGCACGGCCGACGATCTGGCGGGCGGCGACTAGGGGTTGCATCGTTTGACAGGGTCGTGGGCGTATGCTAGTAGTGTATTTCGCTTGTTCGGATCGCCCGAAATTCCGGAGGTTTCCGTGAGATCCCCAGTCCATGGAGCCATCCCGATGGCCGGACGCCTGCGCCTGGCCAGCATGGCATGCGTGTCCATCCTTTGCCTGTCCGCGCCGGCTCTCGCCCAGGAAGGGAAGAGCGCCCTTCAAAGCCTGCAGGACGCCTTCGTCCGGGTGGCCCAGTCCGTGAAGCCGGCCGTGGTGAACATCGCAACCACGCAGCGACCCCGCCCCCAAGAAGGACGGCCGGCCCCGCAGGTTCCGCCGCAGTTCCGCGACTTCTTCGGCGAGGACTTTTTCGAGCGCTTCTTCGGCGGGCCGCCTCAGCGCGAGCGGCGCAGTCTCGGCTCCGGCGTGATCGTGGACAAGCGGGGATACATCCTGACCAATAATCACGTGATCGCACAGGCGGACGCGATCGAGGTCCGGCTCTCCGACAAGCGAAAATTCACCGCCACGGTCATCGGCAAGGACCCCAAGACGGATCTGGCGGTGATCAAGATCGATGCGGCCGACGATCTGCCCGTGGCGAAGCTGGGGGACTCGGCGAAGATCCGGATCGGCGAATGGGCCATCGCCATCGGCAATCCCTTCGGCCTGGACCAGACGGTGACGGTGGGCGTCATCAGCGCCGTGGGCCGATCCGACGTCGGCATCACGACGTACGAGGACTTCATCCAGACAGACGCCTCCATCAACCCGGGGAATTCGGGGGGCCCCCTGCTGAACCTGAGCGGGGAAGTGGTCGGGATCAACACCGCCATCGTGGCCACCGGCCAGGGCATCGGCTTCGCCATCCCCATCAGCATGGCAAAAGAAATCAAGGATCGCCTCATCGCTCAGGGCAAGGTGGTCCGGGGCTGGCTGGGGGTGGGCATCCAGGAGCTCAGCGAGGAGCTGGCGACCCAGTTTGGGGTGAAGCCGGAGGACGGAGTCCTGGTCGGCAACGTGATGAAGGACGGCCCGGCCGAGCGCGCCGGGCTGAAGCCCGGGGACATCATTCAGGAGTTCAACGGGACGAAGATCAGCGGCGTCCATCAGCTCCAGCGCGAGGTCGCCCAGGGCGCTGTGGGTTCCCAGGCGCGGCTGAAGGTGCTGCGGGAGAAGCAGGTGACGACGCTGACCGTCGTGCTGGGCGAGCAGCCGGCCGAGGTGGCCGCCGCATCAGAGCCGGAATCCGCGCCCGCCGAGGCGGCGGATCGGTTCGGCCTGACGGTCCAGGATTTGACGCCGGAGCTTCGGAGCCAGTTCCGGATAACCAACGTGGACGGCGTCATGGTATCCGGCGTGGCCGAGGGCGGCCCGGCCGCCCGGGCCGGCGTCCGGCCGGGTGACGTCATCACAGAGGTCAACCGAGAGCCGGTGAAGAGCACCCGCGACTTCTCGCGGATCCTCGGCCGGATGCGGCGCGGGCAGAACCTGCTGCTCTTGGTGCGGAGGGACGGGAACTCGCGGTTCGTGGTGCTGCCCCCCAAGGACTGATCGCCTCAGGGCCGACGGTCACGCCTTCGGCTCAGGCCCACCGTAGTTTGCACCCGCAGCTGCTGGCGGAGCCAGGATGGCCCGACGCTCAGCTTCGTTCTATGAAGAGATCAGCGACGATGCGCTGGCGTCTTACATCCGGCGTATCGCCCGCATCCCCCTGTTGAGTAAAGAGGAAGAGTTGCGCCTGGGCGGCCTGATCCAACAGGGGGACGAGCGCGCCTACCGCAAGCTGGTCGAGGCCAACCTCCGTTTCGTGGTGAAGGTGGCCATGCGCTACCAGGGGTGCGGGCTGTCGCTCCTGGACCTGATCAATGAAGGCAACCTGGGCATCCTGGAGGCGGCGCGCCGTTATTCGCCGGAGCACGGGGTCAAGTTCATCACCTACGCAGTCTGGTGGATTCGGCAAGCCATCATGCAAGCCCTGGCCGCGGGCGGCAGCGCGGTGCGGCTGCCCATCCGGAAGGCGCGGCTGGCCTCCCGGATCCGCGGGCTGCGCGCCGATCTGACCCAGGCGCGCCAGGAAGAGCCGAGCGACGCGGCCCTGGCGGAGGCGATGCACCTGACGCCGGGCGAAATCGAGGATGTGCTGCGCGGCAGCCAGTCCCAGGCCTCGCTGAATGACGACGGGTTCGCCGAGGAGCACCTGGGGCTGGAGCTGGCCGGCAAGAGCGTGATCCCGCCGGCCGACCAGGACCTCATCACGCACTCGTTCCGCGACGAGGTGGAGCGGATGCTGCGGCACCTGAGGCCGCGGGAGCGGGCGGTCATTGAGCTGCGATTCGGCCTGGGCCCGGAGGAGCCGCGGACCCTGGAGGAAGTGGGTCGCCGCCTCAAGCTTTCCCGCGAGCGCATCCGCCAGATCGAAGAGCGGGCGAAGCAGAAGCTGCGGTTGATGGCCCGGACGCGCCACCTGAAAGACTACTTGAACTGACGCGGGGTGAGGGCATGGAACGCGGGGTCGGCAGCGAAGGGACGGGGGCGGAAGCGCAGGCCATTGGGCAACGCGTCCGGGACCTGGAGGCGCAGATCCAGGGCCAGGCCCGGGAAATCCGCGCGCTGGAGAAGATCGAGCTTCTCCAGGACCGCAGCCGCGAGCTCGAGACAGAGAATCGCGCCCTCCGGGAACGCATCGCGGAACTGCACACCTTCCTGAATCTCAGCAAGACGCTCTCCGCCACGCTCAACATGGAGGAGCTGTTCCGCCTGGCCCTGCACCTCATCGGGCGGTCCCTCCACGTGGACGCCTACTCGCTGATGCTGCTGGACGAGAGCGGCGAGCGCCTCGTGGTCAAGGCGGCCTTCGGGTTCCCCGATGACGGCGGCCTGGGGCTGACCCTGCGCGTGGGGGAGGGGATCTCCGGTCTGGTGGCCCAGACCGGCCAGGCCATGCTGGTGCCCGACGTCAGCGCCGAGCCCCGCTTCCTGGAGCAGGAGTCGTTCCGCCAGCAGCGCGGCTGCTTCATCTGCGTTCCGCTGCGGATCAAGGGGCGCGAGGTGATGGGGGTCCTGAACGCGCAGAAGCCGGACCCGCACGGCTTTGGCCTGGGGGACCTGGACCTGTTCCAAGCCGTGGCCAACCAGGTGGCCGCGGCGCTGGAGAACGCCCAGCTCTACCAGCGGACCAAGGAACTCTCCACCCGGGACGATCTCACGGGCTTGTTCAACCGCCGCCATTTCTTCGACAACCTGGAGAAGGAAGTGCAGCGGGCACGGCGCTACCGGCGCGTCTTCTCGCTCATCCTGCTGGACCTGGACGACTTCAAGGGATACAACGACACCTACGGCCACCTGAAGGGGGACGAGGCGTTGAAGGAAATCGGGCGCCTCCTCCTGGCCAGCACCCGGCGCGCCGACATCGTCGCCCGCTTCGGCGGGGAGGAGTTCGTGGTCCTCCTGCCCGAGATCAACGCCCAGGGCGCGCTCGTGGTGGCGGAGAAAATCCGCACGGCCGTGGAGCAGTATCCCTTCGCGGGCCGCACCACCCAGCCGGGCGGCAAGATGACGGTGACCTTGGGCCTGGCCACGTACCCGACGGACTCCGAGGATGGCCTGGAGCTGGTGGATCTGGCCGACCGGGCCCTGTACCTGGGCAAGCAGCAGGGAGGAAATCGGACCTGCTCCACTCCCGGTCCGCGTCCGCCCCAGCCCCAGGTGTCCTGAGATGAGCCCGTCCACCTCGTCCCGCCCCTTTCGCATCCTCATCGTCGACGACGTAGAGGCCATGCGCCTGGCGCTGGAGGATTGCCTGCGCCTGCAGGGATATGACGTGCTCTCGGCCGCCTCGGGCGAGGAGGCGCTGGAGCTTATGCGCTCGCAGCGGTTCGACCTGCTTCTGACGGATCAGGCCATGCCGGGTCTCTCGGGGATCGAGCTGGCGGAGGTCACCGCGCGCATCCACCCCGACGTGCCCATCGTTCTCCTCACGGGACACACCGACGTCGAGCTGGCCAAGGCATCGCTGCAGCGCGGGGCCAGCGACTTCGTGACCAAGCCGGTCAACATCCGGGAGCTGCCCATCGTCATCGAGCGGAATCTGACCCGCCGGCGGCTGGAGGTGGCCCGGCTGAAGGAACGCGAGGGCCAGGTGCTGTTCGAGGCGCTCAAGGCCCTGGCCTCGGCCGTGGACGCCAAGGACCCGTACACGGCGCGGCACTCCATGCGGGTAACGCGGCTGTCCTTGGTCCTGGCCGACGCCGTCGGCCTGAGCAGCGACGAGAAGTACGTCCTCGAGCTGTCGGCCTGGATGCACGACGTCGGCAAGATCGGCGTCCCGGATTACCTCCTGACAAAATCGAGCCTCCTGACGCCCGAGGAGTTTGAGATCATGAAGGTTCACTCGGTGAAGGGCGGCGAGATTGTCGGGCAGATCGAAGAGCTGTTCCGGGTGGCCAACGTGATCCGGCACCACCATGAACGCCTGGACGGGCAGGGCTATCCCGACGGCCTGCGGGGCGAGGCCATTCCCCTGCTGTCGCGGATCATCTTCATCGCCGACTCTTTCGAGGCCATGACCTCGGATCGAAGCTACCGCCGCGGTCCCGGACGCGTCATGGCGTTCGCCGAGCTGCGCCGGCACGCGGGAAGCCAGTTCGATCCCGACCTGGTCGAGACCTTCATCGGCAAGATCGAAAACCTGCCGGACGCGTGACGTCCTGGGGGCGCCCCTCCCCTCGAACTCTCCCCGTTTCGCGGCGCCCATTGCCTCGAGCTCTCCGTCCCGAGGCGACGGGGCTGAAAAGCCGTTGGCTGTGCCGCGCCCTCTTTGCTATACTCCTGTTCCGAACAGCGGGCCTGCGGCCCAAGGCAGGATCAACGAAACGCGGGGATGTCATGACGCTGCTGGACATGCTTGCCGCAAGCGCCGGCCGTTTTTCGCATCGGCCGGCGCTTGTGCATCGGGACCGCCGCCTGTCCTACGGCGAGCTCCAGGACGGCGCCCGGCGGGTAGGGAGAATCCTGCGCCAGTCGGGCGTCCGGCAAGGCGACCGGGTCGTCCTCATGCTTCCGAACGCGCCGGAATTCGGCGTCGGGTACTTCGGCATTCTGATGGCTGGCGCCACGGTGGTTCCCTTGAATCCCCTGCTGAAGACGGAAGAGGTGCGCTACGTTCTGGACGATTCGGGGGCGACAGCCATCGTCTGCGTCGAGACGACATACCCCATCCTGCAGGCCGGGCGACAGGGCCCGGAGCGGCGCATCCCGGCGCTGGTCCTGGACGCTGCAGCCCTCGAGAGCGTCGTGGTGGGAGATGTTGCGGCCGGGTCGGCGTCGGCAGCCCCCCGGCCGAGCAGCACTCTGGCGACCCTGGGAGCGGAAGACGTCGCGGCCTGCCTGTACACCTCCGGGACGACCGGGCGGCCCAAGGGGGCCATGCTTACCCACCGGAACCTTCTCTCCAACATCCAGAGTTTCCGCGAAATCCTGCACATCACGGAGACGGACGTCTTCTTCTGCGTCCTGCCGATGTTCCACGCCTTCGCCGCCACGGTGCTGTTCCTCGAACCCATCAGTCTCGGCGCCACCATTGTGGTGGAGCCGCGCTTCGTCCCGGACGTCGTCCTGAAGACCATCGCCGAGCAGCGGGTGACGATCTTCGGCGGCGTGCCCACCACGTACGCGGTTCTCGCCGGGCTCCCTCGAGCGGCGCTGGACTTCTCGGCGTGGCGGCTCTGTGTCTCCGGCGGGGCGCCTCTCCCGCCGTCGGTGTTGGAAGCCTTCGAGGCGAAGTACGGCGTGCCGATCTACGAGGGGTACGGCCCAACGGAATGCTCGCCCGTCCTGACCGTGAACCCACCCCTGGGCGTGCGGAAGGTGGGTTCAGTCGGACCCGCCATCCCTCAGGTGGCGTTGCGGATCGTGGATGACGCGGATCGGCCGGTGGGGCTGGGCGAGGTGGGGGAGATCGTGGCGCGCGGCCCCAACGTCATGAAGGGATACCTCAACCGTCCGAAGGAGACGGCGGAAGCCCTGCGCGGGGGCTGGTACCACACGGGGGACCTGGGACGCGTGGATGCAGACGGCTATTACTACATCGTGGACCGAAAGACGGATCTGATCTTGGTGGGCGGACTGAATGTCTATCCGCGCGAGGTGGAACTCGCGCTGGCGAGTCACCCGGCCGTGGCGGAGGCCGCGGTGATCGGGGTCCCGGACCCGGTCCGGGGTGAGATCCCCAAAGCCCTGGTCGTGTTCCGGGACGGACAGCAGGTGGACCCACAGGAGTTGATCCAGTGGTGCCGCCAGCGGCTCGCCAACTACAAGGTCCCGCGGACGATCACGGTCGTGTCCCAGCTCCCCAAGACGGTCACGGGGAAGATTCTGAAGACCGAGCTCAGGGGGGCCATCGAAATTTAAAATTTCAAACTGACAATGGAAAACGGACAACGGAATTGCTTCCAGGCTGCCCCTCCAACAAAGCCCGTGCAGTGCAGGTGGCCCTTCATTTTCAATTGTCAGTTGTCGGTTTTAAGTTTTCGATTGGACCGGAGGGCGGCATGAGGATGGCGGGGGTCGTCCGCTCCGGGATCATCGCCGCCGGGTGCCTGGCGCTGGCGGCTCCCTCTGCGCCGCAGGACGAGGCGGCGTTCGCGCGGGCCCGCCAGGAGATGGTGGAGCGCCAGCTCAAGGCGCGCGACATCACCGACGCCCGTGTCCTGGCGACCATGGGCAAGGTCCCCCGCCATCGTTTCGTGCGCCCGTCCTGGGCGGGACAGGCCTACAATGACCACCCCCTCCCCATCGAGGAGGGGCAGACCATCTCCCAGCCGTACATCGTGGCCCTGATGACGCAGCTTCTCGAGCTGAAGGGGCCGGAGAAGGTGCTGGAGGTCGGGACGGGATCGGGATACCAGGCCGCAGTCCTGGCGGAACTCGTGAAGCAGGTGTACACGATCGAGATCCTGCCGGGCCTCGCAAAGAGCGCCGCGGCCCGCCTCAAGGCCCTGGGCTATGCGAACGTGGAGGTGCGGGCCGGCGATGGGTATCAGGGTTGGCCCGAGGGGGCTCCCTTCGATGCCATCATCGTCACCGCGGGCGCCAGCCATATCCCGGCGCCGTTGATCGCCCAGCTCAAGGAGGGGGGGCGTCTGGTCATCCCCGTGGATGTCGCCGCCGGCTATCAGGAGCTGCTCCAGTGTCGGAAGGAGCGGGGGCAGCTCAGCAGGAAGGTCATTGCGCCCGTCCGCTTCGTCCCCCTCATCGAACCGAAACGCTGAGGTGTGGTGGGGAGGCGCGCCGGTGATAGGCCCGATCCTGCGATGTCCTGGGAATCCGGATCGCCGGGATGTGAGGACCCCATGGATAAGGTTTTCGTAATTGACCTGGTCGAGGGGGAGCCCGTCACGTCGTTCTTCCTGGCCAAACAGGTCCAGGTCCGTCAGCGACGGAGCGGCGAGCCGTTCCTTTCCCTGCTCCTGGGAGACCGGACGGGCGAGGTGGCGGCGGTGATGTGGGAGGGGGTCGAGGAGGCGAGCAAGGCGCTGACCGAGGGCGACATCGTGAAGGTTCAGGGTATCCTCGGCACGTACCAGCGGGAGCGGCAAATCACGGTGACGCGCCTGCGCAAGGCGCTGCCCGAGGAGATCCTCCCGGAGGACTACCTGCCCCGGAGCCAACAGGACCCCGCGGCGCTCCTCGCCCGCTTGCGGGAGGCGGCGGAGGAGATGGGGGAGCCGTCCCTGAAGCGATTGCTTCGCGACCTGCTGGCGGACGAAACCTTCATGGCCGCCTTCATCGCGGCGCCCGCGGCCAAGAGCATCCACCACGCCGTCCTCGGGGGCCTCCTGGAGCACACGGTGTCGGTGCTGGGGCTGTGCCGCCTGCTGGCCGAGTACTATCCGGCGGCCGATCGCGATCTGCTCCTGGTGGCGGCCATCCTGCACGATGTGGGAAAGGTGCGGGAGCTCACCTGGGATCGGGTCTTCGACTACTCCGATGCGGGGCGTCTGCTGGGCCACATCACCCTGGGGGCGCTCATGGTGCAGGAGCGCATCCGGGGAATCCCTGACTTCCCCGAGGAGCTGGCGCAGCGGCTGCTTCACTGTATCCTCAGTCACCACGGCGAGCTGGAATGGGGGTCACCCCGGCGGCCCAAGACCCTGGAGGCCCTGATCCTGCACTACGCGGAAGATCTGGACGGCAAGGTCAACTCGTTCCTCAGCTTCGTGGAGACGCGCCCCGATCCACAGCATCCGGGATGGACGCAGTTCAATAAGGCCCTGGATCGCTACCTCTACTTCGGACGAGGGGATGCCACCGAGCCATCGCCGGATGAATGAGCCTCGGTTCCGGGGGCGTCAGGTGCCCGCATGATTCCGCTCCGAGATAACCTCCCGACCCGCCGCGCGCCCGTCGTCACCTTGACGATCATCGGGATCAACGCCTACGTGTACCTCAAGGAATTCCTGCTGGGGCCTTGGGGCGGTCACCACTTCGTTCTCTATTATGGGTTGATCCCCTGCGGCCTGACGGGGGATTGCCAGATCGTGGGCCGGGCCTTTTCGCCGGAGGTGACCCTCCTCACCTCCATGTTCGTCCACGCCGGATTCTTCCACGTCGCGGGCAACATGCTCTATCTGTGGATCTTCGGGAACAATGTGGAAGATTCCATGGGCAAGATCCGGTTTACCATCTTCTACCTTCTCTGCGGCCTGGGGGCGGCCTTTGCGCAGATCGTCGTCAGCCCGGCCTCGCGGGTGCCGATGGTCGGGGCCAGCGGCGCCATCTCTGGGGTGCTGGGCGCGTACTTGCTGCTCTTTCCCCATGCCAGAGTGCTGACCCTCATTCCACTCGGGTTCTTTACCCAGCTTGCAGAGATCCCGGCGGTGATCGTTCTGGGATTCTGGATCGTCGTGCAGCTCTTCAACGGACTCCTGACGTTCAACTTCGAGGGGGGCGGGGTGGCGTGGTTCGCCCACGTCGGGGGATTCGCCACAGGCATGCTCTTGGTGGGCCTCTTCAAGCGCCGGTGGGTCCCCTGGGGGTGGCAGAGACGCCGGGCGTGGCATGAGTGAGTTCGGCAGAGCCGGGAGCCCGCAGGGAGGGCGTCGGGAGCGCAGAGGATGTCGCATCTGAGCCGGAGCGACTATAACCCTAGATCTGGGGAGGCTCGGGGTGACGGAGCAAGGGGGACATAGTGCACCTCCGCCGCGCGGAATTCGAAAGGTTGGTCGCCCAGGCGGTGGAGTCGCTTCCGCCGAAGTTCCTCACCCGGCTGGAGAACGTGGATGTGGTGGTGGAGGAGGAGCCGACGGAAGAGGATCTAGAGCTGGCGGGGATTGAGCCGGGCGGCACGCTCCTCGGCCTCTATCACGGAGTCCCCCAGAGCCAAAGGGGACCCTGGTACGGCAACCTGCTGCCGGACCGGATCGTCATCTATCAGCGGCCCATCGAGGCGGTGGCCCGTGATCGCCGCGAGATCCGGAAGGAGATCCGCATCACCATAATGCACGAGATCGGCCACTACTTCGGCCTCGCTGAAGACGACCTCGCCGAGGCAGGCTACGAGTAGCCGAACGATTCCCGCCCACCCGATCGACGCCTCCGGCGACCACAGGCCCGGGAGTTCCGCGTCGATCGGGGCTCAGAGCACTGCCCCGCGCGCGATGATGGGCCAGAGGGCCTCGACCCGGCCGTTCCGGCAGCAGACGTACCAATCGTACATATTGACCGTGGGATCGCAGTGGCCCGGGATGAGGCGGAGCTTGCTTCCCAGCGGGAGCGCGCGGCCCGGGTCGTGGAGCGTCAGTTTCCCGTGCTCGTCGGAGGCGCGGAGGTACTCGACGTCCTGCATCCCGGCAACCGACGGCATGCCCGAATCCACGCTCAGCGCCTTGAGTCCCGCATCCAGCACGGCGCGATCCTTGGCAGGGCGGCTCATCACCGTGGCGTACACGAAGAGGCTGGGCGTGAACTCGCTGCCGGGGGTCCCGTCCTGCCTCAGGTTCTTCAGGTAGTCCGCGTCCATGAAGATGTAGGATCCCGCCTGGAGCTCGTTCCAGACCCCGCTGGCGGCCTCGAAGGGATAGGTCCCCGTCCCGGCGCCCGAGACCAGCTCGCACGCCAGGGCGTGCCGGCGGAGGAGCTCCACGGTCCGCCGGGTCTTCTCCGCGGCGGCCTGGATGGCCTCCTTCCGCCTGGCGTAGTCCCGGATGTGTTGGGCCCCCCCGTGATAGGCCTGCAGGCCCGCGAACCGCAGACCCCTCGAGCCGGCGATCTGCCTGGCCAGCGCCAGCGCCGGTTCGCCCGGCTCGACGCCGCAGCGGTCCGCGCCGACATTGACCTCAACGAGGACCGGCAGGCGCACACCGAATGCGGTCGCGGCGTCGTCGAGGGCGGCAACGTTGCCGGCGTCATCGGCGCACACCGCCACCCGCGCCTGGGCGGCCAGGCTGAGCAGCCGCGCGATCTTCGGGGCCCCGACGATCTCGTTGCTCACCAGGACGTCGGGGACGCCGCCGTAGACCATGGCCTCGGCCTCGCTCACCTTCTGGCAGCAGACCCCGACGGCGCCGCTCGCCATCTGGCGTAGCGCGATCACGGGGCACTTGTGGCTCTTGGCGTGAGGACGCAGCCGGACGCCCGCGCCGGCCGCGGCCGCGGCGAGCCGGGCGAGGTTCTTTTCGAATGCGTCCAGGTCCAGCAAGAGAGCAGGGGTATCCACGGCCTCGAGGGGCATGCCGACTTCGGCTGGGGGTCGCGTCGTCATGAGTCTTCGCCTCCCGCTGGGTGAAAGAGGATATGGGGTGCCGCCCTCCCGGTCTTCTCGTTGCCTCCCCGGCCTTCCACACGTATAATGCTTTCAATCCCGAATTGCAAGGTCGCCGGGCATCTCAGGGAACGGCGGTCAGGCGGGAACGCGAGATCCATCAGGCGGCCAGGAGGCCATGCCTCCCGGACAGCGGGAGTGTCGGAGGAGGACGATTGGTGCGCAAGGAGCAGCGATTCCATTTGATAGCGGTGCTGATCGGCTTCGCCGCCCTGATGCTGTTCCAGATTTACTTCCAGGCGGAGAAGGTCCTCCAGATGCCCTACAGTGACTTCAAGAAGGCTCTCCACGATGGGAAGGTCACGGAGGTCACGTTGACCGGCGATGTGATCCGGGGAAGCGTGCGGGAAGCCGACGCCCAGGGCAAGGAGAGCCTCAGGCCTTTCGTCACCGTGCGGGTGCCGGACCCCGACCTCGTCCGTGAGTTGGAGGGGAAGAACGTCAAGTTCACGGGTGTCATCCAGAACACGTGGCTCAGGGACCTGTTCTTTGTCTGGATCCTCCCTATCGGGATCATGTGGCTGATCTGGCGGTTCATGTTCAAGAAGCTGGGGCCGGGCCAGGGCATGCTGTCGCTGGGCGGCCTCGGACGGAACCGGGCCAAGATCTACGCGCAGAGCGAGATCGGCGTCACCTTCGACGATGTCGCCGGCGTGGACGAGGCCAAGGAGGAACTCCAGGAGGTCGTCGAGTTCCTCAAGACCCCGAAGAAGTTCCAGAGCCTCGGTGGGCGCATTCCCAAGGGAGTCCTCCTGGTGGGGCCGCCGGGCACGGGGAAGACCCTGCTGTCCAAGGCGGTCGCCGGGGAGGCCGGCGTTCCGTTCTTCTCTGTGAGCGGCTCGGAGTTCGTGGAGATGTTCGTCGGCCTGGGGGCGGCGCGGGTGCGGGATCTGTTTGCCCAGGCGCAGGAGAAAGCGCCCTGTATCATCTTCGTGGACGAGCTGGACGCCCTGGGCAAGGCGCGGGGCGCGAACCCCCTGGGCGGCCACGACGAGCGGGAGCAGACCTTGAACCAGCTCCTGGTGGAGATGGACGGCTTCGACCCCAAGAAGGGGGTCATCATCATGGCCGCCACCAACCGGCCCGAGATCCTGGACCCCGCCCTGCTGCGGCCGGGGCGGTTCGACCGCCATGTCCTGGTGGATCGGCCCGACATCCAGGGACGGGAGGCGATCCTCCGGGTGCACGCCAAGGGGGTGAAGCTGGGGCCGGACGTGGACCTGAAGGTGCTGGCCGGCCGGACGGTCGGCTTCGTGGGGGCGGATCTCGCCAACCTGGTGAACGAGGCGGCCCTCCTGGCGGCGCGGGGCAACAAGAGCCAGGTCGAGATGGCCGACCTCGAGGAAGCCGTGGACCGGGTAGTGGCCGGGCTGGAGAAGAAGGCCCGCGTGATGAACCCGAAGGAGCGGGAGCGCGTGGCCTATCACGAGGCCGGGCACGCGGTGGTGGCCGCCTCGGTGCCGTCTGCGGATCCGGTCCACAAAATATCCATCATTCCGCGGGGGATCGCCGCATTGGGCTACACCCTCCAGCTCCCCACCGAGGATCGGTATCTGCTCACCCGCTCGGAGCTTTTGGATCGCCTGGCGGTCATGCTGGGTGGGCGCACGGCCGAGGCGCTCACCTTCGGCGAGGTGTCCACCGGGGCGCAGAACGATCTGCAGCGGGCCGCGGACATCGCCCGACGGATGGTGAAGGAGTATGGGATGAGCCAGCGCCTGGGCGCCCTGGCCTTCGAGCCGGAGCGCCGGCCCCTCTTCGCGCCGGGCGGCGACGGCCTGATCGGCGGCAAGCCTTACAGCGAGGAGACCGCCCGGGAGATTGATGAAGAGGTCAAGCGCATCGTGGACGAGACCGAGGCCCGGGCTCGGGACATTCTCACCAAGCGGGGCGGGGACCTCAAGGCGATCGCAGGGCGACTCCTGGACAAGGAGGTACTGGAGGGCGAGGAGCTGCACGCCTTGCTCGGCGATCGCACGGACACGGAAGGGGAGACTCCGGCGCACTGATGCCGCCGCTGCCTCGCGCACGCCTGCGCCGCCGATGAACTCCGCAGAAGCGTCGGAGCAGCAGACGCCTGGAGGGCCGATGCGGTGTGCCGTCGCGTACCTGCCCGCCTTTGGCGCCTCCAGCGTCTTTCTCATCGGGTATTTGACTCTTCGCTACTTCGGGGGGTTCTGGTTTACTGGATCCTGTATCACCTCTTCCCGCAAACGTAGTGCGGGAGTCGAGCGGAGGACTACTGAACTGTCAAACGGTTCGCTAATCTGGCTTGAAGGCGTCCCGTGCGATGGCCTTGCGGTTCTCGAGGGCGAACAGGCCCGCAAGAACATTACGGCACGCGAAATCATCGGCTTCTCGGCCTCTTCGACATAGATTTCTCCCGGCCTTCGCTCCATATTATCAAGGGGAGCCATTCGGTGATAGAGGACAATCCGGATCGGCTATTGTCCCTCGGATGTCGAGATTCTCACCGGCCAACGGGTGAACGAGGAGGGAGAGGGGGGTCGCCGATGGTTGTCATTCTCGTGGGATTGACGATCATCCTGCTCGTCACGGTGGACCTGGTGATCCGGTGGCGGATGGCGCAGCGAACGAAGGCGCCGGCTCCACTCGCAGAGGCGGTGATGGACCTTCTCCTGCCGGCCCTCCAGCCGGAACACTTCAGCGTCCCCGGCGGGCTCTTCTTCCATCGAGGGCACACCTGGACGAACCTGCTGTTCTCCGGCCAAGTCAAGGTGGGCGTGGACGACTTCCTCCAGAGACTGCTGGGTCACATCGATGACATCGCGCTCCCGCCGGTCGGTGCCACGGTGAAGGAGGGGGAGCCGTTCGTGACGATCCGCCAGGGCGGGCGCACGGCCACCCTGCGGGCGCCGATGGATGGAGAGGTGTGCGCGGTCAATGCGGAGCTCGTGAAGAACCCCGCCCTGCTCAGGCGAGATCCCTACACCCGCGGCTGGTTTGTGGCCTTGCGGCCGACGGGCTTGGCCGCCAACCTTTCCGGATTGAAGGTGGGCGAGGATGCGTTGGCCTGGCTGAGGATGGAAGTATCGCGGCTCCAGAAGTTCCTGTCCGACATGCTGAGGGTGGAGCAGCATGCTCTGGTGGGCCTCACTGCGGCAGATGGCGGCGTGCACGTGGACGGCCTGCTGGAGCATGTGGACGAGGAGACATGGCGCCGGTTCCAAAAAGAGTTCCTGGGGGCCTGAATCTGGACGGGCCCGGAGAGGCTCCATTCCCCACGGCGTGAGTGCGAGGGGTGCCGAGATTCTGTCGGCCTCTTCCACATTTTCCCTGCACGAGAAGCTCAACGCGCGCGCCAAGACACCCCCACCTTCGCGACCCATCCCGACTCCCTCCGGAAGCTCCTCCGCCGGACCACCAACCTGAAGGTGCAGCCCCCTGCGCATGCAACGGGCGGGGCCTTGACGCGGATTCTCGACACGTCTAAAGTGGCGGCGCGATCGTCCACGCATTTCCGGGAGGGGAAGGAGGGACCCTGATGGAGCTAGGACTGAACGGGGCTACCACGCTCAAGGCCGACCTGGCGACCGATATCGCGGTGGCGGGCAGGGCGGGATTCGAGTTTGTCGAGATCTGGGCCGCGAAGCTGATGGGGTACCTGGAGCGGGGCGGCCTCCCCGCGCTCAAGCGGGATCTCCGGCGAGCCGGGCTCAGGGCCGCGACGCTGAACTCGGTGGAACATGTGACCTTCAACGACCCCTCGGGGCACGTCCGGATGCTGGAGGATTTCCGGCGATTCTGCCGGGTGGCACAGGCCATCGGCGCCGAGACGGTCATCGTGGTGCCGAGTCCGCGTCCCAAGGGGGTCTCGCTGGCGGCCATCGAGCGTGAGTCGGTCCGGGTCCTGCGCGAGCTGTCGGCCATGGCGCGGCCCTACGGGGTCCGGCTGGCCTACGAATTCCTGGGGTTCGCGGACTGCACGGTGAACACGTTGGCCCAGTGCGCCGCCATTGTGGAGAAGGTGGCCCGGCCCAACGTCGGCCTTGTGCTCGACACCTTCCATTTCTTCGCCGGTGGATCGAGTCTAGCCTCCATCCGGGAGGCGAATCCGGAGAAAATCTTCATCGTGCACATCAATGACGTGGAGCGGGCGCCGCGACGGAAGATGCACGACGCGCTGCGCCTTTACCCGGGAAAGGGCATCCTTCCCCTGGCGGGGATCCTGCGGGCGCTCAAGGCCGTCGGCTACGCGGGTGGGTTCTCCGTCGAGATCTTCCGCCCGCAGTACTGGAACCGCCCGCCCCTCCAGGTGGCCCGCGAGGCCCGGAAGAGCGCCGTCGCGGCGCTCCGGCAGGCCGGCCTCTGTTAGTTCGCGCGCGGGGTAGCGTATGCTCGCAGCTTGAGGATGCAGGGTGGGCGCGGCCGATGCCTCTTGGGGCCGGACATCCCATACACCGGCTGGGAGGTCCCGACGGGGTATGCCTACTTGGCGGTGCCGGTGGCGGCGCTAACGATCGGAGCGACCGATCTGGTCAACCTGTGGGAATGGTGGAGCAGGGGCAAGGCGTCAGATCGCGTCGGCGGCCCGAGCCTCTGACAGATCTTTCGGATGTCCCGCCAATCATAATCCGGCAGCAGCTTGACCGGTTTGACCTGTGATTGCGCCGCGAGCGACTTCAGTCGCTCGACCCGTTCCTGCGTTTGTGGGTGCGTGGATAGGTACTGAAAGAGCGCTGCCCCCCTGCGGTCCCCCCGCTGCAGGACCTCGAAGAATGCGATCATCCCGGCCGGATCGATCCCGGCCTGGATGAGCAGTCGCATCCCCTCGGCGTCCGCCTCCTCCTCGTTCTGACGGCTGTAGCGCAGCGCTCCCAGGGTCCGGGCGCTCTCCAGGCCGAAGGCCATGACGCCGCTCGCGTCCCCCATCAGGGCGGCGACCAGCAGTCCGCTGGAGACGTTCTGGAGCAGCGCCCGCGTGGCGTGGCGCTTGAGGACGTGTTGGAACTCGTGCGCCAGGACGCCCGCCAGCTCTTCCGGCGACCGGGTCCGGTCGAGCAATCCTCGGAACACCAGGATGTACCCGCCGGGGGCTGCCAGGGCGTTGACGATGGGGTCGTTGACCACCATCACCCGGAAGGTGTAGGGGGTGTTGGGGAGGGGGGCGGTCAAAGTCTTCGTGATCTCCTCGAGCAGCCGGGCGCGAGCAGGGTCGGCGCATCGCTTCCTCGGTGGAGCCAGTTGTTCGACCACCGCTTGGCCCAAACGCTCCTCCCACGAGACGGGAACGCGGGAAGCCACGACTGAGGCAGTGGCAGGAATTCCCCAGAGGTAGAGGGCCGCAGAGGCCGACACCGCTCCCACGGCCGCCAGGAGGGTGAGGGCGGCCCGCGTCCCGCGCCGGGCAGGATTGTGGAAGTGGGTGGTCAGCTCCGGCGCCATCCGACGCACGTCGCCCAGAAAGGCCGTGTCCGAGATCAGGAGGACCTCCGGAATTTCCTGGCCCTTCTCCAAGCGGACCTGCTCGCCGGAGTAGAAGCCCTGGGTCTGGCGGATGTCTCTGTAGCGCCAGAGGAATGAGACTCCATTCTCCGTGGTGACCTGGATGCCCTGGCGCATCATGCGGATCGCCACCCGCTGGCGCGCCGCCGTCCGCCCGTCCAGGTAATGTCCTTCCCAGTCCGTGCGCATTCGTTGCGATCCCTGTCCGGGCTAAGTCCTTCGATTCATAAATTCGGTAACGAATTTATTCACTCAGGACTTAGTGCTGAGAGAGCATACAGGCGATTCAAAGGGTGTGAAAAATGCGTGACCATACTTGCGAATCGAAGCACTAAGCCCCCCGCGAACTCCGTATGGTTCCCTGGGGCCCCGGGAATGCGCGCCTAGCCCAGGTCGAGGCCTGCGTCCAGAAAGCCGGCGAGCGCCTCGCCGGTGGCGGTGGCGGCCTGGGCCTCCTGTTGGATGCCGGACAGATCCAGCGGACCCTCCAGGGTCAAGTACCTGAAGGCGAACCGCACATTGCGGACCATGATCCACGGAAAGCCCACGCCCAGCGTGGCGACGAGCAAGAGGAGGTTCCCCACGCTCAGGAGGAACAGCCGTGTGCCGGTGACTGTCGAATGAAAATGGGCGGTGGCAAGCGACGTGTGTTCCCAGAAGTAGCGCTGCTTCTTCGCCTGATACCAGAACCAGATCAACCCCAGCGTCGGAAAAAAGAGCAGGATCACGACGAGAAAGCTGCCGAAGAGGTCGCGCCCCCTTCCGTCGAAGTCAAACTTCTGGTTGCCGAAGTAGGAGTGGGAGACCAGGAACCCATGTCGGCGCGTGTCGAAGAACGGGTAGTACAGGCCGAGCGTAATGCCGCTGAGGAACGAGCCCGCCGCGAAGAGCTTGATGAAGTCTAGCGCCCGCCCGCGGAATGAGAACCGGATCTCGCGCCAGGAGGTCCGGCTCAGCCGATAGCGGCGCGCGCCCACGATTGCAAAGGGAATGAGAACGAGAACGGCAGCGTAGGTAACGAGTCCCAAGACGACCCTCAGCGCAGGGATGCGTACCAGAAACTCTTGGATGATACCGAGAAGGACCAAGGGGACACCGAATACCAGCACGGCCTTCAGGAAACCGACCAGGAGCTCCTTTCCCGTCCCGTGATAAGCGAACCGGTCACCCTCGAATTCGCTCTCGCTCAATAGATACTTCCGCACCCTCACCTTGGCCCAGAAATAGTAAATCCCCAGGGTGACGACCGTCAGGAACATATTGACGATGTGAATCCCGAAGAGCGACCCGCCCGATCCATGAAAGAAGAGCTGGCGGACTTCCCCCTGCTCCGTTTCGGCGACTGAAGGCCTCGGCTGGCTGAAGGGTGGCGGTGCCGGCTGCGGCGCCTGGGGGCGCGGCGGGGCTGCTGGCCGCGCCCGACCGCCCAGCGCCGTCCCGCAGGACTTGCAGGTTGGCCCGGGCAGCTGCATCAACCCGCACTTGGGGCACTTGACGCCAAAACTCACCGGCTCTTCGCCTTCCCCTCCGTGAACGGAGTACGTGAGAACGGGGGAGCGGGAAAAAAGTGGTTGGGGTGAGCGGATGGTAGCAGCCCAGGGTTCGCTGTCAACTTGAAAGGTGGATCCCGAGGCTTCGGGCAAACCGGGAGAGGGGCCCCGCGCGCGGTACCTGAGGGACCTGGGGATGGCCGAGGATCCGCAGGCCAGTCGAAGGGGGTCGGCGAGGCGGGCTCACACTATGTCAGCTTTGCTCTCACCAGAGAGAGCAGCGTGCTCGGGAGAAGCGGTTTCTGGAGGATACCCGTCACCCCCAAGTCCGAATGATTGACCGTCATGCTGAGGCCGTCGCCAACGGAGCTGAGAAGATAGACTGGCGCCTCGTTGCCCAGCGCCTGCAGCTCCCTGACGAGGTGCGTTCCCGAATCCACCTCCTCCATCATGAGGTCGATGATGATCAGGTCGGGGTTGGTCTCTCTGAAGCGTTGCAGCCCCTGCCGCGCATTCTCGGCGCCGACCACCACGTAGCCGTGCTTGGCAAGCACAAGGCCGATCACGTCGCGCACATCGGGATCGTCGTCAACGACCAGAATCACGTGTTTCCCGTCTTGCATGGCCCGCCTCTACCGAACGTATGCCGCCGCCCACGACCTCACACGCCGCCCTGGGCGGTGGATTGAACGTCGCCGTCCGTGCCGCCCTGCCGCATGATGGGCAACCGTATCGTAAAGGTGGTCCCGCTGGGTGAGCTGTCCACCGAGATCCTGCCCCCGGCCCCCTTGACAACGCCGTAGACAATGGCAAGCCCGAGGCCGGTGCCTTCGCCGGGTTCCTTGGTCGTGAAGAAGGGCTCGAAGATGAGCGGCTTGATCTTGTCGGGAATGCCCTTGCCTGTGTCGCTGATGCGGATCAGGACCTGCTCGCCGGCCTCGTCGACGGCGGTTTCGACGCCAAGCGCACCCGTTCCCTCCATCGCGTCCACCGCATTCATCACGACGTTCATGATGACCGATTGCAGCCGGCTGGGGTCGATGAAGACCGGGGGCAAACCCTCTCCCAGCGTGCGTCTCGTGCGAACGTTCTGAAATATGGCTTGCCGCTCCAGCAGCGCCAGGGTGCTTTCGATCACCGAGTTGACGTCCGTCTTGGCGGCTCCGCTCTCGGATTGGTGCGCGAAAGCCAGGAGGCCCTTGACGATCTCTCGGCAGTGCAGCGCCTGCTTGACGATGACCTCCAGGTCCTTCCGTACGGGATGGCTCTCGTGGCATTCCTCCAGAGCCAACATGGCGAGGGAGAGCACACCACCCAGGGGGGTATTCAGCTCGTGGGCAACGCCTGCTGCAAGCCGTCCCATCGAGGCGAGCTTCTCGGAATGCGCCATGCGCGATTGGAGGTGCATCAGCTCCTCGGTGTGTTTGAGCTCTTCCTCCTCCAGGCGTTGCGCCCTCGCCTGCAGGCTGGCCACCATCTCATTCAACGAAGCGGCCAACCGGCCGGCCTCGTCACCCCCTGTTACCTTGACTCGTCTGCCCAGGTCTCCATGGGCAATCGCATCGGCCGCCGCGGTGAGTTGCCGGAGGGAGTTAGTGAGGCCTCGCGTTGTCAGGAAAAGAGTCCCGAGCGTTGCAGGTACGCCAACGGCCATCACCGCAAGCAGCGCGAGGATAAGCTGGGTCGACATCCCCAGGCTGGCGCCGATCAGCGCCGAAACGACAGCCCCGCCGGCCAAAAGGAACAGAACGGCCGGGGCGAACCGAAGCCATAGGGGAAGCTTGCTTCCCAGCGGGCGCATCAGTCTCTCGCCAGAGCACGGCTCTCCAGCATGCTCGCCTCTACGCACCTCTGAGGGCGCTCTCCCCCGCGGCAGGAAGGTGCACCGTGAAGGTGCTTCCCGCACCGAACGTGCTGGAAACGCCAATGGTTCCGCCGAGCCCTTCGACGATCTTTTTGCAGATGGCAAGCCCGAGGCCGGTCCCCGGAATGCCGTGCGTCTCGTCTGTTTTCACCCGGAAGAACTCGGTGAAAAGTTGAGGCAGGCAGTCCTGGGGAATGCCGAGTCCCGTGTCGCTGACAGTGAGAATCGCCATGTCCCGCTCACGTGTGACACCCACCGTAACCCTGCCCCCGGGCCGGTTGTACTTGATCGCATTTCCGATAAGATTGGCGGCCACGTTGCCGAGCGCCACCGCGTCGCCGCGCACCCAGGCCGCCGCATCCGGCGCGATCTGGGCGTCCACAGCGACTTGGGCGGGCTGGGCCTGTTCTTGGGCTGCGTCCACCGCCTTTCGAGCGATAGCGCACAGGTCCGCGGTGGCGTCCTTGTCGCCCAGCCGTTCGCTCTCGATCCTGGCGAGCGTGAGCCAATCCTCGATGATTGCCAGCATCTCCGCCAGCCGCTCCTGCGAGCGCGTAATCCAGGCCAGGGCGGTTTCCGGCAGCGGGTGGGAGGAGGTGTGCAGCAGCACGTCGAGATACTGCTTGACCGCCCCCAGGGGGGCCTTGAGCTGGTGGGACACGAAGGTGGCAAACGTGCGCTGCAGCTCTTCCTTCTGTCGGCGCAGCTTCTCGGACTCGGCGGCCAAGAACCACCGCTCGAAGCACCGGCCAACGGTTATCCTGAGCTCCTCGGGGGTGAAGGGCTTGGGCAGGAAATCATAGGCCCCGGCCTTCATGGCGTCTACCGCGGCTGGGATTGTGGCATACCCGGTGATGAGCACGATGATGGCGCTTGGGTCGAACCCCCGCACCTGCTCGATGACCTGCAGGCCGTCTATCTGGGGCATCTTGAGATCGACCAGCAGGACCTGCGCGGGTGCCTCCCTCAGCCGCTGGATGCCCTGGACGCCGTTGTCGAAGGTCTCCACCTCGTACCCGATCTTCTCCAGGATCCGCCGGCACATGAGCAGCGTGACTTCATCGTCGTCGATGACGAGAATCCGCTTGACTTCGGAAGGCGCTGCGGGCGGAGTGCCCGATGGTCCATCAGTGATCTGCATCGGATCACCCGTCACCACAAGGCTCTCTCAGGTTGGCTTCCTCGATTTCAGGAAGACTGGCGGAGAAGACTCTTCACCGTGCCGAGGAAACAGGGGATGTCGAGGGGCTTGGTGAAGTATTCGTCGGGCGTCACCATGCCCACTTCACCGGCCCACCGGAAGCGTTCAGCGGGATCGATGGTTACGGACGAGACCATCACGATTGGCACGCGGCCGGCCTGGGGGGAGCTGCCTCCGAACTTGATGGCCTGGTTCACCTCGTATCCGGCCCAAATGTGCTCCATCATGATGTCCAGAACAATCAGGTCCGGCGGCGCCTCCTGGCTGAGCCTGGCGAGCGCCTCCTTTCCGCTCTTGGCCCGCGCGACGACGTATCCTTCGGCCTCGAGCAGCGCGGTCGTAGAGGCACAGAAATCATCATCGTCATCGACAATGAGAATCTTGGATCTGCCCCTCGCGCTGTCTTGCCCTGGACGGGCTTGCTCTTGTGCCACAGCCGCCTTCCCGTCTATCCTTTCCAGGGCCCTCAGAGTCCCGTGCCGCAACCCCCATCCACAGGAACGCCAACCCCCCGGGTGGCCAAGACAGCCGAGGGGAACCCGAGCCATGCAGGGCTGCGGCCTTCGCCGGGACGGGAACTCGCCTCGTCGAAAGGCTATCAAGAAGGGTGGGACGTGTCAAGGGCTGGAGGGCCGGCGGTGTTCACCGTTCGGTGACAACGATAGAGGACCGTCCTCGTCCACCAGATGCGGTGAAGGAAAGATGTCTGCCGGGGGGTGCAGTTTGCCATACCGTCTTTCGCCTTGAGGCGGTATGATTCGAATCGATATGGAGCATGAAGAGGTCCAGGCAAGTACGGCAGTGTTTCGTGCCTGCGGCTCCTGCGGCCAGACGTGGCGGAGCTGGGAGGACTTCGTCCGGGATCCCGGAGTACGGCTGCTCGGCCTGCAGGCCATCATGAGCCTTCCCGATGCGAACCTTTTGGTGTTCGAGCATCGCTGCGGCAGTTCCGTGTCTGTATTGGCCAGTCGGTTCCGCCAATTTCTTCCCGATTCCCAAGACTTTTCAGGCTGGTCCAGCCTCCGGGGGACCGATCAGTGCAGCGGGCACTGCCTTCGCCTTGAGGATTTGCAGCAGTGCGACCAGCCATGCATCAACGCCCGCGACCGGCGCCTGATCCTTCGGCTCCTGGAGATGAAGCGCCAAGCGGATCTGCCTTGAGGCCGCGTTCCTGCATTCGGCCCAACGCCCTGCCCCTGCACTCATCTTCGGCGAATCCAGAGCCCGTTCCCTCGATTCGGTTTGCCACTCTATTCCTCTTCGACCCTTCCGTCCCACTCGATGGCGATGCCGCGCCCGACGAGGATGTTCCCGCGGCGAGCCGGGAAAGGCTCGGGCGAGGTTCATTTCTATGCCATGTCCCTTTCCCGGCTCCAGGGCCCAATTGATGAAGAATCCGTTGGGCCAGTGGACCTTGGAGATTGCCACCAGCATGACCACGATGAGGCCAAGAGCTGCGGGCCGTGACAGGAAGCCCACCAGCACGGCCAGCCCTCCAAAGCACTCGATGAGGGCGGCCAGCACGGTCAGCGCGGGCGGGACATGGAGCGCCTGAAGAACAGAGACCAGGAGGGATAGGTTCCGAACAGGAGATCCATTCGTTGCCTCCTTTCGATCGGGTCGGGTTGGGCCTGCGAGACGTGGAACGGCCACAATCCAAGACACCGATCCTTACCCGGCAGGAACCCGTCGCTCTCATCGCTAGGCGAATGGGGACCGACCGCCCCTGGAGGGCTGATAATAGGGGTTGGTGCCGCCGGCATGGTCGGTCGTGTCTATCACCTGGCGGATCTCGGGAATCGCCTCCCGGATGATCACCTCGATCCCCTGCTTCAGTGTCGCGTTTGCCATGCCGCACCCATGGCAACCGCCGCCGAGCGCGACGTAGGCGATGTCATCCTTCACATCCAGCAGGGTGACGAAGCCTCCGTGCATCGCAATGCTCGGGTTGATCTTGGTATCGATTACCTCTTGCACGGCTTTGGCCTTAGGGTCGTCCCACAGGGGATTCGGGTTGTCGATCCTGAAGCCGCTCTCATGAATCCCCTCGACAAACTCCAGGGTTGCCCCGTTCAGCTTCGGTGCGCTGGCGGGGTCGATGAAGACCTGGAATGCGCCGGCATCCACGAGGACGTCATCGGGCGCCTTCCTGGCATTCTCCACGAATCGGAGGTCGTACATGAAGCCCCCCGGCCCCCGCCCGATGATGGCGACGCGCAACGCCGCACCCTGGCGGCCCTGCGCCTCCAGGAGCGCGACAATCTTGTTCTTCGCCAGTTCCGTGATGGTCAGCATGATTTCCCCTCTGTCAGGCGGAGCGGGGGCGCTCCCGCAATCCTGCAATCATCCCGAGATCTTCCAGCCGGAGTTATCCGCCGGGGCTGGGCGGCCAGAAAGGGGTCGGGGCGCTCGCACGGGATGGTTTCGGCTAGCGGGGAAGGGCCGAGCGTCCCATTTCGTGTTGAGCCCCGCCGCCCCTCAGATCGCCTTGATGATGTTGGCGAATTCCTCTCGCGTATACGCGCGGAAGGTTTCCGTTCGCACATTGCCAAGCGAGGCGTTTTCCAGCGTGAAGGCGCTCAGCGCTGCGTCGTCTGGCGCGTCAAATGTGACAACGATGTCGTACTTGCCCATGGTCCAGTGGATGTCCCGGACCTTGACCTTATGTTTCGCTGCGATCTTTTCTACCGTGTCGAGCCGCTTGACGGAGTTCTTGACGTCCCGAATCCCCTGCTCGGTGAATGAGACGAGCGCGATGTAGTGTGGCATCCGTCTCCTCCTTTCGATGATGTCACGATATGATCTTCCGCCGGTCAATACACGCCGATCTCACCGTAACGAAAGAGCAGGGCGTCCGCATCCCGAGGGAGAATATCCAAGAACACCTTCCCGGTCAACAGGAGACCGGATGGCTCATCGTCAGCTCCTGTCGTGTTCCACCCGATGCCTTGAACGCCGGGCATTTCGGCCAGTGGCGCGAATCCAGCCCGTGATCTACGGCTGGATCTTCGTTCCGAGCACCTCCAGGAATCTCGCCAGCCACGCGGGATGCGCCGGCCAGGCAGGGGCCCTGACGAGCTTGCCGTCCACGTGGGCCGCATCCAGCGGCGATGGGTTTGTTTGCCTCGGCAAAATGCCGTACCGTCTTGGGCACGGCCTCGTTCAAGCGGATGTACTCCGGCGCGCGGCCGCCCGGAATGACCAGGGCGTCGTAGCTTTCCGGCCTCACCTCGGCGAACGTGGCATTGAGGGTAAAGTTATGGCCCGGCTTTTCGCTGTAGGTCTGGTCACCCTCGAAGTCATGGATCGCCGTCCGGACCTTTTCTCCGGCCTTCTTGCCGGGGCACACGGCGTGAAAGGAACTCCGTCTTTCCGAGCGCTCCGCCTGCGAACGGACCCAGACAGCAAATGCGCCATGCCCGTGAAGTGAACGCGTCAACGTGAAACCGGTCTTCACCTATTTGAGGGTGAGAATATCACGTCTATGTCGCCGAGGGAATGTTTCGTATCCAGAGTCCTGCGGCCCGAAATTCAAAGTGGACCGCATATGAGAAGTGGAGAGACGCGCCGAGTCCGCCGGGGTGAAAGGATCGTATCACGAGCCATATCGGTATCAATTTCAAATTCGTGTGAGGCAAAGAACAGAAGAACGTGGCCGCCGGGATGGGATGGCCAAGAGCAGCCTGGAAGCCGGAGGGATTGCCGGGTGAGACGAACGCGTTTTCAGATTCTCGAACATAATGCATTTCGCTATTTACTACCGAGCCGCTCTCGGTTACCCTTCTGGGGCTGCCTTTTTCTCAACAGGAGAAGACGATGCTTCTTGAGGAAAGGACACCGGAATGAGCAGATCGCATGGCAGGTCTGCCCCGCCGACCACGGGACGGATCCTGATGTCGGGAAACGAGGCGGTGGCCCGAGGGGCCTGGGAGGCGGGCGTGACGGTGGGCTCCAGCTATCCCGGCACCCCGGCTACGGAGATACTCGAGGCCTTTGCCGGCTATCCGGGCGTGTATGCAGAGTGGGCCCCCAACGAAAAGGTCGCCTTCGAGGTGGCGATGGGCGCCTCCCTGGCCGGGGCGCGATCCCTGGTCTCCATGAAGCATGTGGGGCTGAACGTGGCGGCCGATCCCCTGATGACCGGCTCGTACATCGGGGTGCGGGGTGGGTTCGTGATCGTGGTGTCGGACGATGTGGGGATGAGCAGTTCCCAGAACGGGCAGGACACCCGCTACTTCGCCCGCTTCGCCAAGGTGCCCCTCTTGGAGCCCAGCGACAGCCATGAGGCCAAGGCCTTCGTGGGCGAGGCGCTCCGCCTCAGCGAAGAGATGGATACCCCGGTGATCATGCGCCTGACGACCCGGATCAGCCACGTGCGAGGGCTGGTGAGCCTGGGTGAGCGAGCGACCCCGCCGTTCCTCGGTTTTTCAAAAGAGCCGGCCAAGTACGTGATCCTGCCGGCGCACGCCCG
>Ga0315282_10002259_pt1 | contig 35704 bp, 27 predicted proteins | sample YL17G07_20_MG_FD_203693 | JGI IMG/M metagenome (GOLD analysis project Ga0315282, IMG submission 203693) | Sediment microbial communities from Yellowstone Lake, YNP, Wyoming, USA - YL17G07_20 | ecosystem: Environmental > Aquatic > Freshwater > Lake > Sediment | place: USA: Wyoming | collected...
GCAGCCCACCGGCGAGATCAGCACGGTGCGGTCCTGGATCTTGAAGTCGTCGATGGCTTCGGCGATCAGCTTGTGAATCACGCCGTGCCCGCATCCCGGGCAGTAGTGGGTGTGGTCACAGGGCGGGGTCTTGCGGAAGAACTCCGGATAGAAGCTCCGGGCCCGGGCCTGCCTCGGCTTCCCTACGGATGGTGTCGCGCTCATTGCGCCACCTCCAGCAGCGACAGCAATTCATCGGCGGTGGGAACGACGCCGCCCATGCGCGAGTACAGCTCGATGGAACAGGCGCCGTCGAGCGCCAGGCGAACGTCGTTCACCATCTGGCCGTCGCTCAGCTCGACCACTACGATCCGGCGCGCCAGCCGCGCCGCCTCGCGCAGGGCGTGGACCGGGAAGGGCCACAGCGAGATGGGGCGCAGCAGTCCGGCGGCAATGCCCATCTCGCGCGCCTGGTCCACAACCGACCGCAATACGCGCGACACGATGCCGTAGCTAACGAACAGCGCCTCGGCGCCTGCGGTCTGGTAGCTTTCCGCGCGCTGTTCGGTCATTTCCGCCCGCCGGTATTTTTCCTGCAGGTGCAGGAGGTGCCGTTCCTGCTCTTCCGGCTCGAGGAAAATCGAGCAAATCAGGTTGGCGCGGGTTTCCTTGGTCCCGATCACGCTCCAGGCCGGCGGTGCCGGCGGCGCGATGGCCGGCGGAAACGCCACCGGCTCCATCATCTGCCCGACAAAACCGTCGGTCAGGACCACGGCCGGGTTGCGATAACGGTCGGCTAACTCGAAGGCCAGCATGGTCAGGTCGCACATCTCCTGCGGCGAGGCCGGAGCCAGCACCAGCGTGTGATAACTGCCGTGCCCGCCGCCCCAAACCACCTGGTGATAGTCGCTCTGTTCCGGCGCGATGTTACCGAGGCCGGGGCCGGCACGCACGATGTCCACGATGACGCAGGGCAGCTCCGAACCGGCCAGGTAGGAAACGCCTTCCTGCATGAGGCTGATGCCCGGCCCCGAAGAAGCGGTCATGCTGCGCTGGCCGGCCGAGGCCGCGCCGTAAACCATGTTGATCGCCGCCACTTCGCTCTCGGCCTGGATGAAGGTGCGGCCCAGAAGCGGGAAATAGGCCGCGGCCGACTCGGCGATCTCGCTGGCCGGCGTGATGGGGTAGCCGAAGAAGGACTGGCACCCGGCCAGCAACGCGCCCTTGGTTGCGGCGTCGTTGCCCTTCGTCAGTTGCAGTCGCCGTTCGCTCATGTTATGTCCAAAGTCCAAAGTCCAAGGTCCACAGCCCAGGCTGACTTTGGACCTTAGACTTTGGACTTGGGACCCCCTGCGGTTGCGGTCGCCCCGTCAGCCACGAACACGGTCAAGGCACCGGGTTCGGGACAACAATAAAAGCAAATCCCGCAGCCCGTGCATCCTTCGCCCATATACTCCGCGGGGTGGAAGCCGTAGTGGTTCAGCCGCTCGGCCTGGCGAAGCACTTTGGGAGGGCAAGCCTCGATGCAAAGCGCGCATCCTTTGCACTCGTCCTCTCGGAATTGCACATTACCGCGAGACATACGATGTGAGAACGCAAGTTATGGGCCAGACTGCTCCGGCCACACGCCTTCCAGCTTATAGCACCCTATCCCGGTTGAAAACAACGGATTGAAGCCCCCGGCCGCGGGCCTCTGGGCGGGGAACCGGAGAGCCGGAACTGCTCAGTTGGGGTTTTTGTCCCACCCATGCTGGTTTTCGCGGCTGGCGGCCGTCAGCCGCTCACAGCAGGCGAAACGATACTTCGATCCGGGCCCAGACAGGCACCGGCTGGCCGTTCCTGGTGCCCGGCTTGAATTTCCACTGCTGGACGGCCTGGATGGCGCGGTCGTCCAACCCCATGCCCACGCTGCTGATCACGACCAGGTGCCGGATGCGGCCGTCCGGCTCCACAACGCCTTGCAGGACAACGGTGCCCTGGTGCCGGGCCTTGCGTGCTTCCTCGCTGTACTCGGGCTCGACCTGGTAGATGACCTGGGGACCGATGACGGCGCCGCCCGGCATGTACACGTCGCCGCCGTAGCCGCCACCCTGTCCAGGGCCAAGCCCGGGCCCGCGGCCGGGTCCCACCCCGCCGCCCTGGCCCGATCCGATACCGCCGCCGGAACCCGGCCCGCTGGACGGCGGGCCTATCACGCCCCGGGGATCGCCGAATTGCGGAACATTAGGCTGCGCAAGCTGTAGCTCCGGAGGGCCGATAAGGGTCGGTTCCATGGGCAGCTTGGGGTTGGAGTTGCGGATCACGACCACCGGCGGGGTGAACTGCTCCCTATCGAATCGCGGGGCGCGGCCCAGCGATGCCGGGTCGGGCGACCGGTCGCCTCCGCCGCCTCCTCCTCGGAGGCTCGGATCCGTAGGCGGCAACGGCGGCAGGTACGCGGAAATCGTCACCGGGAAGACGTCTTTGTAGACCTTCCTGCCCTGCTGCACCATCAGCGGGCCGGCGGCGATCAGCAGGGCTAACAGCCCCGCGTGCAGCAGCAGCGAAAGCGGCGCGGAGATCCTGCCGTAACGGTACTCGCCCCAGATGTCTTTTTGTGGAATCGGCCTGCTGGTCAGCTCCAGCGGCGGCTCCGGGCGGGAGAAAAGCCAGGCCAGGTTGTTCTTCAGCGAGACGTACCAGGCTTCATCGGTGTTCACCAGCAGGCGCGCCAGGTGCGCATCCGGGTCTCGGCGTGGACGCGCACTCGAGTCCGGCATGGACACCTCCTCGCCGCAGCCCTTCCCGTCCGCCAATGGTAGTACGTTCGGCCCTTGGCGTTCAAGTGCTCAGACTACATCTTGGGGGCACACACACCCCTTGAAATGGACACCGATCGCGCCCGAAATGATCCCCGGATGCGTCGGGAGGGGCGGGAAAAATCCCCGTGGGTTGTGCGTGCGTGATCCCGGCCGAAATCATGGGGGAAGCCAGTTCCCGCTGAGGAGTTTTCGACAAGCGGGCGTTTATCGATGGAGCTCGCGCCCATGGTGTGAGGGAAGGAACGCCCCAGTTTCGGGAGTTGCTTGAGCTGTTCTGGGCCGAGACCGGCCGGCCGCCCCGGGGCGGCCGAGACGGCCGCGCTCCATGGGTGGGGCGTTGCGATCAACGAGAAAGCCGCCGGGCGATGAGCTGCTGCAACTGGCACTTGAGTGTTGGCCACCTTCGCAGAAAATACAAGAAAACGTCAACGGGGATGGCTAAGAGGCGCAGATCGCTGCTAGCTTCGACCGAAGCGGTGCGGATCCGCTCGGGGTGAAACACAGCCATCTCTCCGAAAACCGCCGGCGCCTGCACGACGGCCAGCTCTTGCAACGATCCCTTCCTTTCCCGGTATACGGAGATTTCTCCTTGGTCAAGCAAGTAAAGCTCATTCCCCACTTGCCCCTGGCGAATGAGGACCGTTCCTCGCGCCACGCTTCTTTCCTGGCAGGCCCGGCCAATCTCGGCCAGTGCGTCGTCGGCGAGACCGGCGAAGAGGTCAAAGCGGCACAGGCGCGACGCCTGGATTCGCTGATCCTGGCTTTCAATCACTCCCCGCCGCAGCAACGCAAGCGCGCGTCCGGCATCCACTGGGGCGGAGAAGTAATACCCTTGAGCAAACTGACAATCCAACCCCTTCATAATCTCAGCCTGCTCGGAAGTCTCGACCCCGGTCGCAATCACCTCCCGGTCCAGGCTCAAAGCAAATGCAACCAGCGCCCGGATAATTTTCAGGGCCCTGTCGTCTGCCGGCAACCTTTCAACCAGCGTGTGATCAACTTTAACGGCTGCCAAAGGGAGATCAGCCAGCACAGCCACTGGCGAGAAAGCGGCGCCAAAGTTGTCGAGGTACAGCCGAATCCCCAATCGCGCAAGGAAGCATAACTGTTGCGAAAACTCTTCGACGTCCGCCATGGACTGCGGTTCGCTGATTTCCGCGGCGAAGCTGGGTGCTATCCCTTGGGTCAGTGCGGCAATCTCCTCCAGGCGTTCTTCGTTCTTCAGAAAGCAGTTAAGAACATTGACGCTCACAATAAATGGGCGCCGAGGTTCAGCGGCTTGCCAAAGCCGCACGTCTTCGCACACCCGCCGCAGTCCCCAGCGGGTCAGCGCGACGATGGCATCCTGCTCGTCGGGCCGAGGCATGAAAACGGCAGGGAGCAGAAGGCCGTATTCGGGGCGGAGCCAGCGAAGAAAGGCCTCAAATCCAATGAGGTGACCCGTAGCCAGCGACACGATTGGTTGATAGTGGAGCTGGGTTTCCCCTCGTTCGATGGCCTGCTCGATGTCTGTCATATCGGCTCCGGTGTTGGAGGTTGACAGCGAACTGACGCCAGCTAACCTTCGAAAACGCGATCTAAGGGATGGACGGATTGTACGGGAGGTGCCCGAGGACTTCAATGCTTCAATTGACAACCTGCTGAGCCGAAAGGCAGATTCACCGCATCTACTAGGTTCTGAGCCTGCCCCGCCGCTGTACCCTGGGCAGAGGGAGGGAACGATGGCAGGAGGCGGAGAAGCCGAGCGGGCTAATCCGACAATTTCGGCTCTTTTCGAGGAACACCGCATCTTTTCGCCGCCGCCCGAGTTCACGGCGCAGGCGAACGTCCGCGACCGCTTGCTCTATGAGAACGCGGAACGGGATCCGGAGGGCTTCTGGGCCGAGGCGGCAGAGGGCATCGACTGGTTCCGCAAGTGGGACCGCGTGCTGGAATGGAATCCGCCGTTCGCGAAGTGGTTTGTCGGCGGCCAGTTGAACGCCGCCTATAACTGCCTGGACCGGCACGTTCGCACCTGGCGCCGCAACAAGGCCGCCATCATCTGGGAAGGCGAGCCGGGTGAGCAGCGGGTGCTGACGTACGGCGACCTGCACCGTGAGGTGTCGAAGTTCGCCAACGTGCTGAAGCACCTGGGGGTGAAGAAGGGCGACCGGGTGGCGCTGTATATGCCGATGATCCCGGAGCTGGTCGTCGCGCTGCTGGCCTGCGCGCGCCTGGGCGCCCCACACACGGTGGTGTTCGGGGGTTTCAGCCCGGAGTCGCTGCGCGGCCGCATCAACGACGCCCAGGCCAAGGTGGTGGTCACGGCCGACGGCGGCCACCGCCGCGGCAGCATCGTTCCTCTGAAACAGAACGTGGACGAGGCCCTGACCGGGTGCCCCTCGGTGGAGAACGTGATCCTGGTGCGGCGCATCGGCGAAGCCGTCCACATGCATTTCCACGAAGGGCGCGACCACTGGTATCACCGCCTGATGAACGAGGCGCCGCTGGAATGCCCGGCCGAGCCCATGGACGCCGAGGACCCCCTTTACATTCTCCATACCTCGGGCACCACGGCCAAGCCCAAGGGCGTGGTGCACACCACCGGCGGCTACATGGTGGGCGTCTCGGCCACGCACCGCTGGGTGTTCGACATCAAGGACGAAGACATTTTCTGGTGCACCGCAGACATCGGATGGGTCACCGGGCACAGCTACGTGGTGTACGGGCCGCTGGCCAACGGCGCCACCGTGTTCATGTACGAAGGCTCGCCCGACTGGCCCGATAAATCCCGCTGGTGGGAGATGATCGAGAAGTACCGTATCTCGATCCTCTATACCGCCCCGACGGCCATCCGCGCCTTCATGGGCTGGGGCGAGCAGCACGTCCGCAAGCACGACCTTTCCAGCCTGCGCCTGCTGGGGACGGTGGGCGAGCCGATCAATCCGGAAGCGTGGATGTGGTACCAGGAGCACATCGGCGGCGGCCGCTGCCCCATCGTCGATACCTGGTGGCAGACCGAGACCGGGATGATCATGGTTTCCCCGCTGCCCGGCGTGACCACAGCCAAGCCCGGCTCGGCCACCTTCCCGTTGCCCGGCGTTCGCACCGAAGTGGTGGATGAGTACGGGAACCCCGTGCCGCCCGGCAGCGGCGGCTACTTGGTGCTGACGCGCCCCTGGCCGGCGATGTTGCGCACTATCTACGGCGACCCGGAGCGCTACGTCAGCGTCTACTTCTCGCGTTTTGGGCCGAAGGTCTATTTCACCGGCGACGGCGCCAAGCGCGACGAGGACCTTTACCTGTGGTTGCTGGGGCGCGTCGATGACGTGATGAACGTCTCCGGCCACCGCATCAGCACCATCGAGGTCGAGAGCGCGCTGGTGGACCACAAGGACGTGGCTGAGGCGGCGGTGATCGGCCGCTCGCACGCCGTCAAGGGGCAGGCGGTGGCGGCCTTCGTCACCCTGAAGGCCGGCGTGCCACTCTCGCGCGACAAGGCCGACGACCTGAAGACCCACGTCATCGAAAAGATCGGCGCGCTGGCCCGGCCCGAGGAGGTCTACTTCACCGCCGAGCTGCCCAAGACGCGCAGCGGCAAGATCATGCGGCGCCTGCTGCGCGACATTGCCGAAGGCCGCGCCCTGGGCGACACCACCACCCTGGCCGACCCCACCGTCATCGCCCGCCTCCGCACCCAGTACGAAGAAAACGCGGAGTCGTAGCCAACCACACCGCCGAGGAATGGGACGCAGCCGCAGATTGCGCCGATTGCACAGATTCAGACTTTGCTCATCTACGTAATCTGCGCAATCTGCGGCTAAGTGCAGTTCAGCGCGATGGCCCGCCGGCGCCCGTCGTGCGCCAGGCCATTCGGAATCCCTGCGGGAGCTCGACCCGGCTTCGCCTCACAAAAAAGGTGCTGACGTTCGGCAGTTCCCGAAGCCCGGTCTGATAGCTGCCGCCATAAGGCGTGCCGGCCGGCAACTGCCAGGTCAGCCCGGGGCGCTGCTCCGTATCTCGCAAACGGGCCTGGAAACGGGCCCGGAAGTTGGGGAATTCGAGCTCGTTGAACTCCAGGCCGACCAGGAAGACATTATCCCAACCGCGGAGCTTCTCCAGCCTGCGCACCCGCCCCCTGACGATCGCGCCGGCAGGCGCCAAGACCTTTTCCTGGTAAATGACGTTGGTTTGCAGCTTCGCTTCAACCAGGTCGCCTACCGCCGAGGTCTTTGAATCGATCGGCGTCTGAAGCGCAATTTCCAAAAAAAGGCCGGCGGGCAGCTCGATCTCGGTTATGGCGCGGGACTTGCCCGCGGCAACGCCCTCCGGGCGCGGCTCGAAGGAAACCGCCGAGCGCGCCGCATATTTGCGGCATTGGGAGAACACGGTGACGTTGCGGCTTTCGTCGATGCGGCTCACCATTGTGAGTTCCGCGCGCTGCGGCAATAGGAAATCGGAACCGGCGATCGGCACCTTCCCATAGTCCACCTGGGTCGTGCTGCTCGCCACCTCCAGCTCCGGCGGAATGTCATCCGCGCTGGAGGTGATTCGAATCAGTTCCAGGGTTTCGGCGTCCGCCCAGAAGGAGCCGTGGTACGGGACATAGGCCCGCCGATCAACGTTGGATACCGTCTGGTTGCTGCCGAGCAACGCGACGCGGTAGTCGTAGCGCAGCGCGCGCCACGCGCCAAGATTTTCTTCTCCGGCGTAGCGGAAGATGGGGGCGTGGCTGACAAAAATGTTGCCTGCCCGGAGCGCGAAATCACCGCTGCTGGTCACGCCGAAGCCGATCAGCGAGGCCAGCGGCGTGTCGCCCACTCGGCGGGCGCCGGGCCAGGAATACAGCTCGCGCCCGCCGACGTGCGCCACCTCGAATCGCACCGTGTCAACGGGCGTGAAACTGCGCCAGCCGGGTGCGCGCCAACTGCGCTCCACCGTTTCCAGGCAGGTGTAGTCGGGAATGCGGGACAGGTTCTCGGCGGCCTTCTGCCTGATGCGCGCCAGCTTGATCGTCTCCGGCGGCAGTTCCTGTGCGCCGGCCGCCGCCGCGAACGCCAGCGCCACCCAGCAGGCCGCCAGCTTCAAAGCCGTTCGGCGGCCGAGTCTGGCGCCCACGAACCTGTGGGCAATACCCATCCCGCCGCCCTTGAGCGGTTCGACAACGCGGCAACGGGAAACGGTGATGCCGACCATGGGATTAGCCCCCCTCGCCGTTCATCCCAAGGTTCGGCCTTAGAGTCGGCGATTCAGTCTCAAGGTAACTACGCCTCGTAATACAGTCGGGTTACATTAATCTCGGGTCCCGCTCCCTGTCCAGTAGCTTCACTGGATTCTCTTCGATTTCAGCCTGGGTCCAAGACAACGTGAGACCTGGCGGGCGCACCGCGGATAGAATAGCCATTCAGGAGGCCACATTGCGCCGTAGAGATTTCTGTGCCGGGGCGATCGCGCTGGCCGGTTTGAAGGCCCTCGATCCGCCCCGGCCGCGCCTGTTTCTCACCCGCGCCCGGCTCGACCAGGTAAAGCGGAAGCTTTCCGGCTCTCACAGCGAGCTTTGGAAGATAGTGCGGGAGACCGCCGACAGCCTGCTGAGCCGCGAGCCGCCCTCCAATTACCAAAACCAAGGCGACATGCGCTCGGCCGGCCGGGGCATCCCCTTCCGGGCGCTGGCCTGGCTGCTCGCGGGCGAAGCGCGCTACCGCGACGGCGCGAAACGCTGGCTGCTGCGCGTGTGCGAGTACCCGCGATGGGAACAGAACGATAGCCTGGCGGCAGGCGAATGCCTGTTTGGCGTGGCCGTCGGTTACGACTGGTTGCACGACCAGTTGGACCAGCCGGAGCGGCGCTTGATCCGGGACAAGCTGGTGCATCAGGCCGAGGCGCTGCGCAACGGGCCGCCCGTGCATCACGATCTCTGGCTGGCCAATCACAATCATGTCGAGCACCTGGGGCTGGCGGCGGCCGGGTTTGCCTTGCGCGACGAGGTCCCGCAGGCGGAGGTCTGGATTCGCCAGGCCCACTCGGTCTTCCTCAAGGCCCTGGAGTTCTCCAGCCGCGACGGCAGCTCCACCGAGGGTCATCAATACTGGGCCTACTCGGCGGAATCAATTCTCCGCTATGCGGAACTGGCGCGCGACCTGCTCAACGAGAACCTGTACCGGCAGGAGTGGCTGAAGAGCCTGCCCGATTTCGTTCTTCACAGCACGCTTCCCGATTTCTCGGCGAGCAATTGCGTGATGTCGTTCGGAGACTCCCACCGCGCATACGAAGCGCACGGCCCGGGGCACATCCTGTACCGCACCGCGGCTGAATACCGCAACCGGCAGGCGCAGTGGCTGGCGGGCGAGATGCTGCGGCGCGGGGTGGGCCGCGCGGCTTACTGCGGCTGGGCCAGCCTGCTGTGGTACGACGAGACGCTGGCTCCGGCTCCGCCCTCGAACCTGCCCACCTTCTGGAACTGCGATGACATCGGCTGGATCACCAGCCGGAGCTCTTGGGACACCGATGCGGTTTTGGCCGGGTTCAAAGCTGGACCGATGCACGGGCACAAAGCCCAGAAGTATTACGATGCGCATCCGGCGGATACACATGAGATCGGCGGCGGCCACGGCCATCCGGACGTGAACAGCTTCCAGGTTTATGCCTATGGGAAGTGGCTGGCCATCGATCCGGGTTACGAACGGCCCAAGTGGACGCGCAATCACAATACCGTCCTGGTGAATGGGAAGGGGCAGTTGGGTGAGGGACAGACCTATTTCGACCGCAAGGCCGTGCTGGCGGCCCGCGCTACGAGCGCCATGAGCAAGGCGGAACACCGCGGCGCCTGCGATTACGCCGTCGGCGATGCCATGAGTATCTATCCCGCCGCGGCCGGGCTTACCCGCTTCCGTCGGCATTTCGTGTTTCTCAAGCCCGATTTCATCGTTTTGGTGGACGAACTGGCAGCGGACCGGCCGTCCCGCTTCGAATGGCTGATGCACGTCGAGGAGGCGGTCGAGCAGCGCGGCGACGCCGGCTTCCTGGTGCGCACGGGCGAAGTTGTCATGGATGTGCAGTTTCTTCTCGCGGAGGGTCTGGAGGTGAAGGCCTCGGACAAGCTGCTGGCGGCCACCTTCGGATCGGCGACGAGTTGCCTGATTGTCGCGGTGCTGCACCCGCGCAGGGCGGATGCGCCCGCCGCTCAGGTGCAGCTTGAGTCGCGGCAAGCTGGCCGGCTCGCCATTGCCCTCGCGGCTGGCGCGCGCCGGGCCAGGCTCACGCTCGACCTCACCAGCCAGAGCGTGACGGTGGGTTCGTAAATCAGAAGCGCCGGGAAGCGCGCTCGGCGGTGAATCCCCTGCTCGCCGTTATGTTGTAGACTGGCAATCGTTCCGGAGACGGGCGCTGCTTCGGACCACAGCGGGTCCAGACGTGATTATCCGAGAGAGCGCGCGAGCCTCCCGGCGTATGAAGACACTGCTCCTTGTTTCATTCGCCGTGTTCCTGCCCGTGTCGCCGCTGTCCGCGCAACGTACAGAGCCGCCCGCTGCTCCGCCTCAGCAACGGCCGGCCCCGCCCTCCGATGTGCCGCGCTTCACTGCCGAGATAAGCCTGGTCAATGTGTCTTTTTCCGTGCACGACCGCAACGGCGCGCTGCTCGCCAACCTGGGCAAGGATGATTTCCGCCTTTACGAAGACGGCGTGCCTCAGCAGCCGAAATTCTTTTCACGCGAGCAGGACAGCGGGCTCACACTCGGCCTGACCGTGGACTGCAGCAACAGTCAGCGCGGCCTGGAGGAGGAGAACCTGCTGGTGGCCCTGGCGTTTCTGAGGCGCGTGCTTCGGCCGGCCCAGGACCGGGCGTTTGTGGCCGCCTTCGCGCGGCGCGTGCTGCTGGTGTGTCCGCTGACCGCTTCTCTCGACCGGCTGGAGGAAGGCCTTCGGCGATTGCGCAGCGGCGTTTACCAGGATGCGCTCTTGAGCGCCCCGCGGCCCGGAATGAGCGGCAGCAGCGCGGTGTTCGACGGGATCTACTGGCCAGCCAGGAAGGTGTTCGACGGTCTTGCCGGGCGCAAGGCGCTGATCATGATAGGCGACGGCAGAGAGAACGTCAGCGGCGTTTCGTTGTATGACACCATCGAGCTGCTGCAGAGCGGGGACGTGATCTTCTACGGGCTGGATAACGGCGGGACCTCGGACCTGAACCACCCCAACCTGATGCCGCGCATCGCGACGGAAACCGGCGGGCGGGAGTTCAAAGTTGAAAGCGGGACGGGGCGCCGCCAGCAAAGCAAGCTTCAGCAGGCTTTCGACGAGATCGAGCGGGAACTCCGGGCCATGTACTCCGTCGCCTACGTATCCACCAACCCGGCACGCAACGGAAAATTCCGGCGCATCGAGGTTCGCCCCGTCAACGCGGCACACAAGACCCGCGCCCGCCCCGGCTACTACGCGCGCTGAATCTATGGTTTTCAGCACGTTCGCCGCGTAGTAGCGCATACCACGCTGGGCGCAGACACCGGCAGGGACGTTTTCAATCAGGACATATCGCCCGCGCACTTTCCGATGCAAGGTCGTGCGCTTTTCGACAATCGACCCGCCACAGTGGCGGTCGTAGGGCATCCGGCCAGCGCCGCGTGGCACCTGGCGGGTGAGGATGAGAGCGGAATACTGGATATGGAATGGTGGCGGCGTCAGCCCCCGGCGGATTGGGACCGAGTTCTGAACGCCGAGGGACTCGAGTTTGACTCCGCCAGGCAAAAATCGCGCACTTGAGGCTGACCCCTTCCCCCGGCCGGCCATGGAATTTCATTGACTTCGTCCAGCAGATATGGTTCGATACGTATCGATACGATATGACACGGGCCGTGCACTTTTCACTAGCTGAAGCGGCAAGACAAGTAGGTGTCGCCCCGATCACGTTGAAACGCTGGCTTCTGGCCCGGAAAGTTGACGAGGTACAGCGCGATAGAAACGGCTGGCGGCTCTTTACTGCTGCCGATATCGAGCGCATCAAGCAGTTTGCTCACAGGACTATTCCGCCGAAGACGTCAAAATGATCCTAGATCGAGAACTTGTAGAACTCCCCCTTTTTCATGATGCGGAAAAGCGGTTGCCGCTGGTCCAAGAGCCTAGTCTGGGCCCGCTGGTGGTTTCTGGGTCTAATGACGAAGCGCCCGTTTACAGATGGTTTCGGTTTAAAGAGGGTTTTTCTGCCGATTTGCTCTCGAACGTGGTGCATAGACTTGAAGGAGATCTGGGGCGCGATTTGCGGTTGCTTGATCCCTTCTGTGGAGCAGGTACGACGCTTGTCTCTGCACAGCAACTTTCGCGTGAGGGCTTCCACATAACTGCCACGGGGATTGAGCGCAACCCATTCATTGCCTTTGTCGCGAGGACAAAAACTCGATGGCCCGAAATCCGTGGCGGGACACTGATAAAGGAGGGTGAGCGTGCTCTCCAGGCTTCCAAATGCCTGTCGCCCGCGCTTCCAGCGTTGTCCAGCATCAGAGAGGGCCGGTGCATTTCGAAGCACAACGCTAAACGCCTAATCGCTGTCCGCGATTGCATCCCCCTTGGGTGCACCAATTCCGACTTCCTGCTTCTGGGTCTCGCCTCGGCGATTGGACAGCTCAGCCGCGCACGAAAGGACGGTCGCGCCCTTCGCTTGGTGAAAAAACCCAGAAAGTCGGTTGAAGCGGCGCTCTTGGAGAGGTGGAGGGAAATGGCCACGGATGCGGAGGCTGTGCAGCGCACGCAGGAGCCGTGCAATCCGGCGACCGTCATCTGCGGAGATGGCCGTCAACCATCCCTGCATGGCATTAGCGAATCATCCGTGGATCTGATTTTGACTTCGCCACCGTACCCAAACAACATCGACTACAGCGAAGTGTATAAGCTGGAACTCTGGCTACTCGGGTTTGTAGATAATGCGAGCGATTTCCTGTCCCTCCGCTACTCCACGCTTTGCAGCCATCCCACTCATGAGAAGACATCTCCGCTTCCCGCGGACTACGAAAACGAGCTCCAGGTGGGGTCTCTCCGCTACACGCTCGGCAAACTGATCGAGAGGGTCGAGAAGTTTCCAGGCCGATGGAGGGCTCGGCTGCTCACTCGCTATTTTGCCGATATTTGGACGTCGCTCGGAAACTATCACAGGGTCTTGCGGAAGGGTGGGGTCGCCGCTATAGTGGTGGGTAACTCCTTGCACGGTGCGTCGGGCTCCCCTTTTCTCATACCTACCGATCTTATTCTAGCGAGGATAGCTGAATGTCAGAACTTTACCGTTGAACGGGTATCCGTTGCACGCAGCCTGAAGCGCCGGCTTTCAGGCAACCATTTCCTACGGGAATCCTTGGTACTATTGAAAAAGTGAGATGCCACCACGCTCCGACCAGCTCGAATTCGAGGCCTCTGCGTATCTCCAAACGCTGATTGGCCGCGAATTGTTCAGAAGCGAGGAGCTCGCGATTGTCGAGCTCGTCAAGAATGCCTACGACTCCGGCGCTACCCGCGTTGTGATCCGCGTAAGGCCGCCCTCTCTCAAAGAGCCCGGAGAGATTGAGATACATGATGACGGCTCCGGCATGACGCTGGAGGAGTTCAGGCGCCTTTTCATGTTCGCGGGCTATAGCGAACGCCCGGCGGAGGCGCAGGCTGGCGGCCGGGTTCCGACGGGCGAGAAGGGCATCGGCCGCTTTGCGAGTGACCGGTTAGGTGAGAGACTGCTGGTTCTAACGAAGACCAGCAGCGACCCTAAGGGCCTGCGCGTCGAAATCGACTGGGGCAAATTCAAGAACAGGCGCAAAAGGTTCCACGACATCACCGTGCCATACAGCGAGGAGCCGATCCCGGGATTTCCGCCATCGGGCAGCGGCACGATTCTGCGAATTACAGGGCTCCGGGAGCCGTGGAGTGGTAAACAACTGGAATCTTTGCGCCACTCCCTGGCTCAGTTGCTGGACCCATACCACCGGCCCGCGGATTTCGAAATCGATGTGCAGGTACAGGGCTCGGAGGTATTGACAGGCCCAATTAGACAGGAACCAATCTCTCGAAGCGACGCCGACATGGAGATCAGCTTCAGGGTCAACAGTGAAGGCCTTGTCGAACGCAGGCGACGCGGCCGGCGATATCCAATGGAGCAACGCGAAACCATGCATCCCTCTGTGGACGCCGCGCCGCTTTCTGGCTTGCAGGGCCGGTTTTTCTACTTTATTGTCCGACCAACCAGGCAGCAGTCCAAGGGGTTGCTGCCCGGTGTTCGCGTTTACCGGGATGGCTTCAGAATCGAACCGTTCGGGTCGGAGAGGGCTGACTGGCTGGGCGTCGCCGAAAAACGCGCCAAGCGCGCAGGGCACGCCCACATAGTTCCTTCGCGTTTGTTCGGCTTCGTCACCATTTCGCGCAAGGAGCACCCGGACCTGAAGGACACGACGAGCAGGGAGGCGTTGGTGGACACCGGCGCGGCTCGCGCGTTGGTCAATGTACTTCGCGAACAGCTGAACTTCCTTGAAAGCAGCATTCAGACGGACATCGCACAACCACGTTGGGATGAAAGCAGGAGGCGCAAGGTCACCGAATTCGAGAGAGCGAAGCTTCAGACTCTAAGCATCATGTCTCTCGGTTTGGCCCACGAACTCAGGCAGCCGTTACAATCAATCCGAACTGAAGCAGCGGTGATCACCAAGCGGCTGAAGCAGTTGGCTATTGATGACCCATACATTGCCAGCGCCCAGAAAAACATCGACCAGAGCATTGAGCGCATCGACGGAAACATCCGGCTGATTGCTGCCATCTCTGCAGGCAGCACAGACGACGTGTGCGCAGTCGATCTTGCGAAGGTGCTGAGTGACGAATGCCAATTGTTCAAGACGCGGTGTGCGGCTCTTGGGATATCCCTCGACACTGAGCTTCCAGCGGAGCAATGGGCCGAACTGAACTCGACCACCGTGACGGCAATTCTTATCAATCTGCTCCAGAATGCTATCGACGCTTTCACCGAGGTTCGTGACGACCGTAGCCGAAGGATCCTCGTATCAGTGACGAAGCAGGATCGAACAAACCGCATCGAAGTGTCTGACAATGCGTATGGAATACCGCCGCAAGTTCAGGGCAGCATTTTCAAACGCTTCGCCAGCAAGAAAACCGGCGGGTGGGGCGTAGGGCTCTATAATTGCCAATTGATGGCTCGCGCACACGGTGGCGAGATTTCATTCGAAACGCGCGACAGGTTGGGGACCACGTTTCGTGTTAAGCTTCCTGACGTGACATCCACAAATGCCAGACCGAATCCTGATAGTCGATGACGAGCGCCTCGTCTTGGAAGGGTGGGCCAGGTCCCTCGAATTGGAGGGATTTGTCGTGGAAGCGGCGCAGACCCCTGAAGAAGCCCTGAATAAATGTGAGGAGCACTTTGATCTCGTTCTTCTCGACTTTCTCATGCCACGGATGAACGGGGTTGAGCTCCTTGCAAGAATTCGAAAAAAACTTCCGCTTATAAGGTCAGTTGTTGTGTCGGGAAAGCTCGACATCAGCGCGGACGAGAAGCAGATCACTGACGATCTGAAGGCCACCGTCGAAGCGGACGCTTACTTGCACAAGCCCGTGGCTGATGAGAAACTGGTCGCCACGATCCGGGACTTGCTCGCGAAGGAACCGAGCCACGACTGGCAGAAGATCGCACAAAGGGTAACCGACGCCCGAAGGGTAACGTTGAGCCAGGCCAAGGAAGCAGCCGCCAAACTCAAGAAGTTGCGGCGAAGAGGTAGATGAATCGGATATGCCCATTTACTTCTTTGACACCTCAGCGCTAAAGCACAGGTACATCAATACCAAGCCGCACGCGCAGAGAATCGGGTGGCTCGTGTCCAATGCCAAATGTGAATGTTATGTGGCGGACTGGACCGTTTTAGAGGTCGCGAGCGCACTAGCGGGCTGCTGCAGAGACCGACGGGCGGGCGTGAACAAGTTCGATTCCATGGACAGACTGTTCTTTCGCGATATGGCCTCCGGCAGAATCAAGGTGAGGCCCACAAACTCCAGGGACATCCTGAGGGCAAGATCATTGCTGCGCAAGGGGGTAATGATACACCGACGTGTGGACAGCGGGGACGCGCTGATCGCTGCCTGTTGTCGCGACCTGGCCCTGGAACGCAGGCAGAGGATCACCTTCTATACTTCCGACTGGGGCCTGTACACCGTTCTCCGCGAGATCGGCGCTTTCACTTCGGTTCTGAAGCTCCGTTTCGTTGGCGCCCCCAAGCATGGGATTCCCGCTGAAACCTGAGACCAGCTGGCTTGGCTATGACCCAGTGCGCGCGTGTACCAAGATGCGAGGCGCCGCTTAACCGTTTTTGGGGAAAGGGGAGAAAGGGGTCAGCCTGAACTGGGACCAAGTTCTGAGCGCCGAGGGACTCGAGTCTGACTCCAGCAGGCGAAAATCGCGCCCTTCAGGCTGACCCCATTTCCCCGCATTTCCTGAGGGTGTAAAATCGATGCGCACTTGGGGAGTCTGGAGAGTGTGGTGATGAACACGATCTCGCGCAGAACGTTTGTCGGGGCTGCCGCCGGTTCAGTTTTGACCGCTCGGTCGTACGCGCGCGTCATAGGCGCCAACGACCGAATCCAAATCGGCCAGCTTGGCTGCGGGCACCGGGCATCCGGCCACCGCCGCATGCTCAAGCTGTCGGCCGCAACGGATTCCAACTTCGATCTGCGCAGCGTATGCGACCTCTGGTCGATCAACCGGGAGGGGGCCGCCGATGACGCGGAGCGGCTCTTCGGAAGGCGGCCGAAGACCTTCAAGTATTCCGAGGAGATGCTGGCCGATCGCCAACTGGACGCCGTGATGATCGGCACCGGAGACCACCAGCATGCCAGGCTGCTGGCCGAGGTGGTGCGGGCGGGCAAGGACTGCTATTGCGAGAAACCCATGGCCAACACCCTGGAGGACGCCAAATTGGCGCGCGACGCGGTGCGCGCCGGCAAGCAAGTGGTGCAGATGGGCTCGCAATGGCTGAGCTGTCCGTATCAGCAGCAGGTGCGCGATATGGTGCGCAGCGGAAAGCTCGGCAAGATCGTCTCCATCAGCCAGGGTTGGAACTTCAACGGCCCGCGCTGGCATGTGCCAAAGGACGAGAACGTGGCCGCCATTCGCGAGCAAGACACGGACTGGAAGCGTTGGCTGCTGGGACGTCCCTCGCGCCCTTTCGATCCGCGCGTCTACTTCGAGTTCCGCATCTTCAAGGACTTCTCCGGCGGCATTACCGATCAGTGGTACAGCCACGGCTCCGGGCTCGCGCACTTCTACCTGGATACGTTCACCCCGGACGACACCGTTGCCAACGGGGGCATCTTCGCCTGGCACGACGTCCGCGAGAACCCCGACACCTTCCAGTGCGTTTCGACGTTCGCCGACAAGCAGGTGCTGTACACCTACAGCACCACGTTTGGAAACGCCTACGGCGACCACACCATAATCCGCGGCACGCGCGGCACGCTTTATTCGCCGGGCGGCGAAGGCAGCCCGCAATGGTGGTTCATGGCCGAACCGCGGAGCGGCTGGCGGTCGAACACCGTCTTCGATCTGCGCTCGGGAAAGGCCAAGCCGGAACTGGTAACCATCCCGGGGCACGACGAAGTGCCGCCGGTGAGCCAGGACGACAACCTGAAAGCCCACACCGACGACTGGTTCCGGTGCATGCGCAGCCGGAAGACTCCGAACGGGAGCATCGCGACCGGGTTCGCCCACGCCGTCGCCGTGGTCATGGCCACCCGCAGCTATCGCGAAGGGAAGAAGCTTTACTGGGACCGCAAGAGCGAGCAAATCCTGGACCATCCGGTTTCGGCGTAGGCGTGTTGAACCGTTCAGGCGAGGGGTGCAGAGGGCCATGGGCTACGAGCCGCGAAGCGGACCGTTTAGCCGGGTGCCTTCCGTGCAGCGAGCCACCGCCGGAGAGACTCCTGAGTCTCGCCAGACCTGCGCCCTGCCAGGAGGCTCTCCACGCTGATATCTTCATCCAAATCCGGCCAGTGGATCCCCTCGCCGCCCCCGATCAAACGCCAGTTCGCCCGCTCAGTCGGAGTTCCGTGTGCCAGGCGTGGGAACCAGGCGAGCGGCGCCGTGATCGTCCTGCCATCCGCAAGATCCACGACCAGCGCATCATCACTTACGCTTAGGCCCTGGGCCATTGCTTCCCTAAGTTGAGTTTCCGAAGTGCTCATGCCATGTCCTCAGCAAAAAAGCCGCCCTCTCCGCGACAAGTTCCTCTATCCGTCGAATCTCCGCGCGACCGAAACCACGGCTCCTCTCAAGGCGCACGGGATCTGTGAAATCACGTACTTAGTCGTAACGGATCATGACGTCGATCCTGCCAGGCTTGCCGCGTGCCATGTCGGCCGGCAGAAAAACTCCCCTGTCGGCGTTCACGTCCTTCCACTCCTTCCCATCGACCGTTGCGCCCACGATCGTATCTCCGCTGCCGCTGGTCTTGACATTCAGATCGGCTGCTCCCCAATGGGCAATGTACGTTTGGCCGGACCGGGCAAATCGAACCCTGGGCTTGATGAAAAGTCCTTCGTGAGTCGGAACCAACCCGGCGCAGGCGATGTAGTATCCCCACGAGCCCATCCTCGGGTAGGAAGTGTAGAGAGGCGGAAAGTAACCGCCAAAACTTCCGTCCTCATTGAAGTAGGCAAGGTAATAGGGGTAAGTCCAGAGAGTGACTTCCTTGCGGGTAGACTCCAGATTGTAGATTAGCTCCGCCGCCCTGATTCCGTCCTCCGCGCGTCCCTGGGTGGTCAGCACGGAGGCAAGCTGCCACTGGGCCGTGCCCCGGTTGCGGCCGCTATGCTGCATCTTGCTCCCCGGGGGCTCCACGGCCCGGTCCCACAAGGGCACGCGCCCGTCTGGAAAGCGGCCGCACACCCAGCCCAACTGCCCCATGCTGTTGAGGTTGTAGATGGTATCGAGGGCCGTTCGGACATAGTTCTGTGGCAATATCTGGAATCCGAAGTGGTCGCCCCAGTAGACGCCGATCAACTGCTCCAGCATCGATGCGTCCGCGTCCCAGACCCTCCCCGTGCAGAGCTTGAAATATCCCCACTTCCCGCTATCAACCCACAGTTTTTCGATGAAGCTCGCTCGCGCCTTCTCGAAAAGCCCCTGGTATTGGCGCGCCAGCGCATGCTCCCCCTGAATGGCGGCCATCTTTTCCGCCATCTTCAGACCGACCAGCCACTGAGAATTCCCGTAGGCCGTAAACCCATCCATGCGCCACGAGTCGTAACTGTTTACCCCTTCAAAGTCCACTGTAACCAGTGCCGTCTGTGGATCAAATTCACGTTCCAGCGTGTACTGGATTGTCTTCTTGACGTAGGGCCACATAAAATCGAGAAACTCGCGATCTTGGGTCCACACGTAATCCTGATATGTCCGAGAAATGAACCACATGGCCTCGAGAGACCCGTGCGAGCCTTGAAACAACGCCAGTTCCTGCGGGGTTTCTCCGGAAGGCCATTGGTTCCTGGCCACCTGCTTCATCTCCTGAATCTCCAGCCTGGGCCAGTTCAGCACCAACCAGTTGTACCCGTCCACGTCCGTGTTGGCGAGGCCGTTCGCGAACTGTCCTTCCTGGACCAGGAAAAACTCTTCCGGGCCCTTGCTGATCCAGTAGGTAAAGCCCGGAATATAAGTCAGATCGTGAAAGTAACGTGATACCAGCCAGGGTGGTATCCCCGACGAGCTCATGCGCGAGTGAAGGCCGTGAATGGCGTCCCACCATTGAGCGTACGATTGGTGCGCTTTGGAAACCAGGCTCTTGGCGCCGCTGAAGAGGGCGGAATAATGTTGCGACCATCCGCTCAGGTCAAAATGGACTTCCTTTCCCGCCTTGATGGTGCCGAAGCTGGTGACACCCACGTCTCGGAGATCCATTTTTGGGTAGTGCCAGGCCAGGAAGAAGGGGATGTCTTTTGACTCTCCGGGAGCCAACATCACGTTGACCGCGACAGCGCCGGCCTTGGACCGGTCACCAGGGAGGGAGCTTGCGACGTTCCCTAACGCGCCGTCAGTTGAAAACGGAGCAAAAAGATCGGCGCCATTCCCCCCGGCATCCCACTCCTTCACATAACTCACCTGTCCCGCACGGTCGGGAGCGGCGATCGCAAGCTCGCCACGATGATCCTCGGGGATCGGCGCGCCGCTCCGGCGCAGGAGGATGCCGGTCAGTCCTTGCTCCCGGAAAACCTCGTTGAAGGTGCCTTGATAGCCGCGGGTGTCCGACCAGCCGATGTTGTTCTGAAAGCTGAAGGCGATGGAGGTTTCCAATGGTTCTTCGGTGGGGTTCTTCAGATGGTAGATAAAGACGGCAAGCGGCAGATTGGAGGTTTCATAGTCGTGCGGAATCAGTGGAGAAAACGCCGTGACAGAGAGCTCATAAGGCAGATCGTCATCCACGTACCGGATCTCGACGGCCGGCGGCAGGGAATAGCAATAGGCGCCGGCGACCATCTTCTGCCCATAGTTCGCGCCAAGATGTTCTCCGGCCTGTTGCCGGCCCGGCCTCCTCTCCTGTCCTCCGATCTCGGCACCCACTCCCCGTTTCAACCGGGCAGACACTTCCGTGTCCAGGGAAGGCTTCTCCGGTCTGCCGTAGCTTTGCAGAAACCGCACCGCTTTCTGCCGGCCGGTTTTCACATACACAGCAAAAAAACTTCCGTCCAGGCAACCCTCGTTGAACTGGTAGTTGAAGATCTTGAAATTGCTTAATCCCATGACGTTGAAGGAAAGGCCGCCGGTCCCAATGCCTCCCAGCATGGGACCGTAGCGGTAGGCCTTCAGGTGGGGAAAGGACATGTCATACCTGGCGGGAAGTGCCCAGTCGGCGGCGCCGCAAGTAATGCCCAGGAAAAGGCCGGTCAGGCCGAAAAACAAGGTCGCGTTCGCAATACGGTTCATAGTCTAGCGTGCCGTCCAGTTCAGAATACGCCTGGCATTTGTGCGGTAGATACTCTCAAGAAGAGCCGGCGGGAGCTCCAGCGCGTAATACCGCCACCACAGGCGCCCCGGAATGAATTCGTCGGCGGTTTCCAGCAGGCGCCACCAGGCGCGGTACATTCCCGGATCGCGCTCCATGTCCGTGCCGAATAGCACTCGCTCCTTGTACTTTGCCAGGAACTTCGCCGCCGCTCGCGGCTGGCGTCCGATCTCATAGTCGCGCGCCGAAATATCCACGTACAGGTTGGGGTGGCGGTCCAGCTCCTTCGAGAGCGCCCCCAAATCGTTGCCCTGGTTTCCCAGGTGGCAGGCAATGAAAATGGTCCGCGGATGCTTCTCCAGCAGGCGGCGGCGCGTGGCCAGCAATTCCTCATATGGCAGCACGTCCTTCCCGTATTGATTGAAATGCTGGAAGTCCGGCGTGCGCTCCTGCTTGGGACCAAGCGGCTTCCAACAGGAAGGATGATCGGCGATATGCACGTTGACCGGCAGCTTCAGCTCGGCACACTTCTCCCACACCGCGCCCAGGCGCGGATCATCGAAATGCAGCCGCTTGTCTCGCGGCAGCGTCGCTTGTTGAATGCCCGACCCCTTGTCGGTGATCTCGCCGACACCCCTGGCCCCCTGCCGGTAACACCGCTCCAGGTCGCGCACCGCTCGCTGCGAATAGTCGCGGTCGTCCAGGTTGGTGGTGTCCAGCGAACAGTAGAGCTGAAACCGCTTCGGATAGCGCGAAAACAGTTCCGCCTGCCGGGCAAATCGCGCGGCCGCCGCGCCGGTAAACACGACAGTCGTCTCAATCCCGACCTCGTCCATCGTTCGCACCCATTGGTCAACATCCTTGGGCGTGCTGACGTGGCTCTGCCCGGAGTGCGCATGTACATCGATCACCGGGAAGCGCGCCTTCGCTATCCGCGTCTCCTGCACCACCAGAGACGACTCGGGCGCGTAGTCCTTGAGAAGGATCGAATCCATCGGGCCGGGCTGTATCCGCACACCGAATTTCGTCGCCTGAGCCGGGGGATTTGTCTGACTGCCAGACGACAGGACGGCCACAGCCGCAGCGAGGGGGGTGACAACGAACGCTCTGCGTCGCATGCTACGCTCCGTATTCGACATAGTAGAGTTGCGCTCCTTCATGGCCAGCGTCTGCGCTCCGTTTTCGTTCCCGCCGCCCGCGCCGCGCGACTGCCGGCCAGATCATTGAGGTACAGCTCCAGTTTCGTGTAGCCGGAGGCGGGATCGACGGCGTTGGTGTCGCGCGGGTCGCGCGGGTTCATGCCGTGGGCCGTCTCCCAGGCGTCCGGCACGCCGTCGTTGTCGGAATCCCGCGGCGGTGCGGCGGAGCGGTATTCCGGCCAGCCGCCCACTTCCTTCTGCGAGTCGATCAGCCTGCCGGTGCGATTCCGCACATCCGCGATAATGCGGGAGTCCACGGCATCGCGCACCGGCACTGTGGCACCGACGCTCTCCAACACCGCCTCGTACGCTTCCTTCGCGCTTTGCGTCCGGACGGGCGCCGCGTCGAACGGCGCGCTCACCAGGCTGAACAGCTTCTTGCCCTGGTACTCCACGCGCTCGAACATGGCGGTGTTGTCGGCGGTGAGGTCGAGCCGGCCTTCCACGAAGTTGCCGCCGACGTAATAGCGGGTTCTCTCCGTGGCCATCTGCCTCATCACGATGGGCTTGCGCTTGCTGCTGCTGGGCCCCGGCCGGATGTAGTTGCCGACGTAGTTCACCTTCAGGTCGCCGTCGGTCAGCCCGGAGCACATGCCGCCCCAGTCATACATCACGTTGTTGCGCACATCGAAGGTGGGAAACGGGGGCCCGCCGTTGTCGCCCAGGCGCGGGTTGCGCTCGGTGTGGTGCGCCCACAGGTTGTGGTGCAGGGTGAGGCCGCCGGTGGCGTGGACCAGCGAGCCGTACCCGTGTTCGCCCTTGCTGTGGACGCTGTGGTTCAGGCTCTCGGCGATCAGGCACCACTCGACGGTGACGTTGGCGATATCGCCGCTGGGCGAGAGCGTTTCGTCGATGGACCAGCTTGCCGAGCAATGGTCGAGGACCACGTTGCGGCTGGGCGTCCCGATGCTGATGGAATCAACCTCTTTGCGGGTCAGGTCGCCGAGGCGGCTGCGCAGGAAGCGCACCACCACGTCGTGCGCGGCGATGTAGAACACGTCGGAGCGCAGGCAGACGCCGTCGCCGGGCGCGGTCTGGCCGGCGATGGTGAGATAGGGCTCGGTGACCTGGAGCGGCGACTGGAGCGTGATCAGGCCGCCAACCCGAAAGATCACGATGCGCGGCCCCTTGGCCATGCAGGCTTCGCGGAAGCTGCCGGGGCCGGCGTCGTTCAGGTTGGTGACGAACAGCACCCGGCCGCCGCGCCCGCCGGGAGTCATGGCGCCGAACCCTTCGGCTTCGGGGAAGGCCGGAATCCCGCGCTCCGCCGGTGCGGGGGCGCCGGCTGGCAGGAAGGCGCAGCAAGCCAGCAGGAGCGCGCAGCAGGCCGGCGTCAGGACCGCAGCATCTCTTCCCATGTCAACTCGCGTCTGGCGTCCATCGCCATGCGGCCCAGGATCGAGGTGAAGGTGCTCTCGCAGGCGGTGAACGCCGTGTTCTCGGGCTTACCGGCCAGCACCTTGTTCAAGAAACTCTCGACCGCGTCGATGGTGATTTCGCGTTTCGAATCCACCTTGACGATGGGGCCTTCGCCGCGGTCCCACTTGTAATACTGGCGGTGGGTCTCCACCACGCCCCGCGTGCCAAAGAACTGCTCGCGCACGTCGCGGTAGCGCGGCGGCGTCAACTGCGTGGCCACCAGCATGCCGCGGAGGCCGCCGGGGTACTCGTAGGTGACCGAGAGGTGGTCGAAGTTGTCGCCGTAGGAACGCTTGATGCGCCCGCCGCTGCCGATGGCCTTCAGCGGATGAGCCTTGGCGAACCAGTTCAGAATGTCCAGGCCGTGGCAGTCCTGCTCCACGATGAAGTCCCCGGACATGTCGCGCCACGCCCCCCAGTGCCGCAGGCGCTCCTCCGGCGGGAGGTTGACCGGCCTGGTGGGAGCGCCGCCCTTGATGAAGTGGCACTCCATCATCAGCAACTCCCCCAGCTTACCCGTGCGTACGATCTCTTCCGCGGTGTTGTACTCGGGACTGTAGCGGTTCTGGAATCCGAAGACGATGTGCTTGGCTTTGTCGGCTTGCCGCGCGGCCTCCAGCAGCCGCTTCACCCCGGCCACGTCCGCCCCGGCGGGCTTCTCGATGTAGATGTGCTTGCGGGCCTTGACCGCCGCCTCGAAGTGCTCCGGGTGGAGGAATACCGGGGTGGCGATCAGCACCGCGTCGATGGAGGGGTCCGCCAACAGCTCGCGGTAATCCTTGTAGGCCCGCGCCTTGGCCGTGCTGGGAATCGCGCTCCGGGTCTTCTCGATCTGTTCCGGCACGATATCGCACAGCGCCACGATGCGCGCCCGCCCGTCCTGGGCGAACAGGATGCCGTCGAAGCGGCCGCGCGATCCCGTGCCGATCATCCCGACGGTGACCGCCGAGCCGGCCTGCGCCGCGCGGGCCGCTCGACGGGCGAGCCCGATTCCCGCGGCGGCGCCGGCCAGCGCCTCGCGCCTGCTGATCCCGTGCATAGCTCTCCTTTCAGTTGTACCGCCGGCCGCGACGTGTTGATTGTTGCGGCGGGCGAGCCGAGCCCGACCGAGTACACCTTTACACGCGCGAAGCGGGGAATACAAGTGGGCTGGGCACGTCTAACGGTAGGGTTAACCGTTACGCCGGCCCGATCTGCGGATTCTGAGGCACGCCAGACCATCGTTTCGGGGTGCCTGTGCCACACTTCACAGCCGAACATGAACTGACATCGGGCGGAACGCCGGTGGTGCAACTGCCGCCGCCGGCTGCTGCAGCGCTTCCCGGAAGAGCCGGCAGTTTTCCGCCACCTGTTCTTTCTCCTTGGGGAACATGCCGAGCACCACGGCGTCGGCGGGCTTGGCGTAGCGGAAGACCAGCCGCAAAGCGTCGAGCATCTCGGCGGGCGAGCCGCACTTACGCCCGGCCCCGTACACCTTGAAAATGAGGCACGGCTTTGACGTTTGCCGCACCCGGGCCAGCATCTTCTCGCGGTCGGGGTCCCAGAACAACTGGCCGCCTGGGAGCGCGGGCGTCCCCGCCCGCATGCCCGAGACCGCCGCAGGCCCAGAGGTTGCGGGCGAGGACGCCCGCGCTCCCAGGCCGGCCGCCTGCTCCTGCTCTTCCTTCGTCCGGCTCATGTTGTAGACGCAGGTCATGTAGAAATCCACGTCCCAGGCCTTGGACTCCACGTAGTCGATGACTTCGGGAATGTGGCTGCCGAGGCCCACCTGCACGCCGGCGTCGCGCATCACCTTGCACATCTCGCGCGCCGTCTCGATCTGGCCCGCGCGCCAGAACTTATCGGTCTGAGAACCGTGGTGATAGATACCGATAGCGCCGGCCGAGGCTAACTCGCGGATATGGCGGGGGATGTCGGCCAGCTCGGAGGCGGTCTGCGCGATCCACTGCAGGCGGCCGCCCTCCAGCCGGTACTCGTTCAGCAGCCGCAGGATGTGCCGGTCGCCGCGCGACTGCCAGGTGTTGACGCCGGCCTGCTCGCAGCGCGCCAGCAGCTTCTTGGTGTTGGCCGCGGTGAAGTAGTCGCGCATGGCCCGGTCGAGCGTGGAAGAGGTATGGGAGTTTCCGCTGACCGGGTTGCCGCCCACGATCAGCCGCGAGACGGTATGCCGCCCCAGCTTGATGGTGGGTATCGTTTCGGTTGCCGCCAGCGCCGCGGATGCCCCCGCCGCGCCCGCCGCCATCAGCAGTTCGCGCCTGCTCAAAAGAGTCATCGCCCCTCCTTCCCGGTTTGCACAATGCTACTTCTCATCTGGTCCAGACGCGTCTTGGCGGCTGGCTCCCTAGCAAAGAACGCTTCGAGCCTCTCGCAGGCATATTCACAGCAATATGCGCAGTTCTCGATTCCCTTCTGCCTGGCGCACTTCCGAATAGCACAGTCCTTGCATCCCGAAAACAATCTCCCACCTTCCGTGGGACAACCGTCGCAGTCCGTGATGTCTCCCGGCCCATAATTCATCCCGTAATGCTCTTGGCACAATTGGGCAATCGCGGCCCTCATTCTTGCCTGTTCTTCTTTGTTCTCCTGCCTGGTCGCCAAATAGATCGGGCATGTTTGGCAGGCTAAACCGCAATATGCGATGATCCGAGTCACGTATTCCCGTTCGCTGAGGTCAAACCCTCACTCAAGCTACCGGTTTTTTCACCATTCGGCAATGGCATTCCGGACCCTGTGCGGCCGGCCCATCCGCATGATTCTCTGGCCCTCTCCGCAAGGGGGCGGTCCTCCCCGGCGTCCGAGTGGCGATCTTCGGCAAAGCAGGAAATGGCAGCCTGACTTGCCTCAGAATGCACAGACGTGGCTCGGGTAACGGTTAACCCCACCGTTACACGGGCCGACCCGCTTGCATTATCGGCCTCTGTTGCGTAGTGTTCGCCGGAGGTGGCGTGTTCCTCGGGTACGAGGCATGCCCAAAAAACCGGAGGTTTGGTCGCATGAGGCGTCTTCTCATTGCCGTTTTCCTGCTCAGCGTGCCGCTGTTCGGGCAGGAGTTTCAGGGGACGATCTTGGGGCGCATTACGGACAGTTCCGGGGCGGTGGTCCCCGGCGTCCAGGTCACGGTGGTTAACACCGAGAACGGCGCCTCAAGCGCCACCAAGACCAACGCGCAGGGCAACTACCGGGTTCCCTTCCTGCTCCCGGGCGATTACCGGGTGCTGATTGAGCATGCCGGGTTTCGAAAGATCGAGCGCCAAAACGTGCGCGTCTCCATGGCCACCGAGACCACGCTGGATTGCATGCTGGAGGTTTCCGCAGCGGCCGAGAGCGTGACGGTGACGGCGGCGCCCAGCACGCTGAATACCAGCAACGCGGAGCTTGGCCAAGTGGTGGAGCGCGCCTACATCGAGAACGTGCCCATCAGCCTGACCCGCAACGTGCTGAACAACATCAGCCTGGACGCCGCGGTGGACGCCTCCGGCGGCACCTATACCAGCAACGGGCAGTCGGGCATCAGCATCGCCGGCGGCGCCGGGATTAGCGGCAATAACGAGGTGATTGTGGACGGCGTGCCCAACACCATCGCCCGCAGCGGCGGCATCATCATCTACGTGCCCACGGCCTATTCGGTGGATGAGATGAAGGTGCACACCACCATGTTCGATGCCGCCTACGGCCACTCCAACGGCGGCGCCATCAGCATCACCACGCGCGGCGGCGGCAATCAGGTGCACGGCACCCTCTACGATTACAAGAGGTGGGCGGCGCTGAACGCCAACAGTTGGAGCAACAACCGCCTGGGAATGTCCAAGCCTCCGGTGAGCTACAACCAGGTGGGCTTCGCGCTGACTGGCCCCGTGCGTCTCCCCAAGCTTTACAATGGCCGGAACCGCACCTTCTTCAGCCTGGCCTACGAGCGTGACGACGACAAGCGCGACCTGTTCCGCCAGGCGCGCGTCCCCACGGAACTGGAGCGCAGCGGCGACTTTTCCCAGACCCTGAACTCGCTGGGCACCGGCTACCTCCAGATCTACGACCCCTGGACCACGGTCGGCAGCGGTTCCACCGCCACCCGCACTCAATTCGCAAACAATAAGATTCCGGCGGCGCGGCTGGATCCGACGGGCGCCGCCGTGGCCAAGACTTACGCCCTGCCCAACCTGCCCGGGGCGGCCCAGCTTGGCAAATACAACTGGGCCATTGACGGCCTGGTGGCCGTCAAACAGCGCAACTACACGGCGCGCGTCGACCAGGTGGTGAGCAGCAAGCAGCGCCTGTTCGTGCGCTACAGCCACCTGGTGCGCATCCAGGATTCCGATGTGATGATGCCCGGCGTGATGTCCTGGCCGGTAGACGGTAACAGCGACATCGGCCAGGATGACCGCTTCATGGACAACTTAGGGATCGACCATACTGTCACCTTTTCTCCGACCCTGGTGGCCTCGTTCCGATACGGCCTTACGATGCGCTGGCAAATGAAATCGAACCCGCGCCAACTGCTGGACCCGGCGCCGCTGAACCTGGCGCCCATCATCGCGCAGAACCAGGTTTTCAAGGCTTGGCCTACCTTTAACCTGGACAGCGAGAACTTCCCCCGCTTGGGCTCTACCAAGGGCCCCAACCGTTTCTACATTTCCACCTGGCTGGGCACCTTTTATAAGCAGATCGGAAACCACTCCCTGAAGTTCGGCGGCGATTTCCGGCTGCCCCGGTACAACGTCCTGGACCCGGGATCGAGCGGTCCCGGCACGTTTACGTTCAACAACACCTTTACCCGCCAAAACTACTCTCAGACCGCCTCGGGAAACACCTCGGGTTCGGCGCTGGCCTCGCTGCTGCTGGGGGTGCCGGCTTCCGGCTCGCTTGGGTACAACGCCGCGAGCGCCTATCAGAACACCTATACCGGGCTGTTCGTGCAGGAAGAATGGAAAGTGCGGCGCAACCTCACCCTGAACTTCGGGGTGCGCTATGAGCTGGAGACGCCCTACGCGGAGCGCTTCAATCGTAGCCTGTACGGCTTCGATTACAACGCCCCGTCACCGCTGCCGGTGCCGGGGAGGAACATCCGCGGCGGCGTGTTGTTTGCGGGGCTCAATGGCGTGTCACGGCGGCAGGGCAACCTGGACGCCAACAACTTCGGCCCGCGCTTTGGTTTTGCCTGGAGCCTGAATTCCAAGACCGTGGTGCGCGGCGGCTTCGGCACGTTCTTCGCCTCCCCGACTTACAACGACGATTTTCTCAGCACCGCCAGCGTGTTCAACGTCACCACCTCGTATGTGCAGAGCACCAATAGCAATATGACCCCGTACACCACGCTGGCCAATCCCTTCCCGACCGGCCTCCAGACTCCGCGCGGCGCCGCCCTGGGCCTGGCTGAGTTCTACGGCGGCACCCTCGAGTTCGCCGACCAGAACCGCCTCAGCCCTTACAACGAGCAATGGCAGCTCGGGATTCAGCGCGAAGTGCCGGGAGGCATGGTGGTGGAGACCGCCTACATGGGGATGCACAGCCTGAAGCTAATGGGAAACTTCAATCTGAACGAGAGGCCGGACGTGTACCTGGCGCTGGGCGCGGCGGAGAACAATGCGGTCACGAATCCGTTCCTGGGCATCTTCAGCGCGCAGTCTACGCTGGGACAGGGCACCACAATTCCCCAGTCCCGGCTATGGGTCCTGTACCCCCAGTACACCACCCTCACAGTGCACAAAAACGCGGGGCAGGCCATTTACCATTCCGGGCAACTGAAAGTGAACAAGCGGTACGGCCACGGGCTCAATGTGAACCTCTCCTATAATTTTTCCAAGATCATCACCAGCAACACCAACAGCATCATCAACGAGCGGCCTCAGTTTCGTGGGATCGCCAGCGGCGATCGCCCCCACAAGCTGCGGCTGGCATTCGTCTACCAGTTGCCGTTCGGCCCCGGGAAACCGATCGGGGGAGCGCTGGTGCGGCCCCTGGCCCGTTTGGTCGAGGCGTGGACGCTCTCGGGCTACATCAACTACCGCTCGGGAGCGCCGCTGTCGGTTTCGGGGCCCAACGGCCGGCCCATCATGCTGCGGGATCCGTCCGAGAGCGGCTCGGTCTCGGAGCGGCTGGGAGACATTCGCGACCCGAAGACCGGGAAGGTGCTGAACCCCTACTTCGACACCTCCGCTTTTCTGGCACTGGCTAACCAGTACACCATCACGCCGGAGCCGGCGTACCGGTCCAACTTCCGCGGACCATCGGCTTGGGGCCGCAATATCTCGCTTGCCAAAGACATGCGGCTGTGGGAGCGCTACAAGCTTCAGATCCGTCTGGAGGCCAGCAACTTCACCAATTCGGTCTCCTGGGGCAACCCCGGCACGGATATGTCGAACGCCGCCACTTTCGGGGTGATCAGCTCCGGCGGCGGCGGGCGCAGCATCCAGATGAGCGCGCGGTTGATGTTCTGATGCTCGTTGCTAGGCCGTCACCTGCTCGTATGAGAACGAGGGGATTTCTGTGCGCTCGCGTGCGTGCTCAATTGTGAGTGCGCAGATGTCGCCATTCCGATCGAGATCAAGAATCGTATTCTGGTCCAGATCCCTGGTCTCCCGGACCTCGGCCTGGCGAAACTCGATGTACAGAGTGTCGGTATCTTGAAAGTATTTGATCTTCATGGCGCGAACGAGCGATCGAAGAAGGCGTTATGCACGGTTTCACCGTCCGCCAGCAGGACAACTCGCAAATGCCTCCCGCCCATCTCTTGAATCGGCGCCCAACGACGAATGCGGCCGTCCTGCTGAGCGATTTCTCTCACCGGATTCCTGACCACATGCTCGATCCACTGCAGCTTGATACTCGCGCGATCAGGCCGCTGCCGGATCGCCTCGAAGTACCGAGTGAACTTCACGGCTCGATTATAGCAGAGGCGTCCGGGTGCAGCGGCAGGCGGCCTGACCAGATGCCAGCAAGGGCAGGCGACCTTCCCACCGCCGCCGCCGTCTTGCATAATGTCTGCTGGATTCGATGATGAGGCTCACCAGACTTTGCGCCGTAGCCGCCGCGTTGACCGTTTTCGCGCCGGCGGCCGGCATGGCGGCCGCTGCCGGCGGCGACGAGGCCTACAAACTCCAGCCCGGCCCGTTCTCGGTGCGGACCATCAAGCTCCTGGTCCTCGATGATGCGGCGCGGAAGAAACAACTGCAATTGCGCGTCAACTACCCCGACGGCACGGGGCTGTTCCCGATCATCGTCTGGTCGCACGGCGCGTGGGGCAGCAAGGACAACTACCTGCCGCTGACGGAGCACTGGGCCAGCCACGGCTACGTCACCATCCAGGCCAACCACAGCGATTCGCGCGCGCTGGGCGTGCGCGTGGGCGATGCCGCCGCGTTCCGCGACTGGCAAAGCCGCCCCGCGGACATCTCCTTCATCCTCGATTCGCTCGATGACCTGGAGAGAAGGGAGCCGGCGCTGAAAGGGAAGCTCGACGGCAAACGGATCGGCGTGGGCGGCCATTCGTTTGGCGCCAACACGGCGCAGCTCGTCGGAGGAGCGACGGCCTTCCTGGCGGGCGGCGCAAGGAGCTTCGAAGACAAACGCGTGAGCGCCGTCGTGCTGCTGTCCGGCCAGGGCCCCGGCGAAATGCTCACGGAAAAATCGTGGGCGCACTTCGCGCGCTCCATGCTGGTGATGACCGGCTCGCGCGACGGCCCGACGCGCACCGGCCAGCCTGCCGAATGGCGCAAGAAACCCTACGAGCTCAGCCCGCCCGGCGACAAGTATCTGGTCTGGGTCGATGGCCTGGACCACGGCTACGGCGGCATCACCGGCGTGAGCTTCAACCCCAGGAACCAGCCGAACCCCGACCACGTGGCGTGGACGAAGATCGTCACGACCGCCTTCTGGGACGCCTATTTGAAACAAAGCCAGGAGGCGCGCGCCTACCTGGCGTCGGGCCAACTGGATGCCTTCAGCAGGCACATTTTGAAAATCACGCATAAATGAGCGCGGCCGTTCTCCGGCGCTGGGTGGAAATGATTTTCGATCACGATTTTCTGCCTCCGCCGATGAACGAATGAAGCGACTCCGCGGACTGCGCGGATTTTCGCGGATGGGCTTGAAGCGGTGTGTGACCAGCCCTGGAGGCTAGGGAGAGATACAGAGGCCCCCTCGTGTTAACATCACAGGCGACCGAAGCGACACCAGCGGCACATGTGCTGCTGCGGCGGGTTTATCCCGCCATCACCGAGTTTGCGCCAGTCGGGGCCGTTAATTCTCGAAAGGAGAGAAACAGATGAGGAAATCCATTCTGATGTGCGCCGTGATCGTCATCGTGGCAGTGAGTCTCGTATGGACCCAGGAGCCGGCCAAGAAGAAGAAAGCGCCGCTCAGCCCGGCCGCGGAGACTTCCGTAGCCTTCGGCGACAAGAAGATCACGATCAAGTACTCGGCGCCGTCTCTGCGCGGGAGGCCCACGGTTTTCGGAGAGGGCGGCAGAGTCACCCAAGACGGGACATACCCCGTGTGGCGGGCAGGTGCGAACGCCGCTACCGCCTTACACACCGATGCCGATCTGAATATCAAGGGCCTGGCTGTTCCCGCAGGTGACTACACGATCTACGTTCAGGTGAAGCCCGAGCCCTGGCAGCTCATCATCAACAAGCAGACCGGCCAGTGGGGCACGGCCTACAACAAGGACCAGGATCTGGGCCGCGTCCCGATGAACGTGAGCAAACCTCCCGAGCCGATTGAAACGTACAAGATGACGCTCTCCAGCACGGGAGCGAATGCCGGGCTGCTGCAGTTGGAATGGGAGAACGTAATCGCGTCCGTACCCTTTAAGGTGAAGTAATGAAACCCACAAGCCGGAAGGGGCGCAGCCGCCTGGCGTGCGCCGCCCTCGTATTCTGCCTGTCTTGCCTCCTGCAGGCTCCGGCTCCCGCGCAGCGGAATCTCGCGGGAGCCGTTCAGACCAAACTCGCCCTGGAACGGCTCAAGGTCCTGGGCAGCGTACTGATGATCGGCGCTCATCCGGACGATGAGAACACGGCGTTGCTGGCCTACCTCGCCCGCGGCCGTAAAGCGCGGGCCGCCTATCTTTCGTTGACGCGCGGCGATGGAGGCCAGAACCTCATCGGCTCCGAGCAGGGCGAGTTGTTGGGGCTGGTCCGTACGCAGGAACTGCTGGCCGCCCGGAGGATCGACGGTGCCGAGCAGTTCTTTACCCGGGCGGTCGATTTTGGCTTCTCCAAAACCGCGGAGGAGACCTTCGCCAAGTGGGGCCACGACGCCATCCTGGCCGACGTGGTATGGACCGTCCGCCGCTTCCGCCCGGACGTCTTTGTAGTCGGGATCGGCGCCGGGCACGGCCATCACCAGGCGTCCGGAATCCTAGGGCGCGAGGCGGTCGCGGCCGCGGCCGACAAGACGCGCTTCCCCGAACAGTTGCGCTGGGTCCAGCCCTGGCAGATACGGCGGGTGGTCAGTGGCGGATACGGCCCCGGCAGCGGTGGCGGAGCCGCGCAGGGGATTCGGATCGATACCGGCGAGTTCGATCCGCTACTCGGGTATTCCTACTCCGAGATTGCCGGCATGAGCCGCAGCATGCACCGGAGCCAGGGCATGGGCGCTCCGGAACGGCGCGGCGCTTCGAGCGCCTCTCTGACCGTCACGGCCGGCGAACCGGCGACGCGCGATATCTTCGAGGGAATCGACACCACCTGGAACCGCCTGCCGGGCGGCGCGCCGGTGGCAAAGATCCTCGAGGAAGCCGCCGGGACGTTTGTGCCGGAGCAACCCGAGAAAGTAATCCCGTTGTTGCTCAAGGCACGGCCGCTGGTTGCCGCCATCAAGGACCCTTGGGCCACCTTGAAGCTCCAGGAACTCAACGAGGCCATCGCGCTGTGCGCCGGGCTGTACTTGACTGCTTCGACCGACCGCCATGCCGTGGTTCCGGGAGAGTCAATCCAGGTCAGTTTCGAGGTCATCAATCGTTCCCGCGTCCCCATGTCTCTGGCGGGCGTGAGGCTGGAAGGGATGGCCGGGGCCCCGGCCGAGGAGTTTTCCCCCGTCACACTGGCGTACAACCAGCCTGACCGGCGCTCGCTCAAGATCACCATCCCGCAGGAACAAGCTTATTCTCAGCCCTATTGGTTGCGGAAACCCGGCAACGGCTTCACCTACGTCATCGAGGATCAGGAATTGGTCGGATTGCCCGAGACGCCCCCGGTGTTGCGGGCTGGGATTCGAATCCAGGCAGGCTCCGAGCAGATCGATTTCATCCGCCCCGTAGTCCGCCGTTACGTGGACCGGGTGGCGGGCGAAACAACCCGACCGCTGGTGGTGGTGCCGCCGGTCGCGGTCAGCATCTCCGAGCCGGTGGTTATGTTTCCGGACACTAAAGCGAAGACCGTGGAGGTGCTGCTGCGCAGCAACGCCGCCGGTGTGTCCGGAGAAACGCGACTGGAAGCGCCGCAGGGGTGGCGCACCCAGCCCGCTTCCGCGCCGTTCCGGATCGCGGCCGCGGGCGAGGAAACCAGTCTATCCTTCACCGTGACACCGCCTGCCGGCTCCGCCCGCGCCCAGTTGCGGGCCACCGCCAAGGTAGGCGGCCGCGAAATCTCTTCCGGCATGGAGGTGATCGAATATCCCGACAATGCGCCACAGACCATTTTCCCGCCGTCTACCGCGCTGCTGGTGCGTGCCGACGCCCGGACACTGGCCAGGAAGGTGGGGTACGTGATGGGTGCCGGAGACGAGGTGCCGCGCGCCCTCCGCCAGTTGGGCTGCGAGGTGACGCTGCTGGGAGCGGACGACCTGGCGCGCGGAGACCTCGGCCGCTTTGACGCCATCGTCACGGGTGTCCGGGCCTACAACGTTCGCGCGGACTTGGTCGCCAACCAGCAGCGCCTGATGGATTACGTGCGGCAAGGCGGCACGCTGGTCGTCCAGTACATCACCGCCGACGGCCGTTCGGCGGCGCCTTTGCAGGGACTCGGGCCTTACCCATTTCAATTGGGACGCTCGCGGGTGACGGTGGAAGAGGCGCCGGTTACTTTCCCGAACCCGAAGCACGTATTGCTCAACGCGCCCAACAAGATCGGCGACGAGGATTTCCGCGGCTGGATCCAGGAGCGCGGGTTGTACTTCGCTTCCCAGTGGGACCCGCGATACGAACCGCTGTTCGAATCGCACGATCCGGGCGAGCAGCCGCTGCCGGGAGGGAATCTCTACGTCCGGTACGGCAAAGGCGCGTACGTGTTCACCGCCTACGCCTGGTTCCGGCAGTTGCCAGCGGGCGTGCCGGGAGCGTTCCGTATTTTCGCGAATTTCCTGAGTGCCGCCAGGGCTGTGCAATAGCAACTGCTGCAACAGAGCCGCGACCGAAGCAAGCCGCTTGCGAGACAGAGCCGCGACCGAAGCAAGCCGCCGGGTTTGCGGCTTGCGGGAGGGAGCGGTTCCGCCGTCCTTACTCACTCTCGCGGTCCTTTTGAAACACGGCGATCGGCTCCCCCTGCTCGTACAAGACGTAATTGATTGCCGCCTCTACATCTTCCGGCTCCCAGAGATACCTCGTGCTTCCATGTCTCGACCAGCGCCTGCGGCCGCGGTCTTCGGGATGAATTCTGTTCAACCGGCGGGATGCGTACGCCTTCATGGGATTCAGTACCGCTTCCGGCTCGATGTCTGCATGAACGACTGCGTGGACGTGCGTAGTTCTCGCGTGGCACGCAATCAGTTCCCACCCACGGGTTTTGCAGGCGGTCTTCACGCCCTCAAGTGCCGTGCGCGCGTCGTCGTACGACATCACGTATGGAACCCCAGACAGGTGATCGTGTTCGAATTCAGCAAGGCGAGGCATTTCGGGCAGCACCTCGGTGCCGTATGCAGTACGGGAGTGATGCACGGAGCCGGCGGCCGAGCCGTGGAGGCGCGTACCGTAACCGTGAAACGTGATCATGTAAGCACGCGGAGTGCGGAGCACCGGGCGGATTGTAACGCCGGGGATCGCGTTCGGATCGGTCGTTTTCACAGCGACCAGCACGGAACCGCCGGAACCGCTCCCTTTCGGAAGCCGCAAACCCGGCGGCTTGCTTCGGTCGCGGCTCTGTTGCGGCGGCTTGCTTCGGTCGCGGCTCTGTTGCGGCGGCTTGCTTCGGTCGCGGCTCTGTTGCGCCGGCGGGGTATACTCATTGGGCTTTCCAATGAACGAGTTGCGCGACCGCATGCATGATAGAACCGCGGAGGAGCCGCCGCCTTTGCTGGGCGCCTGGTGGCGCCTGTATCTTGCGGTCATCGGCTGGCTGGCGCTTCTCATCCTCCTCTTCTATTCATTCGCCAGGCGGTTCGCGCCATGAGGCTCGCGGACTGGGTGGTGCTGTGCGGCGCGCTGGCCTTCATC
>Ga0315282_10002260_pt1 | contig 35697 bp, 23 predicted proteins | sample YL17G07_20_MG_FD_203693 | JGI IMG/M metagenome (GOLD analysis project Ga0315282, IMG submission 203693) | Sediment microbial communities from Yellowstone Lake, YNP, Wyoming, USA - YL17G07_20 | ecosystem: Environmental > Aquatic > Freshwater > Lake > Sediment | place: USA: Wyoming | collected...
GACCGCGCATACGCCTCTTCCTCAATGGGCTCAAGACCGTCGACTACACGGAGGCTGACCCGGGCATCCCGCGCAGTGGACTCATCGCGGTGCAGATCCACTCCGGCCCTCCCAGTGAGACATGGTACCGGAACATCGTGATCGCCGAGCTGCCCTAACGCAAGATCGACCGCGACCCGTTGTGGCTGGCGAAGGAGGCCCCACATGCCCCTGAAGGTTGGCTTTGCTGAGGTGGACATCACGCCGCCCCTGGGCATCAGGATGGCGGGGTTCTTCGAGGACCGGATGGTTGAAGGCATCCATGACCCCCTGTTCTGCCGGGCCATGGCGATCGACAACGGGGAGCACCCGCTGATCCTGCTGACCTGCGACCTCGTCTCACTCAAGGGCGTCACGGTGCAGCGCGTGCGGGATGCTGTCGCGGGGGCCACAGGTGTTGCGCCGCAGAGCATCGCCATGAGCGCCACCCACACCCACACGGGGCCGGCGACCTCCAGCGTGTTCTACCAACGACCGCCCGACGCGGGCTATGTTGAGCGCTTGGCTCGGGACCTGCCGGCGGCGGCGATCGCGGCGTGGGAGAACAGGCAGCCCGCCAAGCTGGGGGTGGGCTGGGGGTTTGAGGGCCGTCTGTCGCACAACCGACGGTTCATGATGCGGAGCACAAAGCAGGTCGTGATGCACCCGCCGAAGGGCAGCACCGACATCCTGTACCAGGAGGGCCGAGTCGACCCGGAGGTGGGCGTCATCTCCGCCCGGACCGAAGACGGCAAGCCCCTCGGGTGCCTGCTCAACTTCGCCTGTCACGTGAACGTGGTGGGGGGCAGTCAGGTGTCCGCCGACTACCCGGGGCAGTTCGCTGCGGCGATGAAGGCCCGGCAGGGCGATGGGCACGTGGGGCTGTTCGCGAACGGCTGCTGCGGGAACCTGTGTCAGATCGACGTGTACGACCCGGAGCGGAGCGACTGGGGCCACGAGTGGGCAAAGCACATGGGAGAGCGGCTGGCGGACGATGTGCTGAAGATCGAGGCCGCGATGGACTACAGCGATGACGTGAGGCTGGACTCACGCCTCGTGGAGCTGCAGCTCCCCATGCGCCGGATCCCCGACTCGCTGCTTGAGTGGGCCGAGAGGGTTCAGCGCACGCCGGAACTGCAGAACATCGTGGACGACGCGTATGCCGGCATGGCCTTCGAGCTTCGCGAGGAGATACGCCGCTCGCCCACCTTCCCCGGGATCGTGCAGGCGCTGCGAGTGGGCGACGTGGGTGTCGCCATGCTGCCGGGCGAGGTGTTCGTGGAGTTCGGCCTCGACATCAAGCTCCACTCTCCGGCTCAGAGGACCTTCGTAGTGGAGCTGTCCAACGGCGTGGTGGGATACGTGCCGACCAAGGAGGCGTTCGCCGGCGGAGGATACGAGCAGCGCCCGGCCACCTCGAGCCGCCTCGCCCCGGTTGCCGGTGAGTTCATGGTGGACACAGCACTCTCGATGCTAGACTCGATGTTTCTATGAGGAAGGCGGTCTCCGGTGCACCTACGCCTTGGCGGCGTGGGCGCGGAACTGGTCCATCCACGGGTCGCCCTCCACGTCGAAGACGCCCTTCTCGGCCTCCGCCAACAGGTCTGCCGGCCGGTATGGTACTCCTGCGCGCAGCAGCGCCGCCACGCCGGGCATCGGGGGGATGCGTGTGGTCGGGCCCCCGTGGACGAACACCATGTCCGCCGCGCAACCGGGCCTCAGACGCCCGAGGTCGGGCCGCCCGAGGAAGTCGGCCGCGTCGGACGTGGCGGCCTGGAGAGCCTGCATCGGCGACATTCCGGCCCCGACGAGCAGCGAGAGCTCGCGCCAGAGGCTGAGCCCCGGCGCCACCGCCCCGCACGGTGTGTCGGTACCGGGGAGGACTCGCACGTTCCTGTCCAGAAGGAGCCGGACGAACCGCTGCGCGGCCGCAAGCGCTCGCCGCCACTGCCTGGCCCCCTCGACGTCCGGTTCGGCCGGCGACTGCAAGCTGACGAGCTCTGGCGGCACCAGGCGCCGTTCGGCCCACCCGATGTAGCTCGGAGACCGGACGCGCGACTGGGAGTGCCAGTAGGCGAGCGTCGGCGTCGCGGCCATCCCGCTGTCGCGGACCAGATCGGCGACCTCCCTCTGCTTGTCCCCCATGCCGCGGAACTCGGGCGTGCCCCAGAGCTCAAGCCAGCCAGGCGGGTGGTCCGGCCACACGACGCCCAGGATGCCGTCCAGGTGGTGGAACTCATCCACGCCGGCGCGCGCCGCCGTCACGACACTGCCGCCCGGACAGTGCATCGACACAGGCAGGCCGGCAGCGTGGCTCTCGCGGGCCATGTCCGCGATCCACTCCGGGCTTAGCCCTACGTAGAGCTTGATGCCGTCGACGCCCGCCGCCGCGATCTCTCGCACGGCCGCGATCGCGTCGGCCCTGTCCCTGCAAGCGCGGGATACGAGGGGATGAATGGGCGAAGGGCCGTCGAGCAGCGGGCCGACACACAGGATGCGAGGCCGGCGGCGACGACGCCATTCGGCCCGTCGCGCCAGGATCCACTTGAGCGCATTGCCCGTATCGCGGATCGTGGTCACGCCCCACGCGAGGAACTGCGGACCCTCCCATCTCATGTAGTGCGTGTGGACATCGATCAGGCCGGGGAGAAGCGTGCATCCGGGCTCCGAGAGCCTCGGCATGTCGGTAGGCAGTGAAGTGGCCGGCACGACCGCGGCGACGGTGCGGCCTTCAACGACGACCGCATGATCCGGGAGGACGCGCTCACCGTCGAAGACGCGATCCGCCACGCAGGCAAACTGGCGCGCGCCGAAGCCCAGTTGAGCCGGCACGCCGACCCCCGTGGCCGCCAGAGATCCCACTATGAACTCCCTGCGGTTCACGACTTGACCCTCACCAGTCGAAGAGCGGCACATCCCGCCAGTTGCCGTCGCTCATGGCCGAGTCGTGCGCTACGATGCCGGGCACCGTGAAGTCCATCGCCCGCACCACGTCGATGGGTGGGCGTGAGCCGCTCTCCACGGCGTCCAGGAAGTCGCGGATCATGTAGTACTCGGATGTGCCGTGGCCGCCGTGGTACGCCTCCTCCGGCGCATTGGGGTCCGAGAGGTCGCAGTGCATGGGGGTGGCCGAGCGGTGGCCGTTCGCATCGTCTGGGGTCTCGCCGTCGATCCACACCTGTCCATCTGTCCCAGCTCCGAAGCGCCCGTTCTCCAGGCAGCCGCGTGTGCCGTAGAGCGAGTAGTAGATGAGGTGCGGGTAGCGGGGCGCCACCTGGCTGCGCAGGATCTTGATGAGCGCCCCCTTGCCGGTGCGGAACAGGCCCACCTCCGCGTCCAGGAAGCCAAGGTGCTCGTTCTGCTGAGGGTGCTTGTGGAAGCCGGCGTGGCTCCCACAGGCCTGAACGATGCGATCATCCATGAGCATCAGCAGGGGGCCGATGCAGTGGGCGCAGTACCAGATGGGTGGCCGCTCGTGCCGCCAGTGGTAGGCGCCTGTACCCCTGTCGATGAGCAGGTCCTCGATCTCGTGCACATACTCGGCCTCGGCGTAGAAGACGCCCCCGAGCTTCCCCTGGCGGATGAGGTCGTGCCATTGCCTGATGTAATGGAAGTAGCAGTAGTTCTCGGCCATCATGTAGGTGAGCCCGGCCCGCTTCACGGCCTCGACGATACGCTCGCACTCGCCGAGAGTGTACGCGGCGGTCTGCTCGCACAGGACGTGCTTGCCCGATTCCAGCGACTTGATGGTCTGTTCAGCGTGGTAGCGGATGGGTGTAGCAACGATGACGATGTCCATCGGCGCCTGGACGAACTCGTCGAACTGGGTGAAGAGCGCCGAATCGGGGAGTCCGAAGGCAGCGCCGAGGCGGGATAGCGACTCCGTCTCAAGATCGCACAGCCCGACCACCTCGACCCGGGGGTGGGCGGCGAACACCGAGACGAAGCCCTCCCCGCGGCGCAGGCCCACTATCCCAACCTTCCACTTCCGCACGATGAGCGCATCCGTCCGCGTGAATCGCAACGCGTGGTCGGTTCCCCGGCTCGGTCTCCGGGCCTGCCTTCTCGAAGCCGGTCCCCTGCCGGCCGGCACCGATGGCCTCCTACGGGACGCACGAACTGCGTCAGGGCGTTAGCTCCAGAAGGTAGATCAGGCCGGGTCGGATGCGCCCGACGGTCACGGTCCGGCCGGCGGCGGGAGTGATCCGCAGCGGCCAAGGGCCGCTGTAGCCGTGGCCGACCGGCAACTCCCTTAGCTCCCGGCCCAGAGTGTTGCTGAAGGTGACGCTGGTCTCCGTCGCAGCCTCGCTGAACACCACCAGGTGGCGCCCGAGGAACCGGGTCAGGACCGCCGGGTCGGTCTCCCCGAACAGGTCCTCGGCGACCGGGAAGCCGTCGGCATTGAGCCGCTGGTGATCATCCGCGAAGAACGCGGCGTTGGCCAACACGACATCCGAGACCGCCTTCAAGAGCTCGAAGCTCTTCGCCCTCTCACCGGTCGGACCGAACACGCCGCCGGTCGATCCCTCGTTGTCCCTTGCCTGCCATAGCAGCGCCCCCGCGCAATGGTCCATGCCCAGCAGCAGGGCCGCCAGATCGCGCTCTAGGTGGAAGGCCGGCTTGTCCTTCAGCGGCGCGCCCCAGCCCGCCTCGGCCCAGAGCCACCGCTTCGGCCTGGCGTAGGGGCGGGCCACCCACAGCGTCGCCTCGGTGGCGGCGGCAAGCGCGGGCCGGTTGGCGGCCACATCCTTCCACTCGACACTGTCCGCACTGAAGCCGTAATAGGACACCGCCATCGCGTCGAAGACATCGCGGTAGTTCTCGAGACGGTCGCCGCGAGGCCAGGTGTCCGTGTAGGGGATGGCCTCCGGCAGCCACGGCGGCCCCTGACGGCGGGCCCCGCCGGCTTGGACGGCAGCGGCCCACCACCACATGCCCACACATAGCTCGGGTGAGCACACGGTCGCGCCCGGAGCTTCGGCCTTGGCGGCGGCCACGACCTCGGCCCAGCGCGCCTTGTCCTGAGAACGTCGCGGCGCGCCCTCTCCCTGGCCCGCGATCTCGGTGTAGATCAGGGTGAAGTCGTCTCCGTAGGCCTGGTGGACATGCCTGGCCAGCACCGTGGTCAGCGCCTTAACCTGGTCGACGGGCCGGATTCCGGTGTAGTCCAACCCCTTCGCGGAGTCGCTCAGGAAGCTCAGGTCATCGCGCCCAATGTAGGCCACGTACTCGTCCACCGGGAACACGAGCAGCACCGGGTGGATCTTGAGCTCGCTGAGCAAGTCCAGCACCTCGTCCAGCGAGTCGATCACCGGTGACGGGTCGCGCCACCTGTAGGAGGCCTCGTCGAAGCGGGTGTAGTCGATGGCCTCCGGACCGTTCCAGGTCTTCTGGGGCAGCCCAATGAAGCCCGGGTGCACGAAGAAGCGGAGGGTGTTGATGTGCAACTCGTCGCGCAGGACGAGGAGGTGCTCGCGCGACAGCGGCCACTCGGCGCCCTGGTGTGTGCCCCCGACCTGGCAGAAGCCCCATGTCAGCGTGTCCCGCGGCACCTGCTCGGCGTATGCGGCGCCGAGGCCAACAGGCAGAACAGCAATGGCGACCGCGATGGACCGGAGTACGGCGGGCGGTCTCCTGGCGCTTCGGGCGCAGTCCATCGATCAGCTCCCCTCTGACCGGACGGGGTGCACGCGGCTGGTCCCGCGCGACTCCTCCCCGGCGGTCTACGTCGACCGGGTTCGCCACCCCGTGACCTCCGGTTCCACGGTCGGACCTGAGGAGGTCCCGAACCCGGTTGAGGGTGGGCACGACGACGCGTGAGTTCGGCGCCTGAGCTGCGGCCTCCTTGGGCGTCAGGAAGGGCCCAGGTCTTGCGGCTTGCCGGAACGCAGCCCGATGGGTTCCACGTCCTGGAGATGAGAGGCGGGCGCTACAGCTTCCTTGGGTCGGCGAAGAGGGGGTGCCCAAGGGAGCCGGAATAGGACCCCACGCCACCGTTCTGATGTCGGCCGTCAGGGTCACGATGCCCCTTTGCGGGCGGGGCAGGTAGCGACCACCCAAGGAGTCCACACTCATGCGCAGACTCATCTTCGCAACGACACTTGCACTATGCCCCGCCGCGCCCATCCTGGCCCAGGGAGGCCCGCCCATGACCCAGCTCATCGTCGACGCCAAAGCCGACGGTGTCACCGACGACACCGCCGCCATTCAGGCCGCCGTTGACAAGACCGCCGAGAAGGGGGGGCAAGTCTACCTGCCCCCCGGCATGTATCTCGTCGCCGGGAGCCTTCAGGTCAAGCCCGGAGTAGCCGTGGTCGGAGCCGCGGTCGCCCCGCAGTACATCAAGCCACTGCTCGGCACCGTCATCCTCGCCACGGGCGGGCGCGACAATGAAGACGCCCCGGCGCTCTTCGAACTGGGCGACTCCTCGGCCGTCCAGGGCTTGACCGTCTTCTACCCCGAGCAGAAGCCCACCGACATCCACCCGTACTCGTGGACCTTCCATCTGCAAGGCGGCGACAACACTGTCGAGAACGTGACGCTCATCAACAGCTACAACGCCATCCGCGTCGGCCCGGAGCCGAACGTCCGCCACCGCATCCGCAGCGTCTACGGCTGCGCCCTGCGCCGCGGCGTGTTCGTGGATAGCTGCAGCGACATCGGCCGCGTCGAGAACGTCCAGTTCCACTGCCACTGGTGGTCGGCCCCGGAGGTCGGCGGCGATTGGGGCCCGGTATTCGAGTTCATGTGGAAGAACTGCGAAGCCTTCATCTTCGGCCGCACCGACTGGGAGTACATCACCAACAACTTCGTCTTCCCCGTCAACATCGGCTACCACTTCATCGCCACGCCGAGCGGGGAGTGCAACGGGCACCTCACCGCGAACGGGGCGGACGCCGCGCAGGTGTGCGTGCAGGTGGACGCCGTCCAGCCCATGGGCCTGCTTATCACCAACGGCCAGTTCGTGGCCTTCAACGGCGATGACCCGACGGCCATCATCGTCAGCGAGACGTGCCGCGGGCAGGTGCGGCTTGTGAACTGCAACTTCTGGGGCGGGTTCCGACGCGTTGCGGCCCTGAGCGGGCACTCGTTCGTGGGCTTCTCCGACTGCTACTTCAGCAACTGGGACCGCAACCGCGAGGGCCTGCCGGCGATAGACCAGCGAGCGGGAAAGCTCCAGGTGGAGGGCTGCAGCTTCGCCGGGAAGCTCGCCGTGCGCCTCGGTGACCAGATCGGGCACGCGATCATCATCGGCAACAACGGAGACACCGGCGTGCGCGTCGATGACCAGAGCGGCGGCAAGGCGATCATCAAGGACAACGAGCCTTGGCCCGCACCCCCGCAAGCCTCGAAGCACTTCGAGCTGTCTATCGGCACGCCTGAGGCTGAGGACTGCCTGGTCGGCGACTGGTACGGCGCCGAGGGCGGGCAGGCCGGTGGTCCCCCGGGCACGGGCGCGTTCCGCTGGAGCAGGGAGAAGAGTGGCCTCAAGCTGCCGGTGCTGCCCGATACCGACTACGACCTTAGCCTCTGGGTGACCGTGCACATGCCTGATGCGGAGAGCACCGTCTCCGTCGCGGGCGGGGAGAGTGTCACTCTCGATAAGCCCGGCTTACAGGAAGTGAGGCTGCACATCCCCAAGGCGCTGACCGCGGGGAAGAGCCACATCGAGGTGCTGCTGAACGCCAAAGCCTGGGCCCCGAAAGACACCGACCCGGCCAGCACCGACGACCGGAAGCTCGGCGTGCAGGTGTTCAGCGTCGAGATGACGGCGACGTAGGAGCCGCCACCACCTCGCCCTCCTGTCGTGGAGCCAGCTTAGCTGTCGACAGCGGGCTGGCGCTCGTACCGGAGTCGCGCCTTCGCCAGGCCCTGGATAGGCGGCGACGCCAATTCGATGACGACGTAGCGCGGCAGATCGACCGTCCCCGTCCGTGTGACGATCGAGGACCCCGCCACCCCCTCGGCGCTGGCATACGCGGGTCTGCCGTTCGCCGCCCGTTCCCCTACCAGCGGAAGAACCGGTACGGGTCGTCCCATTCCTCGGGCTGGTCAAGGTAGAGGCCGTCGGCCCATCGACCCTCAGTCGGAGGCGATACCGGCTCGACCGCGACATCGCGCAGCCAGAGGATGCCGGGGTCCCCGTGCCAGATCTGGAACCGCGTGTTGGCGTCCGCCGCGCCGCTCGACTGCACGAGGAAACGGAACTGGCGCCACTCCTCGGTCGGAGCGAGGTAGCGGTAGTCGAGCAAGGCCCGCCACGTCTGCGTGTCCTGGACGGCAACCGCGACGCGCCCGCCGCCCATGCCCTCGGCCTTGGCCCAGAGCGAGACGCGGTACCACTGCCCCTCGCGCATCGGCATGCTGTGCTGGGAGAGCATCAAGCTCGCATCGTCCTTCCCCTCAGGCTTGTGCAGCTCCATGCGCAGCGCCCAACCTCCATCGACCTGCACGCGGGCGCATGTCGACCCGCCGGGGCCGGGATCGAACTGCCACTCATCGGGTACGCCGTCACCGTCCGCGTCCTGATCGAATGCGGCGTTGCGAACGACGGAGGGGGTCGGCCCCGCTTCACCCTCGGCCTCGCCTACCGGTGTCCCGAACCGCGAGAGCAGGGGCGTCTCGCCCGCAACGCCCATATTGGCGAGTAGACGAGTGAGTAGGAAGCTGGACCGGCGATAGGTCTTCCTAAGGTTGTACTGCTCCTGAAACATGAACCACCAGGGAGCCTGACCTTCCTCGAAGCTCGGGTTCGCGATGAGGTTGGCCTGGCCCCGCGCCGCGGGAGTCCAAGGCACGTAGTCGCCCTCGCACAAGCGGATCATGTCGGCTCTGAACCTGCCGCCCTCCTGCGAGCACCCGACGTACGCCTGCCAGCCCTCCGGGAAGGGTGTCTCGACGCGGTAGGTAACGTGGATCTCCGTCCACAGGTCGCCGACCGTGACATCCTCGCCCTTGACGGCGCGGTCCCAGGGGCTGCCCGCGCGCTCTACCTCCAAATGGACGATCACCGGTCCGCCCACTCCCTTGACGAAGGCGGAGAACGTGTAGGTCTTCCCGACCTCCGGCGCCACCTTCACGCCCTGCCCGAACTGCCCGCCCCGGTCGGGTATTGCCCCCATCGTCACCAGCGCGCTCCGCTTCCCATCCACGGAGTCCTCACCGTTGAGCCCGAACGACGGCACCGCCCCCTCAGCGCTGCTGACCGCGTAGGGCGGAAGCTGGCAGAAGACGACGTTGGCGTTGCCGGCCGTGGCGAGCAGACCGTCTCCCACGACCGCGGCGCCCGAGGACACCAAAGGCAGCTCCTTCGGGTCGCGGTTGTGGACATCGGCCGGCCCGACCCCGGCCAGCGGGGAGCCCACCCCCGAAGGCTCGAAGTACGATGCGATGTGCTCGGCCTTGGTCATCCCGACACGGAAGGGCAGGAACGCGTTGGCTTCCGGCTCGTCGAGCCCGATTGCCAGCAGATTGCCGCCCGCTTTGAGGAAGTCGGCGACGGCCCTGGTGCTCGCCGCAAGCTGCCGGCCGCCGCCGGGCCCCACGACAAGGACTTGGTCGGGCGAGAGGCCCCCTCCCTCGTACGAGCCCGGGGCGATGCCCGCGCGCTGCAGATGGCGTCGACCGACGGGGTCGCCCACGTAGAGCGCGGCGCGGCGTGGCGTCGGCGTCCAAGCGGACACGTACTGCATCACGTTCCGGGCGAGCGTCTGGGCTGCGGGATCGCTCTCGGTCCGCCCGGTCACGTCCATCTGGCAGAACAGGACCATTCCGTTCCCATCGCGGTACTCCATGAGCGGGCTGTACTGCAGGCTATAGCCACCGTCGAGGATCGGCAGGAAGTCACCGCGTGCGGGCTTCTCGATGAGGACCGAGGCGACGTTGCCGCGATTGCCACAACGCCACACGTGCGACACCTCAATGCCGCACCACCTGACGGTCGGCGTGTAGGCGAAACCCGGGCTCAGGTCATAGGTCAGGCGTGGTGGAGTAGTGGTCGCTTCACCCCGCCAGTCGTGGAGGGAGTCCGGGTCTAGCCCGGCGATGGCGGGGTGGGCCGGCACGCGCTCGAACACCTGCCTGAGGCCGTACTCCTCCACTCGGAATCCCATTCGCTTCTCAAGAGCCTCCGATGTCTGCTCGAACACGAGCACCTTGAGGCCCTGACGAACGCGCATAATGCCCGGCGCAGGACCGTCAATGGTCAGCGCCCCCTTGCCGACGACGAGGATGTCGAATGCGGATAGGTCCACATTGGCGTCGACGTCCTGACACTGCACCCCCATCTCCCTCAGCATCCTGCCCGTCTCACCCTTGGGGTCGAAGAGGGCGATCCTGTCGTTCATCCGCGGAGGCTGCACACGCGGGATGACGTGAACGGGGAACGAGTCGCTCTGGCTCTCGCCGTTGCCGAAGTCGGCGGTAGCCGCCAGATCATACGTGCCAGGCGCCAGGTCCGTCGGCAGCTCGAAGCGCAGCGGGATCCGTTCCTGCTCGCCCGTAGCGACCGCAGTCTTCGTGCCGCCCACCAGCGGCTGAGGCAGTCCCAATGCCCACCGGCAGTCGCACGTCACGGGCTCGCGGGAGTTGTTGATGACGACGAGCTGCTTCTCCACCGCCTCGCCCGGATAGAAGAGATGGTCCTTGCTCGTGAAGGCCGCGGGCCTGCCGGCCACGTAGGCCAGCAGCGGCATGTTGTTGCGGAGCAGGGACTGAGCGGCGGGAGTGGCGATCCAGTCCGAACGCTCGAAGGCCAGGTCCACGCGCTCGTACCGGTCCTCGATGTAGTCCGGGCTGAAGCCCGGTCGCTGGAGGCTGTCCCAATCGACCGCCAACTCCTTACGGGACCTGTCCACGCCCTCGCGCGGCTTCCAGTAGTGACCCCACTCCCACGGCGAGTTCGCTGAGACCCCCCATGTGCGGAAGGCTCGCCAGTTGTCGGTGAGATATGCCGCGATCACCGGGTAGCGCTCGTCGAAGGCCTCCGAACCGACTTCGAATGGATAGTCCCAGCGGTGCCAGAGGTTACCGGCCCGGAACTGCTCGGCCTCCCAGCGTAGGTTCGTCTTCTCCGGCTCGCTTATCTGGTATGCCCGGTCACCGACGAACTGCGAGTTCCACTCGGCGATGGAGAAGTCCCAGGGCACCGCGGCGCTCCCGAACTCGCGCGCGCCCTTGTACCAGCCGCGGTACATCGTCCAGTCCCACGTGCACGGCACCATGTACTCGCATGTGAAGACCGGCTTAGCGCCCTCGGTGGCCCAGTGCTCGAACCACTCGGATAGCTCCTGGATGGGGGCGAAGTTGGTGTAGAAGTTCATCGTGTGCATCGAGCCGAGGTTGCCGGACGAATGGTGGTACACGATGCGCCCAGGGTCCAGACGCTCGACGACAGCCTGCGCGCGCAGGGCCAGCTTGGCGTTGTTCAGTGCCCAGGACTCGCGCGGGTCGGCGATGCCGTCGATCATGTCCGGGTTCATGTCCTCGCTGTAGCCCGTGGCGTTGTGGCTCATGGAGTACATCACGACGGACGGGTGGTTGCGCGCCGCGCGCACGAAGTACTCGGCGTGTCGGGCGTACCCGTTGGCCTCGTCCGCGTCGTCGGCCTCCCAGTCGTAGTCGCCGAAGTGCGGCTGCGTCAGCGCGACGAGCACACCCGCGTCATCGGCAGCTCTGAGCTCCTCCTCGAAGCTCAGGTACGAGCCGGGCTTGCAGTCGTAGTTGTGCGTGTACACGAAGTTGATCCCGAAGCTCTTCAAGCGCTCCATGCTCTCCCGCGCGCCCGCATAGGTCGCCCACGCGGCTCCAACTTGCGCGTTGTCCAGAGGCACGGCGGAGAGGAAGATGCGGGTGCCGTTCAGGTGGAAGTCGCGCCCCTCGATCCACAGCTCGCGGAACCCGAACCGTGAGGGCTGGCTGGTATCGAGCACCTTGCCGTCGGCCTCGAGGAGGGACAAGCTGAGCTCATACTGGTTCTGGGGGGTGCTGATGTCCCAGAGCTTGTCGGGTTTCCACTTCTCGGTAAAGGCGAGGCGTCCGCTGTTCAGGTCACCCGCGGTGAAAGGCTTGCTTGTGAACGTCTCGATTCCGCGTCCGTTGTCCGCTATCTCGGCACGAATGGCGTACTGAGCGTCCGCCGCAAGGCCGTCGAGGCCCGCCTCAAAGGTGATCTCCCAGTTCCGCACGGACGTGTCGGCCCTCACGTCGGTGATGCGCGCGTCCGGCGGTGTCGCGACGAGGTAGACATCGCCGCACAGGCCACGCCGCGCCACCGACCCCGGCACCTCCTTGACCGACGCGGTGTCGCTGTACGAGAGCATAGCTTCCCTGAGCGGCAGGGCCACGACCAGTATGCTCAGGTCGTGCCTGGCGCCCGGCCGGCACGCGGCCGTGAGGTCGACCTCGCCGCCGGGGAACCGCAACTTGCCGGCTTCCTTGCCGTCCACGTACACGACGGCGTAGGAGTTCACGTAGTCAGCCGACAGCGCGATGCGACGCCCTGCCCACTCCGCGGGAATCGTCACCTCGCGCTGGTACCAAGCTGTCGTGACAGCGCCCAGGTCCTGTGCTCTCCAGGCCGGGTGAGTGTAGACCGTCTGGCAGTCCTTCTGCATGTAGTCGATGATGCCCGGCCAGCACCCGGGTACCTTGAAGTACCCCCAGTTCCCGCTGGGTAGCGCATCACCGACACTCATGGCCGGCTGCCAGCGCCACAGCCCGTTGATGCAGACGCGCTCGCGCGTGGGCGTTGCCTCGCGGTAGGCCTTATCGAGATCCCACACGGCTCTCACGCCCTGCGGCAGAGGCGCCTCCGGTTGGGCCTGGCACGCCGGGAGACCCAGCGCCGCGGTGGCACAGGCGAGGATCGCCGGCAAGATGGGGCTGCGTGATCTCATGTCGCCCTCCTCAGTACACGTTCAGTGCCAGGCGAGCCGGTCAGGTGAGAGCCCGGATCTGCTCCATGGACAGCCGGGCCGCCTGTCTTGGGTCGCTCCCGAGCACCCGCTGGTAGTAGGTGAAGGACTCGAACTCCACCGAGCAGTACCCGGCATAGCCAACCTCATCGAGTGCCGAGAAGAACGCCGGCCAGTCGATCATGCCCTCGCCCAGCAACGGAAAGATGAAGTCGCCGGGCTGGCGGGTATCGAGCCCGACGGCGTCCTTGAGGTGAACGTGCGCGATCTTGCCTGCGAGCTGCCGCACCGACCACGGTACGTCGTTCCGGTACAGGGCGAAGTGCGATGGGTCCATGTTAACGGCAAGGTACGGCGAGTCGATCTGACGGAACAGCTCCCGCAGCGTGTAGTAGTCGCGCGCCAACATCCCCCACACCGCCTCTACCGCGAGGTACACGCGAGCCTCCTCCGCTACGGCCAGCACCCGCTCGAAGGCCCGCCGCACCAGGTCCCAGGCCTCGCCGTGGGAGATGTCCTGGCCGAGCCGCGGGGCGCCGGGGTCCCACGGAGCCGGGCCGGTGAACAGGTTCAGAGCGGGGATGCCGGTGTCGGCCGCGGCCCTGGCGCAATCCTCGATCAGCCTGCAGCGCGCATCGAGCTGGGCCGGGTCGCGCTGCACCAGGTCCTGCTGAACGACAAGCTCGGAGATGCCCAGACCGGCCGCCGCCGTGACCTCGGCGACCTTCGCCAAGGCCGCCGGGGAGTGCAGTTGGGGGTTGAAGTGGGCGAGGGTCCACTCGACGCCGTCGTACCCGAGTTCCGCCAGCGTGCCCACCACCGCGGCGGGCTCCATCGCGGTGAACCCGAGCCCGGCGAGGAACGCGTACTTGCGGGTCTGCATTGCCATCGTCCTCTCGGCAAAGCCGCGCCTGCGGGAGGCACTAGCTCATCCCGACCGACACGTACTTGACCTCCAGGTAGTCCTCGATCCCCTCGGCGCCGCCTTCGCGTCCTTGGCCGGACTGCTTCATCCCTCCGAAGGGGCACTCCGCCGCCGCGGGCACCATGTCGTTCAGCCCGACGATGCCGCAATCGAGACCCTCGCACACCTCGATCGCGAGCTTGAGATCACGGGTGAAGACGTACGCCGCGAGGCCGAACTCGGTGTCATTGGCCGCCGCCAGTGCCTCGTCCGTCGTCGCGAAGGGCATGATGGGCATTATTGGGCCGAACGTCTCCTCGCAGGTCAGCCTCGCACCCGCGGACATTCCAACCAGGACGGTCGGCTCGAACCAGTACCCTCGGGCGAACCGGGGGCCTTCCGGGCGCTTGCCTCCCGCGACGAGCCGCGCCCCTCCCGCGACGGCGTCGGCTACGAGGCGCTCCATGCGGGAGACCGCTTCCGCGTTGCACAGCGGGCCGCAGTTCACACCTTCTTCCAGGGGATCGCCGATGCACAGCTCCCGCACGTAGCCAAGGACGCGCTCGACGTACTCCTCGAAGACCGACTCGTGCGCGTAGAAACGCGTCGCGGCGATGCAGACCTGGCCGTTGTTGCGGAACTTGCCCTGGACCGTCCGCCGGGCCACGTCGTCCAGGTCGCAATCGGGGAAGACCAGCACCGGAGCGCTCCCGCCCAGCTCGAGGCTGAGCCGCTTCAGTTGGCCGGCAGCCCCGCGCATCAGCTCGCGTCCGACTTCCGTCGAGCCAGTGAAGCTCAGCTTCCGGCAGACGGGGTCGCCGAGGAACGCCCCGGCCAACTCCTGCGCAGGGCCCAGCACGTGGTTCACGACGCCCGGGGGGAAGCCGGCATCGTGCAGGCATGAGAACATATCCATGGCGGCCAGGGGAGCCTGCAGCGACGGGCGAGCGACGATGGTACATCCGGCCGCCGTAGCCGCCGCGATCTTGCGCGCCGGGAGCAACAGGGGGAAGTTCCAGGCCGTGATCGCCGCGCAGACCCCGACCGGCTGGCGGATCACCCATCTGCGGACGCCGTCCTTGCTGGGTGGGACCCACCTGCCGTAAGCGCGCTTGCCCTCCTCGGCGAACCACTCGAACTGCGCCGCGGCGGCGAGGGTCTCGCCTCGCGACTCGGGGACCGGCTTGCCCACTTCCGCGGACATGGTGCGGGCTATACTGTCGGCGCGCTCTCGGATGAGACTGGCGGCGCGGCTCAGCACCGCACCCCGGTCCCACGCGTTCATCTGACGCCAGGAAGCGAACGCTTCCGCCGCGCACGCTAGGGCGCGCGACGCGTCACGCGCGTCGCCGTAGGGCACCTCGGCCAACGCCGCCTCTGTGGCAGGATTGGTCACTGTGGCGGTTCGCCCCGAGGCCGCCTCACAGAACCGCCCGTCGATGTACATCGACCATCGCTCGCTCATGTGCGCCACACCCTTCAACAGCCGGTACGCGGGACACGCCTACCGGGCTCGCAGGCCCGCGCCCTCATCGGCCCCCGCCGCAAGGGACCTGTATATGTCGAGGAAACCTCCGCTCGCCTTGGGCGCCGGGGGCTCATAGTCGCGCAGTCGGCCGGCGAGCTCACCCTCGCTGAGGTCGACCTCGAGCCGCCGCCCGGGAATGTCTACGGAGACCACGTCGCCGTCGCGAAGGCCGGCCAGGGGCCCACCTACGGACGCCTCCGGGGCGACGTGTCCGATGCAGGGACCGCGCGTGGCCCCGGAGTACCGTCCGTCCGTCACCATCGCCACGCTCTCGCCCAAGCCCATCCCCACGAGCAGCGCGGCGGGGATCGAAAGCTCGCGCATCCCCGGGCCGCCGCGCGGGCCCTCGTGCCGTATAACGAGAACATCCCCGCTCCGCACGTCGCGCGAGAGCAGGCGCGCGCGAACATGCTCCTCGCTCTCACAGACTCGCGCTGGGCCGGAGTGCGCCAGCATCTTCGGCGACACCGCGGACTGCTTCACAACCGCTCCTCCGGGCGCCAGGTTGCCCCAAAGCACGGCGAGGCCGCCCTCGGTCGATAACGGCGCGCCGATCGGCCTGATGACTATGCCGTCGGCCCCGGGCCGGGTGCGTAGGCGCTCACCCGTGTCCGCGCCCTCAGCCACCGGGACGCTCAGGTCCAACAGGCCTGCCGCGGACAGCTCCGCCATGACAGCCCCGACGCCACCTGCGCGGTGGAAGTCGGTGACGGTCAGCCCGCTAGCGGGCTTGAGCTTGGTCAGGAGCGGCGTCCCACGACTCAGCCGGTCGAAGTCCGCGAGGCTCAGGGCCACCCCGACCTCGGCGGCCAACGCTAGGAGGTGAAGCACCATGTTGCTGGAGCCGCCGATGCCCAACCCAACCCGGATAGCGTTCTCCAGGGCCGACCGGGACATGTGCGCGGTCGCCGGCGGGCCACCATCCGCCAGCTCGGCGATCCGCCGCCCGGCCGCTTCGACCAGCGACACGTGCTCCTCGGACAGGGCCTCGACAGTGGCCGCGCCGGGGAGCGCCAGACCGAGCGCCTCCGCCACACACGCCATGGTCGCCGCTGTGCCCATCATGTTGCAGGTGCCGGGCCCCGGGCAGGCGCCGCACTCGATGTCGCGCAGCTCGGCCTCCGTCAGCTCGCCGCTCACATGCCGCCCCATCGCCTCCTTGACGTCGCTGGCTACGAGCGGGCCGTGCGGTCCCTCGCCCGGCGGAGCCAGCCCACCGGGGACGAACAGCGTCGGCAGGTCGCAACGCGCGGCTGCCATGAGCAGGCCCGGGACGATCTTGTCGCACGACGCTATGAGCACCGCCGCCTGGCATCCGTGAGCCTTGAGCGCCAGCTCCGCGCCGGCCGCGATGACTTCGCGCATCGGGAGGATGTAGTGCATTCCGCGCCCCTGAGCTATGCCGTCGCACGGCGCGGGAACGCCGAACTCGATCGCCATGCCGCCGGCGGCTTGGACGGATCGGCGGACGATCTCCGCGACGCTCCGCAGGTGAACGTGGCCCGGGGTGGCGGAGGAGTAGGAGTTGACGATGCCGATTAGGGGACCGGCGAAGTGCCGGTCGTCATAGCCCGCAGCCCGGTAGAGAGCTCGCGCATAGGTGTTCTCGAAGCCGCCCAAGCGCGATGTGGCCATGTGATCACACTCCCGGCCCGCGGTGCGAGCTCTCGTGCGGGCCGCGCAAGGTCACGTCAACACCAGCGACGAAGCCGCCGGCAGAGGCGGAATGCTCCCATTGCTCTTGCCAGACTGCCGCACCAGATGAGCGGCGCCGACGGAGGGACTATCGCCATGCAGCTCACCGGTGGCCAGATCGTCGCGAACATGCTCGTCCGAGCCGGAGTGCCCCACGCGGTCGGCATCGCGGGCCACGGCTGCATTCAGCTCGTGGACGCCCTGCGCGCGTGCTCGGACCGCATCAGCATCATCCAGCCGCTGCACGAGAGCGCCGCGGTTCACCTGGCCGACGGCTACTACCGTGCCTCGGGTCGCCCGTTGGCGGTGTTCACGTCCATCGGGCCAGGCGCGCTGAACACTTGCATCGGCCTCGCCACCGCCTACGTTGACTCCACGGCCGTGCTGGTCCTCACCGGCGAGACGCATGTTCACATGTTCGGCGTCGGCGTGTTGCAGGAGGTGGAGCGCCGCTCCGACGCCGCCAACTGGCGGGCGCTCGAGCCCCTGTGCAAGCGCCACTTCCTGGCCCTTCAGCCACGGCAGCTCCCGCGCATCATGGCGCGGGCATTCAATCAGATGCTCACCGGTAGGCCCGGGCCCGTGGCCGTGGGGCTGCCGATGGACGTGCAAGCCGCGGTCGCCGATGTGGACCTGCCCGACGTTCAGCTCCGCCACGCCCGGGTCGGGCCGTCCCCCGACGACAGGGCCATCGAAGAGGCAGCCGACCTCCTCCACGCCGCGAAGCGCCCCGTCATCCTCGTTGGCGGGGGCGTGGCCACGGCACGTGCCTACGATGAGCTGCGCCTCGTGGCGGAGGCGACGGGGGCCGCCGTCGTGAACACCATGATGGGGCTGGGGACCTTCCCCGCAGACCATCCCCTTTACGGCTGGGCCACGGGCGCGAAGGGCACGACCTGCGGGCTGCACCTCACGCGCTCCTCAGACGTGTTGCTGGCTGTCGGCTGCAGGTTCGCCGACGAGACAACGTGCTCCTACCGGCATCGGACGGCCTTCGCCGTCCCGCCGACCAGACTCGTACACATGGACATCGACCCACACGAGATCGGCAAGAACTACCAGACTGAGGTGGGCATCGTAGCCGATGCCAAGGCGGGCCTCGCGGCCCTGTCGAGGGCCCTGCATGAGCGTGGTCCGCGCGACTGGACCGGCTCAGACTACTGCGCCGAGATCGCGCGGCTCAGGGCCGAGTGGGAGGAGTTCCTGGCGTGCCACCGCGACGACGCCCACGAGCCCATGACGATCTCGACGATGCTGCGCCGAGTCCGCGCCGCCATCCCGCCGGATGCGATCGTCGTCCACTCGTCCGGCAACACGCAGGCACAGATGATCCAGGAGTTCCCATTCTACGTGCCGGGCACGTCGATCACGACGGGCGGTTTCTCGACAATGGGGTTCACCTTGCCGGCGGCCATCGGCGTTAAGCTGGCACAGCCGAATCGCACGGTGGTCGGGATCGTGGGCGACGGGGACTTCCTCATGCACATTCAGGAGCTGTCAACCGCAGCCCGGTACGGCGTACCCGTGGTCTACGTGGTCGCGAACAACCAGGGATGGATCTCGATCCGCGATCTCCAGACCGCCGCGTTCGGCGAGGAGCACATCTGCGCGACCGACTTCGAGCGAGGCGGCGAGCCCTACTCGCCCAGCATCGCCGACGTCGCGGCGGACTTCGGTTGCTGGTCCTGCCGCGTCTCTCACGTTGATCAGATCGGCGATGTGGTGTCGAAGGCCCTGGCCTCCGACCGTCCCGCGGTCGTAGAGGTGATGGTGGCCCGGGACTGGCCCCACACAGGCACTCCGGCGGTCGGCTGGTGGGATGTCCCCATCCCCGGCTACATGCCGGGGCGCGACAAGTATGACGAGGCCGTGGCAGAGGAGGATGTCTGAGCCGCCCGCCTCGAGTGCTACGCGGCGCCTGGCGGTCGGAGCCGCACCAGCGGCGGATCAGCGAGGCATTCCACGGACTCGACGCGGCAGGACAGGGAGGAGACAAGCGTCAGTGGCGGAGGGTATCGGTTGCGCGATCGTCGGCTATGGCCCCGTTTTCGACTGGGGATGGATGCACGCCCGCTGGATGCGGGCCGTGCCGGACATGCGGGTCGTGGCCATCTGCGACAGGAGCCCGGAGTGCGCGGCGAAGGCCAAGCGCGACTTCCCGGAGGTGGAGGTATACACCGACCTGGACCAGATGCTGCAGGGACCGGACATTGACCTGGTCTCGATAGTCACCCCACACAACACCCACACGTCTCTGGCTGTCCGGTGCCTCGATGCCGGCAAGCACACCGTGGTTGAGAAACCCATGTGCATCACGGTCGCGGAGGCGACGGAGATGATCCAGGCGGCCGAGCGCGCGCGCCGCACCTTGGCCGTGTTCCACAACCGCCGCCACGACGGTAACGTGCGCGCGATCCGCCACGCTATCAGCCAAGGGCTCATCGGCGACGTGTTCCACATCGAAGTGACGGCGATGGGCTACAGCGCCGACTTCAACTACGGCCGCCCGGGCGAGCCGTGGCGCGCCAGGAAGGAGGTGTCCGGGGGGGCTCTCCATGACTGGGGCGCTCACGCGATCGATTGGGTCCTCTCGATGGTGCCCGCGCCCATGGCCCAGGTCACGGGGTTCTTCCACAAGCTGCGACAGGGCATCTCAAACGAGGACCAGACGCGGGCCATCGTTCGTTTCGAGAACGGGTGCGTGGCGGAGATCCTGCAGTCGAGCGTCGCATACCTGGGCAGGCCGTACCTATGGTACATCCTCGGGACCGAGGGTGCCATCGTGGACTCGGGCCATGGCGCCATCGAGGGCTATTGCCGGGAACTGAACGGCCCGTCGGGCGGCAGTTTCCGACTGCGCACCGCGGAGGGGGAACGAGAGGTGCCGTATTCCGAGTCCGACTGGGCCACGTACTATGGCGACCTGGCCGACCATCTGCTCCGGGGCGGGCCCGTTCCCGTGTCGGGCGAAGACGGCCGCCGCGTGATAGCGGTCCTCGAGACGGCCGAGAGATCGGCCAGGAGCGGGCGCTCGGAGGAGCCGCCGTACCGATGATGGGAGTGGGAACGCCGTGACGGCGCATGACCGGAGGGCCCGGTATCTTGAGGAACAGGCCCGGCGCATAAGGGTCCACGTGGCGCGCGTCGCCGGCATGTCGGACTGTCACACCGGCGGCGCTCTGTCGATCGCGGACATGCTGGCTGCGCTCTACTTCGACACACTCAGAGTGGACCCGCGGGACCCTGGCTGGGAGGGACGCGACTACTTCATCTTGAGCAAGGGCCACTGCGTTCCGGCCCTGGATGCCGCCCTTGCGATGCGCGGGTTCTTCCCAGAGGGAGTGCTGACCACGCACCTCGAGCCCGGCAGCATCATCTCGGGACACGCCTGCGCTCGGCTGACCCCGGGGATCGACGCCTCAACCGGGTCGCTGGGACACGGCCTGTCGATCGGTGTGGGCTGTGCCCTCGGGATACGGATGGACGGCGAGTCGAACCGCGTCTTCGTCCTCCTCGGTGACGGCGAGCTGCAGGAGGGATCGAACTGGGAAGCCGCCATGTCCGCCGCCCATCACGGCCTCGACAATCTGGTGGCTATCGTGGACCGCAACTGGTACCAGACGGGCCCGACGGAGGAGATGATGCGGCTGGAGCCCCTCGCCGAGAAGTGGGCCGCTTTCGGCTGGGCTGTCCGAACCATTGACGGGCACGACATGCGCCAGATCCTGTCCGCGCTGGACGGCCTGCCTTACGAACGGGGCCGTCCGTCCGCGGTGATCGCGCATACGGTCAAGGGCAGAGGGATCTCGTTCATCAAGAACCACCACATGGCGCACTTCGACGCGGCGACGCTGGCCCGGGCGCTCCGGGAACTGGGCGAGGAGCGGGAGGCGGCTCATGGCCAAGCCCTTCTCTGACGTCCTGCTGGAGCTGGCGGAACAGGACCCACGGATCTGCGGCGTAAGCTGCGACTGCTGGGGCTTCCTGGAGCCGCTGGCGGCGCGCTTTCCCGAACGGGCCGTCGAGATCGGCATCGCCGAGCAGAACCTTATCGGCGTCGCGGCGGGGCTGGCGCTCAGAGGCAAGATTCCATTCGCCCTCGGGATGAACCCGTTCGTCACCATGCGCTGCTTCGAGCAGATCCGGACCGACCTCGGCTACGGCGCCCGTAGCGTCAAGGTCATCGGTGCGTACGGGAGCGGGATCGAGTACGCGGGCTGGGGGTGTACTCACCACGCGATGGAGGAGATGGCTCTCATGCGCCTGATCCCCGGGATGACCGTGGTGATGCCGGCGGACGCTTACGAGACCGAGCACGCCGTGCGCGCCGCCGCCGCCACCGAGGGTCCGTTCTACATCGCCCTCGCCGGAGGCACGCTGCCGCCCGAGCTGCCCGAGGAGGAGCGCTGCTTCGCCCTCGGCCGGGCCGTGCCGCTGCGTGAGGGGAGCGCGGCGACCCTGATCGCGGCAGGCCCTATCGTTGCGGAGGCCTTACGGGCCGCCGATCTGCTCGCCGAGCGAAGGATCGCGGTTCGGGTGCTCAACATGCACACCATCAAGCCGCTCGACGCCGCCGCGGTTCTGCGCGCCGCTCGAGAGACCCCCCTGCTGGTCACGCTCGAGGAGCACACCGTGGTCGGCGGGCTTGGCGGCGCTGTGGCGGAGGTGCTGGCGGAAGCTGGCACGGGCACACCGCTGAGGCGCCTGGGGCTGCAGGATCTGTTCGCCGTCTGGTCGGGGAGCAAGTCCGATTTCCGGCAGCGCTACGGCATCTGCGCCGAGGCCGTGGTCGAGAGCGTCGTGGGCACTAGTCCGGCGGGATCTCCGCTTTGGTGCCCGTCCTAGCCGACTTGTAGACCGCCGCCACGAGGCGCTGGCTGTGGAGACCGTCCAGGCCGGAGATGGGCGGCTCCCCGCCCCGCAGCACCGCGTCGGCGAAGGCCGTCACCTCACCCAGGTACATGTTCCGGCCGTCGGACTCCACTATGGTCTCGTCGGCGCCCAGAACGCGGAGGGTGCCGCCTGAGCCCTGTCCCATCATGCCGTCGACGATGAGGGTCGCCGTGCTCCCGTTGACCTCGACCCGGTTGACCGCGGCCGGGTTGCAGAAGGAGGCCTCCACCGTGCCGATGGCGCCACTGTCGAGCCGCAGTAGGGCGGCGCAGATGTCCTCGACTCCGTCGTAGGCGTGGGCGAGGTCACCTGCCAGCGCCAGGGCCGCCGTGGCTCGGCTCCCTACGATGCGCTCCATCAGGTCGGCGGCATGGTTCCCGACGTCCATGAAGGCCCCGCCACCTCCCTCAGCCGCGATCTGTCTGAACGCCCCCTGGACGGGCGGGTAGTCGAAGCTGAACTGGACCCGCGCCGACACCACCGTTCCGAGGTCGCCCCGGCGCACGATGGTCACTGCCTCCTGAGCCAGCGAATGGTACGGCAGCATGAAGGCGGTGCCGAGCCGCACGCCGCTCCGTCGGCAGACGGCAACCATGGCCTCCGCGTCCGCTACCGTGTGCGCCAGGGGCTTCTCGCAGAACACGTGCTGCCCATGCTCCGCGCAGATGCTTGTGTGGACCAAGTGAGCGGCCGGCGGCGATGCGATGTAGACCGCGTCCATCGGGACCGCATCGAGCATCGCCGCCGCGTCGGTGAACCACGGCACGCCGAACCGCGCGCCCAGTGCCCTGATCCGGGCCTCATCCCGGGCCGACACAGCGACGAGCTCGCCGTTCGACGAGGGCACTATTCCCTCGGGAATGGTCCTACGTTGAGCGAAGCCGCTCGCACCGATGACGCCCCACCGGATCCTGTCCACTCGAACCGACCTCCTTGCCGTGGAGCCGCTACTTCGCGTACGCCGCAATGACCTTCACGATGCCCTCGGCGCTGAGCCGCATGTGCTCACCAGTGTATGTGGGGTGCGTCGGGACGAAGAAGCACCGTTCCTCGACCCACGCCGCGTTCGGGCAGTGGTAGTCGGTGTACCGGACCGCCTCGGGCCGCGTGGCCGGGTCGCGGAACGGATACCTCAGGCGGCCGAAGCCAATGTGCTCCGAGTAGACCTTCTCTTTGTAGCACTGCGGCCACATCACGGGGCCGCACGGAATGCCCTCCGCGCCCAGCGCCTCAATGAACTCCTTGATGGTGCACGTGAGCGTGTCGATGTCGAGGATGATGGGGAAGAGCCAGAAACCGTTCCGGGTCCTATTATTGTGCGTTGGCAGCTTCCTAATCTGCGGCACTCCGGCGAGCGCCGCCAGCAGCGCCTCGCCGTTCGCGCGGCGGTGCGGCAGGTTCCACGTGTCGAGCACTTCGAGCTGCTTGAGGCCGATAGCCGACTGCATCTCGGTCATCCGGAAGTTGAAACCAAGCATGTTGTGTATGTACGGCAGCATCGCCTCCATCTCGAGGAGGGCCAGCCGCGCGCTGACGTCGTACCCGTGGTCTCGGAATGACCGGCAGATCCACGCGACCTCCTCATCGTCCGTGACGACGCATCCTCCCTCGCCGCCGGTGGTGAACGTCTTGCTCTGGCAGAAGCTGAAGGCACCCATGTCCCCGAGCGTGCCGACCTTCTTGCCGTTGTAGGTCGCACCGTGAGCTTGGGCGCAGTCCTCGACGATCTTGAGGCCGTGCTCCCTCGCGACGGCGGACAACCCGTCCATGTCGCAGACCTCGCCATAGAGGTGCACCGGGACGATCGCGCGTGTGTTGGCACTCACCTTCTCCCGGACCGAGTCGGCGCTGAGCGTGTGCGACTCGGGCTCCACGTCGGCGAAGACGGGCACTGCCCCGGCCTGGCAGATCGCCATAGACGAGGCGATGAAGGTGTATGACGGCACGATGACCTCGTCGCCGGGCCCGATGCCGAGGCCGGCGAGGGCGGTGTGCAGCGCGGTGGTGCCGCTGCTCGTGGAAATGCCGAACCGGGCACCGCACCATGCCGCGAACGCGGCCTCGAAGCGCATCCCGAGCTGCCCGGTCCAGTAGTTGCACTTGCCAGACCGAAGGGGCTCGGTGGCTGCCTCGATCATCTCATCCGAGAACCACGGCCATTGGGGGAAGGGCTCCGTGGTCACAGGGGTACCGCCGTGAACGGCGAGAGTCGCCTCCGACATCGGTTCAGCCTCCTCTGCGAACGCAGTCGCCTTCGCGGAGGCCAGCCAGGCGACCTGCGGCGAGGGGTGCTCCGGTCCGAGCGACGCAGGTCGCTCGCCGCGTAGAAGGAACATGCGGAACACGCGGAGGCGCGCAGGAGCTCACGGCTGTGGATGGTGATGCGACCCAGGAGCGTCTGGGCGGCAGTGAGCGCCAGGTGGTGAGAAGTCGGACCAGCCTGTGCCCGCTCGACACCCAATGCCGCCGGCACGTAGGCCGGCTCTCCAATGGTAGGCGCAACGTGGGCCTCGCTACCCTCGAGAGCCGGCGTCTCTGCCGGCGTGTCAGGAATGCAGCAAGTCCCCGTTCGCACCGTTGCCATGCCACGTCGCGTCCTCGCTGGGTATACGAGCTGTTACGGAGGCGATCATGAGGACCTGCACGCTCGCTCTGGTCCTACTCACGCCGCTCGGCGCCTGCTGGGCGGGCTATGGAGGCCAGGGACCGACCGATGAGGAGGCGGCGTGGGTCGCCGAGCATGTGGGCATGTACGCTTGGGGGCGGAAGGCCGAGAAGGAACTGCGGGACCTGCCCATGGAGGACAAGGTCCGCATCGCGTCTCAGCTGGGCACAAGGGTCATCCGCGACGAGATCACACTCTACCCCGAGCCGTGGCGGCAGACGTACGACCCAACGCGCCTCACGTTCGTCGACCAGCTCCGCACGCCCGGCTGGCAAGCTCAGATCGACGCGTTTGACACTATCGTCCTCACGCTCGGGGACGCCTCGGGCCGGATGAGCGACCCGGCGTGGACAAGGCCGCACTTCGCCGCGCTGACCGAGTACCTGCTGCGGACCTACGCCGACCGGAGCAAGGCCTTCATTCTGGGCAACTGGGAGGGCGACCACTGGCTGCGGGACCGCGAGGAGCAGGCGCTGCCGGTGTTCCTGGCCCGCCAGCAAGGGATCGCCGACGGCCGCGCCGCAGTACCGGAGTCGCGGGCGAAGGTGTACTCCATGCTCGAAATGGTGCTCCTCGACTACGAGGGCAAGGCGAAGCTTGTCAACACCACCGTTCCTCAGACCACGTTCGACCTCTACTCCCTGTCGGCGTGGGCGTACTTTGACGAGTTGACGAAGGCGCTGCAGTACATCGACACCAGAGCGCCAGATAGCGCCGCGTTCGGCGAGCATAACTGTATGATCGGCGAGGCATCCGGGGGCCTCAACTGGCAGCCGGACGAGACCGTGGTGGAGCGCTCGCGGCGGATCATGACAGAGGCCCGCGAATGGGGCTGCCCCTACGTGCTGTGGTGGGAGCTGCTCGGCCAGGACAGCGGCCTGATGGACACGCAGTACGACGGAGCGTGCAAGCAGGCGATGTACTACTGGTTCTACCGCGCCTACCACAACGCGGACGACCCACTCGTCGTGGAGGACTTCGAGGCCGAGCCGTGGGGTCCGCCCGGCGGGGACCGTTCGCCGGATGGCTACTCCGTGAACCGCGTCGGCGGCGAGCGCCACTCAGCGGGTTCCGCGTCAGCGTGCCTGGTTCCCAATGACGTCGGCGGCCGGTCGCTCTACCTGCGGTTCGGCCCCGAAGGCGGGGCATGGACCACCGGCCTGATGAGGCTCAACACGGCGCGTTTTGAACACGTCACGCTCGTGGTGCGAGGCAAGACGGATGGGCTCTCAGTAGCCCTGGTGGGGATCGACGGCCATCGCGCGATCGTCCCTCTGGCTGACTTCGTGCGGCGGCGAGGGATGATGGGCGCTCCGTTCCGGGGTGTGCCCCTTGACGCCTTTCCCGGGCTGGACAGGACAGACCTTGCCGGCTTCGAGGTCACGGCCACCGGGGCCGCGGAAGCATGGATCGACGAGATCCGCTTCGTTGGGCGAGGGGGTATGTGGCCTGGGCCCGGGCCGACCGCGGACCACGTTCCCCGGGCGTCGCATATCGAGCTCCGCTCCGGCGACGAGGCGCTCGCCCTGCCCCCGGAAGGCGGTCAGCGGCCGACCGCCGCGTGGCTCGTTCCGGCACGAGGACAGCTTCTCGTGAACCCGACCCTGTCCGATGGAACGAGGAGTGTCGAGCTCGCCGACGAGCTACTCCCTGGGCAGGAGCTCGAGATCGTCCCGGGCGGCACCTCACACCTGCGCTTTGGCCCCCTGCGGCAGCATCTCGACGTGACCCGGGCCGAAGCGGCGGGGCTTACCGTCGAGAACCTCGTGGGACTGCCGCAGTTCCACTGCCTCCAGCCCACGGCGAAGTCAGGCCCGTGCTGGCTGCAGTGGAGGTACGCGTCGGCGTTCCCGGTCACGCACTTCCGGATCGTGCTCTACGGCAACACCAGTCCCGGCGCCGGCGTGCGTATCTCGGTGAGCGGCGATGGTGAGACGTGGACCGAGACGGCGCTCGACGAGCGCGTGTGGGACGAGGGCTACTGGGTGGCGCGGCCGCAGAACGGCTTCGCGCCCACACGAGAGCTCCGGGTCAGGGCGGAGCTCCTTCCGGACGCGGGGCGAGCCGACTGGCAGTGGAGCATCTCGGCGAGCGACCTGAAGGTCGAGCTGTGGATGGACACGGAGGACCTGGTCCTCCCGTCCCTCGACGGCCTCCGCTACAGTGACAACTCAACGACCGAAGGCCCACGCGGCCTGCTGACCCTCGACTGGTAATGCGAGGGCCGCAGTGCCCTTATCTACTCGAACCAGCCGTGGGCCTTGCGAACGCCGATCATGGCAGTCAGTACGTCCCTCCATGTCTCGGGCTTCAGCATGACGTCGTTGGGGAACATGCAGCCATCCCAGCAGATGTGGCGGAACGCCTTGGTGAGCTGTCCGGTCTCGTCGCGCAACCAGTAGCCGGCATCCCGCGGGATGTCGAGCTTGCCGTTGGGGTCGGTCGCGAGACAGTGGCGGCCCGTTTTGTCGTGCGTGCCGCTGCCGTGCACGGTGGCGTCGTTCTGGGCCACATGGAAGTCGATGGTCCACGGACGGAGAGCCGCCGTGAGCGTCCGTAGGCTCGCTTGCCATGTGTCGGTGTCGTCCCAGGCGAAGCCCTCGGGCAGAATCCGGTGCTCCGGAGCGTTGCAGCCAAGGAGGTAGAGCAGCGTGTGGGCCATGTCCGCCTGGAAGCCGATGTTCGGCCTGTCGACCAGCTCCAGCAGGGCGACCATGTCCCTCCAGTTGTGCATGCCGCCCCAGCAGACTTCCCCCTCGGCTGCGAGTCTCTCGCCATAGTCGCCGGCTACATCGCAGGCTTCTCGGAACGTCTGGGCTATCAGCGTGGTGTTCCCTTTGGGGTCCCGGGCCCAGGTCCCCGGGTCGACCGCCGAGTCGATGCGCACGACACCGTGCGGCCGGACGCCCAGGTCCCGCATCACGCTGGCGATACGGCAGGCCTTGCGAACCTGTGTGACAAAGCGCTGACGCTCCTCACGGGTGCCCATAGCCGATCCGCCGCCGGTCGGCTCCCAGACAGGCGCGACGAGCGTCCCGATGTCCAAGCACCGCTCGGCCACACGCTCCGCGAGCTCCTTCAGGTCGTCATCTGAGGCATCGATCGACACGTGCGGATCGCAGAGGAAGAGGTCGATGCCGTCGAAGCGGGCGCCGTCCACCTCCGCGGCCGCCGTCAAGTCCAGCATGGTGACGAGGTCGATGACGGGCTCCGAGCCCGGTCCCTTCCCGACGACGCCGGGCCATGCGGCATTGTGGAGCTTCGGGTACTGGTTGGTTCCCACGGTCGTGCCTCCCATCAGGGTCCAGCCGCTGTCCGCGACCAGTCTGTGCTCGTGCCAACCTCAGCCCCCGGCCTTCGGCCGTTCCCCCTCTCCGCTAGCGGAGAAGGGGTGGTCTCTGGCGCAGCCAGGGACCGGGGGTGAGGTCCGCTGAACGCCGCGTGGGGCTATGGAAAGACCACACGCGTGCGGTCGCGCTTCGTGCGGCGTGCCGGCTATCCGGTCGGTATCTCGGTCCACTGCCCCGATCCTGCCGAGTCAAGCACCGCTTCGCAGACCTTCTGGGTCTCGAGCGCTTCGCGGAACGTCGGCGAGCACGGCTCGCCTTTCCGGATAGCGGCGAGGAAGTCGGCGATCTGGTGCACGAAGGTCTCCGCGTAGCCGACTTGCAGGCCCGGTACCCACCAGTGGTCCATGTAGGGATGCTCCCCGCCGTGGTCTGTGACGTGGACGGACCGCCAGCCACGCACCGCCCCTTCGTCGCTGTGGTCGGACCATTCAAGACGGTGGAGGTCCTCCAGGTTCCAGCGGATCGATGCCGCCTCGCCGTTGATCTCAAACGTGTACCGGGCCTTGTGGCCCCGGGCATAGCGAGTCGACTCGAAGCTGCCCAGCGACCCATTCCGGAATCTGCAGAAGAACGTGCACGCATCGTCGATGCCGACCGGCTGCTCCCTGCCGGTCTCAGCATGAACGCGCGTCTTGATGAACGTCTCCGTCATCGCGTTGGCAGCGGTGATCGGTCCGTTCTGCCACATCGCCGTGTCTATGCAATGCGCCAAGAGGTCGCCCGTGACGCCACTGCCGGCGGCGTTCGCATCGAGCCGCCACGTGGCGGCTCCCCCCTGCGGCACATCGGGCGAGATGGTCCAGTCCTGCAGGAACTGCGCGCGGTAGTGGAAGATACGCCCCAGGCGCCCCTCGTCGATTAGCCTCTTGGCGAGGGCCACGGCAGGCACGCGGCGGTAGTTGAAGGACACCAGGTTCGGCACGCCGGCGCCCTCGACGGCCGCGATCATCCGCCGCCCCTCGGCCACGCTCATCGCGAGCGGCTTCTCGCACAGCACCATCTTCCCGGCCTCGGCAGCGGCGACGGCGATCTCGGCGTGTAGGTTGTTCGGCACGCAAATGTCCACCAGGTCAATGTCGTCGCGCGCCACCGCGTCGCGCCAGTCGGTGACGTGCGACTCATAGCCCCACCGGTCGGCAAAGGCGGCCACCTCGGCCTCTTTCCTGCCGCACGCGAGCTTCAGGACGGGCTGGTGATCCACGTCGAAGAAGCTCCCCACCTGGCGATAGGCGTTGGAGTGGGCACGTCCCATGAACCCGTACCCGATCAGCGCTACCCCTAGATCACGTCTCATCGCCGCCTCCTGTCGCAAGTGCGAGGTTAGTGCCCGATCCGCGGCCCAAAGTGCTTGAGCATGACGATGGGGTCGGTCCTCGACGGGTTCGCGATCGTGACTCCTTGCTCCGCCACGGATTCACTCACGAAGAACTCGTCGCTCGTGATCTGCCCGTATCTGATGAGCGTCGGCGTCTCGATGTCCCACACGCCCATCCTGCCGTGTCCCTGCATCATGATGAGGCCGTAGGCGCCGCTATCCTTGACGGTCACGGTCGCGCCCGGCAGAACCGTCAGCTCCTTGGCGCTGAAGGCATCGGACTTGTAGCAGATCCGGTCCTCCACGTACCCTTCCGCCTTCATCTCGTCGATCGGCCTGACGGGTACCGGCCGCATGAAGTGCTTCTCCCTGAAGTCCGGGTCCACATTCAGGTCCCAGTCGATGACCTCCATAAGGAAGCCTATATCACCTATGCGGTCATCCGGCGTGTTCTTCCAGAGCAGCTCCTCCGGCACAATCGCGTCGCCCGTCAGGGACTGGTACATGGCGAACACGTCCGAGGCCCGCTGGGGCTCGTAGGTGCAGAGGCTGCCGGGCGCGTGGAGCACCCCTGGCGGCACATCCCAACCCGTGCCGGGTTCGAGGCGGTAGGCTTGAGCGAGGTTGGTCAGCTTGTTGTCGCCCTTGGTGAAGTCGACCAAGCACTGGCGGACCTGCTCGCGGGTCGTGCCCGGGGCCAGGCCAAAGAAGGTGTAGGGGAAGTCGCCGCCGTGGTTGTTAACCTGGGGTGGGAAATAGTAGGCCTCGGGCTTGCCCATCTGCCCGGTGAGGCGGGCGTGCTCATCGCGATGGTGGATGTGGTGTGGCAGGGCCCCCTTGTTGTCGAAGAACTTGGAGTACATGGGCCAGCATCCGTACTCCCGCCAGATGCCTTCGCCGATCAGAGAGCCCTTCAGTTCGTCGACCGCCTCCCGCAGCAGCACCTTGCGTACGGTGGGCCCGTCCTCGAACGCGATGAAGCTGAGCCCCTCGTTCTCACTCGTGAGCGGGCCGTTGTCGGCCGGGGTCGTCGAGGCGAACCAGCGCTCATCGATTCCGCCCCGCTGTCCGCCCAGCGCGTAGTAGTCATCCGGGTGCAGCTTGATCCGGCGACCCGGCACACAGAACGACCGAGGCACCCAAGTGGGGGCCAGGCGCACGATCCCCTGTCCCTGATCCAGTGCCAAGCCCGCGACCCCGCCAGCGTTCATGCGCGCACTCCCTTCCATCGGGGCCCCAAGGAGAACGTCCCCGAGCCAGATCGCCTAGTGTGAGACTCGTTCCCCATCTCCCGCACAGCTCCTTGTCTCGGCCGTCGTTCCGGCGAATCGTTGCCCGAGCAAGGCCATCACCGCCGGGACCCCGAACAGACACTAAGGCGGGCGGGACGGATCGAGGAGGCCGCGTGTGACCCGCGCATTCAGCTTGTCAGTCTTGCTCCTGTGCCTCGCCCTTCCGGTGATCGCGCAGACGACCGGAGTGGGCGACAACAGGCTCACCGAGGACGAACGCGAAGCCGGCTTCCGCCTCCTCTTCGACGGGCAGACCCTCGACGGCTGGGAGGGTGGGGGCTGCTGGAGTGTCCAAGACGGGATGATCGTCGGCCGTAACGACGGGACGGCGCCCACCAACTACCTGTTCAGAAAGGATAGCTTCGGCGACTTCGTCCTCCGCGCGAGCTGCCGGCTGGAGGGTGGTAACAGTGGCATTCAGTACCGCAGCCAGCTCCGCGACGACGGAGAGGCGGTCGGCTACCAAGCGGACATGGACGACGTGCGCGAGCCGGGGGCCCACTCCTGGTGGGGATGCCTGTACGAGTCCGGCAAGCGAGGGGTGATGACGGACGGTTGGGTCGGGCTCGCCGAGAAAGTGGTGCGCCAGGGCGAATGGAACGAGTGCGAGATCATCTGCCAGGGGAACCACATCATCCAACGCGTGAACGGCGTTACGTGCGTGGATATCGAGGACTCCGCGGCGTCCGAGGGCCGGTTCGCGCTTCAGGTCCATGGCGGCCTGGCGATGACCGTCTACTTCAAGAATGTGCGCGTGCACGCACTCGAGCCCAACGAGCTGCCGCCTGTCGGGGAGCCCGGAGTACCCGCCGGCTGGACGCCCCTCTTCACCGGACAGGACCTTGCCAACTTCGATGTCGTCGGCGCGCAGGAGGCATATGCGATCGGCGAAGACGGGATACTCCGGAGCGAGGGTGGGAAGAACGGACAGTGGCTCCGCTCCAAGCGGCAGTACTCGGACTTCATACTCCATGTGGAATGGCGCGTCTCGCCCGGAGGCAACTCCGGGGTGTTCATCCGGTCCGCGGCCGAGGGCAATCCGTGGGAGACCGGGCACGAGTGCCAGATATCGAACGAGCAGCCGCCCCGCGACGACCTGCATTGCACGGGCACGCTCTACGGCACCGTGCCGGCGAACCCTCGGCCCGACGAGACCCCCGAGATCTGGCGCACCTATGAGATCCACTGCGTGGGCCCGAGGATCACAGTGATCGTGGACGACTTGCGGACGGTGGACGTCGACTCCGCAGAGGTCGACGCCATCCGCGAGAAGCCCACGGCGGGATACGTCGGAATCCAGGACTCTCACACGGGACCGGGCTACTGGGTCGAGTACCGGAACATCCGGATCAAGGAGCTCAGTCGGGCAGAGGGGATGTAGGCATGGGCGGTGACCTGTGGCCAGAGCAACCCAGCTTGGCGACCTAGCTGCCCGCCCTCACGCCGCGCTCGCCTCGCGGGTGCACCCCTCTCCCTAGGGAGAGGGGACGGGGTGAGGGCGGTTCGACGGGGCCGAGCCTAGCGAAGTCGCCGCATATGGGACGCAGGGGCGGCGACCCCACGGTACGATCACAGATGAGGAGCACAAGCCATGCACGGGAAGCTGACACGACGCCAAGCCATCAAGGCGGGGCTCGGCGCCTTCGCGATCGCGCGCATCATTCCGTCCGGTGTTCTGGCCCAGGACGGCCGGCCGGGGGCCAATGACAGGGCGAACATCGGCATCATCGGGCTTGGTGGGCGAGCACGGTGGCTCGTGCAGAACACGTGCTCGCGCATCCCGGAGCTGCGCATCGGCGCCGTGTGCGACATCCTCCGACCGCGGTGCGATTCCTTCGTCAAGGACCTGGCCGGCGACCAGACGTGGCCGATCTATGAGAACATGCTTGAGATGCTCGAGAAGGAGAGCCTCGACGGGGTGATGGTCGAGACCACGACTCACGCTAGAGCGTGGGTCACGATCCTCGCGATGCAGGCCGGTGTCGACGTCTACATTGAGAAGCCGATGTGCCTGACCATCGCCGAGGGGCGGTACATGGTCAAGGCCGCGAGGAGATACGGCCGCGTCACCCAGGTGGGCACCCAGCAGCGCTCAATGCCGATCAACAACTGGGCGAGCGACCTCGTGAAGAACGGCAAGCTTGGGAAGGTCAACGCGGTTCTTGCTCCCAACTTCACCGGTCCGATCAGGTGGGAGGAGCAGCCTGGGCAGCCGCTGCCGGAGGGTGCGACCGAAGCGTTCTGGGGCATCTGGACAAACCAGGCGGTGCTCCGCCCGTATCACTCGAGCCTGCACTACGGCTGGCCCAACTGGTGGGACTACGACGGTGGCGGCAACTCGTTTGGCGTCACTGGCTGGGGAACTCACGCGTACGACCAGGTCCAGCGCGCTCTCGGTACCGACGACACCGGCCCGATCGAGGTGGTGCTGGAGGAGCCTGTCGCGGTCCGCAGCGTTTGGGCGGACTCCACCGACATGGCCCTCGGGGGCCCAAGGGCCAAGGTGACCATGAGGTACGCGAGCGGCACGGAGCTGCGCCTGCATCGCGATCGAAAGGACAACTCGCTGCACGGACTGGGAGCGACCTTCCTGTGCGACGCCGGTGAGATCGAGATCGAGCGCAACCAGCTCTCGAGCAACCCGCCGGAGATCGTGGCCTCGCCCGACAACCCGGGCCCGAACCAGAAGGACGAGTCTCAGTACCACGTCGAAGACTGGGTTGGCTGCATCAAGACACGCGAGCGGTGCACGGCGGACATCGAGGTTGGGCAGCGCGCCACCACGCTCTGCTACCTGGTGAACATCGCGCGCGATGTCGGCCGCGTGGGGGAGACGCTTCTGTGGGACCCCGCGGCCGAGCGCTTCACGAACTGCGACGAGGGCAACGCGCTGCTGTCTCGCCCCCGGCGCCAGGGCTACGAGCTGCCCGAGCTAGGGACCTGACGAGGCGCCCGCCGCCGCTTCACGCTACACTCGAGCGGGGACCTGGCGGAATGCTACGGTGGCCTCCCTGGCTCTCGACTCGAGTCGCATCCGCCGGACGAGCTGCCGCACGGGCTCACACAAGCGAGACATGGGCCCGAGAGGAGAGCCCCGGGCCCGTCACACCGATGCGCCTCTGATGTCAGGACAGACTACATCTCGCCCCAGAAGGGGCGGGAACAGTCGCCGCCTATCACGGAGGGAGTGGCCCCCGCGGCTTGCATGATCCCGGAGGCGGACATCCACTTCCCGTGGCCGTCCGCGAACGCCAGATTCTCCCCGCCGTTGTGCCGTGTGTTCCGCTCCTGTGGCCAGGTTCCCACGTAGTCACAGGAGACTTCCCACCCACAGATCCCGGCGTAGGCCATCCGGTAGATATTCCAGCAGATGTCGAGGTTCATGGCGTCGCCAAGTACCATCGTCTCCGCCGGCCTAGGGATGTCGGCCATTATGCGTATGCCGTGCCATGAGTAGGGAAGCCGGTAGTTGATCCCATAGCCCGACTGGTTGACGGTGGCCGACCACCACGTGTCTCCGCCGGGCGGAGTGGCCGGCGAGGCGACTGTGACGCCGTAAGCCTTGCTCGGGCACACCCAGATGGCCGTGTTCTTGATGTAAGGCGTGAGCTGGTCCCAGATCATCGGGTAACACCAGCCCGAACCGGTCCAACCCCAGGCCCGGGGCACCCTTTCGTCGACATCCTGCACGTACATGGACCAGCTTGTGCCGAGTTGCCTCGTGTTCGACAGACAACTGGTCTGCCTTGCCTTCTCACGAGCCCTAGCGAACACGGGAAACAGGATCGCTGCCAGAATGGCGATGATAGCGATGACCACAAGAAGCTCGATCAGGGTAAAGGCGCGTCTCTTTCGCTGCATTCGACTCCTCCCGGATCTCCCCGAACCATACGAACACGCTCCGCGCCCCGGAACGCCGGCCCTACACAGGTTGTCTTCCGCGCCGCCGCGAGGTCTTCCTCTCCGGCCATTGCGCGCAATGTGTGTGTCGCAGGACATCGGGGGGGCCGGGCGGAATGCGGTCGAGGCGGCGTGCCATGCCGCGAACACCGTGCCCGGTGGGCACGTGCAAAGGGAGATCCCGAACGATGCGCTCAACCCGCCCGAAGCTGGCATTCGCGGTGCTCCTGGCCGTTCTGTCGGCCGTTCTCGTGCTGCCCTGTGGGTGCGGCAGGAAGGGCTCGGCCTCCTCCACCATGAGCGGCGAGGAGATGCGGACGAAGATGCAAGCATCTCAGGACAAGGCCTACAGCGCCAAGAAGGGCGGCTAGTCGGCCGGTTCGCCGGGCGCCGCCTCGGCCTGCAGCTCATACAGCGCGTAACCGAACTGGAAGCCCTTAAGCTCGGGCCCGAACTCGCCGTTGTCGTCCCGCCGAAGGACCAGCCCAAACGCGCGGCCGCCGATGGGATCGGACTCGTAGTACGGGCAGTCCGGGCCGGTCCGCAGGAGCCCGTGCTCGAGATCGGGCAGCAGGAGCCACGCGACTCCGGCCTTGTTCGTCCATCGTAGCGTCGCCCGCCCGTCCGGGCCCGGCTCGTCGTCTTTGGAGATGCTCCCTACGTGCCAGTCGTTCTGCACCGGCCGATGGCGGTACTCGCCGATGAGCGAGTCGAGCGTGATCCTCCGGAACAGCTCGGGCGGCGGTGAGTCGTAGCGGAGCATCACGTGCATCGGCGGCTTGCCGAGAGGCTGGATCCGCTTGTGGATCGCCTCGTGGTAGTAGTCGGGCTCGAACCGTCCCTCGAAGTCAGGCGGCCAGGTGGAGCGGTCGAACCACTGGTGGCCCTTGTCCTCGAGCCCGAACTCCGGATAGCACGCGAAGATGTGGTGCGTGAACTCGTGCTGCAGCCACTGCGGCAGGTACGCGCGCCGCTCTACGGACGAGTACGGCCCCTTGCCGAGGTGGGGCGGCTTCCTCACCAGCCACCGGTCGTCGATGATGAAGCACGGCGAAGCGCCGTCCGGCCCGCGCCCCATCCCGCCGGTGATGAACTCGGTGGTCTCGAAGTCGGGGTACTGCTCCGGCACGTGACACGGGTACAGCACCCACCACCAGTCGGTCGACGCGGTCACCTCGGGCGGCACGGCAGACCAGATTGCCTCCATCGCGCCGTCGCCGAGA
>Ga0315282_10002261_pt1 | contig 35687 bp, 30 predicted proteins | sample YL17G07_20_MG_FD_203693 | JGI IMG/M metagenome (GOLD analysis project Ga0315282, IMG submission 203693) | Sediment microbial communities from Yellowstone Lake, YNP, Wyoming, USA - YL17G07_20 | ecosystem: Environmental > Aquatic > Freshwater > Lake > Sediment | place: USA: Wyoming | collected...
AAGAACAAGGGTGTGGATTTAAATCGCCCGCATTCCCTTGGGATGGCCAAGCCATTAAAAAAGGTACAAGTGTCAATACAGCCCGCCGATAAGTAAGGCTGAAGACATTAGAATCTTTTTCATTTTACCCCCATTCTCTCTTTTACTCTTTCAATACTCCCGGCGGCTTTGCAATTTTTGTCCGCATAAATTACTCGTAGCCTGCCTTCCAGCCGCCTGTATTCAGAAAGGTCTTCTTCGAATTCCCTGATTTTTCGCTGTTTTTCCGCAATTGCTTTTTCGACGCTTGTAATTTCAGTTTGGAGTTTTTTACATGACTTTTTCTCATCATCCGGCCTATATTGCTTTTTAAGGTCGGAAACCGAACCGGCACAACCTGCAATAAAAATAATATATGCAAAAACAATACAAGCCAATCCTTCGATTCCACTCAGGACAGGTTTTTGCACAAAAGAATTTCCATAAACCATAGAATTAACCCTTTTCAAAATTTTCTGTTTTCGAATATCAGAATTATGAAGTTTCTTGGCGGTAAATCAAGGAATAACCGGACAAATGTGGATTCGACCCATTCGACAAGCTCAGGGCAGGCAAGCTCAGGATAAATGCTCCCGGAGGGCGGCCTGATGTATGGGATGAATATTTTTACAGTACGGGGAGCACTACAACTATCCCCCTTAAACCCTTACCTCTCTACTACGCACGGTCCCACTTTCCGCTGACGGCGAACATCATTGAGAGTTCAGGGCGACAACACGAAGCCCGCCGCCGAGGCGCCGCTCGTCCGGCCGGTCCGCGAATCGCATCGCTGAGCGGCAGAACCACGGCTCGGTGCTCCAAGACCCGCCGCGAATGACACGATATTCACCGAAACTTGGTCCCTGAGGGTCTACCTCTGGACTATTGCTGTAATAACTTTTTCCAAACCTGTCTTGACACCACTCAAATACATTACCGTGCATATCATACAAACCAAAGGCATTCGCTTGGAAACTGCCCACCGGCGTGAGCTCCCGCCGAACAACACCCTTGCGGCCATTGCCGTAAGCGTAATTCCCATCGTAGTTGGCCTGGTCTGTGCTTATTGTCTCTCCGAAGTAAAACGGTGTAGTCGTTCCTGCCCGGCATGAATACTCCCATTCCGCCTCCGTGGGCAAACGGTATGTCCCGCCTTCCTTCTGGCTCAGCTTCCGACAAAACTCAACCGCATCATTCCAGTTAAGGCCCGATACAGGTAAGTTGTCCCCTTTGAAAAAACTCGGATTAGTCCCCATAACCGCCTGATACTGCTTCTGAGTAACCTCAGTTACTCCCATCCAGAAGCCCATGCTTATCTTCACCTTGTGCTGTGGTCCTTCATCCGAATGACGTCCCTGTTCATTTGCAGGTGAACCCATCACAAACTCACCAGAGGAGATATACACAAGCTTCATCCCTATAGAATTGGCCACAACATCACCGGCTTTGGCTCTCGAACCTGTTGTTATGACAACTGAAACCGGTTTTGTTTGAACTGGTTTTGATACTTCGGGCTGCCTTGTATCGGAATTACCCGAAGGCCTGGATTGAGAGTTTTGGGGGATATTGCGCGCTGTCTTCTGGCTGAGCAACCCAATTATCACAACAACACCGATAGTTGTGATTATTAAAACCGCCAAAATTGACCTTTTCATACAGGTCTCCTTTTTGCCTTTTGCCCTCAGCCAAAGGCGATTTCGATTCTATCTTTTCGGTAGTGACAGTCAAGAAAAATCGGATAATTTGAGAAGATTCGCTTGGGTATTTCCTTGCTCACGCACGCACACGCGTAAAAGCGGCGGAAAATTCAGGCAGGCAAAATAAATTTGACGGGGGTGCGGGGCGGGAGTATACTGAACGGTTTAACTACGCCGCGGGCGAATAAAAAAGAGGGCAGATTGGGGAGAGCAAGATGGACAAGAGCAAAATCATAGCAGACGGCATAACCTTCGATGACGTGCTGCTGGTGCCGGCCAAAAGCGATTTTGTGCCGAGCCAGGCACAGACCAGCACGAAACTAACCAATAATATCACGATAAATATCCCGATTGTCTCAGCAGCGATGGATACGGTTACCGAATCAGCACTTGCGATAGCTTTAGCGCAGGAAGGCGGAGTCGGGATAATCCACAAGAACCTGTCGGTCGAAGAACAAAAACGCGAGGTGATAAAGGTAAAACGCTCCGAGAACGGCGTAATTCTCGACCCGGTAACGCTGACGCCGAACGAGCCAGTCAAAAAAGCGTGGGATTTGATGAATGAACAGAACGTATCTGGCATACCCGTTGTCAAAGGCAAAAAATTAGTCGGCATCCTCACACGGCGAGACCTGAAATTCCTGAAAGACTACGATGTCGAGATAAGCGAGGTGATGACAAAAGATAAATTGATTACCGGGCCTGCTGATACAACGCTCGAGCAGGCAAAGGTGATTCTGCAAAAACACAAGGTCGAGAAATTGCTTTTGGTCAACTCGAAAGGCGAACTGGCCGGCCTGATTACGATGAGGGACATCGACCGCGTTCAGCAGTATCCATTGGCAGCGAGAGACAAACGAGGCAGGCTGCGAGTCGGGGCGGCGGTCGGCGTGCAGGACGACGAGCGAATCGCCGCTCTGATAAAAGCAGAGGTCGACGTCATCGTGGTTGATACGGCGCACGGCCATTCGCAAAATGTCATCGACACCGTAAAAGCAATCAAGAAAAAATACGATATCGACGTAATCGCTGGCAACATCGCAACGGCTGAGGCGGCGGAGGACTTGATAGCAGCCGGTGCAAACGCCATAAAGGTCGGCATCGGGCCCGGTGCGATTTGCACGACGAGGGTAATCTCGGGCGCAGGGGTGCCGCAGATAACGGCGATAATCGACTGCTCCAGGGCGGCTGACAAGCACAATATCCCAGTCATCGCCGACGGCGGGGTGAGACAATCCGGCGATATAACCAAGGCGCTCGCAGCGGGGGCTTCGAGCGTGATGATAGGGTCATTGTTTGCCGGCCTGAAGGAAAGCCCGGGCCAATTAGCCATCTATAAAGGCAGACAGTTCAAGGAATACAGAGGTATGGGCTCTCTGGGCGCGATGGTCAAAGGCTCAGCGGAAAGATACGGACAGAAAAAATCAACAGACAAAGGCAAACTCGTGCCGGAAGGCGTTGAAGGACGGGTGCCGTACCGCGGAGCCTTGAGCGATTTCGTGTATCAATTGGTCGGCGGACTGCGGGCAGGTATGGGCTACTGCGGGGCGCGAAGCATCGAGCAGCTGAGAAAAGATTCACGGTTTATCCGTATAAGCCCTGCGTCCGCCAGCGAATCGCATCCGCACGACATACAAATAACAAAAGAGGCGCCGAACTATTCAACAATGGAGCCTTTTGAAGATTAGTAAACAGAAGGCGCTTCACGAAAAAAGATGCGAATTATGCCGCACGAGACGATAGCCATTTTGGATTTCGGCAGCCAATATGGTCAACTGATAGCGAGGCGGGTTCGCGAGCACAACGTATATTCGGTAATCTGCCGGGCAGACATCACAGCAGAGGAACTATCGAAGATGGGGGTAAAGGGGCTGATACTGTCGGGCGGGCCTGCGAGCGTCTACGATAAAAATGCACCGAGGTGCGATGAGAAAATCTTCGAGCTGGATGTGCCGATTCTGGGCATCTGCTACGGTATGCAATTAGGCTGTCAAATACTGGGGGCTGAAATCGTTCCTGCCAAGAGCAGGGAGTACGGCCGAACAACGCTGTCGATAATCGACAAAGCCGACCTGTTTGCAAATTTGCCGAATTCGATTACAGCCTGGGCGAGCCACGGCGACCAGGTCGGACAATTAGGCGATAACTTTGTAACACTTGCCACCACAGAGACCTGTCCGCATGCTGCGGTAAGACACAAAACAAAAAAGTTTTTCGGCGTTCAGTTCCATCCGGAGGTCTCGCACACGCCCAAGGGCAGTGTGATATTAGAAAATTTCCTCATCCATATCTGCGGGTGCAGCGGGGACTGGAAGATGAGCGACTTTGCGGATGAGGCAATCAAGGCGGTCCGCAAACGCGTCGGGGATGCGACGGTGATATGCGGCTTAAGCGGCGGTGTGGATTCATCGGTAGTAGCTTCGCTGGTCCATAAGGCCATAGGCGACCAGTTAGTCTGCATCTTTGTCGACAACGGCCTATTGAGAAAGAACGAACGAGAAAATGTCGTATCGACCTTCCGTGACCATTTTCACTTCGATTTGCGCGTCGTTGACTGGTCAAAGCAGTTTTTAGCCGGCCTATCCGGAGTAACGGAGCCGCAGCAGAAACGCAGAATAATCGGGGCGGAATTTATCAAGGCCTTCAAGTCCGAGTCCTCGAAAATTCCCAAGGCGAGGTTTCTTGCTCAGGGGACACTTTACCCTGACGTCATTGAATCCGGCAAAAAGGACGGTAACCTTGCCGCTAATATAAAACTTCATCATAACGTAGGCGGTTTGCCGAAAGAGCCTGGTTTTGAATTGATTGAACCGTTAAGGGATTTGTTCAAAGATGAAGTCCGTGTGCTCGGCGAATATCTGGGGCTGCCGGAGACAATAGTGTGGCGTCATCCTTTCCCCGGGCCGGGATTGGCGGTCAGAATACTCGGCGAGGTTACACCCAAAAGATTAGAGATTCTGCGGGCGGCTGACGAGATACTTATTGATGAAATAAAGGCTGCGGGATTATATAGAAAAATATCACAGGCGCTGGCGGTGCTTCTGCCGGTCTCAACGGTCGGCGTAATGGGCGACGAACGAAGTTACGAAAACGTCATCGCTATCCGTGCGGTCGAAACCACCGACTTTATGACCGCTGATTTTTCGCAAATCCCTTACGAACTTCTGGGGACAATATCAAGCAGGATTATAAACGAGGTGCGGGGGGTTAACCGGGTTGTGTACGACGTTTCCAGCAAACCACCGGCAACAATTGAATGGGAATAACAAAACCGCCGGGGGGCTGAATTTCCTAAATTTTTTATTGTCATCCGACAGGTCAGATATATAATCCGAAAATTGAACGCGGATTTTTTCTTTGTCAATTTAAAGTAAGGAATGGCAGGAGATGGACAGTTTAGTCCCAACGAAGGTATTTTTAACTAAAGGAGTCGGTCGGCACAAGTACCGGCTCAAATCGTTCGAGGAGGCGCTTCGCGATGCCGGTGTCGCTCAACAGAACCTGGTTACGGTCTCGTCGATTCTGCCGCCTGGGTGCAAAGTTATCAGTCGGGAAAATGGTCTTAAAGGACTTATTCCAGGCCAGATATGCTACTGCGTTTTAGCACGCGCTGATACCGATGAGCACGGCAGGCTGGCTGCCTCCTCGGTAGGAATCGCCGTCCCGAAAGACAGTACCAAGTGGGGATATCTCAGCGAGGTGCACGGCTACGGAATGAACCAACAAGAGGCAGCAGATATGGCTGAGGACCTTGCGGCTGGGATGTTAGGAACCACATTAGGGCTCGAAGTTGACCCAAACCAGGCCTGGTCTGAAAAAGAGCAGATATATCAATCAAGCGGATTGATTATCAGAACCTCGAATGTGACACAGACCGCGCAGGGCCAAAAAGACCTGTGGACGACAACAGTGGCGATAGCAATGTTTTTGTTCGACTAAAAGCCCCGCACCCAAATTGGGATTTAAGCGGGGTAGCGAATTGAAAGGCCCGCAACAACCCAATTTGGGTGCGGGACATTTCCATTATGACACAAGCAATTAACTTCGGAGCTCTGCCGGAAAAACACTCTGCTCTGGAAAACGCAGAGGTGGTAATAATTCCTGTGCCGTACGACCGAACAAGCACCTGGATGAAAGGAGCCGACAATGGGCCGGCTGCGATAATCGAGGCCTCCGCAAATATGGAGCTTTATGATATAGAGACAGACTCGGAAGTCCATCAAAAAGGCATATTCACCGACAAACCCATAGAGTGCGAAGGCCCTCCCGAAAAAATGATTGATGCGGTTGCCGCAAAAGTAACCCATTATATCGAAGAAGGTAAATTTATAGTGGTCATAGGCGGCGAACATTCGGTCAGCATCGGCTCTATCAAAGCGCAGGCCGAAAACAACAAAAACTTCACGGTTCTGCAGTTAGACGCTCATCTGGACCTCAGAGATGAATATAACAGCTCCAGATATAACCATGCCTGTGTGATGGCAAGAGTGAGGGAGCTTGCTGCTATTGTGCAGGTGGGTATAAGGAGTATGGATTCCTGCGAGAAGGAATTTATGAAGGCTGAGAATGTCTTTTTCGCAGAAGACATACACAAAGACCGGCGATGGTTCACCAAAGCTATTTCAAGACTGACTGAGAAGGTCTATATCACAATTGACCTGGACGTTCTTGACCCGTCGATAATGCCGTCCACCGGCACGCCGGAGCCAGGCGGATTGTTTTGGTACGACTGCCTCGCATTCCTGAAGAAAGTTTTCGACGAGAGAAATGTCGTCGGTTTCGATATTATGGAGCTATGTCCCAATGACAACAACAAGGCACCGGACTTTCTGGCGGCTAAACTAATTTACAAGTTATTAAGCTACAAATTCAGAGGATAAACAAAAAAATTACTGCCCCCAAAATTACAGGAGAATTTTCAGAATTATTCGTAAGCCTGGATTCTTAAATCACTTTTCGCAAATCGCATATCCCGTCCGCGCCTCTGAGGTACTCCGTCAAGTAAACCTATTCATTTTCAATCAAAGATAAATCCTCGTTGTATTTGTCTTTGTTTTTCTCCCACCAGGTCTTTGCTTCTTCATATGATTCAAATTCCTTATCAATCAGCATACTAATAGCAGAACCGACTTTTTCGCTAAATTCAGCGTCCTTGTCCTGCAGAGCTTCTATCAAAATATCCACGGCGCGACGTCCTCTGAGGTACTCTAACATAAAAACAGATTTTTCCTTTGTATCGCCATACGGACAGGAAATCCCCGTTTCGAGCACCCTGAATCGAATCTGTTCGTCTTTATGTCTGGTTATGTCGAGGGCGGCGTCTCGTATATCTTCCGATTCATCCGACAACGCTGCAACAAGCAGGTCGCCTGCCTGTGGGTCGTTAACGTCTAAAAGAATGTTTACCGCCGTTCGCCTGACCTCCTCGTTGGGATGCGCCATCGCATCAACTACCGCAGGCAGAACCTCCGGACTTTCATATCCCTGTAATAACTCAATCGCTGCCAGAGCCACATTGGCATCCTGCTCTGCCACCGCCGTCTGAACTATTCCAATTATGCAGGGGTCGCGGTCGAACGCCCTGTCAGGCAGGGACTTCAAAAGCTCAATTTTTCTTTCACTGCCGCTTGCTTTGTTAAATTCGTTCCGCAGAGCGTCAATGGGTACTTTGACTTCAGAGGGTTTATTGATTTTTTCTGCTGTTTGGATGGCATCTGCTTGTTTGACATCCGCTGCTTGTTTGTCGTCCGGTGATGGTAAAATAGGTAAAATGGGTGGTTTGGGCTCTTGAGCCTCCTTGTCTGCTGAAGGGATATTATCGTTGCTTTCGGCAGGAGGGGATTTCTCGGCATCTGTTTCACCTTTTTTTGACGAACAGCCGATAACTATACATATAACGGAAAGAAAAACGAGGATATAAAACACTGAAACGGAAAGTCCGTAATGCTTTTTTGTTTTGACCATAGGAACAGTCCTTGATAATACCCGGTTTTACATCAGGTTTAAATCAACGACCTTTATGCTCCGTTTAAAGGACACCAAAACATAGCATAAATACTTTCGAAAATCCTGCAAAAAAATCAGTAAAATCTTGTTGACTTGATAATTATACACTCTATAGTAAAAGGTCCATGAAATATATGTGTGTTTCCCTTGAAGCTGCACAGTTTCTGGCCGCAATCAAGGGTAGAGTAGTAAACTTTCATGCGTAAGGATATAAGTATTTGCGTATAATTTTTTGCCGGTTGGCAGAAAGGGGGTTAATTATACCCAAAAAAGAAAGCGGAATGAAAAAATTATTAGATAAGGAGTATTAAGATGAAAAAATTATTGGTATTGGTATTGGTTTTTGTGGCGGCGATGTGTATGCCCAGCTACGCCAACGGCGTCGCCAACACCGCCACTCTTGCGTACAAGTTTGCGCGCTCCTTCGACCCGTGGGTTGATTACACTGACGCGGATCAAGATGTTGCCACAAATGTTGGTACACAACAGATGAATGGATATCTTGTGTTTAACGTTAACTTAGACTCATGGGAACTTACTGCTGACCCGAACTTAGTCTTCTACGGTGGTACAGGAAGTAACAAATGGGTTACGTCCTTTGGTGTCAACGACGATACCGACGACGCAAACGGTAATATGGACATCAGCCTATTTAGCATTAGTGGCACGGATAGTAATGGTTTATGGTTTACCATCGATGCGAATACTGAACAGGAGCACGTGGGGGCTTCTTATAGCGGCGTATACGGCAAGACCTCAAGAGTTGATATAGGTAAAGGTTCAACTACAGCACTTAAAAAACACGTTCCCAGCAGTATGAAAGGAATTGTTGAGGGATGGGCTACGGATGTTGACTCTTTTGAGGGTGTCGGCAGTACGACGATGACCCTTAACACCCTATACACCCAGTATGCAAACAAGACCGCAGACCCTCACACCCAGCCGCAAACTGTTGATAAAATCATCGCAGATTTGCAGACCCAGGGCTACCTTACTGTGGGAGCCCTCCAGGCCCAGATAGACGCCGCCCTTGCCAAGCGCACTGCTGATCACCCTGGTCTCTACCCACCTTTGACAATTAACGTCGCTGCTGGAACGTATGTTGGGGACCTGGTAATTAACGAGCCCAACGTTACGCTCAAATCAACAAGTGGCAAAACTGTTACTATTATACAGCTCGTAGACGTTGTTGGTATTAACATCATAACAGGCGCTGACAACTTCACACTGGACGGCTTTACTATTGTACCGGCTACCGGCGCGACAAATTTCCCGATTCAGGTGACAAATGGTTCGACGGGTGTGACTATTGCCAACAACATAATCGACATTAGTGCGGCTGGGATTCCAAATATAGCTATAAACGTCGGAGCTGCAGGCGCCCAAGATTTGACCATTACCGGCAATACCATCAAGATTGCAAGTGGTGACGGCGGCATCTGGGGACCCGACGTGGTTGATGTGACCGTTTCGAACAACACAATCAGCGGACCAACTGCACATATTGATAGCGGTTATGGTATACAATTCTCAGGTATCGATGGAACATCACTGATTAGAGGAAACACCCTTACCAACTGCGGTAAAGGTATGCATATATTTGGTGCTCTTGGTGGTTGCGGCACAACCGTTGCCGAGGACGTAACAATCAGCTACAACACTATCAAACAGTGTGAAAAAGGTATCTATCTTGGGTATGCTACGCAGACTACAAATATGAAGAATATATTCGTTAATCATAACACCTTGCAGAACAACGTTATCGGTCTCTATATCCCCAATAATGCCGGCGGCCTTATCGACGCAGATACCTTCGATGTCAATGACAACAAGATCACCGGTAACACCACCTTCGGCGTACAGAATCTTGACGCCGACATACTACCTGCTGAGGATAACTGGTGGGGCTTCCACGGACCTTACCATGCAGTTACCAACCCGGCCGGTATCGCGAATAATCCGGTATCTGATAATGTTGACTACTCGCCTTATCGGGCAAACTCAGCTATGACTTACTCTGTAACACCATAACTGACTCGAATAGCTAAATGAGAGTTTGTTATGTGACCCCGCCTCCTTACGAGGTGGGGTCGCTTTTTTTAGGATTTGTTACGGCTGCAAATAGCAGTCTTTGCAGCAATTCCAAAATTGACTGTCGTTGACTTTCGCACTTTTTTATTAAGGAAAAACCTTATCAAACGGGCCTTATACGCTATTTTTGTGTTTTATACATGTTCGGCAATGGCCCCCGAGCTTGACAAAAATCCGCCGGCCGGTACGTGTTTTATCACAGGGGGCTGTCAGGCTCTCCTGTGGAGCCATACCACGTTCCAATGGCGGCTGAAAAAAATGAGATTTCTCCCGATGAAACTTTACCAACTGCCTGCCGAACTGTTAGAATACCAGCTGATTGATAACCGGTAACTGGTGATTGGTAATTATTTAACCATTTAACCAGTTACCATTTAACCAGTTACCATTTAACCAGTTAAGAGGGACCTATGGAATTCAAGATTAAACCGGCGGAGAGGATAGTACGTTTGCCGCCCTACCTGTTCGGGCGGCTGAATGCATTGAAACTTGCCAAGCGCCAGCAGGGCGCCGACATTATCGACCTGGGAATGGGAAATCCCTCCGACCCCGCACCGAAGATAATTATTGACAAGCTGTGCGAAGCAGCGAGGGACCCTCGCAACCATCGATACAGCGCATCAAAAGGCATTAAAAATCTTCGTAAGGAAATAGCAAAAAAATACGAGAGGCTATGGAACGTGCAATTGGACCCGGAGACAGAAGTGCTGGCCTGCATCGGCTCGAAAGAAGGATTCAGCCATTTGTGTCTGGCGATGCTCGGGCCGGGGGACACCGCCATTGTACCCGACCCGGCCTTTCAAATCCATAACTACGCAGTGGCACTGGCGGGGGCAAACGTAATATCTGTCCCGCTGGGCAATGACCAGAAGTTTCTTAATAATATCGCAGAGGTGATTGAGCACCTGTATCCCAAACCGAAACTGTTGATTCTCAACTACCCTCACAATCCGACGACGATGACAGTCGATGAGGGGTTCTTTGAGCCGGTCGTGGCGCTGGCAAAACGGTTCGGAATTGCAGTCATACACGATTTCGCCTACGGCGAGACCTGCTTCGATGGGTATAAAGCGCCGAGTTTTCTTTCGGTCAAAGGCGCGAAAGATGTCGGCGTGGAATTTACCACCCTGAGCAAGCCCTACAATATGGCTGGTTTTCGCATCGGCTTTGCAGCCGGCAACAAGGATATGATTGATTATCTTGCCACGATAAAAGGCTATTACGACTACGGTATATTCCAGGCACTTCAAATAGCCGGCATTATCGCATTGCGGGAATGCAGCCAGGATATTGTCATTCAGAATGAAAGATACCAGGCACGACGCGATGTAGTCTGCGAAGGACTTGCAACGCTCGGATGGGAAGTGGAAAAACCCCGGGCAACGATGTTCGTATGGGCAAAGGTGCCAAAGGAACACTCCAAAGGTAAAGGCAGTATCGATTACGCAATGGACCTGATGGAGCATGCGGAGGTCGCGATAGCTCCGGGAAGGGCTTTCGGTGAAAACGGCGAAGATTATATGCGAATAGCTCTTGTTGAAAACGAGCAGCGTCTGCGCCAGGCGGTTCGAAATATCAGCCGATTCGTGCAGCAAAGACCTATAAGAAAAGCGAAACCGCCCACAGCAGGCTGACAATGACTTTCCTGCGAACCCCGACATCTTTATCTGCATCAGGACAGGGGATTTAGGGGGAACAAATAACCTCCGGACAGGCAGACCTTACGAGGTGCGGGCAAAGACATACTCCGGCCTGAAAAAATAGCAATTCAGTAAAAGTTGAAACCGTCCTTTTTGCCACTGCGAACCCCTCTGAAGCCCTTTTAAGCGGCACCGTTTGGGCCTATCTCCATATTTTTTGCCGAGCCGACCAAAAAATTAAAAAAAAGACTTGACATTGCAAGACCAATCTGGTTTAATACTGCTAACATTGGGGGATGAAAACTCACAGAATTAAGGCAATCTCTTTTCAAGCGGAGTTTGCTTGGAGGGAACATCTTCAAGAAGGGGGTTGAGAGAGCTTGGTTGTTGGGCTCTTTATACATTCTGAACCTGCCCTGAGATTTGTTCGGGTAAAGGTGTAGTTTCAGTAAGAGTGAAACTACCCCCGATTCTGTCTTCGACAGAAGACTCGTGGGCAGCAAAAGAACATATGCTGTTAAGGTGGAGGAAACCCTGCACACATAAGAGAGTATGTGCGCGCGTAACGAATGGGCAATGCGTGCGATGTGCAATGTGTGTATTGCATATCGGCGTAGTGCTTTGTGACATCTCGATTGATGATTGTCATCGCGAGCAAAGCGGAGCAGTCTCGGTTCTTTTGGCAATTGAGATTGCCACGGCCTTGACAGGCCTCGCAATGACAGCCCATCGAAACACATGTCACAAAGCAGTAGGCCTTTATCAAGCAGTTTTCTATTTAAGGTAATGGTTGGGGGGATGTTGAGTATGAAGATGAAAAAAAGATTCAAGCTTTTAGTTTTGTTGCTTGTTGCAACATCATTTGTACAGAGCGCAGGTGCGGTGTCGGTACCTGTGCCGGGTGGAGGGACGCTGATAAAAAGTCATACAGAGCCGTTTAGTATAGGAAGCGGCATTGCTCATATTGACTGCAATGTTTTCAGCTATACAGGCGGTCCGTACGATGGCAGATTCGTATATACCTACCAGATAACCGACAACAATTCTTCTGTAGGGCTTAGCTTTTTCTCAGTGGACTTGTTTGACATCAGCATTTATGACGTCAACTACGCTGCTACAGCCAGCGGCGTATTACCCGCCTATTGGGGTATCGTTGCTTCGTTTGAAAGCGTGAATGCTTCGTTTCAAAACGCGATTGGCAACGGCCAAAGCTCTGCGGTTTTATGGTTCGCCAGTGACTTCACATACAAATGGGGCAACGGCGGATTGTTTGGGTACAAGTCCGGTATACCTCAGTTCGCAACGGGAACTTTACCAACACCAATACCGGAACCAGCAACAATTACTTTATTGGCAATAGCTGGCTTAATGACCATTGTTCGTAAAAAACCGGCTCATTTGAAAGGTTTTGGAAAATAGAGGTGAATTACTCTGGAGAAAATAAATAGTGTGATGAATGCTTCCAACGAATGAAGCAAGTGGGCACATACACCTGTTAATATATATGGATTTTTATCAAGTATTTCTGTGTGCTCAGTAGATAGACGTCGCACGAGCGAAACTACTCAAACCTGGGTAGTGGAAGAGCACGGGATATTAAGAAGGAGGGGACCATCCGCATAAACAATAAGGTGAGGATGCGCATGGTAGAGGACGGATACGCGCATCGACAGTACAGCGGAAGGAAAGACTAAATTGACACCCGATTCTGTCTTCGACAGAAGACACGGGTACATCAGAGCGCCGGACAAAGTACGAGGACCGGGCTGTGGAAGAAGAACATGCTGTTTCTTTAAGAAGAGAGACAAGCAAGGATTTCAAAATTTTTTGATTTGGGGAAAACAGGTATGAAGGTGACAAGAAAAATCAGGTTATTAAGTGTGTTGCTTGTTGCGACATTATTTGTGCAGAATGCAGATGCGACTCTGCTGCCGTACAGCTCACACTACCAGGGCCGCTCGTATTTCAATAACGCCGGTGTGGCAGGGTATGTGGATTTTGCCGTTTATGACACCTCGGGACCACACGGAAACGAGTGGGTAGGTGCCGGCTTTGCTGCACCCGGGGCCGGCCAATATATTTACGCCTATCAGATTTTCAACGATACCGGCAGCGCTGACGCAATCGAGTTCTTTACCATACTGGGCATTGACGACCCACCTACACCACATCACCTCTCCGACCTCGCTACAATGGGCTCGCAGAACCCCTGGGAAAACTTTCCACTCATAACCGAAGGTGTAGCCCCGACCGACACGAATTTTAATCTCAGTGAGACAAGAGCAACCTGGGAGTTCGCCGGTGGTATTTTAATCGCCGATAAGTATTCGTGGTTTTTGATATTCAGCAGCAGCTATGACTGGGTTAAAGGTAAATACCTGATGGAAACCGCTGGCGGTCTCCCCATTTCCAGTAACCCGGAGCCCGGCAGCATAACATTACTCGGCATAGGGGGCGCGATGACACTTATCAGAATAAGAAAGAAGTCTCGCAGTACCTAATAAGGGTCTGCACTTATGTACAAATAAATTGTTTTACAAAAGAGGGGGCGTGATGAAGGGCAGAAACAGCCCAACAAACTTCGGTTGTCGAATTTTACTGGTGGTCCTCACAGTTGTTTTAACGTCTGTGAGTAATCCGGTATCCTGCCACGCAATGCAAACAGTTCTTCTACTTCGGCAATCACCTACGGAAGGCGGGGCCATAAATCTTGGCGAGGGTGTGCATTACTTTGAGCAATACACCGAGATTACCTTGACCGCAATTCCTAAATCCGGCTGGCAATTTGTCTGCTGGCTGGGCGAGGTCAGCGATACCACCACACCCGCCACCACAGCATTTATCGATACACCAAAAATCATTATTGCAGTCTTTGCGCGCGTCGCGTACGAGTTTCTAATCGGAGAAATCGGCGCATCAAGCGAGCCAGGCCAAAGTTTGATTTCAAAACCAGCAGACTATGCCCGTGGGGGGGAAGAAGCCGAATCAAAATATCAGCCCCCTCCATCCCCCCCACCCCCCCCGCCGCCACCGCCGCCGCCACCGCCACCGCCGCCACCACCGCCGGATTTCCCTGTCCCGCTTCCGGAGCCGGCAACCGTCTTATTGTTGGGCCTGGGCAGTTTATTCTCCGTCAGACGCAGGACAAAGAAATAATCAACATAGTTATCATAGATTAACAGTATGACCAAGTAAACCAGGAGATAGAATGAGCAGAATTAAAATGAAAAAGCTGATTTTGGTCTTCATCTGGCTGTTTTTAGTCGTGCCCTGCCAGGCAGAAGCACCCCTTGTTAAACTGGAAACAAATTTTGGCGATATTATAATTGAACTTTTTGATGCCGATGCCCCCGTGACAGTGGAAAACTTCCTCGGGTATGTAAAATCGGGCTTCTATGATGGCCTGATTTTTCACCGTGTTACTGATAATCCCGCTGTTATCCAAGCCGGTGGCTATGATGCCGACCTGAACATGCCGGACCCCTGCGACCCCATAATCAACGAAAGCAACAATGGACTGAGCAATCTTCGCGGCACCGTCGCAATGGCAAGAACGTCAGACCCAAACTCCGCTACTTCTCAGTTTTACATAAACTGGCAGGACAACACTTTTCTGGATTGGAAAGACCCCAATGATCGAGTAGATCCCAATGATGCCAATGATGTGGGATACTGCGTCTTTGGACAGGTCATAAGCGATATGAACGTCATAGATAGAATTGCCCATTTGCCCACCGAGGACAACGTAACAACCCCTGATGGCAACACCTTGAATGATGTCCCTCGCCCCCCGGGGCCGGTCATTATATACAATGCCTACATCCTCAGCGACCTCGATGAGGATTCTGATGTGGATTTCAAAGATTACAGCACTTTTGCAAACCAATGGCTGGACAGCGGCAGTTCCAATCCGCTCAAAGTTACCGCCTCAGATGGCAGCGCAGGCGACTGGTTTGGTTTCTCCGTCGCTGTCGATGCCGACTATGCCATCGTCGGCGCACCCAAAGATGATAGCCAAAAAGGTGCTGCATATATCTTCAAATATAACGGTGGAAGCTGGACTCAGCAGGCTAAGTTGACCGCCTCCGATGGTGCGGCCGGCGATTACTTTGGCGGCTCCGTCTCTATCAGCGCAAATCACGCGATTATTGGCGCACCCGGCGATGATGGCTACACCGGCTCTGCGTATATATTCGAATATAACGATGGTAACTGGACTCAGCAGGCCAAACTGACCGCCTATCCCTATCAAGGCCTTGTCGAAGATTGGTTCGGCCAGTCCGTTTCTATCAGCGGCGATTGTGCTGTCGTCGGTGCCAAGCTCTATGATACTTCTGCAACAAACGCTGGTGCAGCTTTTATATTCTACCGCAACGAAGGTGGCACTAACAATTGGGGCCTGCAGGCAGGGCTCAGCCCCTCCGACGCCGCAGTTAATGACAACTTTGGCTATTCTGTTTCCATCAATGGAGAGTATGCCATCATAGGAGCAATTGGAGACGACCCTCATAGCAACTTCCCGAACTTCACCGGCTCGGCCTATATATTCAGGCACAATGGTTCTGCCTGGGCCCAGCAGGCAAAGCTGACTGCCGATGACGGTGCTCCCTCAGACAAGTTTGGCTGGTCCGTTTCTACCGATGGGTACTGTGCGATTGTAGGGGCCTATGCGAACGATGACAATGGCAACAGCTCCGGCTCTGCATATATATTTGAACCTAACAACCTCGACCCTAACAACTGGGACCAGAAAGTAAAGCTGACCGCCTCCGACGCCGCAGCCAGTGATTATTTTGGCTATGCGGTTGCTATCGGCGCAGGCCACGCCCTCGTCGGTGCCTATGGTAATGATGACAATGGCAGCAGCTCCGGCTCTGCATATATATTTGCACCTAACGACCTCAACCCCAACAACTGGGACCAGAAGGCAAAGCTGACCGCTTCTGATGCCGCAGCCAGTGACTATTTTGGCTTCTCCGTTGCTATCAGCACCGGCCGACGTGCTGTTGTCGGAGCGTATGGTAATGACGACAGCGGCAGCGAGTCCGGCTCGGCTTATATACTTAAATTATGTCCTGATGCTGACCTCGACGGTGATTGCAGCATAACCTGGAATGACTTGGCCATCTTTACGGATAACTGGCTTTTGTACTAACCAACATTTGTAAAGAAGCAGCGATTGAATCTGTCCCCCCTGTTTCTTTAGCGCTTGAAACAACAACGCTAAAGAAAGAGAAAGCCGGAAGGGCAATTCACCTTCCGGCTTTCTATATGGTTTCACTTACCTTTATCAACTTTCGCAGGGGACAACCCACCACACCAATTATGATTTTCTGAACACGGCGACGACGTTCTCGACCTCAACCACAAACAGACGATTATCGCCTTCGAAATCAACCGGAATCGCACCCTTGGGATTGAACAACACCTTGTCGTACTGACGCAGTGGTATCTCAGGTGTGTTCTCGATTTCCGCTGAGATGGCCACGACGCGGCCGGTTATCGTGGGAATTTCTATGTTGTCCGGCAGCCGAATACCGCCTTTGGTCTGTTTCTTGTCCTCGTCCTTGCGGATTAACACGCGGCTACCTATCGGCTCGACTATCTCGAGCCTCTTGACATCAGTTTGGTTCTTCTTGCCCATTTTGCACCCGCTTTGCCACGGAAAAGCTGCCATTTTTGTTAACGTTTCGATTATACACCCTGGCAGGCAATTTTGCAAGCTATTTAGCGTACGATTAAAAGGTTTGACAGCACTGCAAGAACTTGATACCCTTAATTAAGCAAAGAGGCGGTGTTCAGTACGGTTACTCAACCCCCGCTGGGTTTCATTGCTTTCACAGGGTTAACAGAGGACAAAAACAGCAGTAAGACTCACTGCATAATTAAGGACCCAACCGCAGCAGAACACCCCTGCGAAAAATTTTTTGTCAAGGGGAACTAAAGTTCGGTTCACATTTGGGCTTAAAAATAGCAATCAGCGGCAAAGGGGGCGTAGGCAAGACCACGGTTTGCGCGGTCTGGGCGCAATTATTGGCTGAGGAGGGCTTTGACGTTCTGGCCATCGACGCCGACTCAAATACCAACCTTGCTTCAGCCTTCGGCATACCTTCAGCACAAAGCCCACAGCCGCTCATCAAAATGGAGCAGTTAATCGCCGAACGCACCGGCACAGGAAAAGATGCGGCAGGTGCGTACTTCAGGCTAAATCCAAAAGTCAGCGATTTGCCGCAAAAATACTGGCGCAAGGTTAATGGAGTAAAGCTGCTCGTGTTGGGAGCTATAGAGCAGGCCGGTGCAGGCTGTGCATGTCCGCAAGGAGCTTTTTTGCGGGCGCTGCTCACGCATACAATACTGCAGCGGCAGGAAGTCGTCCTCGTTGATTTGGCAGCCGGCGTTGAGTTTATGGGCAGAGCAAGCATTCAGGGCGTCGATGCTGTAGTGGTTGTGGTTGAGCCGGGCAGCAGAAGCATCGAAACCGCAAAAAACATAACACGGATGGCCCGGCAGCTGGGAGTAAAACACGTTGCGGCAATCGTAAATAAGATTACAAAAGGTTCGCAAATCGAAGCAATAAAAGGTGAATTGACGGATATAACTACTCTTGCTAACATCCGCTACAGTCCGCTGGTACAGAAGGCGGACCTGGAACAAAAAAATGTCTTTGCCGCCTGCCCTGAACTCGTAGAGCAATTGCGGGAAGCAAAAAATACGTTGATGGATTTGATTTCCAACAGCTAACGACTATTATCGCGGAGCCGAATATGGACAAGGTAATCGTTGCAAATATTGAGAAATGCCTGGCCTGCAAAAGTTGCGAACTGGCATGTGCGCTGGCGCATTCGAAGTCAAAAATACTTGAAGAGGCGGTAGCGGAATCACCGAAACCGCAACGAATGGTTACAGTCGAGGCAGTGGAGGAATTTGCGGTGCCCATCCAGTGCCGGCACTGCGAGGCTGCACCCTGCGTAGAGATTTGTCCGACCGGAGCCGTCCAGCGCCAAAGCGAGGAGGCACCAGTTATCATCGATGCAGATTTGTGCATTGGTTGCAAGCTGTGCATGCTCATCTGTCCTTTCGGAGTATTGCAAATCAGCCCACAAGGACGAGCCGTCATCAAATGCGATATGTGCCTGGAGCGATTAGAAAAAGGCCAGGAACCAGCCTGCGTCGAGGCATGCCCAACCGGCGCGATGAAGTTAGTTTCGCTCAAGGAAGTATTAAAAGAAAAACGGAGTAAAGCGTCAAAACAGCTCGCTGAAGAGACACAAACAAAGAAAAAGGCAAGAGCACGAAAGAATCGCAAATGAGAAGGATAGTTATTATCGGTGGGAGTGCGGCAGGTATGATGGCCGCTATAGCCGCTGCCGAAGAAAGCCCGGATGTTGAGGTGACGGTAGTTACACAGGACCGGACGCCTTACCGCAGACCGGCTACACCTGCTCTGATTGGCGGCTACATAACAGACCCGGCAGAGATACGAGTGTTCTCACCTGAAACACTGGCTCGGCATAACATAAAACTAATCTGCCCCGCTGGAGCGACAAATATCGACCCGCAAAACAAAGTTATCTCCATTCAACACGACGGCAGAAAAGAGCGACTGTCCTACGATGCAGCCGTGATTGCAACCGGAGGCCATCCGCTGATGCCGTCAATTGCCGGCGCTGATAAAAAAGGTGTGTGCAGCTTCACAACGTATGAAGGCGCCGCTGAGATTGCAGATAGGGCCAGGAGTGCAAGCTGTGCAGTAGTAATAGGAGCGGGTTTTATCGCCCTGGAAGTTGCCGAGGCACTGATGCACAAGGGCTTGGATGTCTATTTCAACGTGCGAACCAGAATGCTCAGAAAACTGCTTGAGCCGGATGTGTCTGAATTTCTCTGCCACGAGTTCAGCCGGAAGGGGCTAAAAATGCTTACCAGCGAAGAAATTTCAGAAATAGGCGGCGAAGACCGCGTTGAATATGTCGTCCACAAAAGCAGGAAAATAGCCACAAATCTTGTGGTGATGGGTACCGGGACAAAGCCAAATGTGGGCCTTGCGGCCGGATGCGGAATCAAGACAGGCCCAAGCGGCGCGATTAAAGTCGATAATCGGATGCAAACTTCGATTGAAAATATCTACGCGGCAGGAGATTGCGCTGAGAGTCCGGATTTGGCCACCGGTAAATCTATTTATTCACCGGTTGGAAGTATCGGGGCTTCCGCCGGCAAAATAGCCGGTAGAAACGCCGCGGGGGCAAATCAGAAAACCAAAGGGTTCCTGCGTGCGCAGGCTGACGAGATTCTCGGTATGCAGATATACAGCATCGGCCACAGCAGCACGACGGCAAAAGAAGTAAACCTGACGGTCAAAGTACACAATATAGATGCGCATCAATTAGGCCACCGGAGCCGAACGACAAAACCGTTCGAAATAGCAAAACTTCTGACCGATACGAACGATAGAATTGTCGGTGCGCAGCTTGTAGCTAAAAAGTATGGCTCACAATTCGCCCGGCAGCTATACGTCGCAGTTTTACACGGGCCGAATAAAGAAGAATTCTTGGAGCAGTTTAACTGGCCTCGTATAAAGCTCGCAGAGGCGCTATTAGACGCCGCAAGGTCAGTAGTCGTTGTCGAAAGTGTGGGTCAGGGTGAGGCATTAGCGCTGGCTAATATACCCAGCCACAAAAAAATAAATCAGCAATGCGAGGATTGATTTATGGAGCCGAAACAACGCAGCAGTGATAAAGCGGCACAGGAGATGCTGGCCCGTATGAGTGAAGCGGGCATAGAAAATGCCTGGGACAGGTTAGAACAGCAGCAGCCCCAATGCGGCTTCGGAAGGCTCGGCATTTGCTGCCGAATATGCACAATGGGCCCCTGCAGAATCGACCCATTTGGAGATGGCCCACAGGTCGGGGTCTGCGGAGCCGATGCTGATACGATTGCGGCCAGAAACCTGCTGAGAATGATTGCAGCCGGCGCAGCGGCCCATTCAGACCACGGACGCGACATCGCTCACACATTTAAGATGACCGTCGAAAGTGACACTTGTGACTATATGATAAAGGATGAGCGCAAACTCAAGGACGTCGCAGTAAGATACGGCATTGATATAAAAAACCGCCAGATAAAAGAAATTGCCGGCGAGCTGGCCAACGTAGTGATGAACGAATTCGGCAGGCAGGAGGGCACACTTGCCACCGCCTCAGCTTACGCCCCACCAGCAAGGCAAAAGCTCTGGAAGCAACTGGGCATAACGCCACGCTCAATTGACCGTGAAGTCGTTGAGATTATGCACACAACACATATGGGCGTAGGTTCAGATTACAAAAACCTTCTCAAGCAAGGCATACGGTGCAGCCTCTCGGATGGCTGGGGCGGCTCGCTCATAGCTACCGAGCTTTCCGATATCCTGTTTGGCAGTCCGCGGCCGATTCGCTTCGGTGCTAACCTTGGCGTACTCGACGAAAAGCAGGTCAATATAATTGTGCATGGCCACGAACCGACGCTCTCGGATATTATCGTAGCGGTATCGCAGGATGATGAGCTTCTAAAGCTTGCAAAAGAAAAGGGGGCTAATGGAATCAACATTGCAGGTATGTGCTGCACCGCTAATGAGATACTGATGCGCCACGGCATCCCTGTTGCAGGCAATTTTCTGCAGCAGGAGCTGGCGATAATGACAGGTGCTGTTGACGTGATGCTGGTGGATGTACAGTGCATTATGCCGGCGCTCGGGTCACTGTCCGGCTGCTTCCACACGAAGCTTATTACAACTTCACCGAAGTGCAAAATCGCCGGAGCAGAACATATTGAATTCCACGAGGACAGGGCTGTTGAGATTGCACAGCAGATTATCAAAATAGCGATTGAGAATTTTGCGAACAGAAAAGGCAACGTCAGGATTCCCAAGGTGACTGAACGAGGCATTGCCGGCTTTACAACGGAAAATGTCTTCTATAATCTTGGCGGCCGATTCCGCGGTAGTTACCGGCCGTTAAATGATGCTATTATTTCAGGCCGGTTAAGAGGAGCGGCCGGCGTCGTCGGCTGCAATAATCCCAAGCAGGTGCACGATTACAATCACCTCACAATGATAAAGGAGCTTATCAAGAATGATGTGTTGGTGGTCAGTACAGGTTGCAGCGCGTTGGCCGCTGGTAAGGCGGGTCTGATGAGACCGGATGCGGCAGCCAAGTACTGCGGCAAAGGGCTGGCTGAGATATGCGAGACTGTCGGTATTCCGCCGGTATTGCACGTCGGCTCCTGCGTGGACAACAGCAGAATTCTGACAATTCTGGCAAACGTCGTTGCAGAAGGCGGACTTGGCGAGGACATCTCAGATTTACCCGTTGCCGGTGCAGCACCGGAATGGATGTCGGAAAAGGCTGTTTCCATCGGGATGTATTTTGTTGCTTCCGGGGTCTTTACCGTTATTGCCGAGCCGTTGCCTGTGCTCGGTGCCGATAAGCTGACGCGTTATTTGACGGACGAAATTGAAAAGGAACTGGGCGGCAAATGGGCTTTCGAAAAAGACCCCATAAAGGCTGCCGGTATGATGATTGAACATATCGAGAGCAAACGTGAAGTCCTTGGGATAAACGTGGAAAAAGAACGCAAACTTTACGATATGCAGGAACGCCGGGTGTCGGCGGTTTAGAAACGTTGCGCATAAGGAGATTTCCAAAGTGTCCAGAATCATCGCAACAGGTGCGATAAATGGTGCTTACAAGATAGTCGCACAGGCTGAGGATATGCTCGCAAAAGCCATCGAGCAAAAAAGAAGCGACTGCAAAGTCGAGTTTCCGAACACCGGCTATTTTATACCGATTATTTACGCGATGACAGGCCGGGCGGTGAAGACCCTCGCGGACTTTGAAGTGGTTTTAACGGAAGAAATCAAGCCTTTGCTGCCTGAGCCGGTCGCGGAAGAGCTCTGGCTGCCATATCTGGGTCCAGCGCTTGATGCGGGTATGGCAACTCTCTTCGCGGAAGAAATTATCGAGGCGTGCAAATATCTAATCGGGCCTAATCCGGTCGATGATATCTGGCTGGGTGCCGCTGATGATGTAATTATGCGCGAAAGGGGTATCCAGTTCGTTGACGGCTCCGCACCGGGGTTTGCAGCAATTGTCGGCTCGGCTCCTGACGTGGAAACAGCGGTTACAATCGCCAGGAAATGTCAGGAAAGAAGTCTGTACGTCTTTATGGCCGGCCATCATAACGGAACCACTTTTGCCGAGCAGTTAGTCGAAGGCGGTGTGGATTTGGGCTGGGACAGCAGGCTTGTACCGTTTGGCCGGGAGATTACAGCAGCAATCTATGCGTTAGGCTTTGCCAGCCGGGCGGCACTCAGTTTCGGCGGCGTCCAGCCGGGCGATTTTACACGCAACCTCCTCTACAACAAAAACAGGGTCTTTGCATTCGTCCTGGCGTTAGGCGAAGTTACCGACGAATGGTACGCCACCGCCGCCGGGGCCATCAATTACGGATTTCCGGTGATTGCCGATTCGGACATCCCACAGATTCTCCCCAGCGGTGTATGCACCTATGAGCACGTGGTATCAAATGTTCCGCACGAGCAGATAGTGGAAAAGGCCATTGAGGTACGGGGATTAAAAATAAAAATATCAAAGGTGCCGATACCGGTGCCGTACAGCCCGGCGTTCGAGGGCGAACGCATCCGCAAAGAGGATATGCACTGCGAATTTGGCGGCCAGCGAACACCATCCTTCGAATGGCTTCGAATGGCTGCTACGGATGAGGTTGAAGACGGCAAAGTAGAAGTTGCAGGGCCGGGCATCGATCCGGTCGAGGCCAGCGGCAAGATGCCGCTCGGGATTGTAGTCGAAGTGGCCGGGCGAAAAATGCAACGCGATTTCGAACCAGTGCTTGAACGCCAGATTCACACATTTATGAACGAGGCAAAGGGGCTGTGGCACATGGGTCAGCGCGACACCAACTGGATACGAATCAGCAAAGAAGCCGCGAAGGCAGGGTTCAAGCTTGAACATATCGGCAAACTCCTGCACGCAATGTACCACGAACGGTATTCGAACATCGTCGACAAGGTGCAGGTCAGGATATTCACCGACGAAAAGCAGGTTCTAAAGCTGCGTGAGCAGGCAAGGCAGGTGTACGCCGAGCGAGATGCGCGTCTTGCGGGTATGACCGACGAAGAGATAGATACATTTTATTCGTGCACACTGTGCCAGAGTTTCGCCCCCAACCACTTGTGTGTGATTTCGCCGGAACGACCCGGCCTGTGCGGGGCCTACAGCTGGTTAGACTGCCGGGCGGCATACGAGATAAATCCTACCGGTGCCAATCAGCCCATCCCAAAGGGCAAGTGCATTGAGCCGACCGTCGGCCAATGGGACAAGATAAACGAATTCGTCAAAAAGACCAGCGGCGGCAACGTCGAGCGAATGAGCCAGTACAGTATGATTGTTGACCCGATGACCTCATGCGGCTGCTTCGAATGCATCACCGCGGTGCTGCCATCCACAGGCGGCATAATGATAGTCAATCGCGAGTTTAGCCAAATGACCCCCTGCGGTATGAAGTTTTCGACGCTGGCCGGCACTGTGGGCGGCGGCAACCAGACGCCCGGCTTCATCGGACACTCAAAACACTACATCGGCTCAAAAAAATTCATCGCCGCAGAAGGCGGGATTCGACGAATCGTCTGGATGCCTACGATGCTGAAAGAAGAAATTAAGGATACCTTCATAAAAAGAGCAAATGAACTCGAACTCGGCGGAGAAGAATTTCTTGCCAAAATCGCCGACGAAACTATAGCCACCACAGAAGAAGACGTTCTAAAGTTCATCACTGGGAACAATCACCCTGTAACAACTCTGAAACCAATGTTCTAAGGACAGAAGACAGAGAACAGATGACAGACGACAGAAAGAAAACAGTGATTAAGAGTGTAAAAGATTTGAAAGTGTATCGGTTAGCGTATAGGCTTGCTATGGAGATATTTGAGATAACTAAGAAATTTCCTAAAGAAGAAACGTATTCATTAACAGACCAGATGAGGCGCTCGTCGAGATCCGTTGCTATAAATATACGCGAAGGATACGCCAAAAGAAGATACGAGCAAGTGTTCATTAGGCATCTGAATGATTCTTTAGGATCATCCGAAGAAACAAGAGGATGGTTGGATTTTGCAAGAGATTGCAGGTATATGACGAAAGATGAGCACAAGAAGTTAGATGATGGATATGACGAAGTCAATGCGATGCTCTATGGTTTAACGAACAACTGGCAGAGTTTTTCTGACTTCTGACATCTGACTTCTGGCCTCTGACTCAAGGAGAACCATCATGGCTCTGACCGGGCTGGAGATTTTTAAGCTTCTGCCAAAAACCAACTGCAAAAAGTGCGGCATGCCGACGTGCCTGGCCTTTGCGATGCAATTGGCCCAGAAGCGTGCCGAACTCAATGCCTGTCCGTATGTTTCCGAGCAGGCCAAGCAGGCCCTTGCGGCGGCCGCGGCACCACCGATAAGGCTCATAAAGTTCGGCGGAAAAGGCAATCAGGTACAGGTCGGCCAGGAGACAGTGATGTTCCGCCACGAGGAAAAATTCTACAATCCCACCATCATTGGTGTAACCGTCTCAGACAAGCTTACCGGCGATGATTTAAAGAAACGGATTGACTGCGTAAATTCGCTGAAGTTTGAACGAGTCGGCACCAAAATCGCAGTTAAAGCCATCGCGGTCGTCAACGAGAGCGGCTCGGCTGCGAACTTTGCCCGGGCTGCAGCCGCCGTAAAAGACGCCGGCTCGCCGGCTATTATCCTTGTGACGGATTCGCCGGACGCGATGGCCGCCGCAGTTGACAAAACCGCCGACGCCACCCCCCTACTCGCGTCGGCAAAGACTGATACCGCCGAGGCGATGGCCAAAATCGCCAGGGACAACAAGTGCCCGATTGTGGCAAAAGCTGAATCAATCGACGCCCTCGCGGAGCTTACCGAAAAAATCAAAGCTCAGGGGGTTGAAGATATTGTACTTTGCCCGCAGACCAAGAGTTTGCGCGACCAGTTGTATAACCTCTCTCGGATTCGCGCCTTGGCGCTAAAAAAGTCGTTCAGAGCCTTAGGATACCCCGCTATATCCTTCATTGCCGACGGCAGCGGCGATGCGCAGGCCGCTGCAGCCATAAGCCTAATCTGCAAGTATTCCAGTATCGTAGTGGTCGATACCGACCAGCCGCATGTATTATTGCCTATGCTGACGGCGGTAATGAACATATACAGCGACCCGCAAAAACCCGTTCAGGTCGAGCCGAAGGTATACACCATCGGTGAACCTGACGCAAACTCCCCGCTTATGTTCACGACAAACTTTTCACTGACATATTACACAGTCGAATCGGATGTCGAGGCCAGCAGAGTACCGAGCTACATCCTCGTGGTCGATACCGAAGGCACCAGTGTTTTGACCGCTTATTCGGGAGACAAGCTCACTGAAAAAACCGTCGCCGATGCTATGGCAAAACATAATGTTGAAAGTATAGTTAAGCACCGCAAACTAATTATCCCCGGCTATGTGGCCGTGATGAGCGGAAAACTCGAAGAAGCCACCAACTGGGAGATTATGGTCGGCCCGAGGGAATCTTCGATGCTGCCTAAATACTTGCGGGAAGTCTGGAAGTAATGGCGTAAGCCATACTGCGTATTGCAGATTGAAAAAGGGAAATCGAAAATCAAAAACCAAAAATCGAAAATCAAGAACTGCACACTCTGTTTTGAGCCGAGCGGATTGAAAGTGGAGGTGCAGGCCGGGACGACCCTGCTCGAAGCGGCGCGCAAGGCCGGCATCTACCTGAGCAGTATCTGCGGCGGAGACGGCTACTGCGGCAAATGCAAAATAATAGTCAACGAAGGACAATTCCAAAGCAGACCCACTACCTTACTGACTCCGAATGAAATACAGCAGAACGTCGTTCTTGCGTGCCAGACAAAGGCTCTCTCCAATATGACTCTGACTGTCCCGAAGTCGCACGCACTCGACGCCGGGCAAATACTCGTAGACACCGACGCCCACAGATTGCGCGAGCTGCCCCACCAGATAAAAGAAGGACTCTTTGAATTCGACCCTTTGGTCCGCAAACTCTACGTTGAGATGTCGCCGCCAACCGTCCAGGATAGCACAGCCGACCACGAGCGTCTGTACGCAGCTATACGAGACCAGATTGAAGCCCCGATAATGCAGACCGGCTTTCGCATCCTGCAGCAGCTCTCGAAAATTCTCGTTCAGGAAGATTATAAGGTCGCCGTTACAGTTGGCCGACGAGGCGGAACGACGGAAGTTATAGAGGTCGAACCTGCCGCCCAATACAAGACGAATTTTGCAGCGGCCGTCGACCTGGGAACAACGACCGTCGTAGCCCATCTGCTTGATTTGACCAACGGCACAACGATAGACACAGAGGCCACATACAACAGCCAGATAAACTTCGGCGAGGACTACATCCGGCGAATCATCTATGCAGAGCAAAACAACGCCTTCGACGAAATGCAGAATCGCATAGTACACGACGTGAACGACCTCATCGTTACGTTAGCTTCAAGACAAAGAATTGATTTGCAGGATATAACAGCAGTCGTCTGTGCCGGCAACACCGCGATGGTGCATTTCCTGCTGAATCTGGACCCGAGCCGAATACGCAGAGAGCCTTATATTGCCTCAGCCGCCTTTGTGCCGCCTATTCGAGCAGCCGAGGTGGGCATCCAGATAAACAAGCGAGGCCTGTTATACTGTCTGCCGAGCGTTGCCGCCTACATCGGCAGTGACATCGTCGCAGGCGTGCTGGTTACACGAATCTATACTAAAAAAGGTAAACACCTTTTTATCGACATCGGAACAAACGGCGAAGTTGTCCTCGGCAACCGCGATTGGCTGGTTTGTGCTTCAAGCTCGGCAGGGCCTGCGTTTGAAGGCAGCGGTGTCAGGCATGGTATGAGGGCCGGCGCGGGGGCCATTGAGAAACTGAGTATCCGACCCGACGGCTCTGTGGAGTATAAGACTATAGGAGATAGTCACCCAGCGGGAATTTGCGGCTCTGGGTTACTGGATGTCATCTCGGAATTATTTGTAAACGGCATTATAGACAGAACCGGACGGTTCAAAAGCACGGATGACACAAAATTGACGGAAGGTGACGAGGGCTTGCAGTTCCAGTTAGTACCTGCGAGTAACGGCCACCACGAGATAGTAATCACCCAGGCGGACATCAACAATCTGATTCGTTCAAAGGCCGGTGTCTTTGCCGCGATTCGAACTCTCTGCGAAGCGACACAGACAAAACCACAGGACCTGGACGCGATTTATATTGCCGGCGGTTTCGGAAACTTCCTGAACATTCGACACGCTGTAGCTATTGGGATGCTTCCCGATGTAGCGCCGGAAAAAATAGAATTCGTGGGAAACACATCAATCGCCGGAGCAAAGACGGCCCTGCTGAGTCAGGATGCCCTGGAGACTGCACAAAAAATCGCCAGGAGTATGACATACTTCGACCTTATGAGTAACTCAGCCTATATGGACGAGTTCATCAGAGCAAATTTCCTGCCACATACAGATTTGTCATTGTTTCCATCAGTAATAGCTGTTACTCGAAGCATGTGAAGAGGGAAATGGGAAAAGTGCCTAAAGTGAGCTAAAGTGACTAAAGTTATGGATAATAAAGAGTTCGCTAAAAAGCTTGAAAAACGAACACGAGAATTCGCTGTGCGCATAATACGTTTATCGAGAACTTTACCTAACACGCCTGAAGGAAGGGTCATCAGGACTCATATCACAAAATCTGGAACGTCCATCGGTGCAAATTATCGAGAGGCCAACCGCTCGAGAAGCAAGGCCGATTTCAAAAACAGGATTAAGATTTGTGAAAGTGAAGCCAGCGAAACACAATATTGGCTGGAAGTAATTGTAAATTTAAATTGGCTATCGTGGCCAAAAGTTAAATGCGATTATGAAGAGTGTGGAGAACTACTCGCTATCTTTACATCTATTGGGAAAAAGTAAACTAAAGTGTGGAACGCCCAAAGTGAACCGAAGTTAAAGAGAATCGTCATTTTAGGCACTTTACACTTTAGGCACTTTAGCTCACTTTAAGTACTAATAACTTACTTAGATACGGACAATAAGATGTCAACGACTATCGCTATAAGTGGAAAAGGTGGTTCTGGCAAAACGACGGTGGCCGCTATGATTACGAGGCTTCTGCGCAGCCAGTCATCTGGGTCCGTACTTGCGGTCGATGCCGACCCTAATTCGTGCCTCGGATTGACTCTGGGAGCGGAACCAGCGACAACTATTGCCCAGGTTCGTGAACAAGCCAGGACAAAGCAGCCCAGTGAAGGCGGCACTGACCGTATACGGTCATTCGAGTACGAAATCCAGCAGGCAATAACCGAGGCAGCGGGTTTCGATTTGCTGACTATGGGCCGGCCGGAAGGACCAAGCTGCTACTGTGCGGTAAATAATATCCTCCGCCAGTTCCTCGACAAACTCAGCTCGCAATATGGATTTGTCATTATAGACAATGAAGCCGGTATGGAGCATCTTTCCCGCAGAACCACAAATAACGTTGACCTGCTCTGCATCGTAGCTGAGCAGACCCCTCTCGGTGAGCTGACCGCCAGGAGGATTTTCGCCCTTGCCAAACAATTGCCAATATCCGTAAACCGAATCGGCATAATATGGAACAGAACTGACAGCCTCAAAAAACTGGACGACATAGAAACATTTGGCTGTATCCCGTACGATGACGCGGTGCTCAATGCCGCAATGCAGGGTAAAACGATTTTTGACCTCAAAGAAAACAACTCCGCACTGGCGGCGGCGAAAAAAATACTTGAACAAAAACTACCAAAAGTTAAGGTGGGAGGATTTTAAATGCCGGTTCCCGAAATTGCGGAAAGTTTTATCGGCGAGGTTTCCCGTGTTACCATCGGTGCAACGAAAAAAAATGGCGGCACACGCACTTCAACCGTAACCGTTGGAGGAGCAAAGAACATGCTCTACGGCGGCACTGTAGAACAGTTAAGCGAAAAACCGGTCATCGCTATGGATGTCCTCGATACAAGACCACAGGACTGGCCTGACGCACTTGCGCAGAACTATGAGGATGTGTTCGACAGCCCCGCCGACTGGGCCAAAAAGTGCGTGGAGGAATTCGGAGCGGAACTGATTTGTATCAAGTTCGACGGCATCCACCCCGACAAAGCCAATAAAGACAGCGCTCACGCAGTCAAAGTCGCTGAAGAAGTGCTTAAGGCGGTGGGTGTTCCTCTCGTGCTGTGGGGCTGCGGAAACGACCAGCAGGATAATCAGGTTATGCCCAAAGTAAGCGAGGCAGCCAGGGGAGAAAAATGTCTGATAGGAATAGTTAAAGAGGATAACTACAAAGCGTTGACCGCCATTGCCCTCGCCGACGGACATAACCTTATCACGGCGGCTCCGCTGGATATCAATATCGCCAAGCAGGTCAATATCCTGGTTTGCGATATGGGTTTTCCACCTGAGCGGATAGTAACATTTCAGGCCACAGGTGCATTGGGTTATGGAATAGAATATTCCTACTCGATTCAGGAACGTCAGCGTTTAGCTGCCCTCGGCGGCGATAAGATGATGGCTATGCCGGTAATCTGTGATGTTGGTTATGAAGCCTGGCGGGTTAAAGAGGCCAAACTTGCCGATGTCCCCGGATGGGGAGATGTAAAAGACCGAGGACCAACGTGGGAAGCCGCTACCGCTATCTGCCTTTTGCAGGCAGGCGCCGATATTATTCGAATGCGACATCCGAGAGCTGTTGCAATAGTCAGAAACTTCATAAATCAGATTTGGCAGTGAGAACTCCGGTCGTAAGGAAACAATATGATACTAATCGCGGAACGAATTAACGGAATGTTCACCGATGTAAAGCAGGCCATCGCGAGCAAAGACAAAAAAGTTATTCAGCAGTTGGCCCAAAAGCAGACTGATGCCGGCGCTGCGTATCTGGATGTCAACGTAGGTACTGCCGCGGCAGACCAGGAAGGGGCAATACAGTGGCTCGTCGAAACAATTCAGGAAACCTGTACAACCGGCCTGTGCCTCGACTCGCAAAAACCCGCCGTAATTGCCGCCGGCCTAAAGGTGATTAATGCTGATAATGGCGTCATCCTCAACTCCGCCCCGCTGAACAGGAAAAACGATGAAGAAATCCTCGATAAGTATATCGAGATGGCCGAGCAGGCCGGGCCAAAGGCAGGCATTATCGCCTTGACAATGGATAAAACCGGCGTCCCTCAGGACATCGACACACGTGTGGCCATCGCCGCAGAGATTGTATCAAAAGTAATGGAAAAAGGCTTCGACCCGCAGAGACTGTACATCGACCCGATTGCGCTGCCGGTCAAGGTGCCGAACGCCCAGGCTCAGGCCGGAAACACCCTCGCCGCTATGGACCAGATAAGACTCCTCTCCGACCCGCCTCCACATATAACAATCGGCCTGTCGAATCTCTCGCAGGGCGCAACAGAAAGGAGTTTGATAAATCGTACGTTCCTTGCAATGGCTGTTTCACACGGCCTGGATTCAGCGATTGTCGATGTGCTCGACGAAAAATTGATAGACATATTGGCCGCCGCTGAATTGTTGATGAACAAGCAGATATATTCGGATAGTTTCCTGAAGATTTATAAGTCCAGATAAAGAAAGGAAGGTAAATGAAACTTGACGCAACAACGATGAAGGATTGGCAGATCGCAGAAGCTGCCGAAAAGCAGATGAAACCGATTCGCCGGCTGGCAGACGAACTGGGACTTAAAGAAGATGAATTACTGCCTATGGGAGTCCATCTGGGCAAAGTCGATTATATGAAGGTGCTCGACCGATTGAAAAATGCACCTGACGCAAAGTATATCGATGTTACTGCTATCACGCCAACGCCGCTGGGTGAGGGAAAGACCACAACCACTATCGGCCTTCTCGAAGGGCTGAACAAGTTAGGCAAACGGCCGATAGGCGCAATCCGCCAGCCGAGCAGCGGCCCGACGTTCAATATCAAAGGCTCCGCCGCCGGCGGAGGATTGGCACAGTGTATCCCCCTGACGCCGCTTTCAATCCGGCTCACGGGCGATATAGACTCCGTCGCAAATGCCCACAACCTCGCAATGGTCGCTCTTACCTCGCGTATGCAGCACGAAAGAAACTATGACGACGCACGCCTCGCAAAAAGTAACCTAAAAAGACTCGATATCGACCCATGTAGAGTGCAAATGGAATGGGTTATGGATTTCTGTGCCCAGTCGCTGCGAAATATCACCATCGGAAAAGGCGGAAAAATGGACGGCTACGAAATGGAATCCGGTTTCATCATCACCGCCTCAAGTGAGGTAATGGCAATTTTGTCGGTTGCCAAAGATTTGAAAGACCTGCGCCAGCGGATGTCAAAAATAGTCGTCGCCTATGACAAAAAAGGCAATGAAGTAACCACCGCTGACCTCGGCGTCGACGGCGCTATGACCGCCTGGATGGTCGAGGCCATTAATCCGAATCTGCTGCAAACAATCGAAGGTCAGCCTGTATTCGTGCACGCCGGGCCGTTCGCAAATATCGCCACAGGCCAAAGCTCCATCATTGCTGACAGGGTCGGAATAAAATTAGGCGATTACCATGTAACCGAAAGCGGATTCGGCGCGGATATCGGCTTCGAAAAATTCTGGAACCTCAAGTGCCGAATGTCAGGTCTGACCCCAAATGCCGTGGTCATTGTCGCCACAATACGGGCGCTGAAGATGCACGGCGGAGGCCCAGCCGTAAAACCGGGTATTCCACTGGCGGAAGAATATACCAGAGAAAATCTCAAACTGCTCGAAAAAGGCTGCGAGAACCTGATTGCTCACATCAAGACCGTCAAAAAAAGCGGCGTTCATCCTATCGTCTGTATAAACAGCTTCCGTACCGACACTAAAGCTGAAACTGAACTTGTCCGCAAAATCGCCGACCAGAACGGCGCCTCGGCTGCGGTTTCAGAGCACTGGCTGAAAGGCGGTGAAGGGGCAATCGAATTAGCTGAAGCTGTCATCGCCGCCTGCAACGAGAAAAGCCGCTTCAGATTCCTCTATGAGCCGGATATGCCGCTGAGAAAACGAATCGAACTAATCGCCAAAGAGGTCTATGGTGCCAGGGGCGTAACTTATACCGACGATGCTCTGAAAAAGGCAAAGGCCCTCGAAGCGGACCCACAGACCAACAGGCTGGGTACCTGCATGGCCAAAACACAACTGAGTCTCTCACACGACCCGGACATCAAAGGCCGGCCGAGAAACTGGGAACTTCCCATCCGAGATATTATGGTCTATAAAGGAGCGGGTTTTATTGTGCCCTTAGCCGGAGCGATTAAACTTATGCCGGGTACCGGCTCAAATCCTGCGTTCCGCCACATCGATGTGGACGTCAACACAGGAAAAGTGCATGGGCTTTCCTGAAACCAAGGGCGTCCTGAACGAAACCTTTAATGTCAACATTAAGGATAAAAGGATGGCTGCAAAAATTATAGATGGCAAACAGATAGCCGCCGATATGCGGGCTGAACTGAAAGCCGAAGTGGCAAAACTCAAAGAGCAGGGTATCATACCCGGTCTGGGGGTTATTTTGGTTGGTGATGACCCGGCCTCACAAACGTATGTCACGGCCAAAGAGCGAAGCTGCCAGGAAATGGGTATTTACTCCGATGACAATCGCCTGCCGGCTAACACCTCGCAAAAGGATTTGATTTCGCTGGTGAAGAGGATGAATGCCGATGCAAAAATCCACGGCATCCTCGTTCAGCTGCCTTTGCCCAAAGGCCTTAATGAAACCGAGGTACTTACGACAATCGACCCGGACAAGGACGTGGACGGCTTCCATCCGACCAACGTAGGCAGAATGGTGGTAGGCGCTAAGGCATTTTTGCCCTGCACGCCGCACGGCGTTATTCAGCTTCTGCTCCGCAGCGGCGTCAAAATCGAAGGAGCCAACGTTGTAATCGTCGGAAGAAGTAATATCGTCGGCAAGCCACTGGCCAATATGCTCATCCAAAAAAGCGCAACCGCAAACGCAACCGTAACCGTCTGTCACACCCGCACCAAAGATATAGCATTCCACACAAGACAGGCTGATATCGTTATCGCCGCCGTCGGCAAACCCAAAACGATTACGGCTGATATGGTAAAAGATGGTGTGGTAGTGATTGATGTCGGCGTCAACCGCATAAAAGATGCAACGAAAAAGAGTGGCTATCGTCTTGTCGGCGATGTCGATTTTGAAGCGGTCAAAGAAAAGGCCTCGCTCATTACGCCTGTACCGGGCGGCGTCGGCCCGATGACAATAACTATGCTGCTCTACAATACCGTAGAATCAGCCAAGAGGACTGCCGGCATACGGTAACTTAGAACTCTAAGAAAAAGGCTGTATTATAAGAGGAGCTGATTTTGTGTTCAGTTTAACTAATCAGTGAAGGAATCAGGGCGAAATAGGCTCGTAAAATACATTTCTTGTATCTGCTTTTTTGGCCGAACCTTACACTCTTTTAGACGTATAATTCTGCGTGGTTTGCACATCTGTCCCAGCGCATTAACATTGACTGAAGTACCTTTAATTGCTATTATGAATGTTTTATGGCTAAATCAACAAAAACAACTCGGAAAAAACAGGTCAAAAAGGCTGCCTCCAGGGTAACAACGGTCAAAAGCAAAAAACCCTTCAGGACCTACAAGGAGGCTATTAAGTACCTTTTTGAGCGTACCGACTACGAAAAAGAGAAGAATCTGCGCTACAATGTTACTACGTTCGACCTCAAAAGGATGGAAAAACTACTGTCGCTGCTGGGCAACCCACACGATAAAATCCGTACAGCCCATATAGCCGGTACAAAAGGAAAAGGTTCAACCGCTACAATGCTGGCCAAGATGCTCGAAGCCAACAACCATAAGGTTGGCCTTTATACCTCGCCACATGTGGTTCACCTGCATGAGCGGATTGCGGTCAACTCCAAGATGATTACCGAGCCGGAAATGCTGAGGCTTTTGAACCGGATTTACGCCCCTGTTGAGAGGGTAGCCAAAACCGACCCACCAACCTTCTTTGAAATCATGACTGCGCTGGCCTTTATGTATTTCGTGGACGCAAAGGCTGATATCGCAGTAATCGAAACAGGACTGGGCGGCAGGCTGGACAGCACCAACGTCATTAAGCCTGAAGTTATTGGCATAACCAGCTTGAGTATCGACCATCAAAGGCAACTGGGTAATACACTCGAAAGCATCGCGAAGGAAAAGGCCGGCATCTTCAAGCGAGGCGTGCCAATCATAACGGTCAAACAACATCCTGATGCGATGCGTGTCTTAAAATCGCACGCCAACATGGTAAAGGCGCCGTTAAGCGTTACCGGTGATGACATCGATTTTTCGTACCGTTTTGAAACCTCGCCCGAACACGGACCTCATACGAGAATCTGCCTGACGACCGAGACGAGCAAATTCGAACATCTGCGGGTACCGCTGCACGGCAGGCATCAGGCCATTAACTGCGGACTGGCACTGGCGATGCTGGATAAGCTCAAGGGAAGCGGCTATAAAATAGATACCGACAAGGCCATTGAGGGTTTGAACACTGTTTCATTACCGGGCCGGATGGAGATGATATGCGACGACCCGCGGATTATGATTGACGGTGCCCACAACGCCGCGAGCATCGAGGCCCTGATGCAGGCGATAGGCCAAAATATCCCATACGATTCTATGGTGGTGATTTTCGGCTGCAACAACGACAAGGACATTGAAGGGATGTTGCGCGAGTTACAGTACGGCGCCGACAAGGTGGTATTTACACGCAGCAACTCGCCTAAGGCGATGTCTCCAGATGATTTGACAGATATGTACACCGAAATATGCGGCAAGATGTGCCAGAGCACCCTCAGCCTCGGTGAGGCACTAAGGCTCGCCAAAAGTGCCATTGGTAAAGAGGACCTGATTTGCATAACCGGCAGTTTCTATCTCGTTGGTCAGGCGAAGGTACAATTTGGACAAAAACAGGTGCCTTAGAGACAAACATATCCGGCTTTCTTCCGGCATCAGTGGCCCATAGAATCTCTCACTTCGATTTTTTTGGCAACATTTTTTGAGAAAAGCGTCTTATCTTACCGTAGAACAGCCACCCGCGGCGATGAGCGATGCTACGTGTTTTGTGTACATAAGTAGCTG
>Ga0315282_10002262_pt1 | contig 35681 bp, 55 predicted proteins | sample YL17G07_20_MG_FD_203693 | JGI IMG/M metagenome (GOLD analysis project Ga0315282, IMG submission 203693) | Sediment microbial communities from Yellowstone Lake, YNP, Wyoming, USA - YL17G07_20 | ecosystem: Environmental > Aquatic > Freshwater > Lake > Sediment | place: USA: Wyoming | collected...
AAGAAAACTGTGGCATGGAAGTGCATGCGCCTTACCACGTTCCTGAGCATGAGACGGAAGATTCATGAAATTCAAACGAGGCTACGGCCAGCAGTACGGAAAAAGTACGCGCATGGAGGACGAGAACGGTGAGCCGTAAGCGTTTGCCTTGCCCTTACTGCGGCGCAATGATTTGCGTCGGCGGCCGGTACGGTCGACACCTGCAATGCTGCCTCCGAATCAAGGTTGAAAATTTGGTTAGAGTGGCGAACAGGTACGGCTACCACATGAAGGCCTGGCTCTCCGAGGGGCATGTGATTCTCGAGAACCTTACTCGCGAAGAACTGGAGATTGAGCTCCTAGAGGCCAACATCACATGACCCGAAATGGTCGTCAGAAAATCAGGCGGCGCCTCATCTCGAAAATGAACTACATGCAGCGAGACCTGCAAGTCTACTTGGAGAATCTCTCAATCTTTGAACGGAAACATGTCAAATCAATTCCAATCGGAGACCACAAACAAGTCGTGAAATTGTTACTATCACTTGCAAAATGCTACCAGATCACCTTGGAGGAGTGGAGCCTTGCCGACAGTTGAACGGCCGGCCGTGATTGTGCAGAGAGTCCTCACAACGGAGGCTGCTTGAAATGCGCTTGATGAAACTAGAATTTGAAGGTAACGAAAGCAGCGAAGAACTGGCAACTGTTATTTGGCGAGTAAAGCGAACAAAACTGAAAAACTTCCTCTTCCTATCTTCAAAATCCATGACTGTGGTAGACAAGAAAACGGCTTTGAAACTACTCAAAGCATTGCAGCAAAACCCAGGACTCGTAAGCGAGGTTGTTTGAGAAATGAGGATAGATACAATCTTCATAATGCCGAACGGTATGGTCGCAGTCTTCGATGAGAATAAACAGCAGGTTCAGAAATTTCAGGGATTTCTATTCGACATCGATTTCCGAGAATTGGGGAAATTCGTTGATTATTCCACGAAGGTTTGCATAGGCACGACGCAGAAAGTAGAATTCGACTGGTGGCTAGAAAGAAGCGAGGCTACTTGAAGATGAGCTATAGTTACGGTGTCGTTCGTGGTGTTGCTGAATGTGACGATTGTGAATGGAAAACTACGAGTTACAAGAACGCCCAAGCCATTGCGAAGATTCACGCGAAGAAGTACGGTCATAAAGTCAGAGGCGAGCTTGTAATCTTGTTCTACTACGACTACCGAAAAGAGGGTGCTTGAGTTGGAGTGGGCTCGTGCCATCGATTTAGCGAAGAATATTCGTTTGCTACTCTTAGCATCCTGTGAGCGAGTGGAGATTGCGGGTAGTCTTCGACGCATGCGTAGCGAAGTCAACGACATCGAGCTTGTTGCCGTTCCGAAACGGAATCCTTTCGACCAACTTCACCTGCAAATCCTAGACATGCTCTCACATCACTTGCTCGAACCTGGTTTGAAGTCGAAGGACGGCAAGAAGGCTCCATGCGGCCCACGTTACTACCGTCTGCAAATCCCGAACCCCCCTTTCCAACTCGACCTCTTCGCGGTTTTTGAACCCGCGGATTGGGGCATCATATTCACAATCAGAACTGGATCCGCCGCGTTCTCACATTGGTTAGTCACCGAAGCCCTACGCCGTGGCTTCAAGGTGCAGGATGGGCAACTATTCAAGATCGACCGGAAAACGCAACCCTGGATCCTCACAAAAATTCCCTGTCCTAATGAAGGAGACCTATTCCGCGCCCTGGGTCTCGCATTCATTGATCCTCCTAACCGCGAGATACCACCCTCCATTTCCACTGCGCCCCAATCATCATCATTATCAAAATAGAATATAATAATAAAATAAAATAAAATAAAATAAAATGGAAGGTGTTCCATTTGGGAAGAAAGCTAGAACCGCATGGGAAAACAGCGCAGATTGTCATTCACCCTAAGAACGAGGAGGAAGGTGAACTCTTCCGGAAGTTCAAAGGTGTTCTACTGAAGGATAATCAGACTATCAGAGAGTTCTTCCTATCGTCGATTCAAAGCAAGGTTGTCAAGGACAATCCGCAGTTGCACTTCGTGAAGACTAGCGACACCCTTGTTCTGTCGAAGAATCTGCCTGAAGTGGAACCAGCTGAGAAAATCACCTGTACCCGTTGCGGTGGGGAAGGGTGCCAGCACTGCGCGCAGTTTGGATATTATTACGAGGAGTCGGCGCCATGAGGACTGAGTCTCATCACGTTCATTGCATACACTTGGATTGCATTCAAGCTGGGTACTGCTGTCTCTGCGAACGCCTTGTGAAGAGAACCATACCGAAAGAGAAGCCAGCTAGGAATCCGGATGATCCGGGCGTGGAGCAAAGCCTCAAAAATCTAGGACTCTAAGGATGTGGGAACTTGAGCTGCTTGAGGTCTCGCTCTCAGCGTAGCTGAATTGTAGCTACATCGTAGCTACATCGTAGCTACTTTTGCTTGTCTGTAGCTGGCCAGCTATAGATGAGCTTTTCCGCAATTCAAGCAATTATGATGCGGGTCAGCCAGCTGGCCGTAGAAAACGTAGCTAACAGCCATTAAGGAAAACTATTTGGTTTGTCATCCACTGAATTGGGACGACGATTAAGTATCCCCTTGTCTGGGAATACTCAAGAAAAAATGTGCACGAACTCATTCTTAAGGCTATGGCTGTTTTGGCCGTTACGAGCGCGGAAGGTTTAAACGTGAAATCTGTATCAACATAGGCTAAGTGATTGGCGGGGCGGGTGGGACTCGAACCCACGACTATGCGGGTAGTAGCCGCATGCCATATCCAATCTTGACTACCGCCTCGTTATCACACCTGAACGACATACGGCACGGTTGGTTAACGGGTCATCGAGCGAGGGACTAGCGTGTCTAAGAAAACTCTCGCTCTTACCCAATCCCTTCATTTTACGGCCAGCCGTCACCTAAGCGATATTGCTGATGCGTACGCATAATGCCTGCGCTTACCAGTGCGGGAGAGAACACCTTTGTGGACCAAGGCGGCTAGGCACATGGTCACAGTACCCGATGTGGCTTTGAGATTAAGGCGAGTTAGCTCAGTCTTCACATCACGGAAGGTTCTTGGTGTCCTAAAGAAACCCAACTCGACCAAGCTAACGAGATGTGGAAGGAGCGTAATGCGCTTAGATCGGTAGAGTGAAGCGCCGATATAGCTTGCCTCAGTTGGATCAAGGGCAATCACCCTTACGGGCTGGTCGAATTTCAGCACCTTTTGGCCCTCTTCGTCAGATACGGAGACGGTAACCCCGTTAACCAATTTTATTTTCATAAAGTTGCCTCAGAAAATCCTGCAACTGAATTGATTCGGTACGGCCGCCTTCGGCTCCAAGCCACTGCAAGTTCTGTCCTCCGCAAACACCACACGTCCTCCAAACCGATCCATCCGGCATCATGGTTCGATCCACATTCTCGCGTGTCAGGAAGCTGTTGCACTCTCGGCAGATGTGGGTGGCTTGCGAGAGGAGACCGGAGTCACGGAGTTCTATCCAATGCCATGGGTCGCCGTTGAACCAAACACCATCCCGTTGAATTTGCTGTCCGCACCCTTTGCAGCGGCAGCGGTAGGGTTGACTCATTGCTTGACCGGCTGGCCGGTCGGCCGTCGTGCCCGATTCCAGTATGGCGATTTGCAACCTGGGCAGACCTTGGTTTCACCCAAGGGCCTTGTGCGCGGAGCCCAGACATGGCCGCAACGGTTGCATCGATTTGCCTTCATAGTCACTGTTTGACTCATTTTCGTTTTCACTCCTAATCATCTGCCCGTAGAATTTCTGCGAACCAGTCATTGTCGTCAGCGATTTGTGTGATGCGCTGAATTGCTTCTCTGCGCGATACGATTTCGCATTCCTCGTAGAATTCACCTTTCTTGTCGCCGCCCGCGATTTCCACTTTGCCGTCACTGCGCAGAAAGAAACCGTCTACATCGCCGATGCTGAGTGCTTCTATGCGCCCGATGAGATCCGGGTCTTTCGTGAAAGTGTTGTGTGTCATGGGACTTGAAAAGGATAGTTTTCCTCGCTTCGATCGGTACACTTCCGCTGTCCAGCCCGCCGGTAATCCGAGGGCTTCTTTCACGCATCGTTCTAGTTCACTCATCTCATTTCACTCCTAATCGTCGAACCCATCCAGCAGCATTTTCTCGTATGCTGCGGGATCGTCGAGGCCCAGTTTCTTGTGTGCAAGTATGCGTTCACATTTCTTCACGTAGTCTTTTTCTCCCCAATAATTGAAGTCGTAGTACCCCTCGATCCCTGGTCTCTTCTTGTAGCGAAAGAGAACTTTCGCGCCGTAAAAGGTGACCGGGTTCGAGTTGAATTCAATCTCGGTCGTTAGGTCGATCCAACTTGTTGTCATATGCTTCACACCTATACCTATACTCATTAGGTATATAACTGTTACGACCGGCCATTCAGAAAATGAAATTGAAACATATGTTTATATGTGGGCATATGGGGACATATGTGCAGTGAAAGCAAATGAAGAAAACTAAGTATAGCAAAGAAGATCTCGAGTTCATAAAAAGCTGGGGCATCGAATCCGCAGACGCGAACGACGCGATTGCAAAACGTGTAGAAGCAGGAGAAATGGTCCAAGTCTGGGTGGGCTGCGACACGGGAAGAATGCAATGCAGCACACTTCACCAAAAATTCGAACACGGCGAAAAATATGAACACAGGGGAGTAAGTGTTTGGGTATCCGGCTGTGATGTCTGCGACCGGGGACTTCAGAAGTGCCAGGTCGTAGCGAAGTGGTTTGATGGGCATCAGATTCAATACTGTGTTGATGCCGCAGAGGCAGCGCGATACATCGCAGACGAAGAGCAAGTCGAAATCGCGAAGAGACTCGAGAAAACAAGACAGAAAGATGCTGAGATGACCCGAAGACAGAAACTAATCGACTTAGCAAAGGCAACTGGGCTAAAGCAGAGAATAAAGGAATGGTCTGAAGACTGTGATGGAAGCACAGATGAATGCAATGTTGACCATATGATCGAGTACGCTATGCCAGACGGGCGAGTGGAAGTGGAACGAGTACATACATATTGAGAGTGAAAGAAAGATGAGCAATTTGAGCGAGAAAATTGATTGGGCGATACGAACTTTCAACGACGCTGTTCTCCAAAGAACAGACAGAGATGGAAACAGATACGAAACAGAAGAGGAAGCAATAGCTCAAAACCTAGGACTTCTCTTCTACGTCAAAGAAATCTACCCAAACGGTAGGTTTCCCGCATGGGCTCGAGGGCAGCTTCAAGTATCCCTTGAAAAAATAGAAGCCGCCGGATTTAGATTCTGAACAGGTGCAGGAGGAAGAAACATGACGGAAGAAATCACGAGCATACGCGTACATAGAAAAACGCTGGGACTCATCGTGAAAGCGAAGCAGCATCCGCGGGAAACCTGTGAAGACGTGATTCTCAGACTACTACAGCCCACCGTCTAGCTTTTCACAGAAGACCGCAAGGGGCCAAGTCAGCAGCCCCATCGTTCCGACGAATTTCTTGGAGCCTCAAGCTCTCGTCAAGGACAAGCCAACGATTTCAATCGTTGGTAGCTGACTTGCCATTGAGGCCGAGGTCTTTCTTCTCCTGATCGCTCAGGTGCGAGTTGGATGCTAACCAGAAACGTATGCTCTCTCTGATGATAGTGGATCTGTCGCTGCCCTTGTTTGCGGCAACGCGGTCAACGATGGTTAGGATACGTGTGCTTTCTCGGTAGTGTACGACCTCAACTTTATCCTCAACCAAGATGTCTCACATCTAAGTACGCTATGTCCACGATATCACGCTTTCTATCACAAATGTTGAAATCCATGGTTTCATCGCGTCTATGTTGAAAAGCGAGAGCTCTAATCGCGCGTTGCAACCGCCCTCCGGGGGCAGGATCATTGAGCAAAAAGCATCTTGAAAATAAGTCGCCTAGCAAGACGCGGCGTGATCGAGAACGCGCAATCCAACACAGCAAGGAACTGGCGCAGAAGCGCAGAGAATCCTCGCAGCTGTTCGGTTTCGTGAAACTCGTCGGCGGCGAGATAATCAGCATCTACGAGGCGCAACTTCGCTTGGCCGCCGCGAACGCAGATGAGCCAGGGAAATTCAGGGAGCTAAGCAACAATCCGCACAGCTTCAAGGCGATCACAAAGGTCGATGTAGTGGAGTGGCATGATGCTGAGAGCATTCGTGATGAACTGGGAAATCGAGGGGAAGTTGACGCTGTGGCGCATTATCCAAGTCTCGGTGTCTTTCCTGGAATGGTTGTACGGGATCCGAACATGCATCCCCCTTACCGATTAAGGTATCGTTGATTTTCGTTCGTTCATGGTCACCCGAAACCTGCGAGAGCAGATGATAGCCGACGGCGCACCTCAGGCCGAGACTTCAACGACTGAGGATAACATAAACCTGCACGCTCAGCCCCTATCGGGCTTCGATTCATCACAAATCGGCGTCTCCCTTTCTGCGCTCGCAAGCGGGAGATAGAGAGGTGAAAACAGGCAATGAGTGAAAAGGCAGAGTCGGAAGCTGAAGTTGCTGCTGATTTAGCCAACCCGAAGCAGACTCAAAGCATCCTAGCCATAATCGTGGTTGGCGGTGCAGAGGTGGTTGCTGGTGTCGCTTGCGTGGCAGCAGTTATCCGCGGTGCGGATGCAACGATCTATGTGTCAGCGTTGGTGAACATGGCTTTGACTGCGCTCGGTTACTATTTCCTTGACAAACAAGCGAGCATGCCATAGACTGCTCGGTCGTTGAGAAGAAATCAGCGGAGTAAAAATTTTGTACATTTGTTGGAGATGACTTTGTTTGGCTCCTGAAGATGAGAATGAGGAGGCAGGGCAACTGCTGGACATCAAGCGTAACTATAGAAGTCAAGTCGCGGAGCTCGAGGTCGTCGCGAGAATGAAGTTGAACGCAGAGTTGCGGGAGAAGAAGAAAGAGTTGGCGGACAGGTGGGCTACGCAAATGACAGAGAAAATTCTGGAGAAAATAGCGGCATCATTGAAGCCGATCCTGCTGGAGGTGTTACGAGAAGATGAATGAAAATGGAAACGGGGAAGTGAAGGAACTTCTCGAGATCAAGCACAGTTACCGCAAGAATGTCATGGAGCTGGAGGGCAAACTACGCGCTGACTTCGAGAAGGATCTTGCTGATGCGAAGAAGCGGCTCCGGCAAGGGTACTTGGAGCGAATTGTGGATGTGATTTTCGCTGAAAGCCCTTCCCAGGACATTCCTGAAGAGACAGCGCCAGTCGAAGAGAAGGTTGAGGAACCCGACGAGGCGCCCAGCCCGAGCACCTGTCGTGAGTGCGATGCAACTCTTGACGCCGACGCGAAGTTCTGTTCGCAATGCGCATCTCCAGTTGAGGAGGGGACTTTGAGGAATGTCAATATCACGAAAGTCACTTCTGCAAGCCGCAAGCGAAGCATCCCAGTCCGCTAAGGAAATTGCTAAGCAAATTCTGGACAGCGACCTAGCACAACTCGCGATGATTGTCACAACGATTGTGGGCGCCGTCACGTACGGTTGGATTGAGGGCGCCGTAATCGTTGAACCATGCACGCGAACCGTCTGCCCAATCATGGGCACCGAAGCAATGTGGCTGCTAGGACACTTTTCAACTTACAGCGTTGCCATAGGTCTCCTGTTCGCATTAATCACGGGCGGCTTCGGACTTGTGAAAGCTCGAAGCATGTTCGCTAAGGGACGACGCTACTTCCTGTTCACGTTTCTTGGAAACTATCCTCTCTCCTGGATGCTTGAGGATTTCGCGTTTTTCTTTTTCAATCCAAGCAAGCAACCTACCGATCGCCTGAACCCTAATTCGTGGACAAACTGGGGTCTCGGCGGATTATCCGTCAACGACCCATGGCGATCCGGGGTCGCCCTTTGGATTCCAACATGGTATTTCATCGTGTTCTTGGCATGGCTGGCTTCAATGTGGATCGCGCATCGCTGCACCGTCTATGATAATCTCGTGAAAGATCAGATTGCAAGGGAAATCATACCTCAAACCATTCAAATTCCACGTGTGGTGAAACCTGTTGAACCTGAATCAGCTGATCATCCGGTTGCGAGGGAAACGAAAGCGCCGGAGACGCAAGTAGCACCCGAGACGGCCAGCCGACCTCGAAGCCCTGAGGCTGAGGAAGCCTTGAGGAAACTGCGCGAGAAATGGATGCGGAAAAACAGTGAATAAGTCGGCTCTAGAATTCTACATTGTCCTCTTCATCCTGACGTTCGTCGTCTCGGTTGAGTACCTGTATCAGATGCTGCCCCTGGATGAATTTCATGAGTTCCTGCTATTCGGCATCATCCTCGTGATCTGGTCTCTTCTTCTCATCGCGATTGCCGCGGCTTGGAGGGCGAATCCGTGACGACTTCGAAATTAATGCGAGAGCTAGGTGAATTTCCATTCCACAAGTTGAAACCGGAAAGTTTCAGGCTGGAAATTGCCAGTCTTCCACCGCGTGAACTTGAAAAGAAATCGGTTCAAATTTGGATTAAAACCAATGATATCCTGAAACTTGTTGCGGCGGTTGGGCAAGCAAAAATTCTCCGGGTCTACCCTCACCTAGACTACGTTCTCCTCAAAATCTACGCGAAGGAACTCATAGCTCTCGTTGACGATCATCTGGTTCAATCCGTCTGGAATGATGCACCCACAGTAGATGCTGGCTCTGATCTTGGAATCCTTCAAGCAAATCAACATACCCCAGCTCTGGAAACTTGGACTCTCAGGTCGCAGAATTCGAGTGGGCATCATTGGGACAGGCATTGACCTAACGCATCCTGACTTCCGCAAGTCCAGTATCAACGCGTTCAGCCTGCTCGGCAAGGACACTCGAGATCCGGTTGGTCACGAGACCGCGGTCGCATGGTTGCTTACGCGCATCGCCCCTGGGGCTGATTTCATAGTTGTGAAAGATCGAAATTCAAGTTTCGGTTTCATGTCCCTGCTCATAGATGCATGCGAACATCTACGGCAACTCGGCGTGCAGGTCATTAATATTTCATCCACAACGCTTGAACCCACCGATGGCACCGATCCAGCCAGCTCCGAAGCCAACTACCTAGCTGAACACGGCGTCACCGTTGTCGCCGCCGCCGGAAACGGTGGACCACGCCTGCAAACGGTTGGCGCGCCCGGTGCAGCTGAACTCGCAGTCACCGTTGGCAAGGTGAACAGTAGAGACATCGTCGCGGATAAGAGTGCTCGCGGACCAACCCTGGATGGTCGACTGAAACCTGACTGTCTCGCTCCCGGCGTCAGCATCGCGGCGGCAATGTCTGCAAGCCTCAATCAAGGCTTGTATGGACTGGTAAGTTGCACGAGCATAGCGGCGCCTCATGTGGCTGGGCTTGCGGTTCTGCTGAAGGAAGCTTATCCTGACACGACGCCTGATCAGTTGAAGCGGGCGATCATGGAATCATGTGACCCCGTTAAAGTTCCATACCTGAATCGATTTCGATCTGGAAATTCAAAATGGGCAACTGGATCTGGTCGCGTGAATGCTCTTCATGCATATGAAAAGTTGAGGGAAGTTGGGGAAAGCAAGAATTCTAGCTGAGCACATTCTGAAGCATCATGCCATTGTGCTGAGCCGCGTCACTTTCACTTCCATCCGCGAGGTTGAGTTGGAGCGCGCGGAGAAATATTTTCTATTGAACTTCATCCTCAGCCTCGCAGCCAGCCTTCTAATTCTCGCGAACGAACTGACCGGACTCTCCCCCGCGAATATTCTAACTCTGCCGTTCCGGCACTTGGCAATAATCGCGTTAGCTATCATCCTGTTAATGTCAGCCCTCAGCGCAGTCCTGTCGTACCTGCGAATTGGTTTGCGGGTTGTCGTTGAGCGCAGTGTCCAAATACGAGCTAAAAGAGGAGATAGGGATGAGTAGGAAAAATCCTTACGCGGCCTGTCAACTATGCGGAACCTGGCATCTGCTCAGCGACCTAACAGGCATATGGCTGCGGGATAATTCAGGAAATTTAGTTTCAGTTTCATTCTGCCAGAACTGCTTGAAACCAAGACTCACCTACATCCAGGGCTTTCCGCAGCTACCCAAACAGTTGAGTTTACGTGAACTTCTCCTCGTCACCTTCACCATCATCCTTACCGTAATCGCAATCCTAGTTGGCATAATGATTAGCGGCGTTCTAGGAGCATTCCTCGCGTTCGCTGGAATTCTATGCGCTGCTGGATCCTTCAGTGCAATCGCTGTTTCACGAGCCTTCGAGAATCCGAGGCCTTGAGGATGAATTCAATAATTCTCTGCCTCCTGCTACTTCTAGCTATGAATAGTAATGCCCTGGCTCCAGTGAGCGTTGTAACCGATGCCCGCGAATACGTGCCGGGCGACATTGTCACAATCTACGTAACCCTTCCCGCTTGCCCTTGCGCGAACATGAGTCTCTGGATCTACGTAGATAAACCGAACCTTGTGAACCTTGTTTTCAATCCTGTTTGGAATCCGAAGCGCACTGAAGTTCTGCTCTTTGCCTTGCCGAAGGATGCGCCTTACGGGAACTGGACGATCACAGCCACATTGGAGCACAACTACGCGCGAACTTGGTTTATGGTTGTGTCTTGGATTTACCCGGTCCCGGAATTCAATGCTCTCAGCCTCACCGCAATTCTCACAATCGTCGCCGCCGCGGTGCTCGTTAGCTCTCGTAAGCGGTCTTCTGTGAGAGTGCAGGATTTTGGTTACCGTAATCATTACTGAAAGTTTGCCATGGAATCTGGTTTTCTGTCGGAAATGTCAACGTCGAATACATACAGGTGAGAAAGCGCAACATACCCCTAAGGGATTCACCTGTCGCGATTGCTTCGTTGACGCGCATGGAGCACGAATCATTGAAACCTAAAATTCTCGGCATCCTAGCCGCCTCCCTGTCTTACGGTATCGCAATCAAAACCATGGATGAAGTGTTCGGTATCGCAATCGACCGGTATCGCACCTGCTACCAGTGGCCAATCATGTTCAACGAAGGCTACTGGCATACTCGAAACGGCTGCATGGATTTGTGGGGCGCCGAGATCATCTGTTTCGTTTGGATGCTAATCAGCTTCATAGTCGCAGTTGCCCTCGCCCTGCAGACGGGCCGACCGTTCAGGAAGGAACCAACTCAACAGGATACGAATTGTGATTGCCTCGAGGATTGAGTTTCCTTCGATATATGGGTGGCAAGCAGCTTCTCGTACCTCATCTCTTGCCTATGATTCCGAAGCACTCCACCTACGTGGAAGTGTTCGGCGGCGCCGGTTCGCTGCTCCTGAACAAGCCGCCTAGCAGCTTAGAGGTCTACAATGATCTTGACGGTGAACTGGTGAACCTGTTCGAGGTTATTCGAGACGATGTGGACGCCTTCCTGAAACATGCCCACTTCTTGCTGTACAGTTGTGAACTGTACCAAAGCTGGCAACGCGAACTTAAGAGAGGCGTGGTTCCTGAGGATCGCGTTGAACGTGCGCTGCGTTACTGGTATCTTATCATGTGCAGTTTTGGGGCTCATCCCTACAAGGGCTGGGGTTTCAACAAGCATGGGCGGAGGAGTCTGTCGACATCGATGCAGAACGCTCTAGGGCACCTACAATTGATCCACGAACGCCTTAAGACAGTTCAAATCGACCATCTAGACTTCCGCAAATGCATTGAACGCTACGATGATCCGAATACATTCCTGTTCCTGGATCCACCCTACCTTGACACCTCACCCTATCGAATTGGTAAATTCACGCTTGAAGATCACAGGGCGCTAGCAGACCTGCTGCGTTCAGTGAAAGGGAAGTGGTTGATGACGATCGGCAATAGATCTGACATACGAGAATTGTACTCTAAGCTGCCTTCTAGGTCGATCAGTTCTCCTACATCCATAGAGAAAGTGACAGGCAGCAAACGGACCCACTTCGCGAACCTAGTAATCCACAACTACATGCCGCCGGAAACCCCGCTCTTGGTGGCTACAGCATCGGAATCCATGCTGCTTGACATGTTCACTTTGAGGTGAATCCACATGTCCACTGAACAGGTAGATTTCGGTTCAGAACCGCGGTCAGTGAAGAAGAACATCAGCGATATTTACCGGATCAAGAAGATGGCGCGTGAGCGAACAATTTTCAAGTACGACACAGAACGATATTTAGTCATAATTTTTCGGCGGCGACAAGACCGAGAGGAAGCGTTGCGTCAGTTAGGTTTACCTCAAGACGAACGGTACATTGCTTCAACAATGGTGAAGCTTACGCGAATCGGCAAGGTCGTTCGACTGGTCGGCAAAACCCCGCTGAAAGTCGCTGACCCTTCAAAGTCAGGTGCAACTGGATGAACCCAGAGCTATTGATTTCTGCCCGGAACCTGCTGAAACTGGTTCGACTGGACACGGATACGATTGGTGTAGCGATGAGTTTCGGAAAGGACAGCCTTGCCACATTGGATCTCTGCTCACAGGTATTCCGTCACATTGAAGCGTACTACCTGTACCGGATACGTGGCTTGCGAATCATCCGGAAATGGGCGAAATTCGTTCAGGACAGATACGGCGTGCTGGTTCGAATGTATCCGCATTTCGATCTCACCCGCTGCTATCGCTACTCAGTGTTGCAGCCGCATTGGCCTGAAGCCCGAAAGGTTTGCGTCCTGAAATTTATTGACCTTGAAAACTACTTTCGCAAGGACGCGAATGTGGAGTGGGTGGCGTACGGATGGCGGCGAAACGACTCATTGAACCGGGCGATCATAATGAAAACTTGCGGTGGATTCCAACCGGAAACCCGCCGCGTCTTCCCATTACGCGCATGGAAACGAAAAGAAGTATACGAGTACCTACAGAAAAGAGGAATTCCGTTTCCGCCTAGTCTTGGAAGAAAAGATCAAGGCGGGTTGGATTTTCATGCAGGCGCCTTGGAGACATTGAAGGCCTATTATCCAGATGACTACCGGAAGGTGCTGCGGGATTTTCCGTTCGCTGAAATGCAACTTCGGGAACCTCGAACAGACCTTGGCGTCCGCGGTATGGAATCGGTGAATCGAATCGTTGCGGCATGCTCAGAATCCAGCACCAGGGTCCCTCGGCATATGAAATGGTTTTGACTTGTGCCAGAGGCTTGCAGTCCAGAAGCGAGACTTGACCAATAATTTCCTTTTGACCCGCGGCATGGATGAGAAGAGGGCCACGATACTTTGTTCGCCACGTCCTGTTCTCAATCGTTTTCTCGCCGTCAACGATTTTGTTGGCCCAGGGTTGACGAATACTTAGCGCCTTCATGTTGTTCACATCTCGACTGAGAACGGTGATATTTAATGGAGTCGCTCGAATCAGAGCGTAGCTCGATGAAGGGGCGATAGTTGGTTCGTGATGAGATTGGGCCGCTCTACAGTTTACATTTATCTCGCTCAATGCTCGCGGTTCTGCGAGTTCTCGCAGTGAAAGCAAACAAGGATACATCGAGTTATATTCGTGAAGTTTTGAGGCATCACATCATGACCAATCGTATATACAATTGCGGCAATCGTATATACGATTCATTTCTACGCGCAGTGAAAGAGTACGTTCTCCTGTACCGGGAGAATGTGACTGTTATCGCTGCGCTCCCAGCGAAGGAGAAGCGGGCGGAACTGGAAAGGAAGACCTGGGAGGCGTACAAGAGGGCGTACGAATGGTATGAAAGTGAGGAGGCGGCACTGAACGCCAGAGCCCGACTGCGGGTGCTTGAAGTTCTCGCTAACCTAGCGCGAACGGAACGAGCCATCCTCGCGGACATGGATAGGGCTGAAGTGGATGAGTTGATGGATCAACTTGAGGAGAGCTTAAGTGGCTTGGAGAAGGAAACTGCGAAAGGGTCTCGGAAAACTTCCCGTTGACGACGAGGAACCTGACCAGGTCGCCGTGGAAGAGTTCAATGATGTTCCCGAGGATCCTGTTGAATTCGCGGTTAAGTGGCTCAAATTCAAACCAACCTCATATCAGGAGAATCTTCTGAGGGATGAGTCAAAGAGAATCTACGTGTGCTGGTCAAGGCAATCCGGCAAGTCCACTACTCTCGCCATCCGCATGATTCACCGCTGCTTGAAATATCCGGGAATGCTTCGCCTCATCGTTGCCCCCGGCCTCAGGCAGAGCATGATCATGATGGATAAAATTCAGGATTTCCTGTACTCGATGCCTAAGTTTCTGAGACGGAGGTTGATTGGGAAAATTCAGCGGACAACCATCAGGTTCAAAAACGGTTCAAGGATTGTGGCGCTCCCGAACAGTCCGAACCTTCTGAGAGGTTACAGCGCCGGGGAGGTTCTCTGCGATGAAAGCGCCTTCTTCCGCGAGGATGAACTCATATTCTTCAACGTTCTCTACCCCATGCTCCAAACAAGTGACGGCACTCTGATCGCCAGCTCCACCCCATGGGGTAAGGACACGGTGTTTTTCAAGTTCTCGCAGAATCCGGATTTCTCGAAGCATCACATCACCTGGCGAGACGTGGTGAAGGCAGGATTAGCGAAGGAATCGTTCATTGAGGAAATGCGGCGGGAAATGCCGACTGAACGGTTCAGACGTGAGTTCGAAGCTGAATTCGTTGAGGATGAATTAGCGTACCTGTCGCAGGACATGATTACGAGGTGTATTAACCCTGTCGCTACACTCCTTCCGGATTCATTTTTCGGTTTCTAGAATCCGCATCATCTGCGCCCTCAAACGTCTATTCTTTGCTCCAGAACTTCTTGATGATTTTCTGCTTTGGATTGCAGCGGAGACACGCGGACCCTACTACTTGGGCGTGGATTTGGGAAAGAAAGTTGACTATTCGGTTATTGCGGTTGTGACGAAGCAAGGCGAGAACATCAGCCTCGTCTACTACAAGCGTTGGCCTCTCGAGACCCCGTACAGCAGCGTGATCGGTTCAATTCGCGTCATCATCGAGAAACTTGGCAACGTGCAGAAGTGCCTTGTCGACCAGACTGGTGTTGGCGAATATATTGTTGAGGATATGCAGAAGGGGGGCATACCGAACGTCGAAGGCGTTATGCTCTCTCTTCCCGTGAAGCAAGAGATTCTTGGTCACCTGAAGCAACTCATGCAGAACCAATTATTCACCTACCCGTTCAACGTTGACTTGACCTCTGAATTGAATGTGGAGCGATTCGAATTAACCAAAACGGGGCAGATCATGTTCTCACATCCCGACGGCACACATGATGATATCCTCTGGGCTGTTGCCTTAGCCGTATTCGCGACTAGAACTGAACCTCGGCCTCCATTTGGTTTGCGTACATCTGTGAGAAAGTGAGAAAATGACGGAAAAGAAAACAAGATCGAGTAGGTCAGTAGCGAAACCTGCGACAGTAAGAGTCCCTCAAACGCCTGATCAACGACTGGGCGAGATCGTGAAGGCGCTTGAGAAGCAACCGGGAGTCACAATTCTATCGGTTGGCAGTCAGCCGCCGCGTGCTGCGAATCCGCATCGAGTCGCTCAAGGTCGCAGCATCCTCGTTCGTTACGACCCTCGCTGGACGGAACTTCGACAAGGTGGGAAAGCGGAATTCGAAGAGTATGGGTACATTAGCGCGGGTCCCTACGGAACCGACGTGTACCATGGTTCGAACCGTTTCTTCCGCGAGTACCGCAAGAACTTCCTTATTGCAGGTTGTATTGATGCTCTCGCCTTCTGGTCGAGCAAGGAGGGATTCGACACAGTCCTGGAGCCGAAAGGCATTAAATTCTCAGAGGATGACGCAGGCAAAGCAGCGAAGGCCGCTTACCTCGAGAAATATGCGGGACTGAAGGAATGGATAGATCAGCAGAACGAGAATGTGGAACTTGACTCGCAGATTCCAATCGCCATCACCATGGCGAAAATCTTCGGGCACCACGGCTTCGAGTACGACGATGATGGCGAAGAGTTCACGCGATGGGTCTCCTTAGACCCGGACCAAATTCAACCGGTGAACAATCGACGCAAGGAACGGATGGGTTACAGTTACAGGGGCAGAGGCACAACCGTCGCCGCGCCATTCTACCAGCCTGACGAGGTCTTCTATCTCTGCAACAAAGATTTGGATGGTCGAGGCTACGGGCTAAGCGATATTGAACCCGTCCTCAAGGAGATTCAGTTAGATGACAAGGTTGTACGCGAGGACCTTACGGAAGCCGCGACAACTCTCTGGGCCGGTCAGATTCTTCTCTGGCTTGACATCGACCGAATCCCAACAAGTTGGACTGACGCCGACATTCAACGCGCGCTCGACAATCAAGTCGCCGCAATGCTGCCCGGAAAAACGGTGGCCAGCGATAACCGGTTCACGGCGCAAATCGTGGACCTGAAACCTGACACAGATAAACTCGTGAATATCAGCGACAAGATGGAGCGCAGGATCCTCGGCAACTTCAAAGTACCCCGATTTATGCTCAACATTGAAGCCGAGCTGAACAGGGCTACAGCCTACGCGGAACTCGAAGCCTTCGTGGACGGTCCGATCACTGCGACTCAACGGTGGCTTAAGCGAGCCCTTGAACGGCAATGGTATCTGAAACTCACAAAGCTCTGGCTGTCACAGAATGATCCCTCCTGGACTGAGAAGAAGCCTCTACCGATCTGCGTCAAACATGTCTGGCGGCAGATCAGAACCAGCGATACTTACGACATGATTCACGCTGCCGCTGAGATGTTCGCGCAAGGCTCAGGGTTCGGAGATCAGGAGAAAGCGTACGAGTTCATGCAGAAAGGCGGCGCCACGGATTGGGATCCGAAGCAACTTGAGGTCAATCGGAGCGCGATCATCGCCGCCATCAAGCAATTTCCGACGAAGGAACTCAAGGGGACACCAGCATCATGACCAAATTGAAGAAGAAACATAAAGAATCAACCTCTACGACCGGTCTAGGAGCGAAGGACACAGACTTCGAGAAGGATAAGCGACACGTCGAAGAGTTCTCACTGCTTCTCGATAAATTGGCGAAGCGCGGCGTGATCGTTTGACGATGCAGACTCAAGCGCCTAGGCAGATTCAACGGGTCGTCGAGCAAGTCAAGAAGACGACGATTCAACTGGAACCTCGAAGCCTCGAGGTTCTCACTGGCGCCACAGCGCGTCGTCTGCTTTACCGTGTCTACCGATCGAGGCACTCATACGATGTCCTAACGAATTTCCTTGAGGAAGCTAACGCCATCGTGAACGAGTTCATTTTCATCGCGTATCTTGCAGGCATGAAGAAGGCGGCGAAAGAGTTCAAGCGAGAACACGCGTCCCCAGCTCAGCAAGATTGGCAGGTCATTGAAAATCTGCGAATGAAATATCGCGCGGACATTGAACGGATTATTCGAGACATGGTTCAAGACGCCGTGACCGACCGTCAGGTTGACATTGAATATTACCATCGCCGATCAGATCTTCTTGTGCAGATGGCCATCTGGAGCACGTATAACAAAGCGAAACTCGCAATCTACCGGGTTGAGAACGTCCGGCAGTCCATGCTCGCGCAAGCTCAGAGATACAAATACCTCGGTTACTTTATGTTCAAAACCGCTGCTGACGAACGGGTCTGCGAGATCTGCGCTCCCCTCGCTGGCCAAATGAGTGAAGATCCAGATGCTCTTGATGAACCTCCCTTTCATCCGTGGTGTCGATGCGAGATCGTAGCGGTCCCGACTGTTCCAACGGTAGAAGAGCAACAGCAGTTCCTTGAGGAATATCAAACTCAGCAGGAAGCTTAGAAGATGCCAATAGGTCCCTATTCAGACTTCAATGCTTGCATTGTAGGCATCAAGGCGCGATATCGAAAATCGAACCCTGACTGGACCGAGGATCATCTCAATCAAGTTGCGAGTGCGATCTGCGGTCAAATGGAGAAGCAAACACGTCAAGGCCTCAGAGTTGCCTACCAAGCCAAATATGAACCTTTCACGAAAGATGAACATCACTTCATCAAAGTCTACAATCTGGAAGATGAGGTTAACAATAATAATTGGGGCGTCACAGCGGAAGCGAGAGCAAGATCCCTACGATCGTTCTTCGATCAGCCCCTCCTAGGCCCCGCGAACCTAAGCGATGACCATGTGATCGACGCGGACCCAACGCATCCCCACTTTGGTGTTTGGGCAAAGATAGGGCGGCCGGTCGATGTCATCAACAATGGTGCCACTTACGGGATCTACGAGGTCACGGTCCCGGAGGCTTGGGAAATGATTCAGGCCGGGCAACTGGCCCAGGTCAGTCCGAGCATTCGCATTAACGAGGCCCACTGGACTGAGGATGGCAAGGAGATCATCACCGATTTCAATTGGGATCACACGTTATTCGTTGATGTAGGCGCGATTCCGAAAGCGGGCGTTGTGGGAACCTGCACCGCCCCAGATCCTTCGCTCTGCGGCTTCAGGCAAGCCGTCCAAGCAGCACTTCAAAGTCACGGCTCGGAGCCTTTAGGCTTGAGCCTTCGACAGGATGTGGCCGGGTACTCGACAAAATCAGGCAACCCGACCGAGAAAAAATCTGAGGACACATCAGGAGGTGTGTTCGTGAAAATATCAAACCCCTTTGCCCAAGCTGCGGATGCTTGGAATACAGCTGACGCGCCGGACAAGTTCTTCGCCATCGTTCCTGATAGCGCCAAGGGTCCAGATGGAAAGAAGTCAGACAGGAAACTGCCATTGGCTTCAGTCCAGAAGAAGGATTACGATGAAGCGATCATCAAGGACGCGTTAGCGCGATTACCTCAAACGGACTTCGCGGGAACGGGTTCGTCTATGGCCGCCGCTAAAGCGAAGATCTGCGCTGCCGCGCAAAGTCTCAGCTTAGACCTGCCATCATGCCAGCAAGGACAGGGGGAAGCTCAAGGTGAAAACAAAATGCCAGACGCATCGAAAGATGAGTCAGGCTGCAACGAAGCACAAGCCAAGATCACAATGGACCTAGCGCAAGCACAACAGAAGATCAGGGACCTCGAATCCAGACTCCAAGCCCGCGACGAAGTCGAATTGAACAAAGCAGCACTTGGGGTTGTTGACCTTGAAGTGCAAGCTGGCCTAATCAAAGAAGAGAAGCGAACTGAGAGAGTGACCGAGCTGAAGAAGTTTGGCGCTCCCGCCCTCTCCGAGATGCAAGCCCGCTACACTGAAATGGTCAGCAAGGTGCAGGCTGCGAAGGACGCTCGTGAACCTCACAGGTTGAAGGCTGATTTCGATGAGGCTTTCAAGGATCCGGCGCAAGCCGCCAGCATACAGGAGCAAGTTCGCCAAGCCCAATTCGGCCGCACAAGGACAGCTGAGGAAATCGCGAAGCTTGAGCAGATAATTAGCGGAGTGAAGTAGCATGACGGAATTATACGAACATGCGTACTCTACACCGACCGTAATTCTCGGAAGGATTCAGAACCCTAAGGACGCAATCATTGAACGAATCAAAACAAAACAGAACACGGCAATCGCTATAGGTGATGTACTCTACTTCGACACTACAGGCTACGCGCCAGCCACCCCAACAATCGTAGCCGCCGCCACGAAAACCTACAAATTCTATGTGGCATTAGAAGCGGTCGCCGCTGTCGAGTCCACTTCGTACTACATACGAGCTGTCCGCGGCCCAGGCGCGATCGTAGGCGCTGCGGCCACCGTGATCGCCGGAACAGGCACTCTCAATACTGGAATACGCGGAGAAAGAGTAGCGATCTCTGCAACCGCAGGGAAAGTTATTCTCAGCACGAAACCAACTGACACAGCCACGCAACTCTGCGAAGTCGGAACTCTGTACGGCGACACAATATCTGGCGACACAGGCTTCTGGGTAGTGCTGGATTAGGAGCAATAAGAAATGTCAAAGGAAGAACTGAAATTCGGAAATCACTCGCCGCTAAGCGATGAGATGATCAGGGAAGCATTCGGCTCAGACGCGCACCAAACCGCATACGTGACCAGAACCGCGCAAGGCAAATACCTGTTTGGAAGTCACCGCCAAGCGCAACTCACAACCCAGGTCTCCGAGGTTAAAGCCGTCAACGTTCTGCAGGAAGTTTTCGGACTGGAACGTGCAACGCCAGGCCTAGATGTTCTATGCAGATCCCTACCCATGGGTAAGTTGACTCAGAGAATTTACGTTGCCTCACAAAGCACTGCGCACCGGAAAGTTGCGAAGGGCCAAGAACCAGCGCTGAATCTGCAATCATACCTCGCCGTTGATATGGAACTGTGGCTGAACGCCAGCCATGTCGCCCAGTTCTATGAGGATCAACTAGAGGCAGCAGTACCAATAATGAGCATCAGCATCGACGACGCTGCTGGAGCATTAAGGTACGCGCGGGACTTGGACATCGCGACTGAACTAGCCACGGCGACGGAAATCAGCACAGGCCATGACTGGGGCGAGAAAACAAGCAACGTCAGCGACCACGACCCAATGGATGATATTGGGCCAGGGATGGCAACACTCACCGGCGGCGGTTCAGGCAACGGCAACGTTGCCGCAAACCCAACCTGGTGTGTCATGCATCCGGATGCGTGGGCTGATTTCTCGCAGAACACGCACATCCTGAAGTATTTCATTCCAAGTTTAGCAAGCCAAGTCGGACTAGCAGCACCCAACGCCGTGAAGATCGGCGCATATCCGCAAGTGACTTTCATGACAAACAGCGCTATAACCCCGAACACCAGTGCGTTTCTCGTTGACCCGCGATACTTCATCCTCGGCCAAGGACCAACGCAATCCGTCGGGTACACCAACGACCTGAAACGTGTCGAAGGCCATGTGCTCTACGAATACTTGCAGCCGAAACTCGTCACCGATCAATCCGAAACCTACACGATTGGAGTCCGAGAGTTAACAGGCATCCACGCCTAAACTCTCCTTAGGGCGCTCCTTCGGCAGAGGCGCTCCAAGATATTTTCTTTGACCGTTATTTTGAATCGGTCGTCGACCTAATGATCACATGGTATCATCCTCTGATAATCCCAGAATGGTACCATATTCAATGAAGAGGTGGATCGCTGCCATGCGTCAACCTCTACGACGGAAGCGTCACAAGTGAGTCGACAAATTCAAGTCTACGGGTTCCGCGTCTGGAAAGGTCGAGAGTTTCCCGCATTCAAGAACGCTGTTCTCACCTGTGTTGGAAAGATTATTGCTCGACTAGCTGGCTCGGACTGGGTGATTACACCAGCCCTCAAAGAGAATCCGCCCGCACTGCAGGTCGTAGCTGTTCACAATTATCGAAGTCGCCGCCACATTTTCTGGGGTCATAAACCGGAAGGCTTCGAGGGCAATGTTCGCTGGGATCATGTGAAGTTAATTGAGACCGAGTTTACTCCTCCGTATCCCCATATGCCCGTACGCCCGTTCTCGATGGCTTGTCGGCCTCTCTGCGGTTATGATCTGCGGCGTTCGCACACGACTTGCTGGCTGTTCTGCGGGATTCGACGAGTCTACTACGGTCTGCTGCCGAAGGTTCGGGAGTTAGAAGCTGTTTGGTCGATTGCACCCGACTCACACCGCCGCAACCGGCGGGTTCGTGAAGCATTGGTGAAGAGAATTTCGTTAATCATGGAGGTATGCGCGAATTGACTCTTTACGGTTTGACAGCGGCAGATGTGATCGCGGAGGCAGGGAATCCGGAGCCTTCGGAGTTAGGGTTCGCGGATGCGATCGCTATGAGCGCCCACATAACCACCTTCCTTCTCCCAGCCGCCCAAAGCGCAGTTGAACAGTATCTGCATCGAACCTACACAGATGCGGACGCGCCCAATCAAGTCAAACATGTCGCATTGAAAGTAGCGGCGCTTGGACTACAGAAGATTCGCGCAAAGAAGCTGGGGCTCCTCATTCGTGTGGGCGATTACGTCGTGGAACTCTCAGATCCAACAATCTTCACGCCGGAACTGAAAGCGGAACTCAAGGATTTCATTCTCGGTCGCACATCACACATCTCCATCTCACCCTACAAGACAGATGAAATCAAAGAGCGATGGGATGAGGAGTAGATGCCGGGTACTACTTCACTCCAAGACATTCTAGCAGCCTTCAAAACGGTTCTTGATAGCGCCAGTTTAGGCGTCACGGTCTACGAGGAACAACCATACGGAGGCGCAAAGGAGCGAAGTGTCGTCCTGACACCGGTCGCTGGTCACACGGCGAGACCTGCGCTAGGCTTGCGAATCACCTCAACCATGCGAGCTCTCGAAGAACATTGCAGGTTGCAGATTGATTGCTATTACGACGATCAAGCGAAGTGTCGAAGCCTTACCGATCAGGTTAGTCAGGCTCTCTTTGATCATGCGGATGAATTTGCGCAGACTTACGATATTCACGATTTGAGGCGGGTGCTTGGACCAATTCCAGGCCCAGGGGAAGCGCATGTGCGCCAGAGCAGGATCCTCATGGACTGGGAATTTTATAGTTATAGAGCTGTGGCCTAGTCTTGTCTTGGAACATTCAGATCGTCGAGGACACATTCACGCCTCTCCTCGGCCGGATCGCTGAACAGATTCGGCAGGTTGGGGGTCATGGCATCGAGTTTGGCGCCACCGCGTATTATGCGCCGTTTCATGAGTTCGGAACGAGCAGGATTTCGGCGGCCCCTTTCATTCGCCCCGCCTTCGACGCGAACCAACAGAAATTCCAGGACGCCCTCGCCGTTGGTGTTCTGAATGGGAACGCGCTCGCAGAGATCGATGTCGTCGGCGCCGATATGGTCGATATGGCGAGGGGCCTTGCCCGGGTTAGGACCGGTTTCATGCGTGATAGCATCTACTATCGCGCGATCTAACTTCGACGCGAACCAACAGAAATTATTCGAGGCCCTCCTGCACGGTGTTATGAATGCTTTCGGCTGAGATTCGCGGGCGCCTGATTCCCGTCAAGAATCTGAACATGCCCGCCAGTGCGTTTGGTAAGCATAGTCGAATGTGGTTTGATCCGAAAACAAACCAACTCTACCAGGAGGCGGTGCTTCCAGAAGTACTCAGAACCATCAAGCCTTCTTTCTGGAGATTTCCTTGTCGAGATTACTGCGAGAAAAAGCTTCGCAGAGTTCACGCTCACTGCCTCATCGCCTGTAAGGTCAGAAAGGTTTGGCGAAGGAAGATGCCAGCGATCTGTCCGATCCGGATCTATGCTCTCACAATTCGCTTGGACCGGTCGCATGCGCATCTCAGAGATCGCATAATGAAACGACTCTCTGAAGTGCTTGAATGGTTAGCGTAGAACGCTCTTCACAGTCACGGCTTCACCCGAGCAATCGGGGAGGCTTTGATAAAATAAAGTAGGAGGAAAAAATTTGACTGATATAGCAGAAACCGTCACAGGCACGAAGCAAATCGTCGTTACCCCCGCAGTCATCCAGAAACGCGTTGACTTCCAAGCCACAGTCAGCACTGACAATACTATCACGATTAGTGATCTTACCACAATTGATGGTGCAGCCTTGCTGAAACTATCAGATGGCACAGCGGTAACATGCACAGTAGCCACGAACGTGATCACAGTAACTCAGAGCCCGCTCTCAAGCGTTGCCATAGAAGGATTCGCCCTCGGCACCTAGGAGATCACAAACATGCCAAAATATACAGCCAGGGAATACGACCTGCGCATGGCCACCAGTGAAGCTGATCTCGCTACGGCCCCAGTTCTCGACCATTGGGAAAAGGTTGAAATCTCGACGAAGCAAGGTCGAAAGAAGGTTCCGGTCGGTATACATTCACGTCTCCAAGAAATCCATGAAACACTACTCGACTACTCTGGCTCGTGCTCCGGCTGGTACAGCAAGACCGCAGTAGCTGGGTCCTCGGATATCCTCACGGCTTTCGGCATGTTCGAACAGGCTGAATTGACCCCGCTCTATCTGAGTCTCACGAACAGAACCGAGAACGAGGTTATCGTCGTGAAGAAGATCAAGGCAGACCCGAAATTCACCATTGATTCACCTGAAGGCTTCGCGATGTGGTCGGTTGACTTCGAATTCGAAGACATATCGAAGACCTAGAATTTCCTGACCGGTTTTCTATTCCGGTTCCGTTCCGAGATTCGAGATTGAATGTAAGAGTGGAGGGCTAATTTTTTTTGGGTTTAGAAGATAGCTTACTGAACCGGCTGCGTGACCGGGATGTATTCATTTCATTCGGCCTAGTGTTATCTCTGCGCCCGGACGACGTTGAGAAGGTTCGCGATTGGCTTCAGAGTAATGGAGCGAAGATTGTCTTCCAGACAACATCTACGGGAGACCTGTTCCTGCTTCGCGACTGGACGATGCGCCGGGCAATTGACGGGGACACCTCCCAACTGAAGGAGGTTTACCAAAGAAAGCAAAGGAGAGTGAAGAAGAAAAATGAGTGAAGAAACGGAGAAGTTTAGGAAAGCGAGAGTGGAGAATCAGCGCACGGCGATCCGCGTGGAAGAGGGCACCGCATATCATGAACCGGTGACCGTGTGGTTCACGGATCGCAAGGAGCACACCGTTGAAGTCTACGCGATTAGCGGTAAGCAATTTCGGGAAGCTGCTAGGAAGGCAGGCATCGATCCGGGAGGTTTAGGAAAACCTGAGAAGTTGCTTGACGACCTCGACTTCATAGCGGCAATCGCGGAAGTCGCGACTAGAGATCCCACCATAAGCGAGAAGCTCCTATCCGTCAACGAGGACGGTAAGATCGCCTTGAAAGTCTTCGAGTTCATGCAATCGCCAAAAAATTAGATTCCTTCGTGCAGGGATCCTGGTATTCGATTCCGCTCGAAATCCTCGTAACCGGGTTCAATCTCAGATTGACGGATCGAGTGGACGAACTTACGGATCTGCAACGGGCATGGTTGCTCAAGGTCTACGCGAAGCAGCATCCTAGAACGCAGAGGTGAGACGCATGATTCAGAGACTGTTGATTGCGTCCCGGAGAATTTGTTCCTCAAACTTTCTAGCTATGACTTGAAATCTTTCGTCTCTCCGAACAGTCTCGAACAGTTCAGTTACCGCCCAGGCCTTGTTCTCCCATTGACGTTGGAATTCAGCGATAAGGAACGCTGTACCTCGAAGCGTTCTTTCGACTTCAATATCATCCATCAGTTCTCAGGTCATCCTGTTTTGTTCTGGTAATTAAGGTGAGATATCGAAATGAGCGTGAATGCAGGAAACGTAGTAGTAGCCATCAAAGCCGTGGATGAATGTTCCAGTACCTTCGAGAAAATTCAGGCTTCGATGGGTGTCCTAGGGGGCACGCTGAGCCAACTAGGCGGCCCCTTCGCAGGGTTAGGGTCAATTGTATCCGGGTTCGCTGCTGGAGGCCCCGCCGGCGCCGGCATCGCCGCGCTTGGCCAAGTAACCGGGTTCCTCACGGATTCCATCGCGGAGGCTGCCAAATCCGAGCAGGCCATGACGAACTTGGCTGCTGCTGTCGAACGAGGTGGAACTGCATGGAGCACAGTGAAAGACGGCGTCGAAAAAGCGCTGGGTTCGATGCAGTCAATGTCCAAGTTCAGCGACGAAGAGTTGGCGGGTGCGCTTCAAACCCTAATCACCCATGGTATGGACACGAAGACCGCGTTAGAATCATTGCACACAGCTATGGATACAGCGGTTGGGTCTGGACGCGATCTGCAAACGGTTTCCGAGGCGATCGGTAAAGCTTACGAAGGCCAGGAGGGGCCGCTTGCACGAATTGTTCCAGCAATCAAGGACATGAAGGATAGCATGGGTGAGGGAGCGACCAAAGCTGAGCTTTTCCAGGGCGCATTGGGAGCGCTGAATGAGCGGTTCAGCGGCGCAGCTCTAGCGGATGCGGAGACCTTTGCTGGCACACAGGAACGCCTCAAGAACGCTATGTCGGATCTCGGGGAGAAAATTGGGGATATTGTCCTCCCAGCTCTCGCCGGAATTACGGAAGCCATGATTCCCTTCGTGGACGGGTTGGCGACGGGTGTCGGTAAGGTTCAGGATTGGATTAGCGCAGTCAGCAAGATGCCTGAAGTCAAAGAGGCGGTCGATGCAACAGGTCAAGCCTTCGCCGGTTTCCAGAAATACCTCAGCGACACTTGGGACTCTGTGAAGGACGATTTCAAACCCCTCATGGATGAATTGGGCAAGGCTTTCAGTGAGTTGATGGAGGCTCTAAAACCTATAGGGGAAGCGTTCGGCGAACTCATGGGAGCTTTCGGTGGAGCCGGAGACAGCATCAATCCGCTCAAACTCCTGATAGACGGATTCATTCTTCTAATCAGACTGTGGGTTTTTGAATTTCGAGGCATAATTGCTGTCATCAAAATATTCGCTGACGCATTCAAGGCCGCGGCTGACTTCATAAGCCCGATCATTTCCACGTTGAGAGAGACGATCGGCGGCTTCATTGATTGGTTGACCAAGGCGTTTCAAGGGTTCTATGACTGGTTGGTTGGCGGATCGCTTTGGATTGATCTCTGGAACAACCTTAACTCAATTACTTCAGGTGCTGCCGCGACAATCATCAGTTCGATTGGCGCATCTCTTTTTGATCCCCTCACATCCGGGTTCACTACAACCGTAGATACACTGAAGACGACTTTCGGGGAGGTCGTCGATGCTGTGAGTAAACCGCTCAGTGATATCACAACAAAAATTCATGATGAGTTCCCGAACATGTCGAGCGCAATTACCGCCGGCACGGACATACTCAAAGACGATTGGAGTAAGGGATTGAAGGGACTTGCCGATGCGGTGCCAGGTGCTTTCGCGGAAGTTACGACGGCACTCAGCAAGGCTCTAGGCGATGTTGGCGGCCAGGTCAATAACTGGTTCGCAGGTGCATTCAAAGGTCTCGGTCAAGCCCTGAGCGGTGTCACAGGCGGCAAGAATCCTTTCGCAGCAGTTGGGGATGATGCGCAAAACTCCGTTCATGGAGTATCCGAGGCACAGCAAGCAATGGATGCATTCGGTTCATCATCAAACGTCGCAACTGGATACGTCACAGACCTAGCGAATGAGATGCAAAGTCAACCTGAAATTTTCAGCGCCTGGGCCTCGAACTTCCAAGCTGCTGGCGTGCAGATTGATACAACGAAGGCAAAGATAGGTGATTACGTGCAAGCAGCCGCTAAAGTCACACAGGCTTACCAGCAGGGCAAGATTGACGAGGAGCACTTCGCGAATATGCTAGGCGAACTTGGAGATGCCTTTGACGTCACGAAGCTGAAGACTCAAGGGTTCGTTGACGGAATCACAGCAATCCTTACAGCCGGAAGCGAAGCCTGGTACGCACCGATTCTAAATTTCGTGAACCTAGTGATTGGACATTCGCTCTGGCCTGAAGCCTGGGAGGCGATGGTCATGGAGGTCGAAACGAAGGGCGGTGACTTAATTGCTGCGGTTTCTAAGATTTTCGGGTCGATCTATGATGAAATGAAAGACAATCTCGGAGATCTACAACAAATAATCTCTAGGTCGTTTGGTCTAATCTATGATGAAATGAAAGATAATCTCGGAGATATGCAACAAATAATCTCTAGGTCGTTTGGTCTAATCTACGACGTTGTTTCCTCAGCAATTCAAGACTTGAAAAATGTAATAGTTGATGCCTTCACAACAGGCATCACAATACTGAGCGCTTTCACCGCCGAATGGCAGAAGCTGCAAACCACCCTAATGGACAGTATACAGATTTTCTCTCTAATCGGAATGCAGATGACAGTATTCGCAACCAGCGTTCAAGCCGCATTGACATTGATTGCTGCGCCACTCGCAGACCTTATCGATTTAGTTCAGACGTGGAGTACAAGTTGGAGTAACCTCGCTGCAACCGCTCAATCTAGCTTAGCTTTGATGAAAGGCCAGTTGAAAGGATTCTTTGATTGGCTGACTCCATTCTGGGAGGCTTCCACCGCAGCTTTCCTCGGCACGGCTACAATTTGGCTTGAGACATTGAACGGTCAGATGCGAACTAGACTGAATGATATGCACAGCGTCTGGAGTTCAACGCTTAGCAGCATGGCAGGCGACGCAGCGAGCTACTTCAATTCAATCGTCGCGCAGATTAGCGCAGCCGTGGACCGAATTATCGCTAAACTCAGCGCCGCGAGAGCCCAAGTCTCCAGTCACTCCATCTGGCCGGATATGCTGAACGAGATGCTCACGCAAACAGAGGACTACATGGGACAGATCGAAGGCGCATTCGCTGAAGGGCTTCAAGGCGGCATCGTTTCGTCCGTTGCGGCCGCCGGCAGTCAAGTCGCTGCCACCCCGATGGGGGGCGAAGGCTCGTTCACTTCAACATCAAGGCAGGAAATCACCATACCCGTAACGGTCATGCTGGATGGTGACGCAATCTACAGATCCGTTGAGCGGCGTCAAGTGGAAACGTTGAGTCGTGAAGTTGGGCGAAGCAGGAGGAGCATCACATGACCGGCATCCTCAACTTGACAACAACCGGCTTGATTCTCGCGGAGACCTGGGAGACCAACCTCACCGCGTGGACTTCAACTAGAGTAGGTTCAACGACGGCGGCAGCCGTCCTCTCCAGTGAAGCCGCCCACTCCGGAAGCAAGTCAGTTGACTTCCAAACCGGCGTCGACTGGCCCAATGGCGCTTACCTGAAGCTCACACAATCCGTTGATTTGAAGACAGGTGCCAATCGGAAAGCTCGATTTTTCCGCGGTCTCTACAATGTGAAGGGAGGAATGTTTGATGATTTTCTCGGCTCCTATCTGAATCAGTTTGGAAGTCGTTGGCAGGGTTCAGTTGGAGGCGTAGCGAACAGTGAAGCAAAACTTGGTGATTCGGCAAGTGCGTACGAGATTGCAACCGTTCCGCAGTGGAACGTCAGTGAAGGTAACGTTATGTACCTTGCTGCGAGGCTGAGGAGAGGTAATGGTGCAAGTAATTTCTGGCCGAATAACAACGGCTACCCTGGCAATCATTGGGGTCCTCGAATTGAGTGGGGCGAAAACTACAATGGCCATTATGATAATCACTTCGTAGATGCATCGAATACTCTTCTTGGAAGCCTCGCCAATCCGGACGCAGCATATCACCTCTACGAATACTACTGGTATCACGCCGCCTCGCCCTATGCGGTAATTCAGGCCTGGCGTGATGGAACGTCGATGGGCAGTAAAACGGGAACGTCGGGGCTTCCGAGCGTAGGTAACTTCAACCTCTGGGATGATCCGGGAAATAAAGCGGATTACTACATTGACTGGCTAGCTGTCAGCACGGGGAGCGCGTACAAGTGTAGTCTGATATTGGGCTCGCAGACCATGTTCGACATCGACCCTGCCTCTGACTACCTAGCAACCGGATCGCAATTCAAAGATCAGACGGGTGGTTGGGCTTCTGTAACGGAAACTGGAGCTCAGACCATTGAAATTAAAGTGCGGAATGCCAGCGGATACAAACAAGATTTACCGGTCCACCTGTTCTTTGACGACCTCGCCATCATGCTTGACACGAACATGACCTTCAAGGCTTTGCAGGGCGGGCAGAAAGTTGAACTCTATGATTCAGGCGGAACCCTGAGAAAGTCTGGCACATGTCCGCAGACGGGTACGGATGTCGTGTTCACTGATATCGATGCCATGATCACAACCGCCTATGGTTTTCAGGGCTACATCAAGGTTTACGACACGGATGGAACGACTCTGCTTTACACGACCCCAACGACTTCGCGCTGGGGTGGCGATGTCTACACCTGGCTTCCTAACGAGTCGAAGTGTGATATCTCAACAAATCGCACTGTAGTCTATAAATCTTAATCCGGTGAAATATCAATGAGCAAACAAATCCAGAAAGAGGTTCAGAAATTCTTTTGGAAATGCCCCGAATGTAAGAGTCGCTATTTCTCAGAGCCCGTAACTGTGGGCGTTCGGAACGGGACGCTGGGGAAGATTCATCCAATCTGCACGAACTGCTTCGAGAAATGCCCCTCTGGGCACACATTCGGCTACGGTGAGAAGTGCAATGTGTGCGGGGCACCGAGAAGAAAATTCAACCTAATCCGACACGCCCTCGACCCTGACGACCCGACTTTCGGGAATACTGCGACAGGAACACAGAACTACCCTGAATCAACCGCAACGACTGGAGGAACAACATCAGTAACAGATGCGTCAGCTGGTTACGCATATGGATTTCCAGTCACTTTAACGGAAAATGGAACCATAACGAAAATTGGAGTGAACTGGTCTGGAACACAGGCTGTTAATGTTCGTTTAGGATTGTACTCAGCGGGTGCAAGTAAGCCAGCTGATTTACTGGCTACTACCGCGAGTACAGCAGCAAATACAAGTGCAGGATGGCAGGGCATCGCCGTAACTACACCTTACTACGCGGTTGCAGGCACGTACTGGATAGCGGCTCAGATTTCCGCAGATAAAGGAATATACTATATTGCTGCTTCGAGAAGCTACTACGCTAAAGCGTACAGTGATTTCGATGCGACTTGGAGTGCAAGTAGCACTCAGGATTCTAATGCACAATGGAACATGCGCCTGACCTTCGTTCAGATTAAGAATTACGCGTACACGTACAAGTTCACTCTCAGCGAAAACGCGACTAGCATTGATTCAATGAGTTTCTATGTTATGGCGGGGGCTTCAGGACATTTCCGAAACGCCATCTACAATGATTCCGCTGGGGTTCCGAATGCGCTGCAATGGGAGAGCGCAAGCATCGCCGCTACGGCGGACGCGTGGAATACACATAATATTTCCGCTGGAACCCCTACCAGTCTAAGTCTCACGGCTGGCACCTACCATCTTGGCTATCAGTGGGATGATGTAAGCGCAGGGCCCTCATATACGGCTGGAACCGCCGGGTTCGGGCAGAGACTTCAACAAACGTACGGCGCGTTCCCTGCCTCTTGGTCAGGGGGAACCGCGGTTGCGGATGAGTGGAGTATCTATGTCACCTACTCCGTCGGACCTACGCTTGAGCAAATTCATTACTGCTGGTACACGAATGATAGTGCGGAGTCGCCGACCGCGCTTGCAGACGAGGATGTGAGCATCGGGAATGTTGCTAGCGCCGCCGTTCTCAGATTAAGAATCGCTGTTAAAGTTACCGCGGTCACTCTGCCCGGTACAACTTTCAAATTGCAATACGCCTCCACGACTGCTGGGCCTTGGACGGATGTGGGCGCGATTGGCAGCGCAGTGATTTGGCGGTACTATGACGGACTGGGAATAAATCAAAACGTTGTCGCAAATTCTTTCCTAACCGGAACAACGGTTAAGGAACATTTCGTTGAGTCAGCGCCATCACAAGTGAGCGTGGATATTCCTGCAAACGATCAGGGTGAGTGGGATTTCTGCATTCAAAACCACGGAGCTCAACCTCTCGGTAACTATGTTTTTCGCATGGTGAAGAATGATGACACAGCCTTCGCAACCTATACGCAGTATCCTTCGCTCACAACTTTACTGCCGCCACAATGCGCTGTTATTTCCATAATTTTAATGGATAAGGAGACTGGTAGCCTGCTCAATGCTAGGAATATTAGCTGGGTGGCGAATCTAGGAACCATCAATCCAGACACAACGGTCACGGATGCGAATGGCCTCGCCACAACCATATTCACAGCTGGATCGGCCGCCGGGTTGGCAGCTGTACGCGGCACGTTTGCTGGTGATGCCACTTATGGCACTTCATCCGCCCAGCAACTGATCGATATCTACGCGTCAGATCCAGTCCCGGATTCAACTAAGGAATTTCAAGTGTACATTGAAGGGCAAGAACTCATTCGATCGACAGGAAACTACAAACGTTCCTGCGACTTCACGCCTCAAGCCTTCTCAATCACGACACCAATCCTCAACATCAGCATCGGGGGCTGGTGGGCCGTTGAGATTTACCGATATGGCACAATCCGGTTCGTCGGGCGAATTATGAAGGGCAACTTCAAAAGCGGAATAAGCCCTCAACTCACAGTGTCAGGCGTCGACGAGAAAGTGATGCTGCAGCGCCGGGTCGCGAACAAGACGTACACGGATGAACCGAAAATAATCATTGAAGATCTTCTAACGCGCTATCCGTGCGGCGTCACGGCTGGCACGATCGCAACCTACGGCTCCCCGATCAATCTCCCGGCAAGCTATGAGAACCTGTTCGACGCGTTGGCGCAGATTACTAAGATCACGGGCTGGAAGTTCAGGCTCAACGCGAATAAGAGTCTTGATTTCGGGCCTGACTTCGGAACGACGCTCGATATCACGATTGAGTTGGACAAGAACGAGATCGGAGCAACGCATGACTACGACTGGTCAAAGATCGATAGTAAGGTGTACGTGGTCGGCAAAGGAGAGGCGGCTGTCCTAGTATCCGAGGCTTCGGATCAAAACACGGAACTGACCTATGGCCTTATCGAGGAAGCCTTCTTGGAGAAAGGCATCAGTGAGCAGGGCACATTGGATTTGAGGGCCGCGGAAATTCTCAACGAACGCAAAGTGACACAAGAAACGATCTCAGTGGATTGGACTGATGTGGATCCGCAAAGTGACATCAACCCGTTCGACCGGGTCACAGTCACAGATCCGGACGCGGTGTTATCCGGTGAATATCACATCTACTCTATCACACGCGACTTGACGAGCGCGGTGAAGGTGAGCCTTGAACTCTCCAATAAGACGGCGACGATCGGCGATCTATTTCAGAGCGTTCGCAAGGACGTGAAAGATTTAGGAGTGGCATAAGCATGGTGAAGTTCGGTGACACAACCCTACCGCATGTGCTGACGATCAAACAACAGGACTCCACGATTCTACAGGAGATTCCGCTTCCCTACCGGCGAACCGCATACCGCAAATGGCTGGGAGGCAAGGGGCTGATGTTCAACATCGGCGGATATATGAAGCCAACCGATGACATAACCCCCAGCATCCTCCGATCCCTCGCGGATGGAGTGCCGCGAGCCCTCGACCTTGAGAGCACTGAATTAGTTCGGCTTGAGTCGGCGCAACGCTACCAGACGGGGCCGCCCGTGGTTTGGACAGATAACACGGCGGAAGCAAAGACCCCTGGCGGCACCCCGTTCACGTTGCTAGGCGCCACATCAGACTACTACTACTTCGGGCATGCGGAAAAATGGAATCAGATTTCATTCGATTTGGACACGTTAGGCGTGTACGGCGTGACGCTGTGGGAATACTCGCGAGGCAACGGTCAATGGGCAACGCTCAACATTGAGAACCTCATCGATCATTTTCCAGGCTCAGAGCTCGACGATACGATCTGGAATCAAACCCGTGGCCCTGCAATCACGGTGGCCGACAGCATCGCCACGCTGAACGCTTCGAGCGACGAGATTGATGTCAACACATACGGCACATATCCGCCGGGCTATAGGACCACGATCATTCGCGCAAAAATGAACGAGACAACCGAGAACCATTTCATATATCCAGTCTGGTTTGACGACAACAACAATATTCGATTATCCTTCGAGAGCAACGGCAACTGCTACTTCGAGGGCGCGGGGGCGGGAAGCTACGATACCAGCTGGCACACATACGTGATTGTTTGGATGCCCACCAAGCTGCTTCTCTACCGGGACGGCCTACTCATAGCAACCTACAACGACCCGAATATGACTTACATTCCGCAGGGCGGCAACGCAGGCGTCAAACTCCAGGTTTACCTTAACGGCAGAATGGATATCGACTATGTGTACGGCAGCCTGAACGATCCAACCAGGTTCTTCTCGCAGGACGGGTCGATCACTCTCACGCCTCCTTCAGATTGGGCGATTGACACGGTGAACGCGATCACGAACAAGTTCTGGCTTCGATGCTCCGTGCCCGCGGTGACAACGGCGGCCACAGTGAATGAGATTTGGCTGCAGCAGATTTACAACTGCTTGATGCTTGACCCGCAATTCACCCTGAACGCGGAAAATTATAAGCGCACCGACTACTCCCTGAGCTTCGCACAGCAGGAAAACCCGTAGGTCTCTTTTTTCCGGATCGTTACACTGCCTAGCGTGAGCTCTCAGGTTGACGCATGCCAGATCAGTTGAAACTGCTGTTCGTATGCCGTGGCCCAAGTCTGGTTGTCAATGATTAGAAGGTTCTCTCGGTTCTCTTCGTTCGCAGCCTGGGACCAGTTGAAGCTGCCCGTAATGATGATGTGGTTGTCGATTATGGCGACTTTGTCGTGCAGAAGCCCGTGGCGGTGATCCACGTGAATGTTGATGCCAGCCGCTTTGAGTCTTTGATATTCTGATCCGGTCCCGTTCACGTTGCTTTCATCCCAAACGATTTTAATGTCCATATCCGGTTTTCTCTGTTTAGCGTTCAGGACAGCGTCGCCGACCGCGTTCAAGGTGAAGCTGTAGATCAGGATGTGGATGCTGGTGTTTGCGCGGTTAATCCAGTAGATGATTCTGCTTGCGCAGTTGCCGCCTGGCGAGAAGCAGCGCTCAAGAAGGTCTTGGGGCTGAACGGTCAAGGTGCTTGTTGCCGTGACTTGCTGTGTGACCGTTTGAATCTGCGTACGAGAGAAGATTCCTCCACCAATCATCACGCCGATTACGAGACCTATGAGCAGCAGAGCCAGAGGCATCGTCCACTTCGGGAGTCCTGGAACTCTCAGTGATGGCAGGGTGGAAGTGCTTCGAGCTCCCAGCGGCGCCATGGCTTGAACTGTTCCGCAACTATCACAGAAACGCATCTCATCATCCAATTGCCGACCGCAGGCATGGCAGATCTTCATTTCTGAATCATCTCAGGTCTCGTTTGCTGTGAGGGCAACAGGGCCTTGAGGCCTGATGCGTCCTGGAGTATGCGCACTGGAACGCCGTGTAGGGCTAAATCTTTTTGGTCTACATCTCGGCTACTTAAATGCGCGTACACCGCAACCGTCTCGGCTCGTCTCCAGCCGTGGCGAATCATCATCTCCCTGTCCGTGAATTGGCTGGCATCTCGGGTTGCGGCTGAATGGCGAAATCCATGCGGGTAGATGGCCCGATTCAGAGCTCGCACCCCAATTCTGTGTACTGCCCGCCAGAAGCCTCCGTAACTTAACGGTTCACCGTACTGGTTGAGCCAGAACTTCGCCTCCGGGTTCCCATGATGCGGATGTTCTTTGAGATATTGTAGAAGTTGCGGCAGCGCCCCGTACACTCGCCTTCGCCTTGTTCCAGTTTTTCCATGCAGCCAAACGAGAGCACTGTACTGGTCGAATTGGACATCGCGAATTTTCATGTTCCATAATTCCCCGCGCCTAGCCCCCGTTTCCATTAGAACCTGGATTAGTAGACGGTCTCGCAGTGACTGGCATGCTTCCATCATGGCTTGCTGGTCTTCGTCACTGTAGACTACTACTCGAGATTCAGGGCGTTTCGGTAGGGGAATTTGCTTCGCGTCGGCTTCTCTTCCGACGTCCTTCAGAACCTGCTTGATGAGTATTACGTAATGCCGTAGCACCGCGCGACCGTAATGTTTGCTGCACTCAGCCAGTCGATGCCTGATCTCCGGTAGACTTGCCGCTGGGATGTTCATGGCGAGGGCTTTCATGTCAGCTCGGTAACGGTTAAGGCTTGTCTCAGCTAGGCCAGCAGCGGCTTTCGCGTCTAACCATTCGATCTGCCAGTCCATGACGGGTAGCAGAGTTTCGGCGGGTTCTTCAAGGTTGATCATTAAAGTGGAAAGGGGGAGAGAGGACGAGAATGACTGCATGACTTCAGCGGTCTTCATCTAAACGCTGTTTAACTCTTGCGGCTAGGAGATGTTTGCAGGGGATGCCGGTTATGC
>Ga0315282_10002263_pt1 | contig 35673 bp, 34 predicted proteins | sample YL17G07_20_MG_FD_203693 | JGI IMG/M metagenome (GOLD analysis project Ga0315282, IMG submission 203693) | Sediment microbial communities from Yellowstone Lake, YNP, Wyoming, USA - YL17G07_20 | ecosystem: Environmental > Aquatic > Freshwater > Lake > Sediment | place: USA: Wyoming | collected...
TGACCAGAATTAGCCCCGGCCACAGAATATGACCGCCTAATTTCGAATACGAGAAAGATTCTCTTTAAGGCCGTTCTAATTCTTTTGGGTGGTGTTTTACGACCTTGGCTTCCACCATGTATATCACATCTTCAGCGATGTTAGTGGTATGGTCGCAGATACGTTCGAGATGGCGGGCGATTAATAACAGAGGTACAGCGCGGTCGGCGCTCGAGGCGTCGCGTGCCATATAATCATTGATTAGTTCCTCTTGTACGCGATTGCGAAGTTGGTCTGCTTCAGAATCAGATAAAACTACTTTTCTAGCCAACTCAACATCTTTTTTGACAAAAGAATCAATGGAATCGCGAACCATATTCTGCGTAATAGTTGATAATTTTGGTATATCAATCAGCGGCTTTAAAAGCGGTTTATCTACTAATCCTAAGACACGCTGGGAAATATCTACCGCCAAATCCGCGATGCGCTCAAGCTCAGCATTTATCTTCATTCCTGTGGTAATAAAACGAAGATCGCCTGCCATAGGTTGATAGCGCGCAATTAAATCAATACATCGCTCATCAATCGCCAACTCCAACTCATCAATCTTATTATCCGTATTAATTACTTCCTGGGCCTGCGCTTTATCGCGATTTTTTAATGCCTCTATGGACTTATATATCGCCTCTTGCGCTAAAACTCCCATTCTCAGAATACCTTTATGTAATTCTTTCAACTCTTCATCAAAATGTCTTTCCATTTTTGCTCCTTAACCGTACCTGCCGGTAATGTAGTCTTCCGTGCGTTTATCTTTTGGCTTAGTAAATACATCGTCTGTTTTTCCAAATTCTATTAATTCACCTAAGAGCATAAATCCAGTATCATCAGAAACGCGTGCTGCTTGTTGCATATTGTGGGTAACAATTATTATAGTATAATTGTTTTTAAGCTCACGCATTAATTCCTCAATTCTTCCGGTTGCCTGCGGATCTAAAGCTGAACACGGCTCATCCATTAACAATATATCTGGTTTCACGGCAATCAATCTGGCGATACAAAGCCTTTGTCTTTGTTCCAATGATAAATGCAGAGCCGGCTTATTGAGTTTGTCTTTTAACTCATCCCAGAGAAACACTGATTTTAAACTCTGCTGCACAATTTCTTCAAGGGCATATCTGTCCATAGAATTATGTATCCTGGGCCCGAAGACAATATTTTCATAAATTGAAAGAGGAAAAGGATTCGGCCTCTGAAAAACCATTCCCACTTTTTTGCGCAAAGCAACTAAATCCGTATTTTGTGCCAGGATATTTATATCGTTAATAATGATTTCTCCGTTTGTGCGCGCTCCTTCTATCAAGTCATTCATGCGGTTAAAAGTGCGCAGCAGCGTTGATTTACCGCATCCTGAAGGGCCAATAATTGCCGTGATGCGCTTTTCGCCAAAAGAAACATTTACGTCTTTTAATGCTTGAAAATCGCCGTACCAGAGATTTAAATTATTAACTCTAATTCTCATTAACCAAATTTCCCTCTGATATAGCCATCCGTACGCTGGTCCGATGGTGCGGTAAATATTTTATCCGTTTTGTCTATCTCAATAAGTTCACCGCTTAGGAAAAATGCCGTCCTATCTCCCACCCGTGCTGCCTGCTTAACATTATTAGTGACTAAAACTATGGTATAGTTTTGTTTTAATTTCAGCATGGCCTCTTCTACTTTAGCCGTAGAAATAGGATCAAGACCCGAACAGGGCTCGTCAAATAAAATTACTTCTGGCTCAACTGCCAGAGTCCTGGCAACACAGAGTCGCTGCTGTTGTCCGCCGGATAATTTAAAAGCAGAAACATCCAGTCTATCTTTTACTTCTTCCCAAAGATACGCTGCTTTTAAGGCAATCTCTACGATTTCCTGTAATTTCTTTTTATTATTTATACCGTGCATCCTCGCGCCGTAGGCTACATTATCGAATACTGATAAAGGAAGCGGTAATGGAAGCGCAAAAACCATGCCTATTTTTTTGCGTAAAATTTGCACATCAAGCCCATTAATGTCTTTTCCATCAAATTCTACTTCGCCATTCATTTTAAAATCTGTTTCAAGTTCGTTTAGACGATTAAGCATTCTTAAAAAAGTTGTTTTGCCGCTATTTGCCGGACCAATAACACTTAAAATCTCATTAACATAAATCTGCATGTTTATGTTTTTTAAGGCATGTATTGCGCCAAACCGGATACTAAGGTTTTTAATGTCGAGCCTTACCATTTCTTCCTTTTTCTGAATTGATAGCGAATGACTATTGCTACTAAATTCATAAACAAAACCAAAACTAATAAAACCAAGGCTGTACCATATCTTATCTTTTCATCTACATTAGGCACCTGCGTAGAAACTACATAAAGATGGTACGGCAGCGCCATAGCCTGGTCAAAAATAGACTTGGGAAGCTGCGGCAAATAAAAGGCTGCCACCGTAAATAAAATAGGTGCGGTCTCACCAGCCGCCCTGCCCAAACCTAAAATTGTTCCGGTCAATATCCCCGGGACAGCATTGGGTAAAACAATATGGCGTATGGTCTGCCATTTACTTGCGCCCAAAGAGTAACTTACCTCGCGAAAAGAATAAGGCACGCTTTCCAGAGCCTCACGTGAAGCAGTAATAATTATTGGCAAAATCATAATGCCTAAGGTAAGTGAGCCGGAGAGAATTGAGGCACCGAATTTAAAAAAGACAACAAAGAGTGCCAAACCAAAAAGCCCATAGACCACTGAAGGCACACCGGCTAAATTCACAATTGCCAACTTAATCATACGGGTTAGAAAATTATCCTTGGAATATTCGCTCAGATAAATCGCCGCCGATAAACCAATGGGCAAAGCAAAGATAATTGCACCCGAGACTAAATAAATTGTTCCCATAATTGCCGGGAAAATCCCGCCAGCACGCATACCCTGACGCGGGATATCTGAAAGGAATTGCCAGTTTATTGCGGGTAAGCCTTTTAAGATAATAATGACAATAATTAAACCCACTGGCACTGCGATTAAAAGAGTCGCCATGAATAAAAAGAAAAAGGCAATTTTTTGTGTCTTTTTTGAGCTTAGCATCATCTTTTCTTATGTAAAAATAAATCTGCGGTTACGTTAATTACAAAACTAATCACAAATAAGACTATACCTATGGCAAACAAAGCAAAAAAATGTTCGCTACCCACTACTGCCTCGCCCATTTCCGCGGCTATCGTAGCGGTCAAAGTGCGCACCGGTTGTAAGATACTATGCGGTATTACCGCAGCATTACCGGTAATCATCATCACCGCCATAGTTTCACCTATTACCCTGCCAATCCCTAACATCACTGCAGCTAAAATTCCTGAAGACGCAGCGGGAAGCATTACGCGCCATATCGTCTGCCAATGTGTAGCTCCCAGCGCCAATGCGCCTTCTTTGTATGATTTCGGCACAGAATAAAGCGCGTCCTCAGCAATCGAAACTATCGTAGGCATAGCCATAAAAGCCAACATTATCGAGCCGGATAAAGCAGTAAGGCCGGTAGGCAATTTAAAGATAATTTTTACCCAGGGTACCAACGTAACCATCCCGATAAAACCTAACACCACGCTCGGTATAGCTGCCAACAATTCAACGCTTGCTTTAAGTATTTCTTTTGTTTTTAAGGGAGCAACTTCTGCAATATAAATCGCACAAGCAACACCAATGGGAATAGAGATAACAGCGGCGCCGAAAGTAACTAAAAGCGATCCCAAGATTAAAGGCAGGATGCCTAATTGCGCCGGCTCTGAGATAGGATACCAGCTCCTGCCAAAAAGAAACTTAAAAGGGCTGACAGTTTTAAATACCGCAAGCCCTTCTTTAAGCAAAAACAGAAATATCAATACAACAAAGAATATGGAAGCAAGACCGCAGAGCAAAATCAACTTCTCAATAATAAACTCTTTGAATTTACGCATACAGGCTTATTTGTTTATGGGAACAAAATCGGTTTTTAAAACGATATCCTGTCCTTCTTTTGAAAGACAGAAATCAACAAACTTTTTCACTATTCCCTGCGGCTGGTTGTTGGTATATAGGAGTAATGGCCTGGATATCGGATATTTTCCGTTTACTACATTCTCTATGGTGGGAGCTTCGTATTCTGATTTTTCATCTTTGGCGACAAAAACAGGTTTTTGTTTGCTGGAAATATATCCCATGCCATAATACCCTATCGCGCTGGGATTCTGTGCTACTTCATCAGCGATTGCCTGCGAAGAAGAAAGCAATAGAGCGCCCGGCGCAAATTCTTCTTTGGAATTCGGGTCGCATTTTCTTAAAACATGCTCCTTAAAATAAACGTGCGTGCCGGAATTGACCTCGCGGGAAAGAATGACAATTTTTAAATCCTGGCCGCCGACTTCTTTCCAGTTGGTAATTTTCCCTGTAAAGATTTGCGCAAGCTGGTCTATGGTCAGTTTATCTACAGGATTTTTAGGACTTACTACCACGGCCAAACCATCAAGGGCGATTTTGATCTCGTAAGGATTTATCCCTTTTTGCCTGGCTAGAGAAATCTCTTTGTCTTTAATGTTGCGTGAACTCATCGCTATATCGCAAGTGCCGCTAATTAAACTGGAGATACCCGTGCCTGAGCCGCCACCAGTAACAGCTATAAATTCTGCTGGATTATTTTGCATATATTTTTCAGCCCAGGCCTGGCCCAAATTCACCATAGTATCTGAGCCTTTTATCTGAATAGAATTTTTCACCGATGCAGCATAAGCAAGGCTTAAGAATACAACTGTGATTAGAACAGTGCATAATCTCTTAAACATATTTTCTCCTTTTCTTTGTTATAATGGCTGAATTTTTATTTTGGTAAGTTTCAATGGAAGTTTCACGGTAAACTTGTTCCGGTAACGCCAAGAGTCAGCCTGCTAATCAAAACGTCAGTATTCAAGGCGATTTCGGTCATCAACTCATCTGACAGACCCGAAACCCGTATTTTCTTAACGGGACTGTTTTGGCCGGCGATTATGCTGACAGCACTCTTTTTTACACCGAGCTGCTTGGCCAAAAAATCTATCAGGCACTTGTTTGCCCTGCCTTTCTGCGGCGGGGCTGAAACCTTAATCTTTACCATCCCGTCCCATAGACCACTGACGGCCGTTTTGCTGCTGGCTGGTACGACCTTTACCGAAAAAACCATGCTCCCTTCAGCTTTTCGAATCTTCGATTCATTCATTGTCCTGGGGTCCTGTGTCATAGCTTAGAGGTTTTCCCGCAGGTTCGCACCGATTGCCATTTGCACATATTTTTCAATCTGCTCTGCGAGTTCACCCAATGACGCAAGCTGAAAGTCTTCGTAATGGCCCGGCACAAATTCACCGTTCAGGGCTTTCTTGAAGACTCTAACCCTTATGATAGACGGCTCGGTATCGGCCTTGCTGAAGTCGCTGTCTTTGTGTTCGGTAAGCTCGACTCGCCAGTCCTCGCTTATAAAGACCAAGCATTTGCCTGTAAAGACCGCTGTCGGAAAATAGTCTCTCAGTAGTTTCAGAGTCTCCATCTTTATCACACCTTAAGACTGCCGGTCAGTTCCCTGATGTTTTTTATTTCCCTGCGGACGCAGTATTTTTTTATGCCTTCAGCGATTTTTACCGCGCAACCCGGCTCGATAAAGTTGGCTGTGCCTACACCCACCGCCGAGGCGCCGGCGATAATAAATTCGACGGCGTCCGATGCCGTTCGGATGCCGCCGAGGCCCAGGATTGGTATCCCGCGGTCTTTGGCGACCTCATTATAAACCTTATTGACCAGATATACAGCTATTGGCTTTATAGCCGGGCCGGAAAGTCCGCCTGTTTTGTTGGCTAAAACAGGTCTCGCGGTTTCGATATCGATGACCATTGCGGTGAAGGTATTTATGAGGCTAAGCGCATCGGCACCGGCTTCGACAGCCGCACGGGCGATTACGCTGATATCCGTAACAGCAGGCGAGAGCTTGACCATCAGAGGCTTTTCACCTGCTGCTTTTTTTACCGCTGAGGTGATTTCTGTTACCTGAGCCGGGTCGGTACCGAAACTGATACCGCCTTTGCTAACGTTCGGACAACTGATATTCAGCTCAAACCCGGCTATCGCTTTTTCTGTTGCCAGCCGTTCAACTACCGCCACATATTCGCTGATTGTTTCACCGGCTACATTGACAAAAACCGGTACAGTGAGCTTCTCAATAATGGGCAATTTCTCTTCTATGAATTTATCCAGCCCGACGTTGGCTAATCCGATTGCATTAAGCATTCCGGAATCGGTCTCAACTATCCTTTCAGGGGGATTGCCTTTTCGCGGCTTTAGCGTGATACTTTTGGTTATAAATCCGCCGAGCTGATTCAAGTCGGTAAAATCGGCCAGCTCATCGGCGTATCCGGATGTTCCCGACGTGACAAACACCGGATTCGCCAATTTCAAACCCGCAAAATCAACCGAGATATCAGTTTTTTCTTCCATAAAAGATGAACTGCGAATTATGAACCAAATACCACTTCCTTACTGTCAAAGACAGGGCCGTCTTTGCAGCAGAGTTTGTAAATTGTTTCGTTTGAGCCATTCAGTTTACACTCCACGGGGCAGCTCTGGCAGAGGCCGATTCCACAGGCCATCATACGCTCCATACTGATTTGGCAATCGATTCTCCTGTCGCGGGCGATTCCAGCCACCTTTGCCAGCATTGCCTCAGGGCCGCAGGCATAAATTACCGCATCTGCGGACGGTATTTTATTGTGCTTTAGCCAGTCCGAGAAGCAGTCGGTAACGGCACCTGCAAAGCCTGCTGAGCCGTCGTCCGTCGCCACGAATGATTGTACGCCATATCTGGCGAACTCCGCCAATGAAAACCCGACTTCCTGCGCAAGTTTGTCCAGCAGCTTTTCAAAGGGCAGTTCCTTCGCTGTCTTCGCACCTGCAAACGCCAATACCTCGGTGGTTGGGCAATCGGTTGTAAGTGCCTTCGCGAGGTGGATTAAAGGGCCTGCCCCCATTCCACCAACTATCAATAGGACCGTCTTTTTATCTGCGGGTATTGAAAAGCCGTTGCCCAGAGGGCCGATTACGCTGACCGAATTGCCGTTTGCCAATGTTGACATCCGCAAGGTCGCCGGTCCGACAACGCTATAAAGAATTTCCACAACCGTCTTATCACCATTGGCGGTAACGTCGGAAAAACTGAAGGGTCTTCGCAGCAGTATCTTTCGGTGAATAGAGTCAAGCAGGTCCTGCGGTATTTTTTCTGCTGGCGGAAGGGCAACCTTGCTCAAGTCTAACTGGGTAAACTGTCCCGGCCTGGCCTTTGAGAAGGCCTTTGCACCGGCACCGGTAAACTCAAGCCCAAGCCGAAAAAATCGCCCCCTGATTTGCTTATTAGTGGACACAACGGCATCAAACACCCCTTTATTGGGCATGGAAGGTTCGTTTGTCATAACTGCCTGCTATAAATGTTTTTGCCAAAGACACAACCCATATACCACAAATGCCTATCCGAGCAAGTTGTCATAAACCCTGATGCCTTCCACTACCTTACAGGTATGAACAGCATATTTATCCTTGTACTTGGGACAACTACGCGGATAAGCGGTATCGACCGCCGACTTCAAGGCGTCGACACTGTCAGCCTTGACCAAAGTGCCCACAGTTCCTTTGTCACCGCCTCCCAGCATCCTTTCTCCCAGAACGCCGGGCACAGTGCGAGCAATATCGCACATCGTCTCCAGTTCCGGCCCGGAGATTTTATAGTCGTCTCGAAGACCGATGCCATCCTTGCGAAATATATTTCCGACGCTTTCAATGTCGCCAGCCTTCCAGGCATCAAGCATCTCATAGAATCGTTCTTGGGCGCCGAAAATATATTTCAACCGGTTGCATAAATCCGGATATTCGCCCTGGAACCGGCCCAGTATCTTCTCATAAACCTTTCTGTCCTTAATATCAGCCAGGCAGCTTATATCGTATTTGGCTTTCTGCAACAGCAAAACCAGCTCTTCACACTCAGCCCTTCGAATTTTATAAGTTGATTTTTCCAGCCCGGGCCGAACCGTCCCTGTGTCGAGTACCACGATGCGAAAATCCGTCGCCCCTGCTCCAAGAGGAACATAACTTACACTCCTTGTCTTCGGATTGTAATGAGTGCCCATACCTTCCCGCCCAAATAGTATCATAATCTGGTCGAGCTGACCACACGGCGAACCAACATAATCGTTTTCCACCGCCTGCGCCATATCAACAATCTTGAACTTGTCCTCAACTTCGATGTTGTTGGCATCGAGCAGTGACAAAATAAGATTCAGACTCAGTGAAGCCGACCGGCTCATTCCGCCGCCGGGAATATTACCGTAAATAACGCCATCGATACCCCGCGATAGCTTCAAACCTTCACGCCTCAAAATATATTCCACCCCATAGGCAAAACGCCCCCACGTATCGGCTGTGGACGCTGATTTCGGCGAGGGGACATCGCCAAGCTTAAATTCAATAACGCCGTCGTTGGGAAAATTCCCACTGAATAGTTTTATACACTTGGTGCCGTTAGGCCGATAGCCCAGCCAGATGAATCTATCGGTTCCCACACCGAACAGTTCCGTTCCGTTGTAATCGCCGTGCTCAACCCCAAGGCAAAAACGGGATGAGGTCCTCCTCACCCTGCCGCCTTTAATGTTTACCCCGGCCTCTTTAGATAGCTGCACTATTCTTTCGACAGCCGCTCGGCCTTCAGCAGTTAACTCCATCTTCAAAAATCTTTCCCGTTACCAGAAAAAAGTTTCTGTTATTTCGCCAGGCACATCGGGCTGAACAGCACATACAGTATCAGCGTGATTATCACCACGACAATACCGGCTATCTTCGCACCGTTGCTCGTCTTAAGATCGATGCTCGTCTTTTGCTCAAACTGCATCGGCTGCGCCAGCGGCCTTACCAAAGTGATAAGTGACATCACAATCAGCACTAAAATAAAGCATATCGCCATACGGTTGAGGAACTGTATCGAGGGCGCAACAAACTTCAGGACGCTATATGCAATGATGTTGGTTACAAGGCCGATGATGCCGCAAATCCGCGGCGCACGGCGCACGGCAAGGCCGAACGCAAATACCGCCAGAACACCAGGCGAAATCAGTCCCTGGCTCTCCTGTATAATCGTGAAAATGCTGTTGCTTATCTTTGGATTGCCTAATTGCGGCGCAAGCGCAACCGCAAAGACCGCAAAAATCACCACAGTCACACGCCCCAGGAACACCACTGCCTGCTGGGAGGCCTGCGGCGAAATCAGCTTCTTATATATATCCATCGTGAAAATTGTCGAGGCGGCATTGAGCATCGCAGCCAGTGAGCTTACAACTGCCCCCAATAACGCCGCTAACACAAACCCCACAAGCCCAACTCCCTGAGGCAGAACGTTGCCGAGCAGCTGCCCCAGAGCCGTGTCGTATTTATATGCAGTGAGCTTCTCAGTCGTCACCATCTTGCCCGCTGCTTTGGCTGCCTGCTTTATCTTCTCGTTATACGCTTTTACCTCCTCATATAATGCCGGAAAAGCACTTGGCAGCGACTTATCGTCCGTCTCAAACACCGTGAACTCCGCCGGCTTGATTTGGTCGAACTGAGCCCCAGTCATCGGCAATACGAACCGATTGGCGACCTTCACCTGCTTTAAGGCCGTCTCGTTATCGTATATCGCCACCATAAACCGACCCGATTGCTTTGCAATCGCCTCGTCGCTGGGCGATTTGACAACCTCAACCAGTTTAGTCTCCGGATTGGCCTTCAGGTACTTGGTGATAAGCGGAGTATTATCTCTTACCGCCTCATTGGCCATATCTTTTGCAAACAGGTTAAACGCAATGATTCCCGGTATCACAATCACAAATGGTATTAAAAGCTTCAAAAACGCTGCAAATACTATCCCCTTCTGGCCCTGTGATAGCGACGCCGAACCCAGTGTTCTCTGTGTGATATACTGATTCAAACCCCAATAATAGAAATTCGGTATCCACAATCCCAAAAGCAGCGCCGTCCACGGCAGTATATTGTCGGTCTTCGGTAAAAACATATTCATCCGAACCCTGTTGAGGTCCCAGAACCGCTCTATCGCGCCACTGCTCAGCCGAAGCGTCTCTACTGACACTGCGCCGCTATGAACGTCGACGATTCTGGCTGCCTCCGTCACGCCACCGAGCTTGTCGAAAGCAAAGTACATCACCAGTCCGCCACCCACGATAAGGGCGCTGCCTTGAATCAAATCCGCCCACGCGCACGCCTTTAATCCGCCTGCTACCACATATACCATCGCTATCAGTCCGATTACAAGCGACCCTGTCAGCAGCGGCACGTTATAGCCCATCTTGCCCCCCAGCGTCCGCATCGTCAAAGCCCCGGAATATGTCACCGCCCCAACCAGCAGCACGTAAATCAGAATCGTCATAATTGCCATCAGCGACCGCGCAACCGAGTTATACCGGTATTCGAGAAACTCCGGCATCGTGTAAATGCCGGCCTTCAAAAAATACGGCAAAAACGCAAATGCTATGACCACAAGCGTTATCGCAGCTATCCACTCGTAGCTGGCAATTGCCAATCCCACGTGGCTTGCCGCATTACCACTCATCCCCACAAACTGCTCGGTCGAGATGTTGGCTGCAATCAGCGAAAAACCAATCAGCCACCATACCAAACCCCGGCCTGCCAAAAAGTAATCCTCGCTGGTCTTCTCGTGCCGGCTTTTCAGGATACCTGTGCTGACCACCGCAGCAACGAACCCTAAGAACACCACGATATCCAAAAGGCCGAATTCCGTAACAAATCCCTTCCTTAATTTTTTATCTCACTCACATTCCATTACTTCTGACCAAATCACCAATCATTGTACATTTTTTGTCACCTGCCTCAACAGTATTCTCTCAGCCCAACCGCCTATTGCTCACATCGGATAGCCGGTAATGCACATCGCGCAACGCTGCTGATTTCTCCCGTCAATTTTCCTTATAACTGCCGATATAAATCTCAATAGCCTGTACCGATGTTTAGGAGTTTTATTTTGACCCTGATGTAAATTTGCCTTAACATATCTGCGGTGTTATGGTTTGCGATAGTTTACTTAAATGGCAGAGGGTGCTGGAATCATGATTTATCACACATACGGCTCAACCGGCGTTGAAGTTTCAGCCATAGGCTTTGGTGGAATGCGTTTCGATGAAAAGGACCTCAACTCCTGTGCAGAGCTGGTCAAGACCGCATACGATGCCGACATAAATTATTTTGATACCGCGCCGGGCTACGGAGAATCGGAGAAAATCTTCGGCGCCGCCTTCAAACAAATGAAAAAGACCCGTTCCGAAAAGCCTTTCTATGTTTCCACAAAAAGTTTGAAGGATAAGCCGGGGCAGGTTCGCAAAGACCTCGAGACGTCGCTAAAAAAAATGAACCTCGATTACATCGATTTTTATCATTTCTGGTATGTTCTTTCGCTCGATGTATACCGCCGGCGAAAGGCCAACGGCGTCCTCAAAGAATTTGAAAAACTAAAAAACGAAGGTCTGATAAGGCACATCTGTGTTTCGACTCATATGACCGGCCCCGACATCGGCAAAATGCTGCGAGACTATCCATTCGAAGGTGTCCTGCTCGGCTATTCGGTTATGAACTTTGCATATCGAGAGGCCGCTCTTGAGACCGCCGCCAGGCTCAATCTCGGCGTCGTTATTATGAACCCGCTCGGCGGTGGAATCATACCTCAAAACTCTGAGAGGTTCGCCTTCGTAAAAACCAGACCTGATGAAACCGTGGTTGAGGGGGCGCTGCGATTCCTGCTCAATGACCGCCGCATTACAATTGGGCTTGTCGGCTTTAGCAAACAAGAGCACATCGAAGAAGCTGTCAGGGCGGTCGATGGGTATAAGCCGATACCACAAAAAACCATCAAAAAGATTCGTGCCAGCCTGAGTAAATCCTTCAATGAGCTTTGTACCGTCTGTCGATACTGCGACAAATGTCCGCAGGGTGTAAATGTGCCCAAGCTTATGGATTCCTACAATTATTATGTCCTCACAGGTAAGGCCGCCGATGTGATTTTTCGTCTGGAGATGCACTGGGGTTTTGATTTGGGGGATGATTTCCTTAAGGATTGCACCGAATGCGGCCTATGTGAAGAGGCCTGCACCCAGAAACTGCCTATTCGTGAGAGATTAAAACTTCTCCGGCAAATGGTCAAAAAACACCTTTCCTCTAAATAAACCAGTAGAAGTTCCGGCATTCAGGGCAAGATAAAAAGTAAAAAAAGCTGGAAAAACAGTTGCATATCACTAAAATGGTCGAATTCATGAGATTTATACTGATAGACAAGGTTGTTTCATTAGAGGTGGGCAGGGAAATAAAGACAATCAAGAACGTGTCTTTGGCTGAGGAATACCTGACGGACCACTTTCCGATATTTCCGGTGCTGCCGGGCGTGCTTTTGCTGGAGGGATTGATTGAGTCGGCATCGTGGCTCGTTCGAGAGACGGAAAATTTTGCCCACAGTATGGTATTGCTTGAAGAGGCAAGAAATGTAAAATACAAAAGCTTTCTGGCGCCGGGCGGGCAAATAGAATATACTGTTACAGCCAGGGCAATAGAGGAGAACGTCAGCAGTTTCAGCGGCTTAGGCGTATCGAACAGCGAACAGATTGTAGAAGCGAAATTTGCTCTGAGGCACTTTAATCTGGCTGATGAGGATTCAACAATGGCGGCGGTAGATGCCATCGTAATCAAAAATATGAGGGAACGATGGAAACTGCTGAGATAGTCCATAGTTCATAGACAAAGTAAGTAAAAATGCCGGAGGTAAAAAACAATGGCAATGAGTCGGGATGAAATTTTCGGGGAGGTTCAGGAAGTGCTGGTTGATGCATTAGGGGTGGATGATGACGAGATTACCTGTGAAGCGACACTGATGGGAGACCTGGGAGCGGAAAGCATCGACTTTCTGGATATAGTGTTTCGGCTGGAAAAGACGTTCGGGATAAAAATCCCGCGAGAGGAGCTGTTTCCAGCTGAAAGCCTGATGAATAATCCCGAATTTGTCAATAACGGCAAATTGACCGAGGTTGGCCTTAGGGAATTGAGGGAAAAGATGCCGCATACCAACCTGAATGGCTTCGAGGACGACCCTGACATCAATAAATTGGGTGATTTGTTTACCGTCGGGGCAATCGTAAACTACGTCGAGGGCAAGCTGAACTCTGCGTAACTTTGTTCATCACGGACGATGCGAATTACATACAGTATGTGCAGTATAATGACCACAATACTCGAATGCGCTGGATATGGATAGACAAGTTTGTTGAGTTCCACAGCGGGCAGCGGGCAGTGGCGATAAAAAACGTGACGCTCGCCGAGGAGCATCTGCACGACCATTTTCCGGGTTTTCCTGTTATGCCGGAGACGTTGTGCATCGAGGCAATGGCGCAAACGGCGGGTATACTTGTCGGCGAAGCGAAGAATTTCGAGGAAAAGGTCATCCTTGCGAAGGTCAAAAAGGCGGTGTTTTTTGACTACGTCAAGCCGGGTGACACGATAAAATTAGAAGCCAAAATTGAATCCATCACAGACGAGGCTGCGAGTACAACCGGCAAAATCAGCTGTGGTGATAAGCTGGTCGCCGAGATAGATTTGATGTTCAGCCATATAGACAAAAACCTTGCGGGTAAGGAATTTCCCCAGGAAAACTTCGTATTCACCGATACATTCAAATCACTGATGCGGGGAGCCGCTTTCGGCAGTTGACTATTGACTATTGACCGCTGGTTATTGATAATCGCGGAAAATATTGGGAAACAATAAATAATCAGCAGGGAAAATCAATAGTAAATATGAGTTCTTCTCGCGTAGCGGTCACCGGCCTTGGTGCGGTAAGTCCCCTCGGATTAACTGTTTCTGATATGTGGGAGGGTCTGCTTGCCGGCCGATGCGGGATTAGCGAAATTACCGCCTTTGACCCCGTAGGCTTTAGCTGCAAGTTAGCCGGGCAGGTGCCGGACTATAAAATTCAGCAGTATGTGCCGAAAGCTGTTCGCAAATCCACCAAGTTAATGTCGAGAGATATTGAGCTGTCGGTCATAGCGGCGAACGAGGCGTTTGTCGGCAGCGGACTTGTCACAAAAGGCATTGACCCCGAGAATGTCAACATCGAGCCGACACGTATGGCAATAAATATTGGGTCGGGCATTATAAGCTGTGACCTGGTCGAAATTGCGCCGTCGGTGGCGGCAAGTATTACTGATGGGAAATTCGATATCCACAAATGGGGTAACAAGGGCATCGAGCTGGTAACACCTCTGTGGCTTTTGAAATATCTGCCGAATATGCTGGCCTGCCATATCGGTATTATTCACGACATTCAGGGCCCGAGCAACACCATCACCTGCGCTGAAGCGGCTGCCCATATCGCCATAAGTGAAGCGGCTCAGATTATCGCTCGCGGCGACGCTGTTTATGCTCTTGCCGGCGGAGCTGAGGCAAAAGTAAATCCGATAATTATGATTCGGCAGTGTCTGCTCAAAAGGGCTACGACCGAAAACAATGATGACCCCGCCGGTTCGTGCAGACCTTTCGATGCCGACGCGAAAGGCTCTGTCTTCGGTGAAGGAGCTGGGATGCTTGTTCTGGAAGACCTCACAAATGCCCAAAGAAGAGGTGCGAAAATTTATGCTGAGATAGCCGGGTCCGGTCAGAGCAACAGCATAAATCCGGTATATGAACGGCTTGAACCGGACGGCTACGGATTACAGATAGCAATAGAAAAAGCGATGGCGGATGCAAAGATAAAGCCGGCGGATTTGGATTTGATTATCCCGCACGGCACAGGGATACCATCCGATGACCTCGCTGAGGCGAAGGCTATCGAGGCGGCATTGGGTAAAGCGGCTCGGGAGATTCCCGTTTGGCCGACCAAAAGTATGCTGAGCAACACGGGCACAGCCAGCGGAGCGATTGATGTTATAGCTGCGGTTTGTGCAATGAAGGAAGGAAAGATACCGGCTGCGAAGAATTGTGACAAAAAGGCAAACGGCTGCAATCTGAATATTGTAAAGCAGCCGCTGCAAAAAGAAATCCGTTATGCCCTGTGCTGCAGCTATACATACGGCGGACAGACAGCGGCGATAATCTTAAAAAAGTTTGAATCTTAATGAGCCAGACTAACAGCAATAAAAATAAGCGCGTTGTAATAACTGGAATGGGCATTGTCTGCCCGCTGGGGCACGATGTGGAAAACATGTGGCAGGCGATAATGGCCGGCAAAAACGGAATGGCTAAAACCACAATTTTCGACGCATCGACATTTCCGTCCACGTTCAGCGCGGAAGTCAAAAACTATGACTACACAAAATACATCAAAAACAGGGAGCTTCACAAACACAGTAATCGCGGCTCCGGTTTTGTGATAAGCGCAACGGCTCAGGCCTGCAGGCAGGCAGGGATTGACGTCGAAACCGACAAGAGCGCTGATGGTGTCGACCGCAGCAGGATGGGGATTTACCTCGGGGCGGGCGAGGGTTCCATCGACAACGATGTCTTTTTTGATTCGCTGGTTACAGCCTGGGACAATGAAAACAGCCGGATGGACTGGGGCAAATGGTCAGAAGTGGCGTTTGGCCGAATGGACCCGATGCGCGAGCTGGAGCAGGAGCCGAATATGCCGGCCGCTCATATCGCGATGCTCACCGGTGCTCGCGGGCCGGCGAGGAGCTGCCTTACCGCCTGTGCAGCCAGCACTCAGGCCGTCGGTGAGGCGACAATGATAATTCGCAGAGGCGATGCGGATGTAATAATTGCAGGTGGTGCACATTCGATGATACATCCGCTGGGTGTTATGGGTTTTAACCGCCTGACGGCGCTTTCGACAAGGAACGACAGCCCCGAGACCGCATCAAGGCCGTTCTCGGCCAGCAGAGATGGTTTCGTCCTCGGCGAAGGGGCGGCGATAGTGATTCTCGAATCGCTGGAGTCTGCGAAAAAAAGAGGTGTGAAAATCCTGGCTGAAGTCATCGGCTACGGCAGCAGCTCCGATGCCTTCAGGATTACGGATATGCACGAAGAAGGCAGAGGCGCTATTCAGGCGATGACCGCCGCACTGGCCGATGCCGGTATAAACTATAAGGATGTGGACTACATAAATACCCACGGCACAAGTACAATGGAAAACGATTTGATTGAGACCAAGGCGATAAAGGCAGTCTTCAAAGAGAAGGCGAAGAATATCCCCGCCAGCAGTGTCAAGAGTATGATGGGGCATCTAATTGGGGCAGCGGGTGCAGCGGAATTGATTACCTGCGTTCTTGCGATACGCGATAATATAGTGCCGCCGACAATGAATCTGATAGACCCCGACCCACAACTGGATTTGGATTATGTCCCGAACAAGCCTCGGAAGATGCCGGTCAATATCGTAATGAATGAATCTTTCGGTTTCGGCGGCCAGAATAATGTTGTCATTATCAAACGTTTTGAAGAAGATTAAACTATGATAGATATAAAGCCAATACGCGAAAATCCGGGGAGATTCAAAAAAGCTGCAAGGGATAAACACTTCGAGGTAGATATAGATGAGCTTCTCGAAATTGATGCCCGACTACGAGAAGGCAAATCAGAACTTCAGGAACTTACCACCGAAATTAACAAACTTGGAAAATCAGTGCCCAATCTCTCAGGTAAAGAAAAACAGGATGTAATAAGCAGACTTACCGAGCTAAAACAAAAAACTTCCGCTATTGATGAAAAGCTCAAAGAATTGCAGCCGAAATTCGATGAGCTGATGCTTTTGGTGGCGCAGCCGGCGGATGACAATGTGCCGGTTGGTAAAGACGATACGGAAAACGTTGAGATAAGGAAAGAAGGCAAAGTTCGGCAGTTTGATTTTGAGCCGAAGGACCATGTGCAGTTAGGTTTGGCTCTGGACATCATAGATATCGAAAGGGGCGTCAAATTAGCCGGTACGAGAAACTATTTTCTAAAGGGTGATGGAGCACTTTTGCACTGGGCGGTTCTTCGGTTTGCAATGGACCAAATGGTCGGCAAAGGATATGTGCCGATGTCGGTGCCGGTCCTTATGAAAGATGAGGCGATGACAGGAACCGGCTTTTTCCCCGGCTCCGAAGACCAGACATACCGAATCCCGCACCAATTTGGTTCAGTACCGAGGCGCACAGGGCCGGATATACCGAGTCAAATTGGTGCGGGAGACCAGCTCAACCTGGCAGGAACCGCGGAGGTGCCTTTAACCGCCTACCATATGGGCGAGATATTAAAGGCCGAGGAACTGCCATTGAAATATGTGGCACTATCGAGTTGCTTTCGGCGTGAAGCAGGAGCAGCCGGCAAAGATACTTATGGTCTTTACAGAATCCATCAGTTCGACAAGGTTGAACAAGTGGTTATCTGCAAAAACAGTGTCGAAGAGAGCAACAAGTTTCACGAGGAGATTTTGGCCAATGCCGAGGCCGTGATGCGGGCTCTCGAATTGCCATACCGTGTTGTAAATGTCTGCACGGGTGATTTAGGTCGTGGCCAGGCCAAAAAATACGATATTGAAGCCTGGATGCCCTCGCGCAAAGGCTACTGCGAGACGCACAGCGCAAGTAAACTCTACGAATTTCAGGCGAGGCGATTGAACCTTAGATACAGAAGTCAGAAGACAGAAGTCAGAAGTCAGAAGGAAAAATCGAAAACCCAATTCTGTCATACATTGAACAATACCGTCATCGCGTCCCCGCGAATACTGATACCGATTCTGGAGCTTTACCAGAACGCTGACGGCTCGGTAACAATACCCAAAGTGCTTCGGCCGTATATGAACGGCAAAGAGAAGATAAAGGGTGGTTTATAAGCTTAACTATTGAGGAGGACAGGTAATGTCGGAGGTTGATACCGACATCGAGATTTTTGAATTTGCTATTGCCCGGGAAGTTGATGCCAATAGGTTTTACCTTACACTGGCGCAGCGAATAGATAATCCCGAGATGCGCAAGGTCTTCGAGGATTTAGCGAAGGAAGAACTGGAGCACAAGGCCAAATTAGAGCTGGAGCTTATGAATACGGGAAGGGTGGTGTCGACTAACCACGAGTCAGCCGAAATTGGTGTCGGGCAGGTATGGCAAAACTCCGGGCCTAAGCTGGATATGAATTACAAGGATATGCTTCTTCTGGGAATAGAAAAGGAAGAGGCATCGTTCCGAACTTATGTCAGTCTCATCGGGACTGTTCACGAACAAGGGTCGCGAGAGGTGCTGCTGGCCATAGCGGAGGAAGAGGTCAAACATAAACTTCGATTCGAGCTCGAATACGATATGTTACTCAAGGCAGGCTAAGCTGCAAGCTGTATCCGAACAACTTGAAATGGTAGTCGATTACCCCGTATAATCGACCGCCGAAGATGGACGATATACAGCGGAAATTAGAACTGATTGATAAACAGCTTACGGGGGGATTCGTAAACTCCTATAAGCGAATTATAAGTACGGCGCCATTAGTATTTGCGGCGGTTGGGTTGATAGCAGGCATCCTGATACAGGATGCCTTTGATTTATCGACATCAATCTGGTTGGTCGTACTGGCGGTATGTTCAGCTTTAACGGTATTTCTATTTGTTGCCCATACAAGGGGCAGATTTGCTTCTTACGGACTTTTGCTCCTGAGTTTTTGCGCCCTTATCTGCTTCATCTCTCTCGGCGGTATTCGGCTGACAGGTTTTTCTAAACCTGAGCCTGACGATATTCGCAATCTGGTTGGTAGTGAGCGCACGTTGGCAACAATTCGCGGCAGTATCATCACACAGCCATATACTAATAGGAACGAGCAGTGGGAATTTGCAAAGTTTGTACCCCGCGACGCCGGCAGCAGTTTCTATTTGAAAGTGTGCGAGGTCGAAACCACCGCCGGCTGGGCAAAGGCGAGCGGCACGGTGCGGGTGCAGGTTGATGAGCCGGTGCAGGTTTTGAAGGCCGGTGATTATGTTCAGATGTACTGCTGGTTAGACAGATTCAATCCGCCGACAAATCCGGGCCAGTTCGATACGGCAAAATACTTGGCGAAAAAGAATGTCTTCGTTGCAACTTCAGTACAATCACGGGATGCTATCGAAGTACTTCAAGGCGGTTCTACCAATTTTTTTGTGAAGATAAAAAGAAAGGCAAGAGAAATAGCTGTGCAGTCATTGTTGGGCAGCCCATATCCACAGGATGAAAGCGAAGGGCTGCTGCAGGCGCTCGTGCTGGGTTACAGAGCAGATATGGGCAGCGCCACTTATGAGGCGTTTCGCCGAACAGGTCTGTTGCACTTTGTCTGCCTTTCAGGGATGAACTTTGGCATTCTTGTGGGGATGATTTGGTGGCTGTGCAAAACGGCAGGGCTGATGAAACGAGCGAGGGCGGCTGTTTGTACAATCGCAGCAGCGATGTTTGTGCTGGTAGTTCCTCCGAACCCGCCGGCATTTCGGGCGGCGATTATGTGCCTTGTCTTTTGTTCATCATTTTTCTTTCGTCGGCAGAGCAACCCTTTCAACTCACTGTCGCTGGCGGCAATAATCCTGCTGCTTATAAGGCCGACAGAATTATTCGAAGCCAGTTGGCAGCTTTCATTCGCCTGCGTACTTGGGATTTTGCTCTTCGCAGATTCAATTGAGAACTTCATAAATGAGAAAGTAACAGCGTTACTCGAAGACCCCGTGACCGGAAAACCACGTTCTTACTCTCACGTTGTTTCTCGCCCCGCCTCGCCGGTAATTTCGGCATTTTCCGCAAGTCTCGCTGCCTGGTTAGCCAGTGCCGGTATCCTGCTGTATAACTTTTATACGATTCAACCCCTTACAAGCATCTGGACAGTAATTGCTTCGCCGCTTATAGCCGTGATTTCATTTGCCGGCTATCTTAAGCTGCTTATCGGCCTGGTTCTGCCAACAGCAGCGTCGATACTAAATGTAATAATAAAACCCTTATCAAGTTGGCTCATCTGGCTTGTAAAACATATAGCACAAGTAGATGTCTCGCAAATGCTTATAGGTCATGTGGCAGTTTTGCTGGTAGTTTTTTATTACTGCATTATTTCGTTTATGGCTTTTATTAATTTTAAGCGTCCCTTTGTGAAAAAAGTAATTTCTGTACTGATGGTTTTGGCAATGATTGCTTTTTTAGGCGTAACAAAATGGCAGAGGACGTATCGTGACAATCTGGTTCTTACCGTTCTGGATGTCGGTCACGGCCAGGCGATAGTGGTCCAGCTTCCGGGAAAGGCCAACGTTTTGTTCGACGCGGGTTCGCTCGATATAAGCGATGTCGGCGGACGCATTGTTGCACCTTTTTTGGATTACAGCGGGATAAGCAAAATTGATTATATCGTCATAAGCCATAACGATGTCGACCACATCAATGGAATACCTGAGGTTATTGGGCATTGCGACGTCAATGATGTTTATGTCAACGACATTTTTATAGATATGAAAACAGATTCAAATGGCACGGCAGAATTTCTTAAAACCTTATTAAGCAAGGATGGTTTTAAGATAAAAGGCTTAAAAGATTTACGTCTAAACAGTACCGCCAGGATAAAAATCCTCTGGCCAAGCGAAGAGATATCTCAAAACTCGGACATTGGTAATAATGACAAATCGACGGTTTGTCTGATTGAATTTGCCGGCAGGAAAGTGCTTTTATGTTCCGACATTGAGAAATTTGCCCAAGCAGAGCTTCTTCGCATTTATCCTGACCTTAAAGCCGATGTGGTTGTTGTGCCGCATCACGGCTCAAGAAAAACTGTCGAACAGCATTTTCTCGAAAATCTCGATGCGGATATTTTGATATGCAGTTGCAGTCAAACTCAGTACGAAAGACAACAGGTAATCGACTCTGGGAGTGAAGCGAAGACATTCTATACGGCCAGAGACGGAACCATTGCCGTTTACATCGACAAAGACGGCCGGACAGAAACGTATTCTACGCCTGACCTGTGACCGGAGCGACAGGCTACGGACATCACTTCATATGGACGACGATTTCAACCCTTCGGTTTCTCGCTCTGCCGCTGGGTGTCGCATTGGATGCGACGGGTTGGCTTTCACCTCGGCCGACTGCCCGAACCCTATCTTTAGGAATTCCGTGTTCGGTCAGGTATCTAACCACCGAGAGAGCCCGCTCCGTAGAAAGCTGCATGTTGTCTTGCCATTTCGATTTTTTGATGGGCTGCGAATCGGTATGGCCGACAACGTCTATATGCCTGCTGGCATACTGGCTCCGCAGGACTGAGATGATATGATTGAGCTCAGTACTTGATGTCTTCTTGAGTGTAGCCTTTCCGGAATCAAAAAGGATTGTGTTGGGAAGTGTTACCGTGACTGTGCCAGCCGAGGCGTCAAATGCGACCTCATTTCCTGGGCCGAAACCGGAGGCCTCAGCCGCGCTTAGTTTGCGCTCGGCAATTTTCTTCTGGAGTTCCTCGATTGTTTGCTGACCCTTTGTAACCTGCTCAGCCAGCTGGCCTTTTTCAGACTTTTCACGGTCCAGCAGCCCCTTTAGATTTTCATGCTCCACATTCAACGCCTTGTATTTTTTCTCCCAGTTGGTGCAGCCGGTGAAAAAACAAATTGAAATGAGAGCGGCGATTAAAGCGATTGTTTTCTTGTTGGCGATTTGCATTTGATACCTCCTAAATCAAATTTAATTGTTTGGTTTTAGTGATAAAACATTCCGATTAGATAATTGAAAATCCAATCGTGTAGAATCATAACAGTAAGTATACCCAAAGACAAGAAGGGACTATAAGGAATTTGTCGAATTTTTTTGAAAAGCATCTGAGACGCCGCCCAGGCCAGTCCGAAGAACGGTGCGACGAAAAAGGCCACGACGACGAAGACTGGTCCTATAACTGCGCCGGCAGCACCCATAAGGTGGACGTCGCCGAGGCCCATCGCTTCTTTTCCGAAGCCGAGAGTACCGAAGATACGTGTGGCCCAGACGACGCCGCAGCCGATAAAATAACCCCACAGGCTGCCGAAAAGTCCTGCAATGACAGGCACTTGTGAAAAATTTACCCACCAGCTCCGCACGGAGGGGATTTCTCTGGTAATCACGTAAGCCGCCGCTGAGCAGGTGATTATCGGCAGCAAAAAGATGATTTCCCTGCAAATCTCCACGCGGTGATTGATTCGTGATTCGTGGTTTCCCTCGACTCCGCTCGGGGCAGGCGTGGCTCGTGGCTCGTTTTGGTCTGCGGAGGCATCGTCAGTGCCGTCAGGCATGGCCGATTCCATTTCGTAACTTCTTTTGATTAAGCCACTTGCCAATAAACCAAGTGATATAGCCAGTCCTATTGCTGCGCCGGCTGCCAGAGAGGAGATGCTCGCCGAAGCGCTCGGCAAAAGCAAATAGCCGCCGATTTTTGCCAGGTTTATTACATAAACGCCAAGCGCTGAGCCAATTAGACCTGCCGCCGTAACAAACCAGCAAATCGAAAGTGGGATAAGCCATCGCTCCAAATCAATAGCTGAAGCGGCAATCAGAGCAGACAATAAAATAATATGGAGGAGATAAACAAACCAGCCGCCGTTTAAGAAGGTTTCCAGCCCGCGGCGTAAACCGATGTGGAAATATAAAATGAAAAGACCGGTAAAAACCAGACCTGTCAGAAGCTCGATGACGAAGTATCGCTGCGATATGGGGGCTTTGCAGTACCGGCACTTTCCGCCCAGAACGAGCCAGGAGATTAGCGGTATGTTGTCGTAAAAACGAATATTTCTGCCGCACGCAGGACAGGCAGAAGGTGGCGTTGCTATGGATTTGTCACGGGGCAAACGATAAATGACAACGTTCAGGAAGCTCCCTACACAACAGCCGACTGCGAAAATAAAGACAAGCCAAATCCATTGCAGCACTGCCACAACGCCTCCTTTGCGTTAGAATCGGGAGCTAATTCACTTCTTTTTATCCCTTTTAATTGCTCCTGCAACTTTCATCGGCAAACCGAACAAACGAATAAATCCGGTTGCGTCCATTGGCTGATATTCTGCACCCATTTTGAAGCTTGCCAGGTCGGTCCGGTACAGACTGTTTGGACTCTCTACGCCGGCGGGAGTGCAGCGACCCTTAAAGAGCTTGACTTTAACTTCGCCGGTAACGTTTTGCTGGGTGATATTGATGAACGCATCGAGTGCCTCGCGCAGCGGTGAAAACCACTGGCCGTAGTAAACCAATTCAGCGTATTTCAGTGCGACCTGCTGTTTGTAATGCATCGTTTCGCGGTCGAGGGTCAGGCTTTCTAAGGCGTTGTGAACGACGGTCAGAATCGTACCGCCCGGCGTCTCATACACGCCTCGTGACTTCATACCGACCAAGCGGTTTTCAACCATGTCGAGCTGTCCAACGCCGTGCTTGCCGCCGAGCCGGTTCAGCGTCTCAATCAGTTTTACGCCGTTTATCTTTTTGCCGTTAAGTTTTGCAGGAATGCCCCGCTGAAAACTTAGCGTAACGTAATCGGGCTTGTTTGGCGTTTTCGAGACCGGCTGGGATATTACAAACAAGGTGTCCTTCGGCTCGTTGGCTGGGTCTTCGAGGTCGGCCCCTTCGTGGCTGATGTGCCAGAGATTGCGGTCGCGGGAATAAATCTTCTTTTTGTTCTGCTCGATTGGGATTTTGTGCTTTTTGGCATAATCGACGGCAGCTTCCCGGCTGGTGAGCGTAAACTTCGGGTCTTTCCACGGTGCGACAATTTTTAACGTTGGGTCGAGCGCCATATAGGTCAGCTCAAATCGCACCTGGTCGTTGCCTTTTCCGGTTGCGCCGTGGGCAACAGCGGTGGCACCCTCGGCGTGAGCAATTTCAACCTGGTGCTTTGCGATTAACGGCCGGGCGATACTTGTGCCTAACAGATACCCATTCTCATAAACAGCGCCAGCTTTCAGCATCGGCCAGAGGTAATCTTCGACAAATTCGCTGCGCAGGTCTTTGACGATGCACTTGACAGCTCCGGAGCCAAGTGCCTTTTTCTTTATGCCTGTCAGTTCATCAGCCTGGCCGAGGTCTGCTGCGAATGCTATTACGTCATAGCCGTAGGTCTCTTTGAGCCACGGCAGTATTACGGAGGTATCCAACCCGCCGCTGTATGCCAAAACAACTTTTTCTTTCTTCGCCATCTTTTAACCTCAAAAATTGTCTCTCGAAAATTATATCGTCTATCGTCGATAAAAACAATTAAAAGCCGGAGGAAGAAATTCAGCCACAGAGGGAACATCAGCATTTATCTGCTGCTATGCTTTCCGACAAACAGTTCTTCGCATGAGTTTTGTGTCGGCGGATTTACCGGTGAAGAGTTTGAACTGGGCGGCAGCCTGGTTGATGAACATCGACAGGCCGTCAATCCTTTTCAATCTTTTCTCCCTGGCGTGCTTTAATAATAAAGTCTCCCGCGGATTGTAAACCACATCGAACACCACCATACCCTTTTTCAGGCATTTCTTAGGGACCGGCGTCACATTGGTATCAGGGTACGTTCCGAGGCTCGTGCAGTTTACGAGCAGCCTGGCATTTGTGTTCTGCAAAGCCGTCAAAGGAGCGAAATCGCAGCCGAACTGCCATGCGAGTTCCTGGCCTTTTTCGATGGTACGGTTGTAGATTGTGATTTTGGCGCCGGCGTCGCACAGGCCTGCTACGATTGCTCTTGCAGCTCCGCCTGCACCGACAATCGCGACAGGCAGGTCTTTTAATTCAGCTATAGGGAGTTTCGACTCAATCGCCTCCATCGCGCCGATGTAATCGGTATTGTATGCGGAAAGCGCTCCGTTCTCGTCGGCCAGCAGGGTATTAACGGCGCCGATTCGCTCGGCCAACGGCTCTATAAAACCGCCCTTAGCTTTGACGAATTCGAGGGCATTTTGCTTGTGGGGGATTGTTACGCTAACGCCCCGAAAGTTAAGCCAACTCCTGCCCAAGACGTGGTTCATAAATTGTTCGAATTCCGCCTTGCCGCCTTCAACGTGCAGAGGCAGATAGAGTTTGTTGAGCTTCGCTTTTGCAAAGCAGGCATTATGGATAGCCGGACTTAGAGAATGAGCAACGGGCGAGCCTATAGTTCCGTACAGCTTGGTGTCGGCGTTCATGGCGTCATAACGATATAGTTTTTTGAACTGCTCAATAGTCAGTTGTCCCTCTGCCGTTGCGCTTTTATCATCTACACTTGCAAAGGTAACCAGGGAGCCCAGTTTTTTTGCGATTATCCGGCTGATTATTCCTGCCTCGCCCATACAGAAGACGATGCGGTCTCCGCCGGTCCTGCGCAGCAAGTCGAAGGCGTCAAAGCAATCGTTGATATGATTGGCTTTGTAAACGAGTTTTGGAATCGCCGCCGGGTGCAAAGTCATAATGTGCTGGTAAAGTTTTCTGATATCATCGAAGCGGGATTCGAAGTTATGGGCTGACAAAATCAGGCGCCCTTTTGTGCTTTCTGCAAGGGCACGTCTTATTTTCTCCTGGCTTTGGGCGTCGAGGAAGTTTTCATATTCGAAGTCGATGAATTCGGCACCGGCCTTTAGAGCCGCTGCAAGCACATCGACGCGCAACAGGCACTGGTATTGCTTTGCGCCGCCCTGTCGGTGGTCGCGACAGGTTACGATGACCGGCAACGACCGGGTGGCTCTTTTTGTCTCGGCAATTAATTCTTCGACCAGCGATGGACTCAGGTTTTCGAGGTAATCGCTGCGCAGCTCCAGCATCTCGGCACCTTTCTGCAGAGCCGCTTTTATTTGTGTTTTTGCCTGCTCCAAATCAGCCGCTGCTATGGGAACCGCTAAGTATGTCATTTTATCGGCACCTCGTATATGTCGTGATACGACACGGATAATTTGCCGATATATTAGGACATTACGAACCATATTGCAATGCTGCATTTGATGAGCTGGACGCGTATTTGGTAGCAAACTCTGTGCAGCGAACTATAAACTAATCCGGCTTTTTTCCTTGCCTTTTGTGCAGATTTGGTTAGATTTTAGGCGTGAATCCCAGCCCGCCAGAGGCGGATAAATTGGAGGTTTTGGCAATGATAGGCAAAAAGATAAGACTCGAGCGAATAATCGACCGCAATTCCGGCAAAACGGTAATTGTACCTATGGACCACGGCGTAACCGTTGGGCCAATCGCAGGCCTGGAGGATATGCGGACTACGGTCTCCAAGGTCGTAGCCGGCGGTGCGAACGCCATCCTGATGCACAAAGGTATGGTCCTCGCAGGCCATCGAGGCGCAGGCAAAGACGTCGGCCTGATTATCCATCTTTCCGGGGGGACGTCAATCAGTCCCGACCCAAACGCAAAAGAGCTGGTCTGCTCCGTTGAGGAAGCGATAAAATTGGGTGCAGACGCCGTCAGCCTTCACATAAACCTCGGAGCGGAGACCGATAAGGAGATGCTCGCCCAGCTGGGTTTTGTCAGCGAACAGTGTATGGAGTGGCAGATGCCGCTTGTGGCGATGATGTACACACGCGGACCAAAGATTAAGAACGAATACGACGTAAAGAATGTCAAGCTTGCCGCGAGGGTCGGCGCCGAGCTGGGTGCCGACATTGTTAAGGTGCCTTACACCGGCAGCGTCAAAAGTTTCACCGAGGTAGTAGAAGGCTGTCCTGTGCCGGTAGTGATTGCGGGCGGGCCGAAGATGGAAAGCGACAAGGATATTTTCGAAATGGTCAGTGGTGCCTTGAAAGCCGGTGCAAGGGGCCTGTCCATCGGCCGAAATGCCTTCCAGCACAAAACGCCCGAAAAAATGGTCGCCGCTCTTTGCAAAATGGTTCACGAAGGCGCCAGCGTCGAAAAGGCAACCAAAATGCTTCGGAACTGAAACAGGATAAACAAACCCTTTAGAGCTTATAACAAACTTGTCCCGAGCGAAGTCGAGGGAACCACCCTTTGTATTCTGTCATTCCCGCTCAATGGCGTAAGCCATCCCATAGGGACCCATCCTGAGCTTGTCGAAAGGAGCAGGAATCCATTTGTAGGTCGGGGCTTGCCCCGACAAGTGCCACTTACCCCGAAGAAAATAAATCGTCATCAATACTGAACATCGTCCATCGTGCCGTAAATGTGTAGCATACCTGATGCGCAATCGTATAGACGCCTGTAAAGTCGTTCACAGTTGGCAATAAATTGATAAATAGAGATATTTTTAAAGCTATCCGCGTCTTTGTCATGTTCCTTTACGAAAGGATATCTTGATTTCATACTATCATTATCCCAACTTTCGAGTTTTTTAATCATTGTTTCAATATCGATTCGATTATCGTGCTCTTCCCGATATACATTTTTTATTGATTGTAAGCTTTTCTGCCACAGTTCACTCAAATTGTGGCTCCACAAATATCTTTCCTCTTCGCCCTGAATTCGTTTATCCACAATCACAATAGCTTTTAAGAGGAGCTCAATAGAATGTCTATATAGAAAAACAATTGCAGGCAATGCATCTCCTTCCCAGCTAGAATTTTTCAGATATGAATGCACCGTTGCTTTTGCCGCCTCATGAAAAGATTCTGCTCGCTCGACCCAGGCCCATATGTTATCCAATAAAAAAATGAATGTGTCTCCCACCGGTTGAGTATATCGAAAATCTTCTCGCCAGGGTTGTTTGTTATTTTTACTCATTTACCCTCCTTACTATGTGATGGTTTATTAACCCTTAAAAACACTCCTTATATTGATTATTATACACGATTTTGGCTTAATAGACAATACTCGCTTGCTTCCCATTGAATTGTAGGCGTGAATCAGGTATAATTGAAGTTGAACGATATAGTGTTAATTCACCGCAAAATGAAACCTATTTGGGAAGGAGTATTGTGATGCCAAAAACAATTACACCCGAAGAATACAAAAGGTTTCTGGAGTTAGCACCTACCAACACTTTGGAAGAAGTAGGCAATGGTATGGTTATAGCTCTCCAGCACGTTCCTGACGACTCCACCGAATTTGTGGTGCTCAGCACAATGCTCGCAATGCTTACAAGAGAGCACCAGCTAAGAGAAATTGAACCCCTCTGGCGAAAAGCAAAACGTTTAACAATCAGAAGTTCAGCTACTATAAAAGAATTTACAACCAGAAATTCAGATACGATAAAAGAAGTTGGCGCAATCGCTGCCATAATCGGAGCAGGGGCCTTAGTAGCTGGACCTGTCGGTGCACTTTTTGGTCTTTATGCTGCAACCTCACAGGAAGATAAAGATGTCAAGAAAAAATAAGGCACGGAAAGGAATTTAGATAACTTCCATTTTTGGGAGCGGGCAGTTTGGTATGGGATTTAGTGATTTACTGAATAACATAAATAATGCAGAGGGAATTCGTGAAGCTATGCGGCTATCTTACAACAATAACCTGAATCTTGTCGTTGAAATTGGATTGGTGCAGGCCGCAAGTAAGGTTTCGGGTGACACCCTAAGCGAAACGAGACGGTATTTTGCTTTGTTTAATACGTTAGAGTCACGTTATCTTGCTTCGGGTGTTTCGACCGAGAATACAGAAAAGTTAATTTGGGCTGAACTTTTACCTTTTTTATATCTTGATGAAGAAACAGCTTGCGAGGCTTTAGCCGAATACGTAGTTTACAAGGAAATGCCCAAGGACGCAAAAATACCTTGGCTGGAGGGTATCGTGCAGAGAGGTTACGAACTTGTCAAAAATAGAAAAGCGTATAACGCCTGGATGCCAGTAGCAAAAAGTAATGGAGCGATTTGGCTCTTACTACTTGAGGGTAGAGGAAATGATTATTTCTGGTAATAAGCAGAATTAATAATCTGTTGCTAGTCCTCGGTGCGGTAATATTAAAAAAATGTAAAAAGTAACACACTTTGCTATTGCGTCCTCTCGTAGCGTAGCGAAGATCCCCGAGAAATACTCCCTTGGCTGTGTACAGGGGACCTGTTTCCTCATTCCCGCTTCCGGAAACAACAGCAAATAATTTTTGCCGTTGTAAATGAACGCAGTTTGGGTAAAATTGGAAAACAAGAACAAAGAAGAATTATGGCGCGATGGTAAAAAACGATGGCTGAGGATTTCAAATATGATGTTTTCTTAAGTCACAGCGCCAGAGATAAGCCTGCCGTTCGAGAACTAGCGCAGCAACTCAAGGCCAATGGGTTGCACGTTTGGTTCGATGAATGGGAAATCCACCCCGGCGACAGTATTCCAGCAAAAATAGAGGAAGGGCTGGAGTACTCACGCGTGCTTGTGCTCTGCATGTCAGCCAATGCGTTCGGTTCCGACTGGACGCAGTTGGAGGCCGGTACATTCCGGTTTCGCGACCCACTGAACAAGGAGCGGCGTTTCATTCCCCTTCGGCTTGACGACACCCCCATCAAAAGCTCCCTTGCGCAATTCCTTTACATCGACTGGCGGGCAAAAGACCATGAACAGCAGTATGCGAAGCTCCTTGATGCCTGCCGACTGGGAGGAAAGCCACTGGAAGCGGAAGCGTTCAAGCCCATCGTGCAAATGGATTCGGATACAATCTCGACACAAAACCATGACCTGCAAATTCACATTAGTCCCACGCGAGATCATCAACGTCAATTAGCACAGATTCGGGTATTGAACACTGGACAGCGTCCAATCCTTCTCGACGCTTGGCTTGTGATGTGGACCGACAATAGTCTGTCAGAGAGCAGATGCTGTGAGAGAGGCGTTCTCCCCATTCGACTACAAGACCACGAGCGTGCGGATTTGCTTGTCGATATTAGCAACCATCCGGTGGAACAATTGGAAGGTCTTGGTGTTGTTGACGCTGAACATCGGTTCTGGCCTGCTAACGCGAAAGAAATAAAACAGTTTATTCATGTCGCAAAGCTCTATCAACCCCCAAAGATTAACGGAAAATAGAAACAGTCACCTATTTTGGCCGAAGCGGTTTATGGAATAAGGATTGGTTAAAAATTCAATCAAATGCGCAGGGGGTTGCATACCCAAAACGGCTAATTTAAAAATTTTTTCTATCTCTTTAGCTTTAAGTACTTAGCTAAAACCGCACCCCCGAAAACCCCACAATTTTCGCGTCAAACGCGCATGTCCGCCCTACTAAGGGGGACGTCTGTTTTCACGAGATACGAGATGCGAGATACTATATTCGAGATACGCTTCACGCTTCACGAGATACGCAATACGATATACGACATACGCATCACGCAATACGGTTCAATCAAAATTGAACGATTATGCGAAACAAACCCAATTTCCGAAAAGCCAAAAATGGTTGTAACCTTAGTAATAACAATGACTAATAACAATGAACAACGAACTATGAACTATTCAAAACAAACCCAATCAAAGCCAATTTGCCGATCACCAATTAACAAATTAACCATTTAACCAATTAACCAAAACTGTTGATGAAACCAAAAAATCAGTGTAAGCTATTCAGCATGAAAAAATTGTGGATAAATGCGATACCCTACAGCAAAGAGGTGGTTATATCTTCGCTGGAGAGCGGAGCTGAGGCGGTGGTGTTGGCGGACGGCGACAGCAAGAAGGTCCGCCAGTTCGGCAAAATCAAAACAGTCGAGAAGGACGGCGATATAAAACCCGGCAAAGACGTCGAATTCATAGATATAGCCGGCAAGGCCGACGAAGATAAGGCAGCGAAAGTGCCGGAAGATAAAATCGTCGTCCTGCGAATGCTCGATTGGACGATTATCCCGATTGAAAACCTGCTTGCCAGACGCGGCAAAAATATTATGGTGCAGGTTGAAAACTCCAGGCAGGCCAAACTGATGACCGAAATCCTCGAAAGAGGCGTTGATGGCGTCGTGCTAAAAACCACCGATGTAAATGAAGTCAAGAAAACTGCTGAAATCATTCAAGGCATAAGTGAAAAAATCCCTCTTGTTACGGCGACTGTAACAGCCTGCAAACAGCTCGGTATGGGCGACCGCTCCTGTCTCGATACCTGCACGCAAATGGGTCTCGGCGAAGGAATGTTGGTAGGAAACACCGCTTCAGGATTTTTCTTAGTACATTCGGAATCAATCGATAATCCGTATGTAGCGTCCCGGCCTTTCCGTGTAAATGCAGGTGCGGTCCACGCATATACCCTGGCGCCGGGCGGAAAGACAAAGTACCTCGCTGATTTGAAAGCCGGCGATGAAGTAATGCTGGTGGATTTTCAGGGTAAAAGCCAGACTGCTTACTTAGGCAGAAACAAAATCGAGAAAAGGCCTATGATGCTTATTGAAGGCCAGGCGGAAGGTATGCCGATAAGTCTTGTAATGCAGAATGCCGAGACGATTCGACTGGTTGACCCGGATGGCAAAGCGGTTTCCGTTACCGCCTTAAAACCGGGCGACAAGGTGCTCGGACATATTGAAAAAGCCGGCAGACATTTCGGCATCCAGGTAGACGAAACGCTGATTGAAAGGTAGAGATATGGTTTGGCCGGGGGATGTGCTCAGTATAACCTTAGCTGTTGGATTGGGGGCGGCTGTCGGATTAGAGAGGGAAATTAGAGGAAAGGCTGCTGGCCTGCGAACAAACGTCCTGATATGTCTCGGGGCGGCGGTCTTTACAATAATCTCCGAGCGGATGGCGGGCGGTCAGGATTCCATCACAAGAATCGCATCCCAAATCGTTACCGGCGTTGGTTTTCTCGGCGCGGGCGCCGTCATACAGGATAGAGGCGGCATACACGGCCTGACCACTGCGGCGACAATCTGGCTGGTGGCAAGCGTCGGAATGGCCTGCGGTGCAAAATTGTATCTGTTGGCGGCAGTATCAACTCTCATCGCTATTATTGTGCTGGCAGGTCTTGTACAACTGGAAAAACACCTTGGGCGTTTCAGAGAAAAACACAAACCGTAAAACATATCTAAGAAGTAAAACCACCTTTAGGGCTGAAAGACGTTTGCTGAAATCAGCAGGATTGACCAAAAGTAAATCATTACTTTTCTTTCATTTTGCTATCACGACTGGCCGTAAGGACTGCTGCAAACGCCAGGGCGGCGGTTTCGACGCGAAGAATGGTGTTTGTAAGCCGAACGAATTTTGCTCTGCGGTTTTCCAGAAGAGCTTTTTCAGCTTCTGTTATTCCACCCTCGGGGCCGATGACTGCTATTACGTCCTTTGTGCCGAATTGCTGAGTTGCCAGGGCAGCGGACTTCGGCTCCAAACTGCCAACGAGGATTTCCGCCTTGTCGTACTGTTTTTTCAGGGCTGAAAGTGCTTCACTCAGGACAACAGGCAAGTCAATTTGCGGCAGGAAGATTCGCCGGCATTGCTTGGCCGCCGCGATTGCTATGTTTCGCCATCGCTCGACAATTTTTGGGTTCCTCGGTTGTTTGACGGTTCGTTCGAAGATGACAGGGATAATACGGTCGACTCCGAGTTCCGTACATTTTTCTGTCAGCCAGTCGAATCTCTCGCCTTTAGGATAGCTTACCGCTATCACAATCTCGGGCTTGTCGGGCCTCTCGAATTTTTCAAGGTCAACAATTTTTAACAGCACCGATTTGCTTGTTGCCTTTTCGATGAGAGCTGTTGCTAATACCCCTGCACCGTCAAAAAGCTCAACTTCATCGCCTGCTTTCAGCCTGCATACATTGTGCAGATGATGTGCTTCACCGCCGACAAGCTCAACAGTCGGTCCTTTCAGAATCTCGCAGTAAAATCGATTCAAACGCACAGTTTGATATACGCTCTTAAATGCAATTTTACCTTTTGCCGCCGTCAGGTGATAAGTTCGTTGCCGATTTTGCGTGCCCGCTGCGGTTTATCCAGATTGATGGCGAGGGCCATTCCTATCTCGACGAGGACGTTCCAGCCTGCGCAGAGGTATATGTATGGGGCCAGTTCGCCCGCTTTGGGAACACGGATTGTCGCAAAGGGCGTGTCTCTATCGGCGATGGCCACTACCTTCAGGCCGACTCCCTTTTCCAGCACTTCCTGAAACTTGGCTATCTCCTCCTCAATGGGGTCCACAACGAAGACAACGTCGTTTGCGTCCATTACCTCTTCTATGCCGTGGACTGCATACGTGCCCTCCAGATAATCGGATTTCTTTCGCGTGATTTCGTTGGTCTTGAGTGTCAGCTCCTCTGCGACGCCGTCGTTATATCCTGCGAAATAAATCGTTGTGGCATTGGCAGCGGCCTTTACGATTTCCTTATCAATCGGCATCGTCAGCGCCTCAGATAGTTTCGCCGATAGCTCGCCGCAGGTGAGTTTCTTAATCGTTCCAGCTATGTGCCGCAGAATAGACTCGTAGAACAGTGCCTGCTCTATTACGCTTTTGGTTGCCGCTACGGCCTGTTCCCAGCCGCAGGTAAGAACAAACGTTTCGCTGCATGCTTCTTCAAGTAATGTCTTTTCGTTGGCCGTCAAGCCAAACCGATTCGTGTTACCTTGCTCTGCGAGCTTTTTAGCCAGCAGCACTACCTCCTTGGTGCGGCCTGAGTTGGAGGCGCAGAAAACAGCAAACTCCGATAGGTCATATTGTGCCGACTGCCGTGAGCCGTCAGTAATAATTTGCAGGTCTAAGCCCCATCTTAGATTCTTGCGGATAGCATTTTTTGCAGGGAAGATTCTGCTGGAGCCTTCGCCCGTCAGCAGTAACCTGCCGACGGATTTTATTTTCTTTGCGACTTCTTTAGTTTGGTCGGTATTGAAGCCTTTTACAATACCTACGGTATCCATCATTTCCCTGACCAGCATGTATTTCGAATACTTTTCGTCTTTAAGATTCATTTATTCACCTCACTGCAAAAAGTTAATAATCGAAGCAGCCTGCTTTTCAAACCGCCTTAACCCCGTTTTTTTATTTGGTCTATCTTTTTCCTGAACTCTTCTGTTTCAGCTCGAACCTGTTTTACAAAACTGTTATCTTCGATTGTGCCGATTGCCGCCGTCATTTCAGCCATATTTCTGTATGTCGCCTGACGGAATGGATTCTCATAATCCTTTTTTCGAGTAACATATACCTGGTCGCAAATGTACTGCTGAATCTCAACGGCTTTATCCAGCATCGCAAACCAACGGTTTTTGTCTAATTTATCTGCACCGCAAATCTCACGCAGTACCGCAAACGCGTGCTGCTGCTTGGACAGCGGATATTGCTGCCAGAGGGCATTATACCTTTGATGAATCTGGTCCCAGCTATTCAGTTTACCTGCACCTATGTCAGCTCTTATTATATCCATCTCCGAGGCGGGCATAAGCTGACCTCCGAGATTGACCCATTCGCATATACGTTTACCACTCAATTCCTTGCTCATCGCAGCAAAATTGGCTTGGGGGTGGGACTCCATATAGTCCATAAGATTCTGTATAGCATAGTAGTGAAGCATTTGGCCGTAGGCCTGGTACCCAAGCGCCGGTTTTAGGATTACAACATCCCGAGTTGATTTCTCCATGTTCTCCCCCAGTACCTCCAACCCGCGTAGAGATTCTTCAGAGCCTTCGAGCAGACCCCGGCCTATCTTGGCAAGTTCATCTGTATTTTTTTTCTCAGAGGCTTTGCCTTTTTTCCTTAGGTCGGCCCTGGCAGTCCATATCTCGAGTAATTGGCGGGCTGCGATAATCTCCTCAATCGTGTCGGGGGCGAGTGAAGCAAACTCAATGTTTTGAACCTTGACTTTTCGCTTGTCGCGTGTTTGGAATTTCCATGAGTTTCTCGCCAAAGCGTACATATTGTATAGCCACCAGAAGGCCGGCGCGATTTCCAAGCAGTCTTTCGATACGTTATTGTTGACCAGCGAGAACGGCAGAGGTATGTCGAGTTCGGCTGGATAATCACTCTTGGCAATCAACACAAAAGATGCAAATCGGCAGGAGTGTTTCAGGCTGACACACAATCCCGGCCAGAAGCCCCGGCCGGCCTGAATCTCATTGTCGTTGGCCCGGCTGTTATGGTTGGACCCAATTGTTGCACCGGCGGCAAGATTGCTTTGCCCCATTACCAGCGACGCTATCAGAAATGAATTGTTGTGATGCTGCTCGTGTGCCGGAAATATCAGATTGTTCAGCACCTCGCAGCAGGAAATGGTGGAATTATCTCCGAGGAACGAGTGGATAAGGCGGGCTCCGTATTTGAGATTGGAATTCTGTCCGAGAATGAACCGCACGGCCTTGCAGCCATAGAATATATGACATCCGAGGCCGATAATGCCGTTTACCAGCTCGACGCCCTCGCCAATTTGTGTTGGTTCCTCTTCCGATGAGTTAATAGTGAGGTTCTTGAGCTTGTTGGCGCCCTTGGTGTAGCAGTGTGAGCCGACCTTGACATCCTTAAGAATCCGGCTGTTTTTGATTACGCATTGGTCCCCAATAGTGCCGTAGTACCCGCGTCTTGAATCGAAGCTGTTTTGGGTAATCTCTTTGAGTTTTTTTTGCAGGGCTGTGTCATCCCGATATTTGGCCCAGATGTATGCGTCTGCCGGTATCATACCGTCGAAAGGCATTATTGTTCGACTACCCGTCTCGTTAATCAAATCAACCGTTACCCGAACGTTTTCCGGTTCACCATCCTTGACTATCCCATTTCCGAATTTTGCGTGATTGGTTACGTGCATTTCATCTATGTTCGAGAGAATGCAACGGTCGCCGATTATATAATGAGCCAGGTAACGAACATTGTGAATCGCAACATCATCACCTATATCGCACGCAACTATTCG